>Ga0180432_10005253_pt1 | contig 17347 bp, 10 predicted proteins | sample SS_ome_10_FD_132414 | JGI IMG/M metagenome (GOLD analysis project Ga0180432, IMG submission 132414) | Hypersaline lake sediment archaeal communities from the Salton Sea, California, USA - SS_1_MS_2 metaG | ecosystem: Environmental > Aquatic > Non-marine Saline and Alkaline > Hypersaline >...
AGAAGCGGGCCCCGAACGGGAAGGGAACAGGCCGGCCCAGGCCGCACCGCTGCTGCGCCGCGAATTCGCGCTGGCCGACCGGGTCGAGCGGGCCACCCTCTATATCACCGCTCGGGGGGTCTACGAGGTCCGTCTGAACGGCCGGCGGGTGGGGGAGCGGATCCTTGCGCCGGAATGGACCGCGTACGATCGCCGGATTCAGTACCAGACCTACGACGTGACCGGACTTGTGCAGCGGGGTGCGAATGCCCTGGGGGTTCTGTTGGGCGAGGGGTGGTACGCCGGCCGCCTGGGGTGGGAAGCCTGGAACGACGTCTACGGCGAGTACCCCCAGTTACTGCTTCAGCTCGAGCTCGATACGACCGCCGGAGAGCGGATGACGATCACCTCGGACAGCGAGTGGCGGGCCACTCTCGAGGGGCCGATCCGGGCCGCGGGGATCTACGACGGCGAGACGATCGATGCCCGCCGGGCCATGCCCGGCTGGGACGAACCGGGTTTCGATGACAGTGCCTGGGAGGCGGTCGAGGTGGTCCCGCGCGACGCCACCCGTCTCTGCTGGCAGCCCGCGGAACCGATCGGGGTTTTCGCCGAACTCGAACCGGTCACAGTCACCGAACCCGCTCCCGGAGTCCGGGTCTACGATCTGGGGCAGAACATGGTCGGCTGGTGCCGGCTGACCCTGCGGGGCCCGGCCGGCACGACGGTACGCGTGCGTCATGCCGAGCGGCTCGCCGAAGACGGGACCATCTATGTCGCCAACCTGCGGGGGGCGAAGGCGACCGAGACGTATGTTCTCGACGGCTCGGGGCGGGAGGTCTTCGAACCTCACTTCACCTATCATGGATTCCGCTATGTCGAGGTGACCGGCGAGCCCGAAGCGCCGCGGATCGAGAAACTGGTCGGCCTGCCCTTCTGTACCCGGGCACCGGAGGTGAGCGAGTTCTCCTGCTCGAGCGACCTGCTCAACCGGCTCATGGAGAACATCCGCTGGGGACTGCGCGGCAACCTGCACGGCGTGCCGACCGACTGTCCCCAGCGAGACGAACGGCTGGGCTGGACCGGTGATATCAACATTTTCGCTCAGACGGCCGCCTATACGATGGATATGGCCGCCTTCTTCACCAAGTTCTGCGGCGACCTGCGCGACGGCCAGCTCCCCGACGGCCGTTTTCCCGATTTCGCGCCGCGGGGTCCAGCCCGCAACACCGACGCCTTCGCCGGCGTGCCCGCCTGGGGCGACGCCGGGGTCGTCATCCCCTGGCGCCTCTATCTCAACTACGCCGATGAGCGGGCCCTCACGGAGAACTTCGAGGCCGCCCGGCGCTGGATCGACTGGATCGCGGCGGAAAACCCCGACTACCTCTGGACCCGTAACCGCGGCAACGATTACGGCGACTGGCTCAACGGCGATCTGGTGCGGCTCGAGGGCTTTCCGACCGGGAGCAGTACAGTTCCCAAAGACCTCTTCGCCACCGCCACCTGGGCCGAGTCGACCCGCCTGGTGGCGCGCATGGCTCAGATCCTGGGCCGGGAGGATGACGCCGCGCGGTATGACGAACTCTACGAACGGATCAAACGGGCCTTCATGACGACCTATGTGGACGCCGATGGCGCGATGCGGGGCGATACTCTGGGCGGTTACGTCCTGGCCTATGACCGGAGACTGTTCTTGTATGACTCAACCGGGACAGGGCGCCGGATTGTGGACCAGATGATGGGGATATGGAACCGGCTCGTCCCCGCCCTGGAACGTTTCAACGGTCATCTTTCGACCGGTTTTCATACCACCCTGCCGGCCCTGCGAGTGCTGCCGCTGGAGCGGGCCTACGAGCTGCTCACCCTCCGCACCCCGCCCTCGTGGGGCTACATGATCGATCAGGGGGCGACCACCATGTGGGAGCGCTGGGACGGCTATGTGGCCGGACGGGGTTTCCACGATCCCGGCATGAACTCTTTCAACCACTACGCCTTCGGCTCGATCGGGGAGTGGATCTGGCAGAACGTGGTGGGGCTTGCTCCCGACGAGGAGTATCCGGGCTATGAGCAGTTCGAGGTACAACCCCGTCCCGGCGGTGGGCTCACATGGGCCCGCGGGAGGTATGAGTCGATCCGGGGCCCGATCGAGGTTGCCTGGCGGATCGAGGGAGATGCCCTCGAGGTGGATCTGACGGTTCCGCCCAATACAATCGCGCATGTTTCGCTGCCGGCCTCGGGTCGAATCTGGGGCGATCACGATCTCGCCCGCGAGGGCGAGAAGCCCCTGCAGGAAGCTCCGGGGATATCGGAGTTCGACATCAGGCACGCGACAGTCCGATCGGAAGACCGGATAGGAGACAGATACACCGTGCTCTTTCACGCCGGTTCGGGGCGCTACCACTTCACCGTTCCCTTCACCACCAACCCGGAAGGATCGTGAGCCATGGGAGCCGGGATGTCTGCATCGGGGGCTGGAACGGGATCGAGCGCCATCGAGCGGCTCGACGCCCTCTACGAGTTCGACCGGGAACCGGTCTCCAGGGACCGTCTCTGCGGGGGCGGGTACTTCGCTGCCTCCTTCGCCGGGGAGCATGTGGCCGCGACCGAGTTCGTGATCGGGGCCCTCTTCGTGACGTGGGGGGCGGGGATTACCGACATCGTGGTGGGCCTGCTGGTCGGGAACCTGCTGGCGGTCTTGAGCTGGGCTCTGGTCTGCGCTCCGATAGCGGTCCGAACCCGCCTGACCCTCTACTGGTACCTGCGCCGGATCGGGGGACCCTACCTGACCCTGATCTACAACCTCCTGAACGCGCTGCTCTTCTGCATTCTGGCCGGTTGCATGATCACCGTCTCGGCCTCGGCGGTCCGCATCCCCTTCGGGATCCCCGAGCAGGTGCAATGGTATCCGACCAGTGTCGGCTTCGTCCTGGTGGTCCTGGCGGTCGGTGCGGTAGTGGTCACCCTGGCGATCGCCGGCTTCCGGCGCCTGGCCTCCTTCGCCCAGGTCTGTGCTCCCTGGATGCTGCTGATGTTCCTGCTCGGCTGCCTGGTCATGCTCCCCGAACTGGCCGGGGCCTCCGGGCTGGGGCGGATCCGCAGCCTGGCTGATTTCTGGGAGCTGGGCCGGCGGGCCGTCTGGACCGGGCAGACCGCAGGCGGGGGTGCATCGCAGATCGGATTCCTGCACGTGGCGGCCTTTGCCTGGATCTGTAACCTGGCCATGCATCTGGGGCTCTCGGACATGGCCCTGTTCCGTTTCGCCCGGCGGACCGGCTACGGCTATTACTCGGCCTTCGGGATGTACCTGGGGCACTACCTGGCCTGGATCTGGGCCGGGGTGATGGGGGCGGGCGCCGCCAGCGCGCTGGGCACCGCCTTGACCGCGCTCGATTCCGGAGCGGTTGCCTTTCAGGCCCTGGGTACGGCTGGAGCGGTGGCGGTCGTGATCGCCGGCTGGACGACATCGAACCCCACCCTCTACCGGGCCGGACTGGCCCTGCAGGCCGTCACTCCCGGCTGGCCGCGCTGGAAGGTGACTCTGGCGGCCGGGGCCCTTACGACCGCGATCGCCTGCTTTCCCTTCGTCTTCACCCGGTTGCTCGATTTCGTGGGCATCTACGGCCTGATCCTCGTTCCCGCCGGGGTGATCGTGGCGACCGAGCACGCCCTCTTCCCCCGGCTCGGCCTGCCGCGCTACGCCAGCGAGCGGCGGGGTGAACGCCTCAACCTCCCGGCCCTGACTGCCTGGGTCGCCGGCCTGCTGCTGGCCCTCGGGCTGGGTCTGACCCATACCCTCCACCTCTTCTTTCTCTTCCTGCCGACCTGCCTGACCACCGCCCTCGTTTACACCGGTCTGATCTGGGTGAGGGAAAGAGGGTGGGTGCGAGAGCCGGGAAGTGAATCTCCCGGTGCTTCGGATCAGACCGGTCCCGTCCCCGGATCCGACTCCGGTTCCGGCGGGATTCCGACAGAGAGCACCGGGAGGGAAACCGGATCTGCAGTCGGGGCGACTGCGAGACGCACCAGCCCCCTGACGCGGATCCTGGGTGCGGTGGCGATTCTCGCCCTGATCGGGTGCCTCGTGCCGGCCGTGGGAGTGAGCCAGGCCGGGCCCGGCGACTATCTCGAGCGGCTGGCCGCCTTCAAACAGTGGCTGCCGATACCGACCCTGCTCTATTTCGTATCGGGCACACTCTGGCGCCTGCGCCGGACCTGATTCAGAATCTGTCCGGTACTATCCGGGTGGGGACGGGTCAGCGGGTCCAGTCCTCCAGGCGCAGTTCCTCGATGCGCTCGAAGTGCGTGGTATTGGCCGTCACCAGAACCGAACCGGTCACCAGGGCGGTGGCGGCGATGAAGAGAGCGGAATCGGGGATGAGCGCTCCCTCATCCCGCAGTCTTGCTTTGAGACGCCCGAAGAGAACCGCCGCCTCGTCATCGAAGGGAATGATCTGTACCTGTCGGCGCAGGGTGTCGACGACGGCACAGTTCCGAGCGGGGTCAATGGAGTTGAAAGCCCCGAAATACAGTTCGGCGACGGCGATGGCAGGCACCGCCAGAGAGGAATGGGGCAGGGTGGCCATCCGGTGCACCACCCGTTCGTGGCCGCGCAGGAAATGGATGATAATATCGGTGTCCAGGAGCCGGTTCACGGGGTGCTACCCGGGTCGTTGCGTTCCGAACGCCGGTTGTACAGCCGTCCTTCAGTCACTTCTCTGATGATCTGCTCGGCCGGCCGGGGATCGCGCCAGGCTCCGGCCAGGGTGAGCAGATCCCTGTCGCCACCGCTGGCAAGAGTGCGTTCGAGCAGGTGTTGAACGGTCGCTGACCGACTCCGGCCGGTACTGCCGGCCAACTCGTCCAGACGGGCGAGCAGTTCATCGGTGAGGTAGAGAGAGACCTGCATGGCTATCCTCCATTAAATGCTGTTATAATATAATATAATAGTATTCACTGTCAACGTCTCTGCGAATCGTTCCGGTGGGGGTGGTTGCGTTATGTACCATATTTTAGTACAATCTGATCATGCGGCTCGATCTGTGGACAATCAAAGAGGAATGTCGGCGACGCGGACTGACTCTGTCCGAAATGCTGGCCAGGGCCGGTGTGAGCCGGAATGCGTTCTATTCCCTGGCCCGCCGCGACTCCATCCTGCCCCGGTCGCTGCATTTGGTGGCGACTGAACTGCAGCTGGCGCCCTCGGAGATTCTCGTGGATGAAGCGGCTCAGAAGGCCGGGATGCGGGTGCTTTCAGCAGGTGGAGAAAACCACGAGAAGTAACGGAGATGAAAGCGATCTGAGGCAGGACCGGATGCCATCGTCACGGACACGTCTGCGGATTCCCGATGAACTGCGCTGGCTCTACATCACGGCGCCGCTCATCCTCCTGGCCCTGGTTCTGCTCACCGAGGCCCGCGATGCGCGGCCCGCAACCCGCGTCATGCGGCCGGCCATGGGCACTTCGGTCACCATCACTGTCCTGCATCACTCCCGACGCCGGGCGCGGGGCGCCATCGAAGCCGCTTTCGGCGAGATTGAACGAATCGAAGCGGCCCTGAGCGTCTATCGCGATTCAAGCCAGGTCAGCCGGCTGAACCGCTCCGGCTCGATCGAGGCCGGTCCCGATCTGATCGCCGTGCTCGGAGCCGCCGGTCGCTATTACGAGCTGAGTCGGGGGGCTTTCGATATCACCGTGAAGCCGGTTCTCGAGGTCTACGATCGGTCCTTTACGCGTTCGGGTCAGCCACCGACGGCGGCCCGGATCGACAGTGCCCGGCGGCTGGAGGGATTCGAGCGGCTCTCGATCACGGGGAAGAGGGTCGCCCTGTCAGAAGGCACCCGGATCGATCTGGGAGGCCTGGCCAAGGGGTATATCATCGACCGGGCCGTCGAGACCCTGAAACGGGCCGGGATACGGGACGCCCTGGTCAACGCCGGAGGCGATATCCGGGCCCTGGGTGACAATAACGGCGAGCCGTGGCGGATCGCCCTGCAGAACCCGCGCGACCCCGGCGACTACCTGGCCGTGATCGAAATCACCGACGGCTCGGTCACCACCAGCGGCGATTACGAGCGGTACTTCGATCCCGGCTTCGAACATCACCACATCGTCGATCCGCGCACCGGGCGCAGCGCCACGGCCCTGATCAGCGCCACCGTCATGACCGCTCTGGCCGTGGATGCCGATGCCCTCTCGACCAGTGTCTTCGTACTGGGACCGGAGGCGGGACTGGCCCTGGTCGAGGATCTGGCCGGTGTCGAAGCCCTGCTCATCACCCGCGACCGGGAGATCGTCGCCTCGACCGGCATGGCCGATTTCATCCGGGGCGGCATCCGCGACATCGGCCGGGTTCGCTGAGCCCGTCCCCGGACAGATACGTGCCGCCCGATATCCGATCGGTAACCAGACCGGTGACGGGCACCCGCCTTGCTCCGGCTCGAGCCGCGGCCTATTTTCCTTCACCAGAGCACCTCCGACTCTGTCAGAGGGGGGACCATCAGATGGCGATGAACCGCAGGAAATTCATGACGGCGGCGGGAGCGGGGCTGGCGGCCCTGGGGCTGCCGCGCGGGATCGAGGCCGGTTCGCACGGCGTTCTCCTGACCGGTGCGGCCGGGATCGGTATGTGCGACTGGAACCTGGGGCCGATGTGCGATCCCGAGCAGATCCCCCGGGCTGAAGAGGCGCATCTGGAGGGTATCCAGGTCAGCGTGGGGAGCGATCTCGACACCATTCCCCTGCGCGATCCGGCCCTGCGCCGGCGTTACCTCCGGCTCGGCCGGCAGCACGGCATCACCTTTCATTCGGTCGCCGCCGGCGGCCTGCTCAATTCCTACCCCCTGGCCACCGAGCCCTATGCCGCTCTCTGGGTGGCCGATGCCGTCGAAGCGGCCGCGGCCCTGGGCGCCCGCAACGTGCTGCTGGCCTTTTTCGGCAACGGCGATCTGTGCCGCCGCGATGAGGCCGGCGAGTATATCGATCACCCCGAAGGCGGTTTCAGTTCCTACGAGCTGAAAGAGGACTGGGTCGAGAAGGTCGTGCAGACTCTCAAGCACCTCGTACCGCGAGCCCGCGACGCCGGAGTGGTGCTGGGCCTGGAGAACACCATCACCGCCCGCCAGAACCTCGACATCATCGAGCGCGTCGGTTCGCAGTGGGTTCAGGTGTACTACGACGTGGGCAACTCGTGGGGCAACGGCTACGACGTGCCGGGTGAGCTGCGTCTGCTCGGCAACGAGATGATCTGCGAGGTGCACCTGAAGGATAAAAGCACCCCCCTGCTCGGCAGTGAGGGGTGCATGGTCGACATGGCCGCCTGCGCCCGGGCCCTGGACGACATCGGCTATAACAAGTGGCTGGTGCTCGAAACCAGCGGGCGCCGTGACCGGTTCATCGAGGACACCCGCCGAAACGTGACCTTTGCCAAGAACACCTTCACGATGGATTGAGCCGATCGTGCGTCTCAGTAAGAGAACTCGCGTCCTCGTCATCGGGGTCGTCCTGGCCGCGGCGGCGGTGCCGCTCTTCGGGGCGGCCAACCGTCTGACCTCGACCGACCGTTTCTGCGCCTCCTGTCACATTCATCCCCACGCCACCGCCACCTGGCAGCTTTCCACCCATTACTGGGCCCGCCGGGGTAGAGGGGTGCACTGCGTGCAGTGTCACCTGCCCCCGGGTGGCGTGCCCTACGCCCTGCAGAAGACCCGCCTGGGCCTGCGCGATGCCTGGGGAGCTGTCTTCAAGGACCGGGAGCGGATCGACTGGCTCGCCAAGTCCCGGCCCGAGTATGCCGTCACCCATACGTTCGAAGCCTCCTGCCTGGTCTGTCACGCCAATCTGTACCCCGCCACCCTGACCGAGGAGGGCGAGAAAGCCCATCTGTATTACGAACGGAATCCCGAAGGACTCTACTGCATCACCTGCCACCTGCAGGTGGGGCACCACGACTCCACGGCCACCCGGGGACTGACAGTCGGATCGGCCCGGGAAGCCGCCGGCGAGGTCTTCGAGGAGCCCGCCGTGGTGGCGGGCTTCACCGACTTCACCGAACGGATACCCGGCACGACAGTCACGTTCGACATGGCAGCCATCCCCGGCGGCACGTTCCAGATGGGCAGTCCCCTCACCGAACCCCTGCGCTCGGCCGATGAGGGAGCGCCGCGCGAGGTGCAGGTCGAGCCCTTCTGGATGGGGCGGGCCGAGGTGTCGTGGAACGAGTTCGAGGCCTGGTACCGGGCCACCTCGGTCGAGGGCCGGACCGACACCCGCGCTCTGGGACCCGCGCTCCCCGGAGGCGTTGATGCTGTCACCGGAGCCACAGCCCCCTATGGTAATCCCGACCAGGGTTGGGGACGGGGGACGCGGCCGGCGATCACCATGACCCACCATGCCGCTCAGAGCTACTGCCGCTGGCTCAGTGAAGTGACCGGCCGTGCCTACCGCCTGCCGACCGAGGCCGAGTGGGAGTACGCCGCCCGGGGAGGCACCGAGACACCCTACTTCTTCGCGGCCGATCCCCGCCGACTGACTCGCCGCGGCCTGACGGCCCGGATCTTCGGTTCGAAGACTCTCGATCGGGCCGGACGCTACGTCGTCTTCGCTCGCACCTCCCGGCAGCGCACCGAGCCTCCATCAGCGGTCGAACCCAACCCCTTCGGGCTGGTGCACATGCTCGGTAACGTCGCGGAATTCTGCGCCGATCGCTGGGCTGAAGGGAGCGAAGAATATGTGGTACGGGGGGGCTCGTACCGCAGTTCGGCAGCCGGGGTGCGTTGCGCTGCCCGCAATCGCACGCGTTCCGACGAATGGCTGCGTTCCGATCCGCAGATGCCGAAGAGTCGCTGGTGGTATTCCGACTGCGACCATGTCGGTTTCCGGGTTGTTTGTTCCTCCCCGTTCTCTGATACACTCGGGTCTCCCCCCGCGGAGAAGGAGCCGGACAATGAGTGAGACATCAGGTGCGCCGAGCCGGCGCGAGTTCATCGGCACGGCGGCGGCGATCGGCGCCGCCGGCGCAGCCGCAGCCGCCCTGGCGGGCTGCAGCGGTTCGGGCGGTCCTCTGTCCCAGCATGCCGACTACCCCTATCCCGCCCTGCTCGACACCGCCCCCGACGGCCCGGTTCTCAAAGCCGGCCTGATCGGCTGCGGCGGTCGGGGCACCGGTGCGGCACGGCAGTTTCTCGGCGCCGGTCCGAACCTGGAGCTGATAGCCCTGGCAGATGTTTTCGAGGACCGGCTCGAGAGCTGTCGAGCCTCGATCCGCGAGCACCGCGGAGTCGAAGTTCCCGACGAGAACTGCTTTCTCGGTTTCGATGCCTATGAACGGCTGATCGACTCGGGCGTGGACGTGGTGCTGATCGCCACCCCGCCGTATTTCCGGCCGGTCCATTTCGAAGCTGCCGTGAACGCCGGCAAGCACGTCTTCATGGAAAAGCCGGTCGCGGTCGATCCGGTCGGGGCCCGCTCGATCATGGCCACCGCCCGCCGGGCCGACTCACGGGGACTATGCGTCGTGACCGGCACCCAGCGGCGTCACCAGCGCGATTACGTCGCGACCTTCCGTCAGGTCGCGGCCGGTCTGATCGGCGAGATCACGGGAGCCAACTGTTACTGGAACCAGGGTCAGCTCTGGTACAAGACCCGCGAGCGCGGCTGGTCGGACATGGAATGGATGATCCGCGACTGGGTCAACTGGTGCTGGCTCTCGGGCGATCACATCGTCGAGCAGCACGTGCACAATCTCGACGTGATCAACTGGTTCGCCGGTTCGCACCCCATCCAGGCGGTCGGCTTCGGCGGCCGCCACCGCCGGGTCACCGGCGATCAGTACGACTTCTTCAGCGTCGATTTCATCCATGCCGACAATATGCACGAGCACAGCATGTGCCGGCAGATCGACGGTTGTGCCCGCAACGTCTCGGAGTTCGTGATGGGCACGACGGGCTACACGAACTGCCAAAACAAGATCTGGGACCTCGAGGGCAGACTCGTCTGGGAGTACCCCTACCCGCTCAACGAAGAAGGTGAATCCACCGGCCGGGTGGCGGTCGACCCCTACGATCAGGAACACATCGACCTGGTCACTGCCATCAGAACCGGAACGCCCTTCAACGAGGCCGAAAACACCGCCATCTCGACCCTGTGCGCCATCATGGGGAGGATCTCGGCCTACACCGGGCGGGAGGTCATCTGGGATGAGATGATGAATTCCGATCTCAGGCTCGGTCCCGACCGGATCGCTCTCGGACCGGTGGACCTGCCGGTGGTGGTACCGGTACCGGGCACGGAGTAAAGGGCGCCGTACACCCACCCCACCCCTCGAGAAGTACATGTCTGCAGGGCACGGTTCACCTGCGGTTGCAGGTGATTGACGACTGCCGCCGCCACAGGATTGAAACCCTGTACCGGTACGCCGCGTATAGTTATATACCTAAACCACTGAGGTGTTAGCCGTACAGCTGGCACGATTGCCGACGAGGCCGGTGTCGTTGCTGACGAAACGGTCGCAGGAGAGAATCAGGAACCCGAATCCCATGTCTGTGCCGAAACCCTTCAGACGTCTGTTCCGGATCACCCGTTTCCGCTTCGACTCCGAACGCGATATCCGCGACGAGATCGAGTTCTACCTCGAGATGCGGGCCCGGGAGTTCATAGCGGAGGGGATCGAGCCCGGGCAGGCCCGGCGCCGGGCTCGGGAGGTTTTCGGGAACCTGACCCAAATCGAAGCGGATTGCCGGACCGTCACCGAACCGGCGGTGCGTCGGGAGCAGAGGAGACTCGCCATGGATGGTATCACCGGTGATCTGAAATTCGGCCTGCGTATGTTCCGGAAGAGTCCGCTGGTTTCCGTCATAGCCGTGCTGACCCTGGCCCTGGGCATCGGCGCCACTGCGACCATCCTGAGTCTGGTGAACGGGGTACTGCTCGCGCCGCTGCCCTATCAGGACAGTGACCGGATGGTGTATCTCTGGGAGCGCCTGCGCAATTTTCCCGATGCCTCGGTCTCGTATCCGAACTATCTCGACTGGCGGGAGCGGAACACGGTCTTCGAAGAGATGGCCTGCTACAACTACGGGGGATTGAACCTGAGCGGTGAAGGCCACCCGGTTGAACTGCGCATGGCCCGGATCACGGCTTCCTCCTTCGATCTGATCGGGATCGAACCGTTTATGGGCCGGGCCTTCACTCCCGAGGATGACCAGATCGGTGCCGAACGGGTGACGATCCTCTCCCTGGGGTGCTGGAACGAGCGGTTCGGCGGTGATCCGGAGATCCTGGGACGGGTGCTCACACTCGATGATCAACCCTACACGATTGTCGGCGTCGTCGGGCAGGATTTTCTGTTTCCCCCGGGAAGCAGTCAGGTGGATATCTATGTGCCGATCGCGCTCTTTGCCGAGAACTGGATCACCAACCGGGGCAATCACCCGGGGATCGCGGCCCTCGGGCGCCTGCGGCCGGGGGTTGACCTGGAAGAAGCCCGGGCGGATCTGGAACGGGTGGCGATCGAGATCGAACAGGAATACCCCGACACCAATACCGGAGTTCGGATCAACAGCGAGATGCTCCACACCATGATGACGGAGGATTCCCGGACGCCTCTTCTGATTCTGCTGCTGGCGGTCGGGTTGTTGCTGCTGATTGCCTGCGCCAATGTAGCCAATATCCTCGTCGTACGAGCCACGACCCGCCAGCACGAGCTTGCAGTCCGTTCCACGCTCGGAGCAGGGGGCGGGCAGCTGATCCGGCTCATGCTGTCTGAAAGCCTTCTGCTCTGGCTCACGGGAGGTGCGCTCGGGATAGCCCTGGCTTTCGGGACTACCCGCATTCTGGCGACAACTCTGGCCGGGGAGATCCCCCGCATCTTCACGATCAGCGTGGATTTCACAGTCATTGCCGGCACCCTCCTGATCGCTCTGCTGACCGGTCTGCTCTTCGGGCTGGCTCCGGCTCTGAAGGCCAGACGGCCCGCCCTGCAGGAGTTCCTCAAGGAAGGTACCCGCTCTTCGGCCGGGCGGGGCCGGCAGCGCCTGCAGGGCGGTCTGGTCGTAATCGAGATGACCCTGGCGCTGGTCCTGTTGACCGGGGCCGGACTCATGCTCAGGAGTTTCGCGCAGATGACCGGGGCCGAAACCGGGCTCGAAGCGGACAACGTCCTGAGCATGGAAATCGATCTGCCGGGGGCGAAATACCCTGATGAGGCCCGGCGTCTTGCCTTCTACTACGATCTGCTCGATCGCGTCCGGGCCCTGCCCGGGGTGGTCTCGGCCGCTACGACCTACGTCCTGCCGCTGGGGCGCGACAACTGGCAGAACAGCTTTCACGTCGAAGGCCACCCGCCGCCGGAGAACGAGGGCGGGATCTTCGCCGAGATGAGTGCGGTCAGTGCCGACTATTTCCGCACCATGGGGATTGCCCTGCTCGCCGGGCGCGAATTCACCCGTGAAGACGACGGCACCGGCAACCGGCTGACAGTGATCGTGGACGAGCAGGTCGCCGAACATTACTGGCCGGGAGAGAGCCCGCTGGGCAAGCGGCTCGCCTTTGGTTCCTTTGATGACCCCGATCCCGACTGGCTCGAGGTCGTCGGGGTGGTCGACCATGTCAAACTCAATGGTGTGGCCGAGCAGTCCCGCTGGCAGATCTACATCCCGCACGCTCTCGACAACGACCTGGGTTACTACCTGGTAGCCAAAACGGCCGGCGATCCTCTCGCCCTGGTCGAACCGATCCGGGACCAGGTTCTGAAGCTGGATCCCGAACAGCCGATCTCGCAGGTCAGAACCATGGAGGACTACCGGCGAGCCTCCACCGAAGAGAGCGGTTTCATCACCCTCCTGCTCGGCCTTTTTGCCGGCGCCGCGCTCCTGCTGGCCGCAGTCGGCATCTACGGGGTGATGGCCTTTGCGACTACCCAGCGCCGGCATGAGATCGGCATCCGGATGGCCCTCGGGGCCCGCAGCCCGAATCTGCTCGGGATGGTGATCGGACAGGGATTGCTCAAGGTGGCCATCGGGATCGGGATCGGATTGCCCCTGGCCGGGGCGCTCGGGATCGTCTATCGCAGCCAGCTCTTCGGCGTGGCGGCGATCGACCCCGTCACCTTTATCGCGGCGCCGGTCTTTCTGGCCCTGGTTGCGATCGTGGCCGTATGGGCGCCGGCCTGGCGGACGACCCGGATCGATCCGGTGGAGACCCTGCGGCAGGAGTAAGGCTGGCAGAGGACGGACCAGACTCCGTTTACTGCCAGATAGGGCCGGATCTTTCCTCCTGAGGGCAGTCTCATACCTCTGTCCGTTTCCGGCACACGACCTTCCCGCAGGCGGACACCGGCAGGTCCGGATCGAAAGTAGTCTTCGGTGTGATTGCGGACAGCTTCGGATGTTCTTTCGGCCGGCTGCTGTTGGCACATTTCTTGCGGAAATTTCCTCCGAGATCTGTCATCATCCCCGCTCGGGAGACGCATGATGGGAAACCTGCTGTTCGATCTGCGCTACGGCCTGCGCACCATGCTGCGCCAGCCGCGCTTCACCGTGGTGGCGGTCTTCACTCTGGCGCTGGGGATCGGCGCCACCGCCTCGATCTTCAGCATCGTCAATACGATCATTCTGGAACCGCTCGATTACCCGGACTCGGAGCGCCTGATCAGGCTTTTCGGGGTCTCCCCCGGATTCGAACAGGACAACGTCGCTCCCGCAGACTTCATCGACTGGGCGGAGATGAACACGACTTTGGAGGGGCTGGCGGGTTGGTGCGGCAGTGACGGGATCCTGCTCGAAGACGGAATCCCCCGGCAGGCCGACGGAGTCAGCGTCACGGCGACTTTCTTCAAACTGCTCGGAATCCGGGCTCAGCTAGGACGGGTTTTCGATCCCGGCATCGATCTTCCCGGCGGTGAGCGGGTGGCCCTGATATCCGATGCTCTCTGGCGATCTTCGTTCGGTTCCGATCCAGCTGTCGTCGGACGGACCCTCTCGCTCAGCGACGAGCCGTGGCTCATCGTCGGGGTTCTCCCGGCCGACTTCGATTTCGCTCCCGGGGTCGAGATCTGGAAAGCGGCCCGCTGGCGGGTACCCGATCCGCCCGTCAACATCGGACCAGATCCCGAGGCGATGCGTGGGGCCGAATATTTCAACGTTTTCGGCCGGATCAAAGAGGACGTGACTCTCGAACAGGCGCAGGCCGAGATGAGTGCCATCGCCGCCAACCTGGCCGAAGAGTATCCTGACACGAATCAGGACGAGGGAATCCTTCTCGAACCGATGAAGGAAACGGTGGTAGGAGATGTTCGGGGAACCCTGATCGTCTTTCTGGCTGCGGTCGGTTTCGTGCTGCTGATCGCCTGTGCCAATGTGGCCAACCTGCTGATCGTCAGAGCCACCGGACGGGCCCAGGAACTGGGCGTGCGCAGCGCCCTGGGGGCCGGAGGACAGCGGCTGACGCTGCAGCTGATCTCCGAGAGCGTGGTCCTGGCGCTGATGGGGGGAGGTCTCGGGATCATTCTCGCTCTCTGGGGAACCGACGCTCTCCTGGCGCTCTCTCCCGAAGAACTCCCCCGGGCAGCGGCGGTCGCCATAAACGGACGGGTCATCATTTTCACCATTACCGTCTCGATGCTCACCGGCATCGTCTTCGGCCTCGTCCCCTCCAGTCAGGTCCTGCGGGGCGATCTGCACGCCGCCATCCGCGAGGGGGGGGGACATCTGAGCGGTGGGCGCAGCCGCAGTCGACTCCGCAACACTCTGATCGTGGCTGAAGTCGCGCTCTCGCTGCTCCTGCTCGTCGGTGCCGGCCTGATGCTGCGGACCTTCATGAACCTCCGGGCGGTTGACCCCGGTTTCCGGACCGAGGGCGTGCTGGCCGCCAACCTCTGGATTCCCTCAACCACCATGGGCGAACTCGACGATCCCGCCCTGCACTACGAACGGATTATCGAGAACATCGAGGCCCTGCCGGGAGTACGCCGGGCGGCGGGAATCCTGAGTCTGCCGATCGACCCGGCCATTACCGGCAACATCGGATTCGATATCGAAGGCCGCACCTACGAACCGGGCGAAGGACCGGCGACCGGTTATCAGATCGCCACTCCCGGGTATTTCGAGGTTATGGAAATCCCCTTGATCCGGGGACGGCTGCTCACCGCCGAGGATGACGGCGGCGCACCCCACGCGGTCGTCATCAACGAGGCCGCGGCGGCCGAATTCTGGCCCGATGAGGATCCGATCGGCAAGCGGGTCACCTGGGACGACCCCGATACGCCCGATTTCGCCTGGTCGACGATCGTCGGGATCGTCGGCAATACTCTCTTCGACGGGCTCGATGAAGCGCCCCGGTCGGAGATCTACCGCAGCTACCTGCAGGCGCCGATGGCCTATATGACCCTGGTCGTCGATCACGCCCGGCCGGACGAAGGATTCATCCGCGGCCTGCGCGAGGCCGTGCTCGAGATCGACCCGCGCCAGCCGCTCAACGATATCCGGATGATCGAGGACGTTCTCTCCACCTCACTGACCGCCCGCCGGTCGTTCATGCTGATCCTGCTCATCTTTGCCTCCGCAGCGCTGGTACTGTCCGCAGTCGGGCTCTACGGCGTGCTGAGTTATTCGGTGGCCTCACGGCAGAACGAACTCGGTATCCGGGTGGCGCTGGGCGCCGACAGCAACCGGATCATCACTCTGGTTCTGCGGCAGGGGGCTCTGCTGGTGGGTACCGGTCTGCTGGTTGGACTGGCGGCGGCCTTGGGACTGAACCGCCTGCTGGCCAGTTTCATCTATGGGGTAGGTGTAACCGATACGACGACCATGATCGGTGCTGTGATCGTGCTCGGTCTCATCGCTCTGATCGCCGGTACGGTACCCGCCGTGCGGGCGGCGCGAACCGACCCGGCTTCGGTCCTGCGCCTGGAATGATCGCAAGCGGTTCGGTTCCGAAAAGGCATCTATTTGTATAATTAGTACAATATGTATATAACGGTGGGTTTTCCTCCCCCCACCGATGCCCGGCGGTTGTCGCGATAGCGATGACCGCCGGGTGCATTTTACTGCTTGGCCTTCCCGCCCGGGCTGACCACAATCGGGATGCACCCCAATCGGGAGAAGAACGATGGAGCGCCATTCCCCGGTCATATCAGGAGCGTCCTCGCGGACTGCCCGGTCTCGGCATCTCTTCGCTCTGTTTCCGGCTGCCCTGCTCGTGCTTGGTACCGCCGGTCGCGTCAGGGCCCAGTGGCAGCCGATCGATGGCCCCCTCATGACCCGGTGGGCCGCCGATGTAACTCCGGAAACCGTGCATCGGGAGTACCCCCGGCCGCAGATGGTGCGAGAGCAATGGGCGTGCCTCAACGGGCTCTGGGAATATGCCGTTGCCCCACGGAACGATCCCCGACCGCAGACCTGGCAGGGCGAGATCCTGGTCCCCTTTGGAATCGAGAGCGTGCTCTCAGGGGTCTGGCGCCGGGTGGGAGCCGGGGAGCGACTCTGGTACCGGCGCAGCTGCACGATTCCGGCCGGCTGGCGGTCCGAGCGCGTCCTGCTCCATTTCGGGGCGGTGGACTGGGAAGCGATCGTCTGGGTCAACGGTCAGCGGGTGGGCGAACACCGTGGCGGCTATACGCCCTTTACCTTCGATATCACCTCGGCGCTGAATTCCGGAGCCGGGCAGGAGATCGTGGTGGCGGTCTGGGATCCGAGCAGCAGCGGCTATCAGCCGCGGGGCAAGCAGGTCGACGAGCCCCGCGGAATCTGGTACACCCCCACGACGGGGATCTGGCGTTCGGTCTGGCTCGAGCCGGTCCCGGCGACCTACATCGATCATCTCGTGCAAACCCCCGATATCGATGCCGGCGTTCTGCGGCTGGAAGCGGCCGTGGCCGGTGCGGATGACGGGCACACGGTTTCGGCAGTGGCCCTGGCCGGGGATCGCGTTGCCGGCCGTATCACCGGGCAACCGGGAAAGGAATTGGCGCTGCCCCTGTCCGATCTGCGGCTCTGGTCGCCGGACGACCCGTTTCTCTATGTCATGCAGGTGACTCTGCTCGAACAGGGGCGGGTCATCGACGAAGTCGACACCTACTTCGGGATGCGCAAGATATCGCTGGGACCGGATGAGAACGGTATCACCCGACTGCTGCTCAATAACGAGTTTCTCTTCCAGGTCGGTCCCCTCGACCAGGGGTTCTGGCCCGACGGGCTCTATACCGCCCCGACCGACGAGGCCCTGCGCTACGATATCGAAGTAACGAAAAGACTGGGTTTCAACCTGGCCCGCAAGCACGTCAAAATCGAGCCCGACCGGTGGTACACCTGGTGCGACCGGCTCGGCCTGCTGGTGTGGCAGGACATGCCGAGCGGCTCCAACGGCCTGAGCCGG
>Ga0180432_10005254_pt1 | contig 17343 bp, 9 predicted proteins | sample SS_ome_10_FD_132414 | JGI IMG/M metagenome (GOLD analysis project Ga0180432, IMG submission 132414) | Hypersaline lake sediment archaeal communities from the Salton Sea, California, USA - SS_1_MS_2 metaG | ecosystem: Environmental > Aquatic > Non-marine Saline and Alkaline > Hypersaline >...
CACCATCGCCGAAAGATTGCGCGCTGCACCCTGCATCGCGGAAGACACGAGATCCTCGAGTTCCACTCCTTTTGCCATGCTGCGCCAAAACGTCAACTGCTCATCCATTATGCCCCCTTCCCGCGGGCCCGAATCGTCCCAGGCAGACTACTGCAGACTCAGCGTGCCCGTGGGTTGGCATCCTCACGTGGCCGTCCGGCCAGTCGCCGCCTCCGTACAAGAAACGGGACGCTCCATCCGAATCGCAAGTCACGGACAGAGCATCCCCGTACAAGAAGCCACTCGGTGGCCTACTGTAGTGACGTAGGATCTCCTTCGGTCCCTTGCCCCCTGGGGTGGATCCCCAGGCGCTCTGCCCATGTCTGATCACTGCTGGTCTTCCTCTACGATGTTGGGCAACGATGCGATGTCATGGGAGAACAGGACAGAGACCAGGCCGGGGATAAGCGCGTCCCGGGCAAAGTCTCAAGGGCCTTATGCTTCGCGAAAGCTCCCGAGATCACCGTCCCCTGCAGCGGAGCTCACAGGATTGCGTGTGCAGGCAGCACTCTGCCCGCCCACTCACTACCGCAGGTCCCGATAGGTCTCCGGGACCTGATCCGGTGTTCCGCCCAGCACACAACTCTGATTCACGCCACAGCAAACCGCAGCGCGGGCGCCGCCGTTGCTCCTGCGCACCCCACCGTCAGGCCGCGCTGGCTGCGGCCTGCACGCCGGCCAGCTCATCGACCGTCAGCAGATTCCTCAGATCCAGCAGGATCACCAACTGGTTGTCGGCCTTGGCAATGCCGGTGACGATGCCCGTGTCCTTCGCCGACACAACCGCCGAAGGAGGTTCGATGGCCTCCTCAGCAACCGCCAGCACCTCGCTCACCTCGTCGACTATCATTCCCACCTTGGAACTGCCCTCGACCTCGGTAACCACGATCCGCGATTCTCTCGAGATCTCCACAGCCGGCAAGTCGAACCTTCTCCTCAAGTCGACCACCGGAAGCACCTCGCCCCGCAAGTTCGTTACGCCATCAACGAACGGCGGCGCCTCCGGTATGGCCGTTATCGGCAGCATGTTCACGATACCTTCGACGGCACCGATGTCCACGCCGTAGTGCTCGTTGGCCACCTTGAACACGACCAACTGCCTTTCCATGCGAACTCTCCTTCTGCCTCTATCATCGTGACCCGTATCAAGAAGGCGCGAACTGCTCACCCATCAACTAGCCGACAGGGCGTTGACCACCTTGCCCAGACGTTCATCCAAGCCCCCGGAGAGATGGGTCCTGACGAGTTCGCTCGACCCTCAGCCCGTGACCCCCTCTCCAGGCACTGCCCACAGAGGGCGCCACAGCCGGGCAACCGAGGCGCTAGCGCCTCAGCCCCGCCGAAGACACGGGCTGCCGCTTCTGGCCATTGCCCCCCTCGGGGACGCGCCGATTCACTCCGGTCAACGGACTCTGTCCAAACTGCCGAGACTCGATCTGTCCTGCCGATCCTGCCCACACCGGCTCGGCGTCACGGGCATCATCGCCTCCCACCAGGACGAATCGTGTCACCTGCTCGCGGAGCTCCTGAGCCATCACCTTCAGAGACTGCGCCGAGGCGTTGACCTGCTCGACCTGGGCACTCATCTCTTCTACACCGGCATTGACCTGCTGGGCCGCCGTACTACTCTCTGCACTCACGCTGGCGATGCTTTCCATCGCTCGCGTCACTTCCTCCGATCCGGCGGCCATCTCCTCCGTCGCAGCCGTGTTCTCCTCGACTACCGCGGCGACGGAATCCATCGCCCTGTTGAACTCTTCCGATGATACGCTCATCTGCTGCGCGGCGGAGGCGATCTCTTCCACTTGCTGGTTCACCCCCTCTACCGCACTCAGAATGCTGGCGAGTGCAAGTCGAGACTCCTCGGCCCGAGACACTCCGGCCTCAACCTCGGTGCTCTCCGCAGCCATCGCCTCCACCGCTTCAGTCACCGTACCCTGGATGCCTCTGATCAGCTCGGCGATCTCCCTGGTGGCCTCAGCAGACTTCTCGGCCAGCTTCCTCACCTCGTCGGCCACAACGGCAAAACCCTTGCCGTGCTCCCCTGCGCGCGCCGCCTCAATGGCCGCATTGAGCGCCAGCAGATTCGTCTGAGAAGCGATGTCATCAATCGTTTCCACGATTGCCCCGATTTGCCCCGACCGCTGCCCCAGCTCTTGCACCTTCTGAGAAACGAGCGCCGTCGACACCCTGATGCTCTCTATGGCCTCAATCGTCTCTTTCACGGTGCGAGCACTGTCTCTTGCGGTCTCGGCCGCATCAGACGCTCCCGCTGCACCTGCCTGCGCGTTGGCCGCGATCCGCTGAATGGCCCCCGAGATTCGTCCCGCGACTATCGATGCGCTGCTCACAGCGTTAGCTTGCTCGTGGGCGCCCTTGGCCACGCCATCGATGGCCCGCGATTGCTGGTCCACCGAGAAGGCTGCCCTGGCCACACTTTCGTTCTGGCGCACCGTCCCTTCCGCCACTTGTTGGATAGTGGCAGCGATCTCACTCGCTACGGACTCGGTCTGATCCGCGGTGCAGGCGAGCTGATAGGATGCGGCACTTACCCCGTTGGCGCCTGCGGCCGCCTGAGCGATCAGTTCGCGCAGGTTCCGAATCATCCCGGCGAAGGAGTTGCCAAGTTCGTCTCCTTCCGAATGGGGCACAACCCCGACAGAGAGATCTCCTCGAGCGATCCGAGAAGCCACCCCGGCGATTCCTCGAAGATAGGCTTCTATCTCAGCCATCCCTCTCGCCAAAGCACCCAACTCATCGCCGCGCCCGGCGGTTCTGTCCTTTGCGGCCTGGCTGATCTCCGGGTCCAGATCTCCCCCGATGAGGCACAGTGCCCAGCTCTCCATTACCTTCAGAGGCACCACGATCGACCGGGCACCGGCCACGGCCAGAGCGATCAGCAGTAACAAGACGAAGGCGGCCATCGCCAGACTCCGCGACAGTAGCTGGCGCGCAGGCGCCACTACCTCGTTCAGATCCTGATCCAGCAACAGCACCCAACTGAGCGAGTCCGCCAGATCGCCCTCCATGAAGCACATTGCGGTCACGGCGTCATTCCCGTCCAGGTCCTTCGTGTCGGAACGCCAGGCAGGTTCTCCCACCTTTACAGCATCGAGAACGGCCGGAGGGGCACTTCTCGTCAGCAGCTCCTGGCTGCGAGCGCAGAGGATTCTGCCCCCCGAGTCCAAGAGCGTCGCGTGGCCGGTCTGACCAGTGCTCATCCCGGTTATGCAGCTACACACCGCGCGAGAATCCACCGTGCCCCGCAAGACACCGATCACGTCTCTCCCCAACTTGTCTCGAATGGGGACTCCCACATCGAGCGCCCAATTCCCGGCTGCCACCAGGCCAGTCTCGCGTATGAAGAGTGCGCCGCGCCCATCGGCATACGCGCCCTGCCACCAATCCTCGTCAGCGTGGATGTAGTCATCCGTTCGCCCGGTCATTCCCACGGTGAGGCCGCGCAAGTCAGTCACGAAGACCTCCTGAAGCTCGGGGAAGCTCTGCGTGAACGACCAAAGATGTTCACTCACCTGGTTTCCGGCGATCGACTGAACCAGAGCATCGGCACCCGACGTTTCGTCGGCCCAGGCCCTGTCCAACGCGCCGATCTCGACGTCCAGCTCCGCCTGATCGCGGCCGGCGCAGGACCGGTTACTCCCCTCCACCGCCTCAACAATCGACGGAGAGAGAGCCAATGCCTGCAAGACTCCTACCCTTCGGGTGACAACGTCGGAGACCCGCCCCACGCCATCCTGCCCGCGCCGCAGCAACTCTTCTCCCGTTGTCTCGATACCGTTGCTGCCGACGAGCTTCCAACCGAGCAGCGTGACCGGTACGACCGAGGCGGCCACCGCGAGCAACACAAGGGCGACCATCTTGGTGCGAACCGCCCAATCGCTCCAACCGGCCCCAGAGATCAGCCCTCTGAGTTTACGTCGAGTACCCTGACTTACGCTCACTTCGGTCCCCCTGGCCTGACCCATCTCTTCGGCTATCCGCATGCACGATGGTAGGACGATTCCTCACTGCCACCCAACGAGTCCGTGCGGGTGATCGGCTCGCTAGCCCAGGCAATGTGCTGTCTCCAGCACCGGGTACACGCGGGGATGTTGCTTGGCTCTACTCCCTTGCTACGCCCAGTCGCGCCAGGCACCACCGGTTCGCTAGGCTGGAAGCGACACGAGCCTACCGGAAGTACTCCGCAACCGGCCACATGCCCAAACAGTCCCATCGTCGGGCTCCAGCCCCTCCACCCTGATCGAAGGACACTCCGGGCCTGACGACATCATACCACAGTCGGAGCGCAAGCGGTGTAAGGAATGCGTAAAGAACCGCGTAAATGAGCCGTATAGACTCTGAATCAACTCGGTAGCAGGAACTACCGCATGATCCCGCAGCATGACATCTAGGGGGTGAGCGGAAGTGCATTGGGGAGTAATCCAGGATGAGGCTGGGGCTGGGAGAGACCGCATGGGCGCAACCGCCCGCCGGCGCCGAGCTATCTGCCTGCGCAGGGGTACAGATGCTTGGTGCTACTCACCAGTCGGCCGTCTCGCCCGGAGCGACGCAAGACGACGGGGCTACCACACCGGCAACATGTAAGGGGAAGACTCGCAAATCACCATTGTGGGCATTTACCACGGCAAGCTGCCCGCCATCGATCCGATCACGGTTACCTCGCCCCAGAGTCCTTGCCCGGTTCATTCTTGCCTTCACTCAGCTTGCTGGCAACGAAGTCGCCCAGCCTCTGCTTGAACACCCGGCGACTGTACTGTTCGGCATGCTGACATAGAGCTGTGCCATCATAGCGCCGCTCGTCGAAACGACTCACGGCCTCTGCCAACGACTCGGCAGACTGGTCCCGGAAGAACTCGCCGGTAACACCCTCCACTACGGTTTCCAGCGCCCCCCCCTTCGCGTAGGCAATCACCGGCCGACCGGCCGCCATCGCTTCCAGGGGAGTAAGCCCAAAGTCCTCCGCTCCGGGAAAGATGAGCGCTCGACAACCCGCGACGTAGCCCTTCAGCTCCCGGTCGCTGACCTGCCCCAGGAAGCGGACGTTGGGCGCGGCCATAGCCCGTAGAGCAGCAGCGTCGCGCCCCCCCCCGACCACGTATAGAGGCAAACCCAGTTTGCTGAAGGCTCGCACCGCCAGATCGACACGCTTGTACGGCACCAAACGGGAGACGACCAGGAAGTAATCGCCGCGCTCGTCGGCGGGGGCAAAGGCATCGGTGTTGACTGGCGGATAGATCACGGTCGCGTCACGACGATAGTACTTCGCAATCCTCTGTCGCACTACCTGCGAGATGGCCACGAAGTGATCCACACCCTGCGCTGCAGACCGGTCCCAGAGCCGAAGCGACTTCATGAACGTGGGCAGCACGGCACGTGGCAGTCGCCCTATGCCTTCTCGCTCCACATAGGTGTGGTAGTTCCAGAGGAAACGGGCCGGAGTGAGGCAGTAGCAGATGTGCAGCGTGTCTGCAGGGGTGACGACACCGTGAGCGAAGGCACTGGGCATGCTGAGCACGACGTCGTATTCACCGAGATCAAACCCCTCAAAGGCCAGCGGGTAGAAAGGCAGATACCACTGGTGCTTGCGTTTTATCAGGGGAAGCTTGTTCAGAGCTGACACGCGGATGTCCCAGGAGCGATATTCCGGCGGCAGAGCTTCGGGCCAGTAGATGGACGTGAAGATGGGGGCCGAGGGGTACATCTCGTGAAGTACTTCCAGCACACGCTCCGCCCCACCGTACTGATTCAGCCACGAGACCACGATTGCGAGTTTCACGATCCTCTCCCACTGTTGCTTATCGGAGCCGACAACATGAGCACTCCCGAAGGCCTGTGGCGCGAAGTACGCCGCACACACTCGGCGCCCATCGGCGGATGATGGATCCTTCAGCGCTCGCCCGCCGGTCCTCAATCCTGGAACAGACGCTCAGGCGCTGATGCCGAAGCTTGGGATCCTGGACAACCCTATTTCCCAACACAGAAACTGCTGAAGATCACCTCTAGTAGATCGTCGCTGACAGTCTCGCCGGTGATCTCTCCCAGGGCATCGACCGCAGCTCGGAGGTCAATGGCCAGGAAATCGGCCGGCAAATCCTCCTGCTGAGCACTCTGCGCATCGCGCAGGTGCTCCAGCGCGCGCTTCAGGGCATCTTTGTGGCGCGAGTTGCTCACCAGAGGCAGCGACGAAACTGTCACATGCCCCCCAAGAACCAGTTCGGCCAGAGCTCGCTCCAACTCGGGTAGGCCCTGTCCGGTCAGGGCCGAGACGTGCACGCGGCGACAATCGGCTAGCAGAGTGCACTCTTCCTTCTCAGGCAAGTCCGCCTTGTTCACAACCAGCAGGGCGCTCTTGTCGCCGATCAGGGCGGCGATCTCCTCATCCTCCACATCGCATCCCTGGCTGCCATCCACCATCATCAACACGAGGTCCGCCTGCGCCAGAGCCTGCCTGCTGCGCTCGATGCCCAGCCGCTCGATGAGGTCATCGCTGCTCACGATTCCCGCTGTGTCCACCAGCACCATGGGAATGCCCTGCAGATTGATGGTCTCTTCCAGAGTGTCGCGTGTTGTTCCCGGAATGGGCGTGACGATCGCCCGGCTTGTACGAAGAAGAGCGTTCAACAGGCTGGACTTTCCCACATTGGGCTTCCCGATGATGGCAGTCCGGACTCCGTGGCGGTAGATCATGCCGCGCCCAGCCTGGCTGACCAACCGCTCTATCTGCTCGCACCCTTCCCGGAGAGTGAGGGCAACGTCATGAGCCGGGATCTCATCTTCGGGGAAGTCAATCGACGCTTCCAAGTGAGCCAGAGCCGGCATCAGCCGCGCCCGCAGAGCCCCTATCCGCCGCGAAAGTACCCCCCCAAGCTGTCCCACGGCGACCCGCAGGCCAGCCTCAGTCTTCGCCCGGATCACGTCCAGGACCGCCTCCGCCTGGATCAGATCGATACGGCCGTTCAGGAAGGCCCGTAGGGTGAATTCGCCCTCGTGAGCCAGGCGAGCCCCCTGGCTCAGGCAAGCGTCCAGGGTGCGCCGCAAGGGGACTATACCCCCATGGCAGTTGATCTCACCGACGTCCTGTCTCGTGTATGTGCGGGGAGCCGACATGTACGAAGCCAGCACCTCATCCACCACCTCCCCGGAAGTCGGGTCCACCACATGGCCGTAGTGCAGGTGATTGGGCAGCATTTGGAAGGGCTTCGCAGAGCCACGGGATCTCTGGTACGGCACGAATACGGTGCCGAGGATGGCTGCTGCCCCGGGGCCGCTCAACCGGACGATGCCAATGCCCCCTTCCCCAATCGGGGTCGATATGGCTGCAATGGTATCATCCAATCCGTAGCGCATGATGGCTCTTCCCCCGCGTTATGTCGCAGAGCTCCCATTCTATCGTAGCAGCATGGCACAGTCAAACGGCATCACCTGCAAGTCCGCTCGACTCACCTCGTTCCTCACGCTCCAGCTTCTTGCAGCGCTTCTCGAACACCCTCCTCGTCAGCATCACGCGGCGTCCACACCCCAGACACACGAGACCGATGTCAGCTCCGATACGCACGACTCGCCATCTGAAGCTTCCACAAGGGTGGACCTTGCGCAAGGTGGCTATGTCACCTGGGCGTACATCCAAGGGCATCTGCATCCTCCCTTCAACCGGCGCGGTCATCCCGCTCCCAATCCGGCACCGCCGCGAGAAGCAAGCAGAAGCCAGACTCGTGAGATCCCGGTGCTCCGGTCCGACTACGTGAGTCCCAGCCTGTCTGCCGAACGAGTCTTGCCTAGCGTTGGTCGTCAGGAGGCAAGAGAAGCCATTTCGTCCCGAAGTGGTCAGTCCGCCGATCTCTCCGCAGGCAATCGCTCGGAGTAGAAACACAGTAGAGTGCTGCCATAGCGGCGTTGCCTGTACAGCTCCAGGGAGTGCAGCTCGAGGGTGTGATACTCCTTCGGGTAGATCTGGACGATAACGACGCCATCGGCAGCCAGCAAGGAGGAGTGATCGAGGGCCAGAAGTGTCTCTGCCCACAGATCCCGATACTGCGGGGGGGCAACGTAGATGATGTCGTAGGCCTCCGAGGACGGCCGATCGATGAAGCGGAAGACGTCTTCTCTGATCACCTTTCCGCGCGCGCTGAGGTCAGTCGACGACAGGTTGCGACGGATCGTAGCGACGGCACGTGAATCCTTCTCAACGAAGAGGCACGCGTCTGCTCCCCTACTGAGGGCCTCGATGCCAACGCTACCGCTGCCCGCGAACAGGTCGAGGAAACGGGAACCCGGCGTGTGGCCGGACAGAACATCGAAAAGTGCCTTCTTGACCCGGGCGCCTATCGGCCGAGTCGTCGTGCCGGGGACCGAATTCAGTTTCCTTCCCCGGGCACTCCCTCCGATTACCTTCATGATAGGGCGGCTCCTACGAAACTGGGAACCTCAACCAGAACGGGAAGAGGCCTGACGCGAGCGCACAGGCTCTCTGCGCTGTTGCGCCTCTCTGCTCCCGGACCTGGTCAGATCTGACCAATCTGTAAGTCTAACAGCAAAGTGACAGTTTGACAAATGCGTGGAAAAGATGTACAATACCGGATTGTGAAAAAGCAGGCACCTTGCTCAAAGCGAGCATTCGACCTCACCGATTATAAGCCTCACAGCCGCTTACCCTCGAGTCCGATGAGGAACTCAAAGGCAATCGCACGACGACTCGGTTCCATTGGACCATCTGCTACTCGGATGAACAGCGTATGTCTCCCCTGTCCAGCACGGAAGGACAGAATGCGGGGCCGCTTCGCGTGCATTCTGGTCGCGGACACACTGAGCTGGAATCGATGACGCTCGGCGAACGAAGGCACGTCAGCGGCGGGTGAAGGAGGGATAGACTTGGAAATCAACGATATCAAGGCGATCCGAATTGGGTTGGCCTCCCCGGAACAGATCCGCGAGTGGTCGTACGGAGAAGTCACGAAGCCGGAGACCATCAACTATCGCCGTCTGAGACCCGAGAAGGACGGCCTCTTCTGCGAGGCAATCTTCGGCCCGACCAGAGACTGGCAGTGCTACTGCGGGAAGTACAAGAAGATCCGCTACAAGGGCATTGTCTGCGAGAAGTGCGGCGTGGAAGTAACTCATTCGCGCGTTCGACGCGAGAGGATGGGCCACATCAGCCTGGCAGCCCCTGTGGCGCACATCTGGTACACGCGGCGATCGCCCAGTTACCTGGGACTGTTGCTCAATGTCTCCCAGCGGAACCTGGATCGTGTGCTGTATTTCGCCCAGTACGCCATTACCAACATAGACGAAGATGCCCGCCAGAAGGCTCTCCGCCGCATCGACGAGGAGAAGGATCGGGAGATTGGGCGGATCTCCAAGGCTGCTCAGGAGGAATTGGAGCAGATGAACTCCGCCCTTGCCGAGGAACTCGCTCAAGTTGAGGAACAGACCGAGGCCCTCCAGCAAGCGATGGACGAGAAGCTGGAGCAGTCAACGCAGCCAATCATGCAGGAGGCCGCCGCGCTCCGCGAGAGGCTGGATGCCTTCAAGGGAGAGCAGCTTCCCGACACCCTGGTCTTCACCCCAACCGATGCGATCATTGCCGAGAAGGGCGACAAGGTTCGGCGCAAACACTACACTCTGCTCAACAGCGTGGTGCAGGATCGCCTCAACGAGATCGAAGCCGGCATCAAAGCAGAGCAAGAGGATCAGATCGCTGCAGTCAAGTCACAGGAAGAACTGGCGAAACTCAAATCAAACCAGTTGCGCGAAGAGTGCCAGACCCAACTGGCTCAGGAGCGGCAGCAGATCGAAGAAAGAGCCAACGAGTCGCGCGACGAGCTTCTGCAGCTTCAAGAGCGGCAACTGCTGAACGAGGCGACCTATCGAGAACTCGAGTCGAGGTGGGGGAAGGTCTTCAGCGCAGGTATGGGCGCGGAAGCCGTCTACGACCTGGTCAAGAAGATGGATCTCGACTCGATGGCGGAGGCACTACGACGTGAGATCCGAATGTCTCGCTCCAAGCAGCGTCGCAAGAAGGCGGCCAAGCGCTTGCGCGTCGTCGAAGCGTTTCGCCAGTCGGGGAACCGCCCCGAATGGATGATACTGACCATGCTACCGGTCATCCCGCCGGATCTGCGCCCCATGGTCCAGTTGGATGGAGGACGCTTCGCAACCAGCGACCTGAACGACCTCTATCGCCGCGTCGTCAACCGAAACAATCGTCTCAGGCACCTGATCCGCCTGCAGGCGCCGGAAGTCATCATTCGCAACGAGAAGCGGATGCTCCAGGAAGCGGTGGACTCCCTGATTGACAACAGCAGGAGAGGCAAGGCCATCTCCTTGCGAGGGCGTCGGCAGTTGAAGTCCCTCTCCGACATGCTCAAGGGCAAACACGGGCGCTTCCGCCGCAACCTGTTGGGCAAGCGTGTAGACTACTCCGGTCGCTCGGTGATCGTGGTGGGACCGGACCTCAAGCTTCACCAGTGTGGGCTTCCCAGGGGTATGGCACTGGAGTTGTTCCGGCCGTTCGTCATGCACCAGCTGGTGGAGAACAACTATGCCATCAACGTCAAGGGGGCCAAGCGCTTGATAGAGCGTGAGGATCCCCATGTGTGGGAGGTGCTGGAGGACGTCATCAAGACTCGTCCTGTGCTTCTGAACCGAGCTCCCACCTTGCACCGCCTTGGCATTCAGGCCTTCGAGCCAGTTCTTGTTGAGGGAAGCGCGATCCAACTGCACCCACTTGCTTGTTTCGCGTTCAACGCTGACTTCGATGGCGACCAGATGGCCGTGCATGTACCTCTATCTCAGGCAGCGGTGAAGGAAGCAAGAGAGCTGATGCTGTCCAGCCGGAACCTGCTCATGCCCTCCAACGGCACACCCGTTGTGAGTCCATCCAAGGATATGGTGCTTGGCTGCTACTATCTCACCATGGAGGAAGATGGCTGCAAGGGCGAAGGCAAGGTCTTTAGCGACTACGACGAGGTCGAACTGGCCTACCAGTTGGGCAAGCTGGACCTGCACGCCAAGATCAAGTTCTATGCATCGCCGGGACCCCGCCGAAAGAAGAGGCTGATTGACACGACCGTCGGTCGTGTGCTGCTCAACAGCGCGTTGCCAAAACCCATGCGCTTTGTGAACACCCTGATGGATAAGGCGGGCCTCAAGGAACTGGTCGCCGCCGGCTATCGGGCGGTAGGATCCGAGGGGACGGCGGACCTGGCGGACAAGATCAAGGCGATAGGTTTCCAGTACGCGACGACATCAGGTGTCACCATCGCCATTCACGACTTGCAGGTACCCCAGATGAAGCAGGAGATCATCCAGGAGGCCACGGATCGTGTGAACCAGGTGGAACGCCAGTATCGGCGCGGTCTCATCACCGACAACGAGCGATACGTGAAGACGGTAGAACTCTGGACCGAGGCCACCGATCGGATCACTCAGGTGGTGGAGCAGGAACTGGATCCCAATGGGCCAATCGGCGTCATGGCCAACTCCGGAGCCACCAAGGGCGGGCTGCAGCCCATTCGACAGTTGGCCGGCATGCGAGGTTTGATGGCCGACCCGTCCGGGCGCATCATCGCTCTGCCGATACGCTCCAACTTCCGTGAGGGACTCACCAGCCTTGAGTACTTCATATCTACGCACGGTGGTCGCAAGGGACTCGCCGATACCGCCCTGCGCACGGCCGACGCAGGATACCTCACTCGTCGGCTGGTGGACGTGGCTCAGGAGCTGATCGTTAACGAAGAAGACTGTGGCACTCGAGCCGGCATATGGATCAAGCGAGACCAGAGTAAAGCCATCGGCGAGTCGCTGGGAGAACGGATCCTAGGACGCTTTGCGGCCGTCAAGATCGTCAACAAGAAGACGGGCGAGGTCATCGTTGACGCCGGGGAAATGATCGAGGAATCCCACGTCGTCGCCATAGATCGCCCTGGCGCAGGTGTAGACGAGGTGTGCGTTCGCTCACCGATGACTTGCCAGTTGCTCCACGGGATATGCACCAAGTGCTACGGGCGCGATCTGGCCCGGGGCGAGCCGGTGAACATCGGAGAGGCTGTGGGGATCATAGCTGCGCAATCCATTGGCGAGCCGGGAACCCAGCTCACGCTGCGAACGTTCCACACCGGCGGCGTTGCCGGTGCCAGCGACATCACCCAGGGTTTGCCGCGCGTACAGGAGTTGTTCGAGGCTCGGGTCCCCAAGGGAGAGGCGATAGTCGCCGACATCTCGGGTCGAGTGGAGATGATGCGCGAAGGCGCAGTGAGGATCATTCGTCTGGTATCCGTGGAAGTGGAGTTCGCTGATTATGCAGTCCCGGGCAACTACTCGGTGAAGGTAGAAGATGACGACTACGTGGAAGCCGGAGACCTTCTGGCCAAGCGTGGGGAGCGTGAGGTGCGCTCGGAAGTGGCGGGCAATGTCGTGATTGACCGAGAGAATCGGCAGATTCGTGTGCGCTATGAGGTGCGGGAGGAAGAGGAGTACGAAGTGCCTGCCGCCGCGCGAATACGCGTCCAGAACGGCGCAGTGGTCGAGGCCGGCACCCAGCTCACCGAGGGGGCGAAGAACCCGCATGCAATCCTTCGAATCCTCGGCACAGAGGAAACTCAGCGCTACCTGGTGGAGGAGATCCAGAAGGTCTATCGTTCGCAGGGAGTCAATGTCAACGACAAACACATCGAGACCATCGTCCGTCAGATGCTGCGCCGCGTCAAGATCACAGACGTCGGCGACACTCCCCTCCTCTTGGGAGACATGGCTGATCGCCTCGAGTTCGAAGAGGTCAACACGCAGACCATCGAAGAGGGCGGCGAGCCCGCTACTGCAGAGCCGGTCCTGATGGGCATCACCAAGGCGGCTCTCAGTACCGACAGCTTCCTGTCGGCCGCCTCGTTCCAGCACACCATTAGCATCCTGGCCAACGCAGCGATTGAGGGGAAGCGAGACGATCTTCACGGCCTGAAGGAAAGCGTCATCATCGGCAAGCTCATTCCGGCGGGCACCGGGTTCGGGCCTCCCGCCGAGAAGGAGCTGACCACAGAGGAACGGGTCGCAGCCGCCGCCAGCGCCTTCCTGGCTGAGACCGAGAGCCTGGTTAGTCAGAGCGGGGCGGCCGATGCCCTCCCCTCAGAAGAGCCAGTCGTTGCCATCGGAGAGTAGCCCGTGGCGGTGAAGTTGGTACGTCGCCGCCAGCACCGCTCTTCCCGTGGGAAGGGCAACGTCCTGCTGCGTATCGCGGGCGCTATCTTAGCAGCCGGCCTATCGGTAGTTGCGATGACTCTGGCACTCGGCTTGGCGGTGGGTGCCGGAGTCTACTACTACTACGCTCGCGATCTTCCTCCAGCGGAAGAAATCGGCCTCCGAACGGCCGAGGCATTCGAGACCACGCGCGTCTACGACCGTACCGGCGAGCACGTACTGTATGAGATCCTCGACCCCGAAGGCGGGTTTCGTACCATGATCCCCCTTCAGCAGATCCCCGAAGACTTGCGCAACGCAACCATCGCCATGGAAGACAAGACCTTCTATGAGAACCCCGCGGGGATCAATATCGAGGGCATGCTGCGCGCGTTTGTCAACAACCTCCGAGGCCTTCCCGTTCAGGGCGGCAGTTCTATCACGCAGCAGCTCATTCGCAATGTGGTGATGACGCCCGAAGAGCGCTTTGCCCTCAGCTACGCGCGCAAGATCAAGGAAGTGATTCTGGCCTACGAGCTGACCCGCCAGTACCCTGGATTGGAGGGCAAGGATCAGATCCTGGAGTGGTATCTAAACACCGTTCACTACGGACGGCTTGCCTACGGTGTGCAAGCCGCGGCAGAGACGTACTTCGGCAAGGACGTGCAAGACCTCTCCTTGGCCGAGTCGGCCATGCTCGCCCCGATCCCACAGTACTCATTATTGAATCCCCTTGACGACTTCGAAGCGGCGAAGCGGCGTCAGGAACTCTACCTGGACCAGCTCTATCTGCAAGGATACATCTCTGCAGACGAAGCCCAAGCTGCCAAGAGCGAAGAGATCAAGATCGTGCCTCAGCGCTTCGACATCGACGCCCCTCACTTCGTGATGTTCGTCCGCCAGCAACTGGTGGAGAAATACGGCTCAGATAGGGTCTACGGCGGAGGGCTTCAGGTGCGCACCACCTTGGACCTGGATATCCAGCAGGAGGCCGAACAGATCGCGCGCGATCACATCGAGGAAATCGGAGAGGAGCACGCCGTCACCAACGCCGCAGCCGTCGTCACCCGACCATCGAGCGGGGAGATACTGGCCATGGTTGGGAGCCTGGACTACTTTGACTCGTCCATTGATGGACAAGTCAACGTTGCCATCTCAGAGCGACAGCCGGGCTCCTCTTTCAAACCGTTCACCTACGCGACCGCGCTCGAGCAGGGCTACACCCCGGCGACCATGATCATGGACGTGCGCACGAGCTTCCCCGACGTGGGTGGCGTGCCGTACGTGCCGGAGAACTACACACGCAAGTTCTACGGCCCTGTACGTCTACGCCGTGCCCTGGCCTGGTCCCTCAACGTGCCCGCAGTCGCCCTGATACACCAACTGGGTTTGTCTGAGGTCTTGAACACGGCACACCGACTGGGCATCGAGACCCTGACATCTGGCGAATACGGGCTGAGTCTTACCCTGGGGGGCGGCGAAGTGACCCTGCTTGACATGACCTACGCCTTCGGCGTCTTCGCCAACGGCGGGGGGATGGCAGGGAACCCCGTTCCGCCCGAGCGCCTACGACCTGGCTTCCGAGAACTGGATCCGGTCGCCGTACTGGAGGTTACTGATTCGCGTGGCAACGTTCTGGAGCAGTTCGACGGCCCCAGGACTCGCGAGGTCCTCCGCTCTCAGGTCGCCTTCCTCATGAACGACTTGCTCTCTGACAACGACGCTCGCGCCAGGATGTTTGGGATCGATAGCCCCTTGCATCTGGACAGGCCGGTCGCCGCCAAGACGGGCACGACCACCAACTATCGCGATTCCTGGACCATCGGCTACACGCCTCAGGTAGCGGTAGGGGTCTGGGTGGGCAACAGCGACAACACCCAGATGAAGAGCCTTCCCGGAGTTCGGGGAGCCGGGCCTATCTGGCACGACGTGATGGAGTACGTAGTGGCTCCCCTTCCGGTGGAGGAGTTTCCCGAGCCTTCGGGCATGACGCGTATGGAGGTCGATGCTACCTCGGGCCTTCTCCCTACTGAGTACTCGCCCTCCCGAGTCACCGAGATCTTCATTAGGGGAACGGAACCCACAAGCTACGACACCGTACACAGGCCTTTCCGCCTGTGTAGAGCTTCTGGAAAGCTGGCCACGGTCTATTGCCCCATGGATCAGACCGAAGAGGTCGTCTTCCAGATATTCCCCCCCGGCACCGAGGATTGGGTTCGGGAGTCCGAGATACCCCAGCCGCCTGCCGAGTACTGCGATCTTCACGGACCCAACCTGGCGGCTTCTGACGTGGCAATAACGGTTCCCCAAGCGTACTCTCATGTCCGCGGTGAGGTGCCCATATTCGGCAACGCCAAACCTTCACGCTTCCGCCTCTTTCGCCTACAGTACGGGGAGGGCATGGATCCTACCTCCTGGACTCAGATCGGCGGGGACCGCTATGACAAGGTCGACGGAAACGTGCTCGGGCATTGGGAGACCAGCGCCCTGGATGGTCTGTACAGCGTGAAGTTGACCGTCATCGATAAGGATGATCACTACCACGAAACGGCCGTCCCGGTATCGGTGGACAACATCTCACCTACCGTGAAGATCCTCCACCCGGAGGACCACGCTGTCTACGTGATGGAACAGGACGAATGGGTCAATTTCCAGGTGGAAGCAGAAGACAACACCTCCATGGACAGAGTGGAGTTCTATCTCGACGGCGAGATGTTCGGCTTCAGCACGGTAGCTCCCTACACCAAGAAATGGACCATCGCCATGTCGGACACTGTGCCCACGAATATCGCGCTCCCCGACGCCGGCGCAATCCTGCCGGAGCGCGTGGTCGAAGGAGATCGAGTGACGGTCAGCAAGCTGATCACCACCGAGAACTCGATCGACTTCACTCAGACCATCACGACGGGGAACCAGGTCACCGCCACACACGTCTTCTCGGAGGCGGGCCGTCTGGGAATCATGCGTTCCTTCCCTGACGGGCGATCCATCATCTCCGACACGCTGGGCTACACAGAGACCCACACGGTTCTCATCCTGGCATTCGATGCCGCGGGGAATGAGATGAAGAGCAAGACTCACACCATCTACATCGTCCACGAAGAGCGAGCGGAAGAGACCACAAGCGCACCTACGGCGATGTTGGGGATCGAGGACCGCTGGCTGTGGATCGATCCGACTTCCCGTGGCAAACGGCCAACGGGGTAGCATCGTAGCGTGGAAGTAGAAGGTGAAGGTACTCCGGCAGGACGGGGATACGTGCCAGGCGATCGCTACGGGTTTTCGTACAACCAGTAGTTCAGATTCTCCACGAACCTTTCCACACTGTCGCCACCGTGGACTCGCACACGTACAAGTTCGAAAGGCGCTTCCGAGCTCTGAACCACTCCCTGATGGATGGTGACGGCCCCCCAGTAGTGAGCCGAGTGCAACACGGCGATGACCTGATCGTCGTAGGATCCGGACGGGTAGCAGAAGAACCGAACCGGCTCTCCGATGCGCTCCTCAATGGCCTCCCGAGGGCCAAGGATCTGCCAGATGAGGTAGTCTGTCGACTGCCCGCGCAGATCCGCATGATTGAAGCTGTGCGCTCCGAACTCCATCCCCGCGGCATGCATCTCAATGACATTGTCCCACGACATGTACCCCAGCCGCCCCTCATCCTGGAACGCCGTGATCAGGAAGAAGGTTGCCGTGTAGCCGTATTCCCGCAGTAGCGGGAACGCAAACTGGTAGTTGTCCGCATACCCGTCATCGAAAGTGAGGATGATGGGTCTCTCCGGCAGCGGAAGGCCGGTCGTCAGATGGAACATGAGATCATGTAGGGATATGCTCGTGAAGCCGGCATCTCTCAGATACCTGAGCTGAGCCTCGAAGTCCTGAGGCGCAACCGAGAGGTCTTCCCGAATGGCATCGGCACCCGCAGGAGCGATGGATAGGTAGTGGTAGTTCAGAATGGGCACTCGGACACTCCGCACGATCCCGTCGGACGTCGGCTGAGGCTCAGGGGTGGGAGTCGCGGTGGGAATCTCCGTCGGCGTGGATGACGGTGCAGCGGTAGGCGGCAGCGGAGTAGCTGTGGCGGTGGGAGATGACGTAGCCGTGGCACTCGGGGAC
>Ga0180432_10005255_pt1 | contig 17341 bp, 16 predicted proteins | sample SS_ome_10_FD_132414 | JGI IMG/M metagenome (GOLD analysis project Ga0180432, IMG submission 132414) | Hypersaline lake sediment archaeal communities from the Salton Sea, California, USA - SS_1_MS_2 metaG | ecosystem: Environmental > Aquatic > Non-marine Saline and Alkaline > Hypersaline >...
ATCGTCGAGCGGGTGCCGCTGCCGGTTCGGGCCAACGCCGAGAACATCCGCTACCTGCGGACCAAGCGTGACCGGATGGGACACGACCTGGCCGGGCTGGAGGACGGCGAGGCCGGTCTGGAATTGCCCGGCGACATGGGCGGGGCGCGATGACGCCGGCGTCGAAGACCCGAGGGTGCCGATGAGCGGTGGAGCCGGCGTTCCGGACCTCCCGGCGATGGACGCCTCAGGACTGCGGCTGGCGATCGTCGCCAGCACCTGGCATACCGCCATCTGCGACGCGCTGCTGGAGGGTGCGCTCCGGCTCGCCGCCGAGAGCGGAATCGCCGACCCGGCGGTGGTCCGGGTGCTGGGCGCGATCGAGATCCCGGTGGTGGCTCAGGAATTGGCCCGGACCCACGATGCCGTGGTGGCGCTCGGCGTCGTCATCCGTGGCCAGACACCGCATTTCGACTACGTCTGCGACGCGGTGACCCAGGGGCTGACCAGGGTGTCCCTGGACGCCTCGACGCCGGTTGCCAACGGCGTGCTGACCACCGACACCGAGCAGCAGGCGCGCGACCGGGCCGGGCTGCCCGGATCGGCCGAGGACAAGGGCGCCCAGGCCACCGCGGCGGCGCTGTCCACCGCGCTGACCCTGCGGCAGCTGCGCCGGGGATGAGTCCGGATCCGGACGTCGGGGCCGCCGACTGGGACGTCGTGCTCAGGCCGCGAACGACACCGCGGTACGCCTACGGGGCGGCGGCCCTCACCCTGGCGGTGGGGATCGCCATCGCGCTCACGCTGAGAATCAGGTCCACCGGGCCGACTCTGCGGGTGGCCGACCAGTTCGCGATGGCGGGCCTGGCCGTCATCCTCGCGGGCTCGGTGCTGCTGCTGACCCTTCCCCGGTTGAAGGTCGGACCGGCCGGTCTGGCGGTCCGAAATATGCTCGGCTACAGGGTTATTCCCTGGGAAGAGGTCGTCGACGTGTCATTCCCTCGGGGCAGGCGCTGGGCTCGGGTCGACCTCGCCCACAACGAGTACTTCCCGGTGCTGGCCATCCAGTCCAACGACCGCGACCGGGCGGTCGCCGCGATGGACACGGTGCGGGAACTCATGGCGCGCTATCGGCCCCGAGACGACTGACCGGTCTCGCTCCCGTCGCGGCCGTCGGTACTACCCTGACCTCTGTGCCCGATCCCGCGACCTACCGCCCGGCGCCCGGATCCATTCCGGTCGAACCGGGCGTCTACCGCTTTCGGGACGTTCACGGCAGAGTCATCTACGTGGGCAAGGCCAAGAGCCTGCGCAGCCGGCTCACCTCGTACTTCGCCGATATCGCCGGTCTGCACCCGCGAACCCGGCAGATGGTGACCACCGCCGCGAAGGTGGAGTGGACGGTGGTCGCCACCGAGGTCGAGGCGCTCCAGCTGGAGTACAACTGGATCAAGGAGTTCGACCCCCGGTTCAACGTCCGCTACCGCGACGACAAGACCTACCCGGTACTCGCGGTCACCCTGAACGAGAGCTACCCGAGGCTGATGGTCTACCGCGGCCCCCGCCGCAAGGGGGTCCGGTACTTCGGCCCCTACTCGCACGCCTGGGCGATCCGGGAGACGCTGGATCTGCTCACCCGGGTCTTTCCGGCACGTACCTGCTCGGCCGGGGTTTTCAAGCGGCACAGCCAGATCGGCCGACCGTGTCTGCTGGGCTATATCGACAAATGCTCGGCCCCGTGTATCGGGCGGGTCAGCGCGGAGGAACACCGCCGGATCGTGTCCGACTTCTGCGACTTCCTCTCCGGCCGCACCGACCGGTTCGGCAGGGACCTCGAGCGTCAGATGACCGCCGCGGCCGAGGAACTGGACTTCGAGCGGGCCGCCCGGCTGCGTGATGACCTCGGGGCGCTCAAGCGCGCCCTGGAGAAGCAGGCGGTGGTGCTCGGCGACGGCACCGACGCCGACGTTGTGGCCTTCGCCGGCGACGCGTTGGAGGCCGCCGTTCAGGTGTTCCACGTGCGCGGCGGCAGGGTGCGCGGCCAGCGAGGCTGGGTGGTGGAGCGGCCCAGCGATCCGGGGGACTCCGCGGGTGAGTCGGTCGACGCCCAGCTCGTTGAACAGTTCGTCACGCAGTTCTACGGCGATCAGGCCGAACTGGGCAGCGCGGCAGATGAATCCGCCAACCCCGTGCCGCGGGAGGTGCTGGTCCCCGAGTTGCCGGCCAACGCCGAGGAATTGGCGAAGTGGCTGTCTGGTCTGCGAGGTTCCCGGGTCGCGCTGCGGGTCCCGCGCCGGGGTGACAAACGGGCGCTCGCCGACACCGTCCGCCGCAACGCCGAGGAGGCGTTGCAGCAGCACAAGCTTCGCCGCGCCGGCGACTTCACCGCCAGGTCGGCGGCGCTGCAGGACATTCAACAGAGCCTCGGCCTGGCGGACTCACCGCTGCGGATCGAGTGCGTTGACATCAGTCACGTTCAGGGCACCGATGTCGTGGGCTCGCTGGTGGTATTCGAGGACGGACTCCCGCGCAAGTCCGACTACCGGCACTTCGCGATCCGCTCCGATGCCGGACGCTCCGACGACGTCGCCTCGATCGCCGAGGTCACCCGACGCCGATTCCTGCGGCATCTCAGCGACTCCGGCCCGGACACCGCGCCCCGCCGCTTCGCCTACCCGCCCAACCTCTACGTGGTCGACGGCGGCGCCGCTCAGGTCAACGCCGCCCAGGCGGTGCTCGACGAGTTGGGCGTCACCGATGTGGCCGTGATCGGGCTGGCGAAGCGGCTCGAGGAGGTGTGGGTTCCCACCGATCCGGACCCGGTCATCCTGCCGCGCAACAGCGAGGGCCTTTTCCTGCTGCAGCGGGTGCGCGACGAGGCGCACCGGTTCGCCATCGCCTACCACCGCAGCAAGCGCTCCAAGCGGATGACGGCCTCGGCTCTGGACAGCGTCCGCGGACTGGGGGACAGCCGGCGCCAGGCACTGGTCAGCCACTTCGGCTCGCTGGCCCGGCTTCGTCAGGCCAGTGCCGAGGAGATCACCGCGGTTCCCGGAATCGGCGCGGCCACCGCCGCCGCGGTTCTCGAGGCGCTGGCAGCGACCGGAACGGCCGCCACGGGCGCCTCCGGCGAGGACTCGGGGGAAGCGCGATGAACGAACGCCCAGCAACGTCCGACCATCCCGATATCGACGTCGTGCTGGTCACCGGACTGTCCGGCGCGGGCCGGGGTACCGCCGCGAAGGTGCTCGAGGACCTGGGCTGGTACGTCGCCGACAACCTCCCGCCGGAACTGATCGCGCGAATGGTTGACCTCGGGCTGGCCGCCGGGTCGCGCATCACCAGACTGGCGGTGGTCATGGATGTCCGCTCGCGCGGGTTCAGTGGGGACCTGGATCTGGTGCGCGATGACCTCGCCGGCCGCAACATCGTTCCCCGGGTGCTGTTCCTGGAGGCCTCCGACGACATCCTGGTGCGCCGCTACGAGAACAACCGGCGCAGCCACCCGTTGCAGGGCAACCAGACCCTGGCCGAGGGGATCGCCGCCGAGCGGACCATGCTCGAGGGCATCCGTGCTGCGGCCGACCTGGTCATCGACACCTCCACGCTGTCGGTCCCGTCCCTGCGGGTCGCGATCGAGCGGGCCTTCGGGTCCGAGACGGTCGCCCAGACCAGCGTGACCGTGGAGTCCTTCGGGTTCAAATACGGCCTGCCCATGGATGCCGATATGGTGATGGACGTCCGGTTTCTCCCCAACCCGCACTGGGTGGACGAATTGCGGCCGCAGACCGGCCAGTCCGCCGCGGTCCGCGACTACGTGCTGGCCCAACCGGGTGCCTCGGAGTTCCTGCAGACCTACCACCAGCTTTTCCGGCTCGTGGTCGACGGCTACCGCAGAGAGGGGAAGCGGTACATGACCGTGGCGATCGGCTGCACCGGCGGCAAGCATCGCAGCGTGGCGATCGCCGAAGCGCTGACCGATCTGCTCGCCGAGAGCGACCACCTCTCCGTGCGGGTACTGCACCGCGACCTGGGGCGCGAATGATGCAGCGCATCGTCGCACTCGGCGGTGGCCACGGCCTGTACGCGACGCTGTCGGCGGCACGGCGGCTGACCCCGCACGTCACCGCCGTGGTGACCGTCGCCGACGACGGCGGGTCCTCGGGCCGGCTGCGATCCGAGCTTGACGTGGTGCCGCCCGGCGACCTGCGGATGGCGCTGGCCGCTCTGGCGTCTGACAGCCCACAGGGCAGGTTGTGGGCCACCATCATCCAGCACCGCTTCGGCGGCCGTGGGGCTCTGGCCGGACACCCGATCGGCAACTTGCTGCTGGCAGGGCTCAACGAGCTGCTCGCCGACCCGGTGGCCGCACTCGACGAACTCGGCCGGATCCTCGGTGTCAAGGGCCGGGTGCTGCCGATGTGCCCGATTGCGCTGCAGATCGAGGCCGACGTCGCCGGGCTGGAGAGCGACCCGCGGATGAGCCGGGTGATCCGCGGACAGGTCGCCGTGGCGACCACTCCCGGAAAGGTGCGCAGGGTGCGGCTGCTGCCCGGCGACCCCCCCGCCACCCGGCAGGCCGTGGACGCGGTCCACAACGCTGACCTGGTGGTCCTGGGGCCCGGATCATGGTTCACCAGCGTCATCCCACACGTCCTGGTGCCCGGGCTGGCGGCAGCGCTGAACAGCACCGCGGCTCGACGCGCACTGGTGCTGAACCTGGACGCCGAACCCGGCGAAACGGCCGGCTTCTCGGTGGAGCGGCACATCCACGTGCTGGCACAGCACGCGCCGGGTTTCAGCGTCGATGACATCATCGTCGACGCCGCCCGGGTGCCCTCGGAGCGGGAGCGCGACCAGCTTCGGCGCACCGCGACTTTGCTGAATGCGTCGGTTATGTTCGCTGACGTTTCCCGACCTGGTACACCTTTACATGATCCGACCAGGCTGGCCGCGGCGCTCGGCTCGGTGCGGTCACGGCAACCGGATGCACCGGAGGCCGTGAACCTGACCGAAGCCCCGGCGAGGAGCAGACCGCGACGCGGACGGGTGGGGGAGCCTGATGGACCAGGAGGTGACGAACCGTGGCGATGACAGCTGAGGTCAAAGACGAGCTCAGCCGCCTGGTAGTCACCTCGGTCACCGCACGGCGGGCCGAGGTCTCGGCCCTCCTGCGCTTCGCCGGCGGGTTGCACATCGTGTCCGGCCGGGTGGTGATTGAGGCCGAGGTCGATCTCGGCAGCACCGCGAGACGGCTTCGTAAAGACATCCACGACCTCTACGGCTACAACGCGGTCGTGCACATGCTGTCGGCGACCGGCATCCGCAAGGGCAGCCGCTACGTCGTGCGGATCGCCAAGGACGGCGAGGCGCTGGCCCGTCAGACCGGTCTGCTCGACATGCGCGGCCGCCCGGTGCGCGGCCTGCCCGCACAGGTGGTGGGAGGAAGCGTCGCCGACGCCGAGGCGGCCTGGCGCGGTGCGTTCCTGGCGCACGGTTCGCTGACCGAGCCCGGCCGCTCCTCGGCGCTGGAGGTCAACTGCCCGGGGCCCGAGGCGGCTTTGGCCCTGGTCGGCGCGGCCCGCCGGCTCGGGGTGAGCGCCAAAGCGCGTGAGGTACGGGGCACGGACCGGGTCGTGGTGCGCGACGGGGAAGCCATCGGAACGCTGCTGACCCGGATGGGGGCCCAGGAAACCAGGCTCACCTGGGAGGAACGCCGGATGCGCCGGGAGGTGCGGGCCACGGCCAACCGGCTGGCCAACTTCGACGACGCGAACCTGCGCCGGTCGGCCCGCGCCGCGGTTGCCGCAGCCGCCCGGGTGGAGCGTGCCCTGGAGATTCTCGGCGACTCGGTTCCCGACCACCTCGCCTCCGCAGGCCGCCTGCGGGTGGAGCACCGGCAGGCGTCGCTGGAGGAACTGGGCCGACTCGCCGATCCGCAGATGACCAAAGACGCTGTGGCAGGCAGGATTCGGCGGCTTCTGTCGATGGCGGACCGGAAGGCCAAGCAGGACGGCATCCCGGACACCGAGTCGGCGGTCACGCCGGACCTGCTCGACGATCCCTGATTCGGGGTCTGAGCCCGGGGCGGCCCTATCGGACGTCGAGCAGTTCGGGCCGGTCGGCGTCCAGCGCCCAGCGGATCCCGCTGACCAGCACCCCGCCGGCGAGCCGTATTCCGGTGGCCTCCAGCACCGGGGCATAGGGGAGGCGCAGCGGCAGCCGCGCCCAGAATGGCAGCATCCCCACCGCCGCGGCGGCCAGCACCCCGTAGGCCGGCCGGGCCAGAAGTGGCAGGGGCGGAGTCAGCAGCAGAAACCTCGCCGCGTCCCGGGCGGCCGCGGTCCCGCGCAGTTCCGGTCGGAAGGCCGCCAGCCGCTCGGCGAGTTCGGCTTCGGTCTGCGGGGGGTCGGGCACGCCCAGTTCGAGGGCCACCCGGGCGGTGTCGGCGACGTAGCCGTCACGGCCCTGCTGGTCCAGCGGTGCCGCACCATAGCGTTGGTGGGCCAGCAGGAAGCTGTCCACCTCGGCGATGTGCACCCACTCCAGCAGGTGCGGGTCATCGGCCCGATAGGGCCGTCCGTCCGCAGCGGTGCCATGTACCCGGCGATGGATGCCGCGCACCCGGTCGACGGCACGCCGGGCGTCATCGGCCGGGCCGAACGTGGTCACCGCCAGGAAGGTGCTGGTCCGCTGCAGCCGGCCCCACGGATCTCCGCGGTAGTCGGAATGCTCGGCGACCCCGGCCATCGCCAGCGGATGCAGCGACTGCAGCAGCAGCGCACGCAGTCCGCCGACGAACATCGACGCGTCGGCGTGCACCCGCCGGATCGGCCGATCCTCGGAGAACCAGCGGGGCCCGGGAGCGGTGTGAATGCGCATCCGGTTCTGCGGGCCGTCCGGGCCGGCCACCTTGGCGAACAGCTGTTGCCCCAGGCGCTCCCGGACGCGGTTCAGGTCGAGGGCGGACGGTGCGGCCATGACCCGAAGGTACCCGCGATCGGCGACGCCGGGATGAACGACCGGGATGGACCACCGCGCGCTGGACGGCGATGGCCGAGGTGTTTGGGCCACGCCGCCAGGCTCCCGCCACTAGTCTTGAGCGGAATCAGTCGCGAGCAGGAGGAGACACCAGGTGACGATCCGGGTTGGGGTGAACGGTTTCGGCCGCATCGGACGCAACTTCTACCGGGCCTTGGCCGCGCAGCGAGCGGAGGGCAAGGCCACCGACATCGAGATCGTGGCGGTCAACGACCTCACCGACAACGCCACCCTGGCGCACCTGCTGAAGTTCGACTCGATCCTGGGCCGGCTGCCCGAGGACGTCACGGTGGAGGGCGACACCATCGTCGTCGGCGGCGCCACAGTCCACGCCCTGGCCGTCAAGGAGGGCCCGACCGCGTTGCCATGGGGTGACCTGGGCGTGGACGTCGTGGTCGAGTCCACCGGCATCTTCACCGACGCCCGCGCCAAGGGGCACCTGGACGCCGGTGCGAAGAAGGTGATCATCTCCGCCCCCGCCAAGGACGAGGACATCACCATCGTGATGGGCGTCAACGACGACAAGTACGACGGCAGCCAGAAGGTCATCTCCAACGCCTCCTGCACCACCAACTGCCTCGGGCCCCTTGCCAAGGTCGTCAACGACGAGTTCGGCATCTTGCGCGGTCTGATGACCACGATTCACGCCTACACCGGGGATCAGAACCTTCAGGACGGTCCACACCGGGACCTGCGTCGGGCCCGTGCCGCCGCGGTGAACATCGTGCCCACATCCACCGGAGCGGCCAAGGCGATCGGCCTGGTGCTGCCCGAGCTCAAAGGCAAGCTGGACGGGTACGCCCTGCGGGTCCCGGTGCCCACCGGCTCGGTCACCGACCTGACGGTGGAGCTGCAGAAGCCCGGCAGCGTCGAGGAGATCAACGCGGCCCTCAAAGCCGCCGCGGATGGTCCCATGAAGGGCATCCTGCGCTACTACGACGCGCCCATCGTCTCCAGCGACATCGTCACCGATCCGCACAGCTCGATCTTCGACTCCGGCCTGACCAAGGTGATCGACAACCAGGCCAAGGTGGTGTCGTGGTACGACAACGAGTGGGGCTACTCCAACCGCCTGGTCGACCTGGTCGGGCTCGTCGGCACGTCGCTGTAGCGCCCGATGGCCGCTGAAACCCTGGCCGACCTGCTGGCCACCGGCATCGCCGGCCGCGGGGTCCTGGTCCGCTGCGACCTGAACGTGCCGCTCGACGAGTCGGGCGCGATCACCGACGCGGGGCGTATCGACGCCTCCGTTCCCACGCTCAAGGCGCTCTCGGACGCCGGCGCCAAAGTCGTGGTGACCGCCCACCTGGGCCGCCCCAAGGGCGGGCCGGACCCGAAGTACTCGCTGGCACCGGTCGCCGCCGCGCTGGCCGAGCGGCTCGGCCGGCATGTCGCGCTGGCCGGCGACGTGGTCGGGACCGACGCGCTGGCCCGGGCCGAGGGGCTCACCGACGGTGACGTGCTGCTCCTGGAGAACATCCGGTTCGAACCCCGCGAGACCAGCAAGGACGAGGCCGAACGGTCTGCGCTGGCGCGGGAACTGGCCGACCTGGTCGGCCCGGACGGGGCGTTCGTCTCCGACGGGTTCGGCGTGGTGCACCGCAAGCAGGCATCCGTCTACGACGTCGCCAAACTGCTTCCGAACTACGCCGGCACCCTGGTGGCCGCCGAGACCAAGGTCCTCGAGCAGCTCGCCGCGGCCGGTGACCGCCCGTTCGCAGTGGTCCTGGGTGGTTCCAAGGTCTCCGACAAACTCGCGGTCATCGAGAACCTCGCCACCAGGGCCGACAGTGTGATCATCGGTGGCGGAATGTGTTTCACCTTCCTCGCCGCGCAGGGGTACGCGGTCGGGACGTCTCTGCTCGAGGAGGACATGGTCCAGACCTGCCGCGAACTGCTGCACACCCACGGCGACGTGATCCACCTCCCGCTCGACATCGTGGTCGCGGACCGGTTCGCCGCCGACTCCCCGGCACAGGTTGTCCCCTCCGACGCGATACCCGCGGGCAAGATGGGCCTGGACATCGGACCGGAGTCGGTCACGAGGTTCGCCACGCTGCTGTCCAACGCCCGGACCATCTTCTGGAACGGTCCGATGGGCGTGTTCGAGTTCCCCGCTTTTTCCTCCGGAACCAGGGGGGTCGCCGAGGCGATCATCGCCGCGACCGGCAAGGGCGCGTTCAGCGTCGTCGGAGGTGGCGACTCGGCAGCCGCGGTGCGCCTGCTCGGCCTGCCCGAGGACGGCTTCTCGCATATTTCGACCGGCGGCGGAGCGTCGCTGGAATACCTTGAGGGAAAGACATTGCCGGGCCTGCACGTCCTTGCGTGACATCCGGCCGACCGAGTTAGGAGTCCGGTGTCCCGGAAACCGCTGATAGCGGGCAACTGGAAGATGAACCTCAACCACTTCGAGGCCATCGCCCTGGTGCAGAAGATTGCCTTCTCCCTGCCCGACAAGTACTTCGACAAGGTCGACGTCACGGTCATCCCGCCGTTCACCGACCTGCGCAGCCTGCAGAACGTCGTCGAGGGGGACAAGCTGCGGCTGACCTACGGCGCCCAGGATCTGTCGCAACACGACTCCGGGGCCTACACCGGCGACATCAGCGGGGCGTTCCTGGCCAAACTCGGCTGCACGTTCGTCGTTGTGGGCCATTCCGAGCGGCGCACCTACCACGACGAGGACGACGCCCTGGTCGCCGCCAAGGCGGCGGCGGCCTTCCGGCACGGTCTGGTCCCCATCGTCTGCATCGGTGAGCATCTGGAGGTCCGTGAGGCCGGAAACCACGTCGAGCACAATCTCGCGCAGTTGCGGGGCTCGCTGGCCGGGCTGTCCGAGGAACAGCTGGCCGCCGTGGTGATCGCCTACGAGCCGGTGTGGGCGATCGGCACCGGCCGGGTCGCCGGGGCCGGCGACGCCCAGGAGGTCTGCGGGGCGATCCGCGCGGAGCTCGCGCAACTGTCCTCGGCGCAGGTCGCCGAGGGGGTCCGGGTGCTCTACGGGGGTTCGGTCAACGCCAAGAACGTCGCGGAGATCGCCGCTCAGGCCGACGTCGACGGTGCGCTGGTCGGCGGGGCATCGCTGGACGGCGAGCAGTTCGCCACCCTGGCGGCCATCGCGGCCGGTGGGCCGCTGCCCTGACCGCGAACGGCGGCCCGCTAAACTGGCCGCATGATCCTGACCCTGCAGATCCTGCTGGTGGTCACCAGCGTGCTGGTCGTGCTGCTGGTTCTGCTGCACCGCGCCAAGGGCGGCGGCCTGTCCACCCTGTTCGGCGGCGGTGTGCAGTCCAGTCTGTCCGGGTCGACGGTGGTTGAGAAGAACCTCGACCGGCTGACGCTGTTCGTCACCGGCATCTGGCTGGTCTCCATCATCGGCGTCGCCCTGCAGATCAAGTACTCCTGACCCCGGCCGCCCGGCTCGATCCGGGGGTCCCTTCTGCCCGCCCGCACTGCGAGGCGCGGCCGTGGCGCCGATACTGGACGGGTGGCTGAACCCTTCGAAGCGAACCTGGAGCCGATCGGCGCGGTTTACCGCACCAAAGTAGGGCGCGAGGCCACCGAGCCGATGCGCCAGGACATCCGGCTGCTGGGCAGGATGTTGGGCGACACCGTCCGCCAGCAGAGCGGTGAGGAGGTCTTCGCCCTAGTCGAACGAGCCCGCAAGGAATCATTCCGGGTCCGGCGCTCCGAGATCGACCGAGCCGAACTGGCAGCCATGTTCGACGGCATCGACATCCGTCAGGCGATCCCGGTCATCAGGGCCTTCAGCCACTTCGCACTGCTGGCCAACGTCGCCGAGGACATCCACCGGGAGAGGCGGCGGGCGGTCCACGAGCACGCGGGGGAGCAGCCCCCCGACAGCACGCTGGCAGCCACCTACCGCAAACTCGACGCGGCCGCGCTGCCCGCCGAGACCGTCGCCGAGGCGCTGCGCGGCGCCCTGATCTCCCCGGTGATCACCGCCCACCCCACCGAGACCCGCCGGCGGACGGTGTTCGACGCCCAGAACCACATCACCCGGCTGATGCGGATGCGGATGCACGGATACACCGAGACCGAGGACGGAGCTCCCGTCGAGGAGGGGTTGCGCCGCGAGATCCTGACCTTGTGGCAGACCGCACTGATCAGGTTGTCCAGGCTGAAGATTCAGGACGAGATCGAGTCCGGGTTGCGCTACTACCCGGCATCGTTCTTCAAGGTCATTCCCCGGATCAACGCCCAGGTGCGGGATGCGCTGCGCAGCCGTTGGCCTCAGGCCGGCCTGCTGGAACGCCCGATCGTGCGGCCCGGATCGTGGATCGGCGGCGATCGTGACGGCAACCCCAACGTGACCGGGGAGGTGGTCCGGCTGGCCACCCGCAGCGCTGCGGAGGCCGCGCTGGCCCACTACCTCGATGAACTGTTCAGGCTCGAGGAGGAGCTGTCGATGTCGGCCCGGCTCGTCGAGGTTGACACCGCTCTGGCCGACCTTGGTGCACCCTGCACCGAGCCGGCCCGCGCCGACGAGCCCTACCGGCGTGCGGTGCGGGTGATCCGGGCGCGACTTTCCGCGACCGCTGAACGGATCCTGGACACGATGCCCGAGCATGCCCTCGACCGGGGATCCTCCCCGTACGGCGACGCGGGGGAGATGCTGGCCGACCTCGGCGTCATCGCCGCGTCGCTGCGGGCGCACGGCAGCGCGCTGCTGGCCGACGACCGGCTGGCCCGCCTCGAGGGCGCCGTCGAGGCGTTCGGGTTCCATCTCAGCGGACTGGACATGCGGCAGAACTCCGAGGTCCACGAGGAGGTCGTCGCCGAGTTGCTGGCCTGGGCGGGGGTGCATCCCGACTACCGCTCGCTGCCCGAACAGGAGCGGGTGGAACTGCTGGCGCAGGAGTTGTCGACGCGGCGTCCGCTGCTGTACGACGGCGCGGACATCTCGGAACTGGCGCGCAAGGAACTCGACATCCTCAGCGCCGCAGCGGGCGCGGTGGACGAGCTGGGCAGCGAGGCCATCCCGACTTACATCATCTCGATGTGCAAGTCGGTGTCGGACATGCTCGAAGCCGCGCTCCTGCTCAAGGAGGCGGGTCTGCTTGATCTGTCCGGGCCGCGGCCCTACGCCCCAGTGGGCATTGTGCCGCTGTTCGAGACGATCGAGGACCTGCGGCAGGGGGCCTCGATCCTGGAGGCGGCCCTGGCCGTTCCGCTGTTCCGCGCGATGGTCACCGCACGTAACGACTCCCAGGAAGTCATGCTCGGCTACTCCGACTCGAACAAGGACGGCGGCTACCTGGCGGCGAATTGGGCGCTGTACCGGGCCGAACTGGACCTCGTCGACTCCGCCCGCAAGACCGGCATCCGGCTGCGGCTCTTCCACGGCCGCGGCGGCACCATCGGGCGTGGCGGCGGGCCCAGCTACGAGGCGATCCTCGCCCAGCCGCCCGGCGCGGTCAGCGGGTCGCTGCGGCTGACCGAACAGGGTGAGGTGATCGCGGCCAAATACGCCGAGCCCCGACTGGCCCACCGCAACCTGGAGAGCCTGATTGCCGCCACCCTGGAATCGACACTTCTCGACGTCGAGGGCCTGGGCGAGGCGGCCGAGGAGTCCTACCGGATACTCGACGACCTGGCCTCCCGGGCCCAGCGGGCCTACGCCGAACTCGTCCATGAGACACCGGGATTCGTCGAGTACTTCAAGGCCTCCACACCGGTCAGCGAGATCGGCGCGCTGAACATCGGCAGCCGTCCGGTCTCACGCAAGCCGACCAGTTCCATCTCCGACCTGAGGGCGATCCCGTGGGTGCTGGCCTGGACCCAGTCAAGGGTGATGCTGCCCGGCTGGTACGGAACCGGGACGGCGATCGAGGAATGGCTCGGCCAGGACGGCGACGGTGCCGGCGGGCGGATCGAGACCCTGCGCGAGCTGTACCGGAAGTGGCCGTTCTTCCGCACGGTGCTGTCCAACATGGCCCAGGTGCTGGCCAAGTCCGACATGGGGCTGGCCGCCCGCTACGCAGATCTCGTGCCCGACGAGGCTCTGCGCCGACGGGTGTTCGGCAAGATCCTCGCCGAGCACGAGCGCACCATCCGGATGCACAAGCTGGTCACAGGTCAGGACGACCTGCTGGCGGACAACCCCGCACTGGCCCGCTCGGTGTTCAACCGCTTCCCCTACCTCGAACCGCTCAACCATCTGCAGGTGGAACTCCTGAGGCGGTACCGCGGCGGCGAGGACGACGAACTGGTCCGGCGCGGAATCCTGCTCACGATGAACGGGCTGGCCTCAGCGCTGCGCAACAGCGGGTGAGGGGACCGCTCAGCGCCGGAACAGCGAGTTGACCACGCCGCGGACCGCGGATTCGGTGGCCACCAGCGGAGACATCACCGATTCGGTCACGTCGACCATGCGCTCCACGCGGTCGACGATCCCCTCCATCCGGTTGAGGGTGGCGTTCAGCGAGGCCAACGTCTTCTCGAAGTACTGCAGGGAGCTTTCCAGACCGCCGACGGCGTTGTTCAGCCCGGCCAGGCTGGTCTCCAGGTCGTCGAGAACGGTGTCGAGCTGGTCGACGGTGACGTCGGCGTTCAGCGCCGCCTGGGCGAGGGTGCGAATCCGTTCTGCGGGTGAGCGGGGTGTCGTCTTGTCAGTCATGGCTGGCCCTCAACTTTCCTGAGGCGGCTGCATCGAGCAGCCACACGGTTGCTGCGCTCCCGACCGCGCCGGCGGCCGGTACGTCTGCCGGATCCGCGCCGCCGAGGGCGGCGGCGACCGCGTCGGCCTTGGCCGCGCCGGCGACCACCAGCCAGACCTCGCGGGATCGGCGCACCGCCGGCAGGGTCAGGGTGATGCGGCGCGGCGGCGGTTTGGGAGAGTCGGGCACACCGACCACCATCCGGTCGGACTCCAGGACGGCCGGGGTGTGCGGGAACAGTGAGTTGACATGCCCCTCGCCGCCCATCCCGAGCAGGTGAACGTCGAACTCGGGTGTGGGAGAACCGGGTTCGGCGAGCTCGCCGAGCAACTCCTGGTACCAGGCCGCGCACCCGTCGAGGTCATCGCCCCGGGGACCGTCGCTGGCCGGCATCGGGTGCACGTTGGAGGCGGGGATGTCGACGTGATCCAGCAGGGCCCGGCGGGCCTGCTTCTCGTTGCGCTCGTCGTCGTCGCCCGGCACGAAACGGTCGTCGCCCCAGAACAGATGGACCCGGGGCCAGTCGAGTTGGTGTTCGCGGAGCCGCTTGAGCAGTCCGATGCCGGTGCCGCCGCCGGTCAGGACGACCAGCGCCCGACCCCGCTGTTCGATCGCCGCCGTGATCGTCTCCGCCAGCCGATCCCCGGCTGCCCTGACCAGCGCATCGGTGTCGGGATAGGTCTCGACGGCCACGGCAGGCATCCCGGTCAGGCCCCGGCCGCGTACTGGACCTTGTCGATACCGGTCAGGGCTTCGTGATAGATCTCATCGGCGTCGAGCCGGCGCAGGTCTTCGGCCAGGCACTCCCGGGTCTCCCGCCTCGGCAAGGGCAGCAGCGCGGCGGGCCGGCCGGTGCGGCTCAGCGTCGCGGTCAGTCCCTCCTGTGGCCGGCTCAGGGTTATCGTCTGCGACGGCTGCACCAACTCGACCTTCAGCTCGCCCACCTCGCGCCGGACCTGCCCGGTGACCCGGGTGGCCAGCCATCCCGCCAGGATGTCCAGAGCCGGTTCGTCCTTGAGGCCCGACACGACGGCGGAGCTGACCGGTTCGTAGGGCGGCTGGTCGAGTGCCGAGGCCAGCAGGGCGCGCCAGTAGGTGATCCGGCTCCACGCCAGATCGGTGTCGCCGTGGGCGTAGCCGGCGAGCCGCCCGCGCAGCGCGGCGAGCGGATCCTCGGCTGCGGTGGCATCGGTGATCCGGCGAATCGCCAGTCGGCCCAACGGGTCCTCGGCGGGGACCTCCGGAGCAGTGCCGGGCCACCAGGCCACCACCGGGGTGTCGGGCAGCAGGAAGGGCAGCACCACGCTGCTGGCGTGATCGGACAACGGGCCGGAGATGCGCAGGACCACCACCTCGCCGGCTCCGGCGTCGCCGCCCACCCGGAGCTCGCCGTCCAGGCGCGGCTCAGCCGCAAGCCGGTCGGCCGGTACCACCACGATGATCCGGCACGGGTGCTCGTGGCTGGCGGCCGCGGCGGCCCCGATCGAGTCCTCGACGAGATCCTCTCTGTCGGGTGCCACCACCAGGGTGAGCACCCGGCCCAGGGTGATCGCCCCGCCCTCCTCACGCAGTGAGGTGATCCGTTTGTTGAGTTCGGTGGTGGTGGTCTCGGGCAGGTCGACGATCACGGTCTGGCCCTCCTCACGGCCGTCATGGCCGCCGCCATTCGCGGCCGGACCGTTGCAGCATCTCGAAGGCGGAATCAGGACCCCAATCGCCTGACTCGTAGGGCTCCGGCTTTCCGTGCGAGGCCCAGAACTCCAGCACCGGATCCAGGATCTTCCAGGACAGTTCGACCTCGGCGTTGACCGGGAACAGCGACGGTTCACCGAGCAGAACGTCGAGGATCAGCCGTTCGTAGGCCTCCGGCGAGTCCTCGGCGAAGGCCGAACCGTAGGAGAAGTCCATGTTCACGTCGCGGACCTCCATCACGTGACCGGGCACCTTGGAGCCGAACCGCAAGGTGATGCCCTCGTCGGGCTGGACCCGGAAAACCAGCGCGTTCTGGCTGAGGTCCTCGGTCATCGTCGCGTCGAACGGCAGGTGGGGTGCCCGCTTGAACATCAGCGCGATCTCGGTCACCCGTCGGCCCAGGCGTTTTCCGGTCCGCAGGTAGAAGGGCACCCCCGCCCACCGGCGGGTGTCGACCTCCAGGGTGATCGCCGCGAAGGTCTCGGTCGTCGAGGTCTTGGAGAAACCGTCCTCGTCGAGCAGCCCGACCACATGCTCGCCGCCCTGCCAGCCGGCCGAGTACTGGCCGCGCGCCGTGGTCAGGTCCAGCGGCTGGGCCAGCCTGGTGGCTGCGAGAACCTTGATCTTCTCGGTCTTGACCTCGTCGGGGCCGAAGCTGACCGGCTCTTCCATAGCGGTGAGCGCCAACAGCTGCAGCAGGTGGTTCTGGATCACGTCACGGGCCGCGCCGATCCCGTCGTAGTAGCCCGCCCGGCCACCCAGACCGATGTCCTCGGCCATGGTGATCTGCACGCTGTCGACGTAGTGGCTGTTCCAGATCGGCTCGTAGAGTTCGTTGGCGAAACGCAGCGCGAGGATGTTCTGGACGGTTTCCTTTCCCAGATAGTGGTCGATGCGGAACACCGACTCCTCCGGGAAAACGCTGTTGACCACCTTATTGAGCTCGACGGCACTGGCCAGGTCGTGACCGAACGGTTTCTCGATCACCACCCGACTCCAGCGGCCGGGCTGCGGATCGGCCAGGCCCGAACGTTTGAGCTGTTCGCAGACGACCGGGAAAGCCTTGGGCGGGATGGACAGATAGAAGCCGTGGTTGCCGCCGGTGCCACGTTCGGCGTCGAGCTTCTCCAGCGTCTCGGCAAGGCGTGTGAAGGACGCGTCATCGTCGAAACTGCCCTGCACGAAACGGAATCCCTCGGCCAGACGGTCCCACACCTCCTGCCGGAACGGCGTCCGGGCGTGTTGCTGGACCGCGTCGTGGACGATCTTTCCGAAGTCCTGGTCGGCCCAGTCCCGCCGGGCGAAGCCGACCAGCGAGAAGGACGGGGACAGCAGTCCCCGGTTGGCCAGGTCGTAGATCGCCGGCATCAGCTTCTTGCGGGACAGGTCGCCGGTGACCCCGAAGATCACCAGGCTGCAGGGTCCGGCGATACGGGGCATCCGCTTGTCCCGCTTGTCGCGCAGCGGGTTGTGCCACCCGGCCGGGACCGGGGTGGGAACCGCACCGTGCGAGCTCATTTCACCGACCTCACTTGGCCGCGGCGTCCAGCTGAGCCTGGGTGGCGTCGATCAACTCGAGCCACGACTTCTCGAACTTGGCCACCCCGTCCTCCTCGAGCAGCCGGAACACGTCGGGCAGGTCGATGCCCACCGCCTCGAGCGCCTCGAAGGTCTGCCGGGCGGCCCCGATGGTCCCCGAGATGGTGTCGCCGGTGATCAGTCCGTGGTCGGCGACCGCCTCCATGGTCTTCTCCGGCATCGTGTTGACCGTGTCCGGCGCGACCAGTTCGGTGACGTAGAGGGTGTCGGAGTAGACGGTGTTCTTAACCCCGGTGGAGGCCCACAGCGGGCGCTGCACCCAGCCGCCGGCTTCGGCCAGCGGCGTCCATCGCCCGCCGGAGCAGAACACCTCCTCGTAGGCGGCGTAGGCGAGCCGGGCGTTGGCCACC
>Ga0180432_10005257_pt1 | contig 17334 bp, 16 predicted proteins | sample SS_ome_10_FD_132414 | JGI IMG/M metagenome (GOLD analysis project Ga0180432, IMG submission 132414) | Hypersaline lake sediment archaeal communities from the Salton Sea, California, USA - SS_1_MS_2 metaG | ecosystem: Environmental > Aquatic > Non-marine Saline and Alkaline > Hypersaline >...
AACCCGCCGCACCCCCAGCTCCCTGGCATAGTCCACCAGCTTGCGGCAGAAGCCGTCCGTCCCGCTCGGCGGTTGCGCCTCGCCGATGAACACCACCACGTCGTGCTCCCGCGGCCCGTCCCGCCACGCGAAAAACCGGCTGCGCGGCAGGCGCCCGGAATGAATAATCCCGTTCTTCACATCCACATGGTCCATGTCGAACACCCCTTGCGGAGAAAACTCCGCCACTTGATGCATGCCCAGCTTCGCCATCAGGTAGACGCCCGCGCTGACACCCACATTGCCCATCCCCGGCCATGTCGCCACGAGCAGGGGATCGTTGAGTTGAATCCGTTCCGCCATCGATCCGCTTTGCGTTCCAAACACCCGGTACGCCCCGCAACCCGCTCCTGTATATCGAGAAAAAGAACAATCCCTCCCTACGCATCTCGCTTAACGGGATTGGCGCCCGGTGAAGCTGCCGGTGGCTGACGAGGTGCGCTTTGCTCAATCAGCCGGCTCCCCGCGCACGCGGGATCGTCGTTCTCGTGGACCGGTCCGCGGCGACTTCATGCCGGCGTGGTCGTGGCGGAGGCCGCCGCATGACTCCCTGCTCGCAACCCGGCAGGGTGATGGTAAGGTGTGCCGGATCACCGTGATGGAAGAGTTCGCGAAGCAGCCCAACCCCCCGGACACGGTGGCGGGAGCCGGGGGAGACGGTGGCGGCCGCGCAAAACAGACCGTCGCGTCTGATGACCGCTTCCGCCTGATGGTCGAGGCGTCGCCCAACGCGATCATCATGGCAGATGCCGGGGGCCAGATCGTGATCGCCAATCAGAAGGCGGAGGAGCTCTTCGGATACTCGCGGGAAGAACTGGCCGGCCAACCGGTGGAAATCCTTGTTCCGGAACGGGTCCGGCGGCAGCACGTCGATGATCGCGCCGGCTTCACGACCCATCCGGAAGCCCGGCCGATGGGGGCGGGGCGGGATCTTTTCGCGCGGCGCAAGGACGGCCGCGAGGTTCCCGTCGAGATCGGTTTGACGCCGATCGAATCTCCCGGGGGCGTTTTGACGCTGGCCACCGTCACCGACATCACGGCCCGCAAGGAGGCCGAGGAGGCCCGGCGCGAGAGCGAGTTGTTCGTTGCAAAGGTGCTCGATTGCTCGCTCAACGGGCTGTATGTGTACGACTTCGACCGGCGGATCAACGTTTTCATCAACCGCCGTTACACGGAGCTGACCGGCTACACGCTCGACGACCTCAATGCCATGAGCGGGGCGGAATTCCTCGCGCTCTTCCATCCGGACGACGCGGAGCGCGTGGCGGAGCACATGGAAAGAGTGATCCGCGCTCCCAACGGCGAGATCCTCGAACTGGAATACCGCTTCCGGAAGAAGGACGGCGGGTGGATGTGGTGCCGCTCGGGCGACAGCGTGTTCGAACGGGGCCCGGACGGGTCGGTGCGACAGTTCATCGGGACGTTTGTCGACATCACCAACCGCAAGCGGGCCGACGAGGAAGTGCGGCGCCTCAACCGGCAACTGGAAGCGCGCGTCGCCGAGCGCACCCGCCAACTCAGCGAAAAGAACCAGATGCTCGAGGAGGGGCTCCGCCTCGCCCGCGAGTTCCAGCTCGCGCTCCTCCCCCACCGGTTGCCCGTCATTCCGAAAGACGCCGAGGCCGGCGAGAGCGCGGTTCGCTTCCTCACGTTCTACCGGCCGTGGGGGATGGTCAGCGGCGACTACTACGACGTCGTCCAACTTTCCGATCACGCCGTCGGAGTGCTTCTGTGCGATGTCATGGGCCACGACGTGCGCGCCGCGCTTGTCACCAGCATGCTTCGCACCCTTGTCCAGGAAAGGGGACCCGACGCCACCGATCCGGGGGCCCTGCTCCGCCAGATCAACCGCAGCATGGTCAGCATGTTCACCCATGCCGGCACCACGATGTTCGTCACGGCCATCTACATGGTCGTTGATCTGGCCCGCGGCGAACTCCTGTTTGCCAACGCCGGCCATCCCAACCCCCTGCGCGTGCACCGCCGCCGTGGCACGGTGGAGACCCTCGAAGCCAACGGCCGGCGGGGGCCCGCCCTCGGTCTGATCGCCAATGCGGACTACCCGACGTGCCGGGTTCCGATCGAGCCGGCGGATTTTGTGATGCTTTTCACCGACGGGCTTTTCGAGATCGAGAATCCGGTGAGTCACGAAAGCTTCTGCCGGCGGCGCCTTTTTGAGGCGGCGCGGCAGCGCGCCTCCCTTCCGGCCAACGAGATCTTTGACGGCCTGCTGAGCGAGATCCGGCGATTCAGCCACGCCACCGAGTTCTCCGACGACGTCTGCCTGCTGGGCCTTGAGCTACATCCCGAAGCGGAATCAACCGGGTGACGCTCTGGTCCTGCGCCGACCGTCCTCCTCCACCTCCTCATCCCGCAACCTTCGTCCTCACCAACGGCTCGAACGCTCCGGTCAAGAAGACCGGCGCCATCTGGAAAATCGTCCCGGACGCTCCCCCCGGGAATCCTTTTCCACCACCGGAACGGAACGGAGGCTCGTGGCGGCCGCCGCAGGAATGGAGCCGAGCAGGATGCCGGAATGCGAGCAAAAGACTCCCGCCTCGCTGGAGCATCCCCCACAGTACCTGTCATCAGCGGAACCCGTACGCAAAGATCATCCTGTTCACCAGCGGGTTCATCTTGCGTCGCCTCCGCAGCGATGCTCCCTTGCACTCACTCAACCGTCGGCCCTCGGCCCGGCCGCCAACTCACAACACCAACTGCCATGAACTCCACGCCCAGCACCCTCAAGGACGAAGCCCGCCAACTCGCGAAGGACTTCAGCGACCTCGCGGACCACGCGGGCCAACTCGCGACCCATTCCGCCCGGCTGGCCGGACAAGGCATTCTGAAGCCCGGCCGGAATGCCTCGCGTCTCGCTTCCGATCGCATGCGGTCCGCCGTTCATCGCGGTCGCGAACTGGCCGAATCGGAACTCGACCGGTGCCGGACCTTCGCCCGGCGCAAGCCGGTGGCAATCGCCCTCATGATGGGCTGCGCCGGCGCCCTCGTGGCACTGACGGTCGGAGCCGCCGCTGGTTGCAGGCAAACCCACGCCGAGGGCGACGGCGCCGGGGAATAGCCTCGGAACAGAGGCCCCTCAAAACCGGAAAATCGCGCCCACCGGAGAGCCCTCGGGCAGCTCTTCCCCTTCCATGTAGACGACCTCTCCGCCCGTGGCGGTGGTTGCGAGGGCGGCGGCGCCCACCAGCTCCTCGTCGCGGGGTTGCCGCTCCTCATGGAGTTCGACCCGGTCCTCGTCGCGGAGGATCCTCCCGTAGCGGTACTCGCCGTCTTTGACGAGCAGGGTGGCGACCCGCCCGTCGACGGCCCCCTTGACACTCTCGCCGAGTTCGACCGTCCCTGTTCCCTGCCCGAGGCTGTCTCGCAGATCTCCCAGCTTACGCTGCAATCGCCGGGCTTCCCGCGAGGCCATCGTCTTTTTGATCATCGTCTCGAGTTCGGCGCGGCCGAGGTTGCCGGCGTTGAAGCGAATCTCGTCCTCCGCGAGGTGCGGATAGTGGTTCACTTCCCGGTAGAGTCCGATCTCGGCATCCGGCCCGAACAGGAGCAGGGGCGTCTCCCGATCTGCGAAATGCGCCGCCAACCCCTTGTCCAACCGCTCGAAGAAACGTTTTGCCTGCTTGCGCTGCGTCTCGTCCCCCGTGATGCCGTGGCCGTGGAATGCCACCTGTCCTCCCCCCGGCCCCGGAAGATTCGATGCCGTCACCCGCCGGTTCTGAAGACTTTTCTCGGGGTCATCGAAGCGCATGGCCTCCTCGATACTCCGCGGCACCTTCTCCAGCGCAACCTCTTCAACCCGCCATCGCTCCGCCTCGAACAGACGCACCTCGCCAAGGTCCAGCAGGAGGACATAGGCCCTCGGTCCGCCGGTCAGTCTCAGGAGCGGACCAAGATAGGGGCTCCGGCCAACGAAAACGAACGGCCCGAGCGGAAACGGTGTCAGACACGCCAGCACCGGACCACGCTCGCAGACCAGCATCGCCAACCCCCGTTCCTGGTGTTGCCAGAAATCGTCCGGAGGGACATCCAGCGCCTCGAGGCGCCCGGCAAGGCCGCTCGCCTGCCCGTCGTCTCCGCCGTATCGCCGCAATGCATCCTGCGCCTCCTTGAGCGCGTTCTTGAACACGATCACATTCTTGCGCGTTTCGGGCCCCTTGCGCTCCATCGGAAGCAACAACGTCGCCACGAGCCCCTCCTCTCCGCCGAAGCGTTGCAGGGCGGCGAACTCGTTCCGGTCCAACCGGGTGAGCATCCGGCTTTCGATCACATTTTTTCCGGGGGTAGTCATTGCAGCGTTTCGAGGAAGCAGACGGTCGGAGGATCCCTGTGCAGTCCCTGTGCCAATCCGAGCCGGCGACCCTCGAACCCGCTGCCGGGCGCGCTCCCGCGTCATGGCGGCGCGCGGGGCGTCCCCGGTTCCCCCGGCGTTCATCGTGCAATAATCGCCTCTCAAGGGGTTGCTTCTCTGCATTGTGCAATTCGGCGGCGTGAGACCAACTGGAACCCGCCCGGCGGTCGTGACCGGTGACCACGCCATGCATCGACCGTTTTCCCGGTACGCATCCCGCGTAGACGACCGTCTCGCAATCCTTATTCCTCGCGGTGTATTCCTCCTATTTACGGGGATGCCTTCGTTCCGTCACCATGACGACCCAAGCACAAGCAATGAAGCGCCATGATTACTGGAAGAATCTTCTCATCCCAGCGGCTCTGCTTCCGCTACTTGAGGCGGTCGCAGGAGCCGGAGGGCTCTCTCTTCGTCTTCAAGCGCCGTGACCCCGTCCGGCGGCCGAACCACCGTGACGGCGCGGGAGCGATGCTCACATACGACGTTCTTCAGACGAAGGACGTGATCGTCATCGAGGTCATCGGACTTCTCTCCGAGGACGATTTTCGCAACCTTGCCTCCGATCTTGATCTGCATCTCACCAACTGCGAGACGCTCCGAGGCATCCTCTTTCATGCAAGGGAGTTGCCGCCGTGGGCCGATTCACGCACCGTGACACAACACCTCCGTTGTTGCCTGCATCATCATCACCAGCCCGTCGCAATCGCCCTCGCCTGCGGAGACCGGCGCCGAACCCCCGCCACTTCCCCCGCCGCCCCATCCGTCGAAACCCCCATCCGCCACTTCTCCTATCACGAGCCGGACGCCGCCCTGGCATGGTTGCGAAAACGCAACCCCGCCGGCATCGCAGCCTGACAGCACCATGGGCAAAGACGAAATCCCCGAAGAAAGACGCCCCGTCGACCTCCCCGAGGACACCGGACAACCCGGCAGGAACCGGCAATCCCTGATGAACCTCAAGGAGGCCGCGGATCGCGAATGTGGCGATCGAAAACGGAAAATCCAACGCCGCGCCGAGGAACTCGCCGACCGCGACGAACCGGCCGGCGAGCAGGACGGCCGGACAGGTGACTCCGAAGGTCCCGGGGGCAATTGAAACCCGCAAAGCGTGCTCCGGCGTGCTCCGGGTTCGAAGCGTTCTACCCGATCCCGTAACGCCTCCGCTTCCGGAACAGGGTGCTCTTGTCGATGCCCAGAACCCGGGCGGCCTCCTCGAGCGTCTCGATGCGCTCCGTGACGAACCGGATGTGGGCCTTTTCGAGTTCCGCGAGCGAGATCATCCGCGCCACCGGCGCCTCCTCGCTCAGTCCGTCGCTGCCGAGGGCCGAGGGCAAGTCCGGGAGATCGATGAAGTCCCCCTTCGCCAGAATGACGGCCCGCTCGATGGCATTGTCGAGTTCCCGCAGGTTTCCGGGCCACTCGTAGACCTTCAAGGCGTGCAGCGCCCGCGGATGAAATCCCCGCACCTGCCGCTGAAACCGCTTCGAATAAAACCCGACGCATTCCGAGGCGATGCGTTCAAGGTCTCGCGGGCGCTCCCGAAGCGGTGGCGCCGTGATCGGCACCACGTTCAACCGATAATAGAGATCCTCCCGGAAGCGACCCTCCCCCACCGCTTCCAGCAGATTGTCGTTTGTGGCCGCAATGATCCGGATGTCACATTTGCGGGTTCGGGTCTCTCCAAGCCGCTCGTACTCCCGCTCCTGCAACAGGCGAAGAAGTTTCGGCTGCAGTTCCAGCGGAAGATCCGCGATCTCATCGAGGAAGAGCGTCCCCCCGTCGGCCAATGCCACCTTGCCGAACTTGTCCCGCACCGCCCCTGTAAACGCTCCGCGCACATGGCCGAACAATTCGCTCTCGAGGAGTTCCCGCGAGAGGCTCGGACAACTGATCGTCACGAACGGTTGATGGCGGCGGCCGCTGGCCTCGTGAATCGCCCGCGCCAGAAGCGACTTCCCGGTCCCGCTTTCCCCCAGCAGGAGCACCGTGGTGGGGGTCGTGGCCACCGCCGCGACGGTCTCCAGCACCTCCCTCATGCGCGGGTCGTCCGTTTCAAACCGCACCGGCGGAGCGTCGCGCTCGAGCCGGTCCTCGAGTTCCGCGAGGCGGTGCGCCGTCCGGCGCGCTTCTTCCATCCGTTGCACGAGGCGCTCGACGCTCCGCCTTGAAACGGGCGCCGGGAGGAAGCCGGCCGCTCCCTTGCGCCTCGCCTCGAGCTCCTCCCGCACCGACGATGACGGCGAACAGACCACCACCTCGAGGCGCGGCGAGCGGGCCACGAACTCTTCGATCAACGCCATCGTCTTCCCGTTGACCTCCCGGAGACCCAGCAGCAGGAGATGAAACGGTTCCTCCATGAGCGCGTCGAGCCCGTCCTGCGCCGAGGCGCGCTCCTTCACGATGTGTCCGAGATTTTCCAGAACCTCGGACGTCCCGGCGCCCATGTCCGCGCCTTCGTCGACAATCAGGATCTTCATGAATAGCTCGACTTTGCCGCAGCGCCTTGTGCGTCCTCGACGTTTCGCTTCCCCGTTTCATGATTCTCGCACGGGCTCGCCGCCCTGTCCATGTGGCAGCGATGCAAATTGCATGACACCCCCGGCAGGATGCGCCGAGAGGGCGCCTCGCCCGCGGGCCAACGCTTGCCCGGCTGGCCGGAATCCCCCTGATTACCAGTCAACGGCGCCGCCCCCTGCCTGCCTGGCACGCATCAAGCTTCCCGATCCCTTCCGGCATGGAACTTCTTTACATCCTCCTCGTCATTCTGGTCGTGACCCGCGCCTGCGGAGAGTTCGCCGTGCGCATCAATCAACCGGCGCTGGTGGGCGAACTGATCGGCGGCGTGATTCTCGGGATCGTCGCCCACCAGTTCGATGCGAGTCTTCCGGTCCTCGCGGAGCTTGATTCCAACGAGGTGTTTCTTGCGATCACCGACCTCGGAGTCTTTTTTCTGATGCTGCTGGCGGGGCTCGAGATGCACCCCCGGGACCTTGCGAAGGCGTCGGGCGGAGCCTTTGTGGTGGCGGTGGCGGGATTTCTCGTGCCCCTTGCGGTGGGTTGCGCGCTCGGGTGGTTCTACCTTCCCGCGTCCGAATGGAAGCCGGCCCAGGTGCTCTTCATCGGGACGGCCCTTGCCATCACGGCCATCCCGCTTGCCGTCAAGGTGCTGCTCGACATGGGGCAACTCGAGACGCGGGCCGGGCGCGTCATCGTCTCGGCCGCGATCTTCGATGATGTTTTCGGGTTGCTTCTTCTCGCGGTCCTCACCGCTCTTCTCGAGACCGGGGAATTGCCGGGCGCCTCCGGCTTTCTTTTCCTTGCGGGCCGCATCGTCCTGTTCTTCGGCATCACCACCGTGCTGGGTCTCCGGGTCCTCCCCTTCGTCGCGAGGCGGCTCAAGAAGTTCTGGGTCGAGGAGCTCGAGTTCAGCGCCCTTTTGGCGGTGGCGCTTGTCTTCTGCGTCCTTGCGGAGTGGCTGGGGCTGCACTTCATCCTCGGCGCCTTCGTCGCCGGTCTCTTCTTTACGGGCCGGGCCCTCGGTTCCAGCCTTTATGACGACGTTTCCCGCAAGATCAGCGCCATCACGACCGGTTTCCTTGCGCCCGTGTTCTTCGCGTCCATCGGGTTGCACCTCGAGGTGTCGGCCCTCGTCGAGATTCCGGTCTTCGTCGTCGTGCTCTGCGTCCTCGCCCTCCTCAGCAAGTTCGTCGGCGCCGGGCTGGCCGCGAAATTCGTGGGCTTGACGCGGTCCGACGCCGCCGGGGTCGGCGTCGCCATGAGCGCCCGCGGCGCGGTGGAACTCATCATCGCGGATATCGCCCTGCAGGCCGGTCTCTTCGACAAGCCCGCACCGCGGCCGCCGATCGTGGCGCACCTCTTCTCGGCGGTGGTCATCATGGCCATCGCGACCTCCGTGCTGATGCCGCTCGGCCTGCGCCTCTTCCTGCGCCCGTCCGGCAGGCGCGCGGGTTGAATCAATCGTGTTCCTGTTTTGTTGGAATCCTTCCCGTGGCGCTGGAGTGCGCCACGCTCGCCTTGAGCCGATCGACCTCGCAGGCGAATCGCTCCCATGCGATCGCAAGGCCGTTCCACAAATCCTCGACCGCGGCGTCCCCGGCGGTCTCGAGCTGATTCAACTGATGTCGCATGACCCGTTCCCGCTCCGCCAAGGCCGCAAGCCTCCGTTTGAGATCCTCGCGCGCCGGCCCTTCCAGATCTTGCCCGATGTTTCGGACGGCCTCGAGGAGGCGGCCGTTCTCATTGAGTCTTGCCGTCATGCGGTCGACGTAGGCCTTGCGGGCCGCTCGGTCTGCACCGTTCTGGGAGGCCATCCCGGATCCCCAAGCGTGTCCCATGCCAACCACGGGTTCCGCCTTCCCCGGTCCCGGCCGGACTTCCCGCTGCGGGGCCCTCGTGCGAGCGGAAGCGGTCCCCTTCGTGCAATCTGCGGCGCCTCGCTCGCGGGCATCTTGCGATCTGCACGCGTCATGGGGAGAGTGGCGGCGAAACCCGGGGTGCGCACGCCTCCCGGACCAGCAGCGATCGACCATGCAATTTGCGCGCGGACCCCGGGTGCGGACTCTGCACATTGCCATCAGGATCCCGACGGCCGGTTTTCCGGGACGGCGTTTTCATCGGGGAATGCGGAATGACGGCCTCCCATTGTCACTTGGCACGCCCGTTGCATTCAGGAATCGGGGATTCTGACGAGCCGGCGCCGACGCCCGGCCGAGCGGCCGGTCCGCGGACCGGCGCACGCCTCGCGCCGGCCAATCCGGATCTCACCCCGAAAACAAGGTTCAGCCCGGCCGGCACGAACCGGAACACCACCAACCTGACCCGCAACATGCCAGTCCAACTCCAATTCCACGCCGCGGGAAGCGCCCTGCAAATCGTCGTGAGCGGAACCCTCTCGAGAGACGACTACGACCACTGGGTCCCCGAGGTCGAACGCTTCATCAAGGAGCATGACAAGATCAACATCCTCTTCGAAATGCACGACTTCCACGGATGGAGCGGAGGCGCCCTGTGGGAAGATCTCAAGTTCGACGCCAAACACTTCCGTGATGTCAACCGGCTTGCCATGGTCGGCGAGAAGACATGGCAGAAGCTCATGACCAAGGTCTGCAAACCGTTCACCACCGCGGAGATCCGCTTTTTCACGCCCGTCGAGGCGGACGAAGCCCGCCGGTGGATCGGGTTCGAACCCGCGACGGACAACGAGCCGGCCGCCTCGTCCGCCGCTCCCCGGCCCGGCGGCCCGCTGGCCATCCTTGAAACCGTCCTCTACTGCCGCGATCTCGAGGCCGCCGAGGCCTTCTACGCCGGTCTGCTCGGCCTCGAACTCGTCGAGAGCAAGCAGAACCGCCACCGCTTCTTCCGCTGCGGGGCCCGCATGCTCCTGGTCTTCAATCCCGACCACGCCACCCTCAAACAGCAGCACGTCGGCAGCGCCGATATCCCCAAACACGGTGCATGGGGCCGCGGTCACATCGCCTTCGGAACCAACGCCGAGCAGATCGAAGGGTGGAAGGCGTTCCTGCAGCAACACGGCCTCGCCATCGAAAGCGAGATCGCATGGCCCCATGGAGGACGCTCGATCTATTTCCGCGACCCCGGCCAGAACAGCGTCGAAATCGCCACCCCCGAAATCTGGAACCTCGGTCCTCAGCCGGACCTCTTTCCTGCCGAGGCGCAGTCGCAAACCAAAGTCCAGACTCCCGCCGGATCGTGATCGGGAACCGCCATTCGAAGGCGCCGGTCTCTTCATTCATTCCGGAGACGCCTCACGGCACGCCGGCGTTGTAGAGTTGGCGGCTGAGGTCTTCCTTGCCGATGACGCCGCGTTCGCGCTCGAGGGGGGCGCCGTTCTTGCGATCGAACTCCTTGATCCGGACCTTGCCGCTTCCATCGACCGTCTTCATGGTGGCGGGCTGGACCACCCGCCGCCACTCGAAGTAGTAATACTCGTCGTCCCAGCGGGTCAGGACGCAGTGATCCGGCGGATGGAGGCCGCCGCAACGATCGTGGATCTCCTCGTAGGAAACCATGGGATAGCTCGCATCGTCGGACCAGGGCGAACCCCGGAAAAACCCGCACCCGGTCAGGAACAGGACACCGATCACCGAGACGACTCGCATCGGCGGCATCTAACTGCGGAACCCCGCCCGGGTCTAGTCCGAATGGCACTTGAAGCTTGCCGCCCTGCCGGGGGGGGTCTGGTCATGACCGGAACGGTCATGCCACCTTGGCCCTGACGGGGCGGGGGGACGGGCGCGGCCCGAATTCGGCGCTGCGGGCTTGCGGAGCCGTCGCCAGAATGGTTTGTTTCGCGGCCGTGATCGTGTCCCCCGGCGTCCCGCGGGCCGGATCCGGCCGAACCGCCCATGCATCTGCGCTTCACAGAAGAGGAACTCGCCACCCTCATCGACATGGTGAGTCTCGCGGCGGAGGTGGCCTCCCTCAACCGCAAACCCGGAGCGGAGCGCAAATACGCCGCTTACGAGGAGCTCGAAAACAACCTCCTCGAACGCGCCAGCCTGAAGGGCTTGGGGGAGATCATCGAATTCGACGAGGAAACCCAGCGCTACCGCATCACCAGCGAGCACCTCGAGAAATCATTCGTGCAGGAGTCGCTCGACGAGATGCGCAACGAGATCTTCTGGGAGGAACTCACCCTGCGTCTCGCCGAACGCGATGTGATCCGCAAGATCGGCCTGCCCGCATGGAACGCCCTCGATGAGGAAGCGCGGCGGATCCGAACCGAGCCCATCGAGCAACACTACTGGGACGAGTTCACGAAGCGGGGCATCGACAACCTGCACGTCATTGCGCGCTTTGGCGCGGGTTGACCCGGCGTCATGGAATCCGCTCCGCTCATCTCGACCCGCAAGGAACAATACCCGGTCTCGGCCGCCCTCGCGGAATACCTCGAACACTTCCGGCGCCGGCCCGAGATCCCGCTGGTCTACAGCGACCTCTGCCGGTTCACGAGCGGCTACCCCTACGAGGATCCCAACGGCAAGGAGACCCTCTGGATCACGGTGGGCTACCCGCCGGAGGTCATGCAGGAACTGCGCCCGAAACTCACCGGCATCTACGCCGTGCTCAAGATCGGCGGCGACCTTGCCATGGCGGAGCACCTTTCGGTGGAACGGATCGATTTCGGGGAGTTCGGAAACTCCCGCCCGTTCCGCATCCGCATCACCAACGACTTCAACGGCAACTCCGACTACTATTATGTGAAGCAGGCCGACGCCTCGCGCATCTACGGCCTCGAACTCGAGCACATCCTTTCCCCGAACCGCATCAATTACCTCGTGAACGGCGACACCCTCATCGAGGACCACATCGCGGGAGTTCCGGGCGACCACTTCATCCGGGAGTATCTCCCGCGGCCGGCGCTGAACCGGGTGCGCGTCGCCAAGGAGTTCGTGAAGTTCGGGGAGCGCTGTTTCGCGCGCCTCCTCGGCGACATGCGAAGCGTCAACTGGGTCGTCGACATCACGCCGGACTTCGAGGAGGTCGTCTATCGCGTGCGCTCGATCGACTTCGACCAGCAAAGCCACGAGGGCTCGCTGCGGGTCTACCGCGCCCACGCCTTCCCCGACAACCATCCGGTCGACGCGCTCGTCCGCAACCACCTGAACAACACCACCATCCTGCAATACCGCAGCGAGGAGCGCAGCCAGATGGCCCTGCGCGCCATGGTCGAGCGTCCGCGGCTCACCGCCATCCTCGGCACCATGCGGCGGGACACGATTGCCCCGCCGGAAAACGTGGGCCGTCTCCGCGACGACCTTCGCGAACGGTACGGCACCGCCGCCTTCGATTCCTGCCGCACGATGGGCGACCTGACCGCCACCCATATCCGTCTGACGCTCGGCGAGTAACCGGTTTTCTTGACCTTTGGCCCGGCGGGTTCCAGCTTCGCGCAGCCGCGACGCGGAGCCTCTGCTCCGGGGCCCGGCGAACCCGAAAGGAATCAATCCATGTCGCACGATCTGGTAGTCATCGGCGGGGGGCCCGGCGGATACGTCGCCGCCATCCGGGCCGCCCAGTTGGGCAGGAAGGTGGCGGTGGTGGAGGTCGAGCGGGCCGGTGGGACCTGCCTGAACTGGGGTTGCATCCCCACCAAGGCCCTCCTCAGGAACGCCCACTTGTTCCACACCGTGACCCACCAGGGCAAAGAGTTCGGGCTGAGCTTCGAAAACCTCTCCTACGACTGGGAGGCCGTGATCAAGCGCTCCCGGACCGTGGCCGACCGCCTTGCAGGGGGGGTGGAGTTCCTCTTCCGGAAGAACAAGATCGACTACCACAAGGGGTTCGGGTCGATCCTCGAACCCGGCAAGGTCGAGGTCCGCGACGGGGAGGGCGCCACCAAGGTCCTCGAGTCCTCCCACCTCATCATCGCCACCGGCGCCAGATCCCGCGAGCTTCCCGGCCGGCCGTTCAACGGGACGACCGTCATCGGCTCGCGCGAGGCGATGGTGCTCGGCCACCGTCCAGAGAGCATGATCATCATCGGGGCCGGCGCCATCGGGGTGGAATTCGCCTATATCTACAACGCCTTCGGAACCCGCGTGACCCTCGTCGAGATGCTCCCCCGTCTCGTTCCGGTGGAGGACGACGAAATCGGCGAGGCCCTGCAGAAATCCTACCGGCGCGCCGGCATCACGTGCCTCCCCGACACCAGGGTCACCGCCACCGAAGACCGCGGCGATTCGGTGGCCGTCACGGTCGAAAACGCCAAGGGCCGCGAATCCCTCACCGCCGAAGTCTGCCTCGTCGCGATCGGAGTCACCCCGGTCCTGCCCGGCGGACAACTCCCCGAATTCACCGACAAGGGCTGGATCCGCGTCGGAGACCGCTACGAAACCTCGATGCCCGGCGTCTACGCCATCGGGGACGTCATCGGCCCTCCATGGCTGGCCCATACCGCCATGTTCGAAGGCGTTCAATGCGTGGACGGCCTGTTCGTGGAAGGCTGCCAGCCCCGGCGGGTCGAGGGATTCCCCGGATGCACGTATTGCCACCCCGAGATCGCCTCGGTAGGAAAAAACGAGCGCACCCTCAAGGAGGAGGGAATCGCCTACAAGACCGGCAAATTCCCCTACCAGGCCCTTGGAAAGGCCCAGGCCGCCGGCGAAACCGAGGGCTTCATCAAGCTCCTGTTCGGCGAAAAGCACGGCGAACTCCTCGGCGCCCACATCATCGGGGCCAATGCCACCGATCTCATCGCCGAAATGGGGCTGGGCATGACCCTCGAGGCCACCTTGGACGACTTTCACGCCACCATTCACGCCCACCCCACCCTCACCGAAGCCGTCCACGAAGCCTCGCTCGACGCCGAGGGCCACGCCATCCACTTCTGACGCCCGATATTTGGCTCGCCTTGCGCCCCGGAATGTTCTAACAGCCCCCGGTAATCGCTTCCCCGGCCATGTCCGAACCTCCCCAGCTCTGGCAATATATCATCGGCGATCAGCAATTGGGGCCCGTCACCTCCGAGCAACTTCTGCAGCTTGCCGCCAACGGGGACATCTCGCCGGAAACCTACGTCTGGACCGAGGGCCTCGAGGATTGGGCGCTCGCCGCGCAGGTCGAGGGGCTCTTCCCCGCCGGCGGCAACGAGGCGCAGGAACCGCAAACCATCCCGGGGGGCGCTCCGCAGGCCCCCCCGCCGCCGGCCCCGGTCGTGCCACCGCCCCGGCCGGCCACCGCCGCGGTCCCTCCCACCGGCATTCCGAGCCCGAGTGTTCCCGCTCCGGCCGCCGTTCCCCCCGCCGCCGCCACGCCCCTCGCCGCCGCCCCGGCGCCGGTGGCGCCCGCCCCCCCCGGGCAGGACTATCCCGCCTTCCCCGTCACCAATGCCAACTTCGGCCTCCTGATTACATTCCTCATCGGAACCATCGTTCTCTCGATTTCCGGTTTGGCCGCCTTCGGCAGGGCCGAACCCCCTCTCGTCCCCGGGCAACCCAGCGGCGGCGTCGTGGCGGGCTGGGTTCTCTGCGGCCTGGCGAGTGTTTCCTTTCTGGTCTTCGCGATCGTGGCCCTGCAGTATCTCCATCGTGCCTGGAGCTGCCTCCGGCACGCCGCGCCCCGCACCACCCCCGGCAAGGCCGTCGGATTCCTCTTCATCCCCTTCTTCAACCTCTACTGGCTTTTCGTCGCCTTCCACGGACTCGCCAAGGATTGGAACCGCACCATGGATTCCTACCCGGATCTGGCGCCCGCCCCGCGATTCGGCAAGGGCGCATTCCTGACCTTCTGCATCGGATCAATCGTGTTCCCGCCGCTGGCTTTCGTCATGCTCTTCCCCGTCTACAAGTCCATCTGCGACGGCATCAACCACATGCACTCCCGCGGCCTCCGGAAGCCGCCGGGCGCCATGCCCGGCGCCGGAATCCGCCTCTATTGACAAGGGGCATTTCGAAACCCCGCGCTCAGGCGCCGGCCGGAGGAGGCGTCTCCCCGGCGGGGGCTTGCGCCGCAGCCGCTCCGCACGCCTTGTCGCGAACCCTGCGCGCCGCGTCACATCCCGCCCGGGCCCCCTTCGAGAGACCCTCGCGCACCTCCTTCGGCATGAATTCCCCCGCCATGGAGCCCACGAAAACCGCCCCGAATGCCGTCCCGTACACCGTGCCGTACGCGGCGTCGCGCAGGACCTCCGCCAACGCCGACTTCATCCTCGGGGCCGTCTCCCGGGCCTTCTTCCGCGCGTCGTCGGCCGCCTGCTGCATCGCGTCGCCGAAGGATTCGAAATGCCGCCCTCCCCGGCCGCCTTGCGGTTCGTTGCTTGCTTTGTTCGTCTCCATGATTCTCTGGTTGGTTGGCAACGGAAACCATACACCAGCCCGCCCGGAATTCATCCATTATAATCAAAACCGAAATCCCTCCGAGGCTCGCCTCGCCAGGATCAATTTCCGTTGAATAATCCCCTCCCCCCACGAGTCCAATCCCGCGAACTCAATATCATCGCCATGAAGAAATTCCTGATTCCAGCCGCCGCCGCCCTCGCGGGCCTCCTCGCCGGAACCGAACCCGCCAACGCCGGAGGCCTCAACGTCTCCTTCACCTGCCGCAGCGGCCGCGCCCCCTGCGGATGCGCCGTCCACGTCCGCCGCGTCTTCCGCGGATACGACTGTTACCGCCGGCCGGTCTACCACTACCACCGCCTGCCGGTGCGCCACGTCTGCCGCGCCCGCCCCGCCCGCCCCGCCCGTTATTACTATAACTATAGTAGTTACTGCCGCCCGCGCCCCGCGTGCCGGGGACGCGTCTTCCGCCACCGCTTCTTCGGCCGGAGCCCCCGCCGTTGCCGGTGAATCCGCAAAGCGGCGAGAGCGGATGACGAGCGGCGCTCCGCCCAATCGCCGGCCGTTCTCGCCGCCGCTCTCGTCAACCGGCCCGAGGCTTGCCTCGCTAAGAATTGCGCCGGAGCTGTTCTCCCCTTAGCTTTGCGGCGATGCGCGCCGTCCTTCTGTTGCTCGCTCTCTCCGCGTGCCCTCTTTCGGCCCCGGCCGCCGGCTTCATTGCGCCGGACCCCGCGAAGGCCCTTTTCCGGCGGGACCGGCTGCCGATCGACACCGACACGATGCGCTCGCTCTCGCAACGGCTGACCGAACTGGCCCGGCGGCCCGGATCCGGCAGTGCCGAGCAGTTGCGGGCCACCGCCCAGCTCCTCGCGATCGCGATCCGTCTGAATCCGGCCAACCGCCGCGCCCTCGACCTCGGCCGGAAACTCGTCCTCGGCCGGGAGTTTCAGCCGCTTGGCGACGAACAGCTCGAAAACGCCCTTGCCGAAGTCTGGCACATCACCGGTTGGCTCCTCGACAAGGCGGCCGGCCCCGACGGGCAGGCCCTCGGCCAGCTCGTTCTTGACGCCCTCCATGTCGTCGATCCCGCCCACCCCGCCGCCGCCCGGCACGATTCGGCCGGGGAAGCGGAACGGTGGAAGGAAGTGGTCGCCCCGCTCGACCGTTTCGCGCAGCCCGCCCGAGGCGGTTCCGAAAACGGGGCCGGCTCCGCCACACCGGCCTCTGACCCGCAAGTCCATTCCGCCGCATCCGAGGAGGCCCGTCCCCCCGTCCGGCTGCGCCAGCTCGCTCTGAAAACACCCCTCTATCTTCACGAGCACCTCGGGCGCCCCTCCAGCCCCGGGCTGCAAATCGCGACGCTCGAACTCCAGATCAAGGAGGCCAAAGAGAACGGCCCTCTCGCCGTCGCCTTCGAGCCGGATTTCGACGCGTCCCTGATGGATGCGATCGGGCAGCGCGTCGTGGCGGCGTTGAAACGCACCTCGCCCCGCCTGCCGGCGGGACACCTCGCAACCATCAGAACCGGCCGGGGCCGCCATGCCTCCCGGAATGAAGCGGCCCTCGCGGCCCCCGCCGCCCTCCTCCTTCATGCCGCCCTGACTGGAACCGAGCTTCGCGAGGACCTCGTCCTCATGGCGGACTTCGACGGGCAAGGCGAGTTCACCCGCCCACCGCTCAGTTGGGACTACCTGCGCGCCACCTTCCGCTGCACCCACGGAGGCCGCCTCGTGGTTCCGCCCGGCCTCGTTCCCGAGCTGCGCTCCTTCCTCGTGCTCGAGGAACCGCTCTTCTTCCTCCAGTGGGAGATCCTGGCCGTGGACTCGCTCGACGCCGCCCTCGGGATCTGCAGCAAAGACCGGCAACCCGAAAGCCTCGCGGCGGCCTCGAAACTCTTCGGCGACGTCCAGCGCGTCTCCCGCGAGATGCGCATCGCCCAGCTCACCACCAATGCCAAGGTCCGGGAACGCCTCGGCCGGATCGTCGAAATGGCGCCCTTCCATCTCTCCGCGTCCATGCTTCTCCTCCACGGGTCCGATGCGCGTCCCTCCCGGCTGCAACGCCCCGTCCTCGCCCGCATCCTGCAATACGCCGTCCAACCCCTCGAGT
>Ga0180432_10005258_pt1 | contig 17331 bp, 16 predicted proteins | sample SS_ome_10_FD_132414 | JGI IMG/M metagenome (GOLD analysis project Ga0180432, IMG submission 132414) | Hypersaline lake sediment archaeal communities from the Salton Sea, California, USA - SS_1_MS_2 metaG | ecosystem: Environmental > Aquatic > Non-marine Saline and Alkaline > Hypersaline >...
ACCCGTCCGGACGGTCGATCAGCCCACTGCGATCACGGTGGCCAGGGCCGCCCCGAACACGACCGTCGGCGCTGCCATCCCGGCGAGGAATCCGAGCCCGAAACGTCGGCCGCCGGCGGCGAAGGCAAGCACGATCTTGACAAGCAGATTGGAGCCCAGCGCGGCGGCGATGGCGACGAGCGCGGTGTCGACACCGATATCACCGGCCGCGGCCAGTGTCGCGACGGCAATCGCCCCGGCGTGGGCGTCGGCGAGTCCGGCGGCCAAGGCGGCCAGTACCGCGCCCTCCGGGCCGAGGACGTCGGCCCCCCATCGGCCGATCAGCAGGGCGAACACCAGCACAGCGGTCAGGATGAGGGCGGGTCGCAGCGCGAACGGTCGGCCGACCGGGATCTGGGCCGGGTCGTGGGTCCGGGCCGCGCCCCGGTAGACGGCGGCCGCGATCACCACCAGAACCGCCGCCGAGGCGAGCACGGCCGGCCACAGCCGGCGCAGCACCTCGGGGTCAACGTAGGCGATGACGACGACCAACTGCACGAAGGTCGCCAGACTCGCAGCCAGGGCGCTGGCCAGCGGTGCCCGCAGGCCCGCCCCGGCCCGGCTCAGCCGTCCCATCGAGGCCGTGGTCGCGGTGGCCGAGACGAACCCGCCGGCCAATCCGGTGACCAGCAGTCCCCGCTCGGGCCCCAGCGCTCGTACCCCGATATAGCCGGCCCACCCGATACCGGTGAGCAACACCACCAGCAGCCACACCTTCTCCGGGTTGAGCACACCGTAGGGACCCAGCGACCGATCGGGAAGCAGCGGCAGGATGACGAATGCCACCACGAAGAACTTGATGGCATCCTCGAGTTCGACCTCGCTGATGATCTCCCGGGCGAAACGGTGAATCCGCTTCTTGGACAACAGCAGACCGACGACCACAACGGCCAGCGCAACCGCCAATGCCTGCCGAGAGTAGGCCAGCGCACCGAGCAGATAGGTGATCAGGGCGGCGATCTCGGTGGTGGTGCCGGGGTCGTCCTCGTTGGTGCGGAAGTAGGCCAACACCACCAGCGCCCCGATCCCGAGCAGGCCCACCGCCACCGCCCAGCCTCCGAATGCGGCGGCGACCGCGCCGAGGAGTGCCAGCAATGCGAACGAGCGGGAGCCGGCCGGAAGCCGCCGGTTGTGGCTGCGCTCGCGTTCCAGGCCCAGCAGCAGTCCGATGGCAAGTGCCACCAGGAACGGCTGCAACTGCGGCCAGCTCATGGCGACCCGGGCTCCGGACCCGTGTACCTCGTCACACCCTGACCCTGTCAGGTTGGGGCGGCTGGCGGAGTACTTCGCCGGCGATGATCATCTTGCGCATCTCGGTCGTCCCGGCACCGATCTCGAGGAGTTCGATGATGCGCGACAGCCGGTTAAGCGACCGGAACCGCCACGTCGTCGAAGACCAGTTCGGCGGTCTGGGATCCCCGCAAGCCCATCTTGACCAGCTTCTGCGCCACCGGGAATCCGGCCGTGGCGGTGTCCACCACGAAGGCCGTGATGCCCTTGCTGCCGCGGTCCCATCCATCACCGGCCCGATCGCCGCACCCAGTATGCCGTGCCGGCCGAAGCCGGCCATCCGGTCCGATCAGGCCGTGAAGTCCGCCGCGGCGACCTCACGCTCACCGGCCCGGATGGCCGCAATGATCCGACCGGCGACCGCCTCCGGCTGGAGGCCTTCGCGCAGCCGGGGCGCGGTCCCGGCGATCGGGCGGTCAGCCAGCCCGGTCTCGGTGTGCGGCGGGCGGGCGTCTGTCACGGAGATGCCGGCGGCGCGCAGTTCGCGGGTCAGCGCACGATCCGCAGCCGTCAGGGCGGCTTTGGACGCGGCATAGGCCACCATCCCGGGCATCGGCTGCTCGGCGACGACCGCGCTGATATTGGCGATGAACCCGCGTGACTCCGTCAGTGCAGGCAGTGCGGCTCGGATCAGCCACAGCGGCCCGAGGACGTTGGTCAGGAACAGATCCTCGATCACCTCGTCACCGGTGTCGGCCAGCGATCCGAACGCGACGACGCCGGCCGCGTTGATCAGCCCGTCGAGCCGGCCGTAGGCGGACAGCGCGGTGTCCACGATCGCCCTGCCGGCTTCTGCATCGCGCAGGTCCGCGGTGACCACCGCGGCGTCGGAACCGAGCTTTTCCAGGGGTTTTCGGTCCCGCGCCGCCAGGGTCAGCCGGGCGCCGGAGTCGGCGAGTTGCCGGGCGATGTGGCGGCCTAGGCCACCGCTGGCGCCCATCACTGCGATCGACGCACCGTCGAGAGAACGTTCAGCCATCCTCATATCCTCACATGGCCGGCTACCGCGCAAGAGGGCTGCCGACGATGAGCCCGCGTCCATGGTTGTCACAGACCGCGGCGCGGCGCGATCGAGTCGGCAATCCGCGCTGGGCGGAAGTCGGTCGACGGGCGGCGTGCGGACTCGTCGCTGACGACGTTCCGGACGGGCGGAGTCCCCCACCGCTTCGGCGGCGGCGAGTACGTCGTCCAGCGTGAGGTAATCGGTCACGCCTCGGCGAGACCCCGCGCCAGACCGTCATGCTCTTGAACGATCCAGCCCAAAATCTCGTCGCGGCGCGCGGACCCCCGGGCAGGAGGCCGGCCAGGGGCTAGAAGTAGCGCGGGAAACTGCTCCAGTCCGGGTCGCGCTTCTCCAGGAAGGCGTCTCGGCCCTCGACGGCCTCGTCGGTCATGTAGGCGAGACGGGTGGCCTCGCCGGCGAAGATCTGCTGGCCGACCAGCCCGTCGTCGAGGAGGTTGAACGCGAATTTCAGCATCCGCTGCGCCTGCGGCGATTTGCCGTTGATCTTCTCCGCCCAGTGCAAGCCGACCCGCTCCAGATCCGCATGATCGATGACCCGGTTGACCGCCCCCATCCGGTGCATCTGCTCGGCGGTGTAGGCCTCCCCGAGGAAGAAGATCTCGCGGGCGAACTTCTGGCCCACCTGCTTGGCGAGGTATGCGCTGCCGTAGCCGCCGTCGAAGCTGCCGACGTCGGCGTCGGTCTGTTTGAAACGGGCGTGCTCCCGGCTGGCCAGGGTCAGGTCGCAGGTGACGTGCAGACTGTGCCCGCCGCCGGCCGCCCAGCCGTTGACCAGGCAGATGACCACCTTGGGCATGAACCGGATCAGCCGCTGAACCTCCAGGATGTGCAGGCGTCCCGCCCGCGCGGGGTCCACGGTGTCGGCACTGTCGCCGGCGGCGTACTGGTAGCCGCTGCGGCCCCGGATGCGCTGGTCACCGCCGGAGCAGAACGCCCAGCCGCCGTCCTTGGGCGAGGGGCCGTTGCCGGTCAGCAGAACCACCCCGACGGCGGGCCACATCCGGGCGTGGTCCAGGACCCGGTAGAGCTCGTCGACGGTGTGCGGCCGGAACGCGTTGCGCACCTCGGGACGGTTGAAGGCCACCCGGACCGTCGGCCGGGCCTCGCCGCCGAGAACATGCCGGTGATAAGTGATGTCGGTCAGATCCCCGAAGCCCTCGACAGGTTGCCAGAGGGCGGGCTCGAACGGGTTGTCGCTCACGGCACGAAACCTACGCCACGGCAATCACCGCTGACCCCTTCTCCTACGGGTGCGCTCTTGTCCACCTGTCAGCGACACCGGACGCCCTGATCCGGAGTTGTCGCGCTGAGGTGGGCAAACGAGCCAGCGGTTCGGACAGGTCAGCGGTTCGGGACGTCCGACAGCCCGGCTGATACCCGCGGCGATATCCCGAGCGCCACGGTGAGTTCCAGAACGGTCTGCGGGTCGCTGAGCCGTTCCCCGTAGAGATCGCGCAACTGGGTCATCCGGTAGCGCACGGTCTGGGCGTGAACGAACAGATCCGCCGCAACGGCCTCGCGCTGCCCCTGGTGCAGTAGCCACGCCCGCAATGTCTCGGTGAGCCGCTCAGCGGTGCTGGGCCGCAACGCTGCCAATGGTTCCAGCGCGCGCCGTCGCAGATCCTCAAGAGCTCCGGCATCGGCACTGAGCACGATCTCGACCAGGCGTTCGTCGGTATCGATGACATCGCCACCGTCACCGTCGAGGTGAACCGCTCGCACCGCACGCCGGTAGGACGATTCCACCAGCAGCCACGGCCGCGCGGGACCGACCACCGCCGACCGACCGGCCAACGTCGAAATCAGCCTCGATCGTCGATCACCGTCCATATCGGGCACCAGTGCCGCCGCCCAGGCCTGCTCGGGGTCCAGACCGGGGAGCTCGTCGGTGGCCTGCAGGATTTCGCCGCTGAAGAGGCTGTCCAGCCCCCTGGCATTGGCCGCGGGCAGTAGCACCGCTGTGAGCGTCTGCGGGACAACCCAATTCGCCCGTTCCGCGCTCCCGCGCAGCACCTCCGGCGAGTCGCCGGTCAGCAGTTGCGCGGTGAGCAGGTCGAGGTAGCGCTGCCGCACTCGGCCCGCGGTGGCCGACTCATCGGCATGCCCCGAGACACTGGAGGCCGACAGTTCGTCGATATAGGCGAACACCAACTCGGCGAAGCGCGCGATGGTCGTCGCCGGCAGTCCGGCACCGACCGCGGTACCCGACAGTTCCCGCCAGGCCACCCGCGCCCCGACCCGGTACGCAGACAGCAACGCATCGATGGATCGGCCGTTACGGGCCTCACCGCGGCCCAGTTCGTAGGCGCCGTCGACGGCGGGCGACAGCTGGGTGCCGGGATCGGAGCCCTCGGCACGGGTGGCCAGGCGGAGGAACGCCCCCAGCGAGGTCTGCACGGCGTTCTCGATGTTCTGACCCATCTGCCCGCTGAACGGGTCGGTGTAGGCCGGCACCTCGGCGATGATCGCCTCGACGGTGCGCTCCGCCATACGCGGTAGGACGCCCTCCAGTGCGGCAGCGACCTCCGGCTCGAGTGCCAGACCGGAAAGTCGCGTCTCCGAACTCAGCATTTATCTCTTTCGAACAAAGTTAGGGATTTTTTCCACACTTGATCGTCAAGATTTTATCGCGGGAGCAGGTGAATGGTGGAGATATGACGATGACAGCGCCCCGCACCAACTCCGCCGCGATCCTGCGAGGGCAGGTGTTGAGATTGGCCGCGAGGCTGACCACTCCCCTGGTTCCGTCGGACTACCTCGACGTGATCGACCCCCTGCGCTCGGGTGCAGCACTGCGCGGACGCATCGTGGCGATCAACCCGGAAACCCGTGACGCCGTCACCCTGGTGATCAGGCCCGGCCGCGGATGGCGTGGCCACATTCCCGGTCAGTACATCCGGGTCGGCGTCGATGTTGACGGCGTCCGGCAGTGGCGGGCCTACTCGCTCACCTCGGCCGCCGGCCGGGCGGACGGCTGCATCACCATCACCGTCAAGGCCATTCCGGACGGCCTCGTCAGCGGCTACCTGGTGCGACGCGCAACAGTCGGCACGGTCATTCAACTCGACCAGGCGGCCGGCGATTTCACCCTGGCATTCCCGGCCCCGGCAAAGGTCCTGTTCGTCACCGCCGGCAGCGGTATCACCCCGGTGATGGGGATGCTGCGCACCATGCAGCAGACCCAGCCCCCGGGCCGCGCCCCCGATACCGTGATCGTGCACTCCGCTCCGACCGCCGCCGACGTCATCTTCGGCGGGGAACTTCGCCGGCTCGCGCGCGAGGGGCGGTTCCGCCTGGTGGAGATTCACACCGATACCGACGGCGTGCTGGACGCCGGCGATCTTGACGGCCTCGTCGGCGACATCACCGATCGACACACCTGGGCGTGCGGCCCCGTCGGACTGCTGGACAACCTCGAAACCCATTGGGCCGGTGCCGGTATCGCGAATCGTCTGCACACCGAAAGGTTTCGGCCAGCCGTCATCGCCACCGGCGAAGGCGGCACAGTGAACTTCACTGCCACCGACACCGCCGTGGAGAACGACGGCACCCGCAGCCTGCTCGACAGCGGTGAGGACGCCGGAGTCCTGATGCCGTCGGGCTGCCGGATGGGCATCTGCTTCGGCTGTGCGGCCCCGCTGCGCCGCGGCGCGGTCCGCGACCTGCGCACCGGCGAGCTCACCACCGCCGCCGAGGGTGACGGCGTCGTCATCCAGACCTGCATCTCCGCAGCCGCGGGGCCCTGCGCCATCGAACTCTGAACGCTCCGGAAAAGGAACACCGATATGACTGCTGTCCAGGAAACATTGACCGACCCGACCACCCACCTCACCGACGCCGACATCGAGGACCTCGGCGCCGAACTCGATGCCATCCGCGATCAGGTCATCGGCAGCCGCGGCGAACGGGACGCCGCCTATATCCGCGCCGTGATCGACGCCCAGCGCAAACTCGAACTCGGTAGCCGCGCGGTCCTGCTGTTCTCGCTGTTCCCACCCGCCTGGCTGGCCGGCACTGTGGGACTGTCGATCTCCAAGATCGTCGAGAACATGGAGATCGGCCATAATGTGATGCACGGTCAGTGGGACTGGATGCGCGACCCCGCCATCCACTCCACCACGTGGGAGTGGGACAACGCCTCACCGGCAGATATGTGGAAGCACTCCCACAACGAGTTGCACCACACCTACACCAACGTCCGCGGTAAGGACAACGACCTGGGCTACGGCATCATGCGGGTCGACGAGGAGCAACCCTGGAAACCGCTGTATCTGATTCAGCCGCTCTCCAACGCCGTCAACGCCTGCTTCTTTCAGTACGGAATCGCCTTCTACGACCTGGAGGTCGGCAGGTACCTCAAGGGCAGGGTGGAGAAGAAGGACTTCGTCAGCCGCGGAAAGAAAGTGCTGGCCAAGATCCGTCGGCAGGCCACCCGCGACTACGTGTTGCATCCGCTGCTGTCCGGCCCCTCGGCCCTGAGCACGCTGACCGCCAACCTCACCGCCAACCTGGTCCGCAATCTGTGGACGCACTCGGTGATCATGTGCGGGCACTTCCCCGAAGGCGTCCAGACGTTCGCCAAGGACTCCATCGAGGGTGAGACCCGCGGCCAGTGGTACCTCCGGCAGATGCTGGGCTCCGCCAATATCTCCGGTAGCCCGGCGATGCATTTCATGACCGGCAATCTGTCCTACCAGATCGAGCATCACCTGTTCCCCGACCTGCCGAGCAACCGCTACCAGGAGATCGCGCCCAAGGTGCGGGAAATATTCGATCGTTACGGCCTGACCTACACCACCGGGCCGCTGCCCAAACAGATCGCCTCGGCCTGGACGCAGATCATCCGACTTTCGGTTCCCAACCGAACGACACAGCAAGCCAAAGGAATCCACTGATGAGCGAACTCAAACACCTCGACCTGCACGGTGAACGACTGGCCTATGTCGATGAGGGCAGCGGCGAGGTACTGCTACTCCTGCACGGAATGGCCGGCAGCTCGCAGACCTGGCGGTCGGTGATCGGACCGCTGTCACGCCGCTACCGGGTCGTCGCGCCGGATCTTCCGGGCCACGGCGAGTCGGCCAAACCCCGCAGCGACTACTCCCTCGGCGCGTTCGCCGTCCTGCTGCGTGACCTGCTCGACGAACTCGCCGTCACCCGCGCCACCGTCGTCGGGCACTCACTCGGCGGCGGTGTCGCCATGCAATTCCTCTACCAGCACCCCGACTACTCCGAGCGGCTGATCCTGATCGGCAGCGGCGGCCTCGGCCCAGACGTGGGCCTGACGCTGCGACTGCTGTCCGCACCCGGTGCGGAGCTGATCATGCCGATCATCGCGCCCCGAAAGGTCCTCAACGCCGGTGAACGGGTGTGGTCGTGGTTGCGCGGTGCCGGCATCGAATCACCGCGCGGCGAGGAGATCTGGCGGTCTTACAGCACGTTCGCCGACGCCCCCACCCGGCAGGCCTTCCTGCGCACGCTGCGATCCGTCGTCGATTATCGCGGTCAGGCCGTCAGCGCCCTGAACCGGCTCAACACCAAGACCGAACTGCCGATCATGGCGATCTGGGGCGACAGTGACGCCATCATCCCGGTCGAACACGCCTACGCCGCCCAACAGGCCCGCCCCGACATCCGGCTGGAGGTGCTGACCGGCGTCGGACACTTCCCACAGGTGGAACGGCCCGCTGAGGTGATTGAGCTGATCGAGGACTTCCTGGCCGCCGCTCCGAGGCCGGCTCACAATCGCTCCGAGGCATAGAGCTCCCGCACCGTCAGCCTCCGGATCTTCCCGCTGGTGGTGCGCGGGATCCCCGTCCGCGGAACCAGCACGACATCGTCGAGGGAGAATCCGAAGACCGCCCGCACCCGGGTTGTCGCCTCGGCTCGGAGCCGTTCCCGCTGCTCGGGCTCGCTGACCGCGGTGGCCATCACCGCGACGACACGCTCCCGGCCGCGGCGCTCGTCCGGGGTGCTGAAGACGACGACCTGCCCGGGGCCGACCTCTGGCAGCTCGCCGATAGTCCGCTCGACATCGTAGGGCGGCAGGTTCCGGCCCCGGATGATCAGCATCTCCTTGCTACGGCCCACCACGAATAATTCGCCGTCGTGCAGGAATCCGCGGTCACCGGTGTCATGCCAGCCGCCCGGCGGGTGGCCCACCGTGCCGTCGGACCGGCGGTAACCGGTCATCACCGAGGCACCGCTGATCCGGATATCGCCCACCGAACCGGGATTCACCTCGACACCGTGGGCGTCGCGCACCGACACCCGCATCCCGTCGATGGGCGACCCACAGGAGACCTGCGGCCCCCGAACGCTGGCGGAGTCCACCACCCGGACCCGTCCGAAGTTGCCCGGCCCATCCGGGGCCGCTTTCAGCGCCACTGTGGTGGCCAGCACCGACTCGGCCATCCCGTAGCAGGGCACCAGCGCATCGGTGCGAAGCCCCAGCGGCCCGAAACCGTCGGTGAAGTACCGCAGGGTGGAGTGCGTGATCGGCTCCGCGCCCACATAGGCGTAACGCAACTCGGCGAGATCGATCCGCGACGCCGGGTCGGGGGCCCGGGCCAGCGCGTCGGCGGCGGCCCGGTAGGCAAAGGTCGGGCCGGCGGTCACCGTCGAGCCGTGATCGGTCATATGCCGCGGCCACGACAGCGGGTCGCGCAGGAATCCCAGCGGGGTCATCCACGCGATCGGTGACCCGTAGAGCAGGGCGGCGAGAACCTGGATGAACCCCATATCGTGGTACATCGGCAACCAACTGAACACCCGATCGCGGCCCCAGCGGGTGCCTATCGCATGCCCGATCACCGCGATGTTGTGCGCGACATTGTGCTGCGACAGCACAACCGCTTTCGGTGCCGATGTCGAGCCGGAGGTCAGCTGAATATGGTGCGGGTCCGATAGCAACGGCACTGCCCGACCCGCCCGCGACCACGGCCGGGCTTCGGCGATGTCCTCGTAGGCAATCAGCCCGGGGTGCTCCACGGCAGCCGCGGATCGGTGGTCGGTCAGCACCATCGTGGGGTCGACGACGTCCAGAGCGGCCCGAAGGTGTTGCACTCCTGCGGAATCCGCCCGCATGGGTGTAGTCGGAGGTGCCACCGCGCAGGGCACGGCGCCGAGCAGCAGAACGGCGAGCAGCGTCACCAGGTATTCCTCGGTATTGGCGGCCACCATCAGCACCCGGTCGCCGACGCCGAGACCGTTCCGGTCGAGTGCCCCCGCCCGGCCGCGGACACGCTGCGCCAGGGCCGGACCTGATATCGAGGCGAGGTGCCTGCGACTGTCGTAGAAGTCGAGTTGCCCGAGTCGCCCGCCGATCAGGAGTCCGTAATCGACTGCGCCGCTTGCCAGCGCGGGCGCGTTCGCCGCTATGTGAGCCTGGATGGCCGCCGGGAACGGGGTCATAAGTCGCCGGAGCGCCGGGCACGGCCGGCGATGCGGGTGCGGATGTAGTCCGCGATGTCGCCGAGCACGGTGAACGAGAATGCAGCCTCCTCCTCGATGAACACCGAGAACGTGTCTTCCATTTCGTTCATCAGGGCCATCAAGGTCGCCGAATCGACCGGAAGACTCAGCAGTGGCGTCTGGGCGTCAAGTCCACCGAGATCGACCTGGGCCAGGTCCTCCGGCGGCAGCAGCTTGATCAGACCGGCCCGGACCGCGTCAAGGACATCAGCGGTTTCGGGACGTTGTGACGGGTTCATCGGATCTACTTTCATCGGCGGAACGCGAGTGCGGGGTCGATGCGGGCGACACGGCGCAACGGCAGCAGCGACCCGAGGGCCGCCATGACGGCGGTGGCCAGTGCCATCCACGCCAGCATCACCGGGGTGACCGCTATCGTGACATCGCCGAGGCGATCACCGATCAGGAACTGTGTCGCGTACGCGAATGCGGCACCCAGCAGATAGCCCAGCGCGGCAATCAGCGCGGCCTGGCCAAGGACGGTGCGGATCAACTGAACCGGACGGACCCCGACGGCGCGCAGGACACCGAAGTCGGCCATCTGCTCATTGGTCGCCGCCAGCACCGTCAGACCGATCAACGCGACGCCGACCAGGGCGGCGATGGCGATCATGGCCTTCAGCGGCCGGCCGATCATCGAGATGATGATGTCGCGACTGTTCTGGGCGAAGGAGGCCGATGTCAGGGCGTCGACGCCGGGTATCGCGGCCCGGATCGCCTGTGCGGCCTGATCGGGGGTGTAACCGGGCGCGGGTTGCACCAGAACATAGGACACCCGGTCGCCGGCGCGCATCACGCGTCCTGCGTCGGGCAGCGAGAGGAATGCGTAGTAGTTACCCAGTGCGGCAGTCTGATCAGACAAGCCGACGACGGTGAAATCCCCATCGACGATCCGGACCGGATCGCCGAGACCAATCCCGTTCTTGGAAGCCAGCACCCGATCGAGCACCACCTCCCCGGGTGCTGTCACCCCGCTGCCCTGGGCCAGCGACCACGGCCCGCCGACTCCGGTTTCGGTGTCGTAGCCCAGCACGAAATAGGCGGTCTGCTCACCCTCGTGGATGAAGTCCGACGGCTGGCCGAGGATCGGATCGGCCGAGCCGACCTCCGGCAGTGCCACCAGTTGCCGTTCGACATCCGCCGGCAGCCACGACACCGCCCGGAACATCTGCGACACCCCGGGTTGCATCACCCACACGGCATTCCGCGCATGGTCGATGTAGGTGGTCACCTGCTTGGTGGTACCGGCGAAGATACCCGCCATCACCAGCACCAGCAGCACCGCGAAGCCGACGCCGACCACCGACAGCAGCAACCGGGTGCGTTCGGCGACCAGGTTTTTCACGGCAACGATCACTCGATCGTGACCTCCTTACCAACCTCGTCCACCATCAGCCCGCCATCAGTATGTCGGACGGCACCGGGCCGGAGTTCCCGCTGATTCCCGCCCCGGTGTCGGCGTTGGCGTCGGTAGGCTTACCGGTATGGGCGATCGCTATCTCGGGGCCACCACATTGCTCGATATCGACGATCCGCGAGTGCGTGCGGTCGGGGAACGCCGCGGTTGGCCGCAGCTTCCCGAGGCAGACCGGATCGGTGCGGTGTACGGGTTCGTGCGTGACGCAATTCCGTTCGGGTACAACGCCTCCGATGACCTGCCGGCCTCGGCGGTGCTCGCTGATGGTTACGGCCAGTGCAATACCAAGACGACCCTGCTGATGGCGCTGCTGCGGGCCAACGGGATCGGCTGCCGCTTCCACGGGGCCACGATCGACAAACAACTCCAGCAGGGTGTGATGGTCGGTCCGTTCTACCGGTTCGCCCCGCGCGACATCATCCACAGTTGGGCCGAGGTTTTCACCGCTGACCGATGGGTGGGCCTGGAAGGCGTCATCCTCGACGAGGCCTACCTGGCCGGTCTCCGGAATCGGACCGGTCAGCATCAGGGCCCGTTCCTCGGTTACGGCGTCGGCACCGAGGATCTGGCCGACCCGCCGATCGACTGGAACGGGACCGACACCGCCATCCAGGCAACCGGGGTCAACCGGGACTTCGGCGTGTTCGACGACCCGGACGCGTTCTACCGCGAGCACGGCGTGAATGCCTCCGGCGTCAAGGGATTTCTGTATCGCACCATCATGCGCACGGCGATGAACGCCAGGGTCAAGGCGATTAGGCTGACCGGCGACCGGGCCGGCGCTGTTCGGAGCTGACACTTTTCAGCACGCGGTTTCCAGGATCCGGCCGTCCTCCAGATGGATCACCCGGTCGGCGATAGCGTCCAGGCGCGGATCGTGCGTGACGATGATCACCGCGGCCCCGTGCGCCCGCGCGGCGGCGGCGAGTTGCTCGCTCACCTTGCGGCCGGTGGCGGAGTCAAGGTTGGCGGTCGGTTCGTCGGCCAGGATCACCTCCGGTCCCATCGCCAGCGCCCGCGCGGTCGCGACCCGCTGCTTCTCCCCACCGGACAGCTCGGACGGCCGGTGTCCGGCCCGGTGCGCCAGGCCCAGGGAATCCAGCAGTTCGGTGGCCCGGGCCGTCGCGGCGGACTTTCGCACGCCGGCGTAGCGCAGGGGCACCGCCACGTTCTCGGCGCTGGTCAGCGAATTGAGCAGATTGTAGTCCTGGAACAGGAAGCCCAACCGCATCAACCGCAGGGTGGCACGCTCCCGCTCGGTCAGCGTGCGAGCATCCCGGCCGCCGACGCTCACCGTGCCGGAATCGGGTGTCAGCAACAGGCCCATCACCAGCAGGGCGGTGGTCTTGCCGCCGCCGGAGGGTCCCATCACCAGCACCACCTCGCCGCGGTCGACCGACAGCGAGATCCCGCTCAATGCCTGCACCGCGGCCTCACCCGTGCCGTAGTGATGGGTGACATCGGCTAATGCCAGCACCGGGTCGGCCGTGTCCGGCAGCACCGATCGGTGGCAGCGGCCGCATCGGGGCGGCGCCGCGTCTACGTGACATACCGGGCAACGCATCAGTGTCCTTCCTAGTGCCGGAACGCGAGGGCGGGGTCGATCCGGGCGACGCGGCGGGCGGGCAGCACCGATCCCAGCACCGCCATCACCGCGGTGCCCACCGCCACCACCAGCAGCATGGTCGGGGTGATCGCGATCGAGACATCGCCCAGACGGTCGCCGACCAGGAACTGCGCGGCGTAGGCGGCGCCGGCGCCCACCAGATAGCCCAGCGTCGCGATGACCGCCGCCTGGGTCACCACGGTGCGCCACAGTTGCGGTGAACGCACACCCAGCGCGCGCAGGACGCCGAAGTCTCGCACCTGCTCGGCGGTCAGCGCCCACATGGTCAACCCCACCAGGGCGATGCCCACCAGCGCGGCGATACCGATCATCGTCTTCAGCGGACGGCCGATCATCTTCACGATGATGTCGCGGCTGTTGTCGGCGAAGACAGCCGACGTCAAGGCGTCCACGCCGGGGACGCCGGTCCGGATGGCCGCCGCCAACTGCTCCGGGCTGTCACCGGCCCGGGGCTGGGTCAGAAAGTAGGACACCCGGTTGCCCGCGCGCAGCAGCCGGGCGGCGTCCCGAAGCGTGATGAACGCGTAGTAATTCGTCGCCGCAGCGGTCTGATTGGACAGGCCCACGACGGTGAAGTCCTCATCGATCAGCTGAACCGTGTCGCCGGGGCGGATGTCGTTCTTGGCGGCCAGAATACGGTCCAGGACGACCTCACCGGGTTGATCGATGTTGCGCCCCTGCGCCAGCGACCACGGCCCACCGACACCGGTGGCAGTGTCGTAGCCGAGGACGAAGTAGGCGCTGTGGGTGCCGTTGTGGACGAAGTCCGATGGCAGTCCCAGGATCGGATCGGCGGAGGCAACCTCGGGCAGCGCGGTCAGCCGCTGTTCGTCGTCGGCGGGCAACCAGGAAACCGCCTTGAACATCTGGGAAACCCCGGGTTGCATCACCCACACGGCGTCCCGGGAATTGTCGATATAGGTGGTCACCCCGCGCGTGGTGCCGACGAAGATACCCGCCATGATCAGGACCAGCAGCACCCCGAGCGCGACCCCGAGCACCGAGAACCCGAGACGGGTCTTCTCGGCGAGAAGGTTCTTGACCGCGATCACCGCAGGATCACCGCAGGGCCCCGACCACCCCGGCGGTGCGCCGGAGCCGGTCGACGGCCTGGGCGGTGACCGACACCACTCGGTCGATATCGGCCGCTGACACCCCGGGTCCCAGTGAGAACCGGACCGTCGAACGCGCGGCCTGCTCGGCCAGCCCCTGAGCGATGAGCACATGGGACACCGTGTCGCTGCCGGCGTGGCAGGCCGATCCGGTGGAGACGTAGATACCGTGCATATCGAGGGCGTCGGCGAGGGTGTCGGCGCGAATCCCGTCGAACCGCAGGCTGACGGTTTCCTCCACGACCGGGCCCGCCACAGTGCGATGAACCCCGCCGACGGCGCTCAGCCCACCGATGAGGCGGTCGCGGAGCGCGGACATACCCCGGCGATAGGCCGCCGACATCCGGTCGCGGCAGGCTTGAGCCGCGGCGGCCATTCCCATTGCGCCGGCCACGTTTTCGGTGCCGGCCCGCCGGCCGTTCTCCTGCGCTCCGCCGCGGATCAGCGGGGACAGCCGATGGCCGTCCCGGACCGCCAGCGCCCCGATACCGCGCGGGCCACCGAACTTGTGTGCGGACACCGCGATCAACGATGCGTCGATCGCGGCGAGGTCGAGTTTGCCCGCGGTATGCACGGCGTCGGTGTGCAACGCCACCCCGGCGCGGCGGACCAACGCGCCGATCTCTTCGACGGGCTGGATCGCACCGGTTTCGTTGTTGGCGTGCATGACCGAGACCAGGACGGTTTCCGGGCGGATCGCGGCGGCGACCTGTTCGGCATCGACATGGCCGCTCGGCCCGGGTTCGACGATGCTCACCGCGACACCGAGATCTCCCAGCGCGCGGGCGTTCTCCAGCACGGCGGAGTGTTCGATCGCGGTGGTCACCAAGTGACCGGTGAAGCCGCGGGCGGCGAAGGTTCCCCACAACGCCATCGTGTCGGCTTCGCTGCCGCCGGAGGTGAGTAGCACTTCTCCTGGGGTGACGCCGAGAAACCGGGCGATCGTCAGCCGGGCATCGCCGAGCGCATCGGCGGCCTGCCGGCCCGCCTCGTGATCGCTGGAGGGGTTGCCGCTCAGCGCCTGACCGGCCTGAACGGCCAGCGCCGCGTCCGGGTGCAACGGTGCGGTGGCGGCGTAATCGAGGTACATGTCAACCCGCGCTGACCGGCGCATCGTCGAGGACTCCGCCACGATAGTTCTCTGCCAGCCGATGCGCCACATCAGCGCCCAGGACCGCCACATGCCGCTGGTCAGGTGCCAGCCCCCCGGACCAGCCGGCGACCAGCGTCTGGTCGATCACCGCGACATCCGGTATCGGCATACCGGTGAGGCGCTCGGTCAGGATCGAGGCGACCGCCAGCGCGGCCGAGCACCCGAACGCCTCGAAGGCGATCTCACCGACGGTATCGTCGCCAACCCGGGCGGTCAGCAGGATCTGGTCACCGCAGACCGGGTTGCCGACGAAAGCAGCCACATCCGGATCCGGCACCCGGCCGCAGTTGCGGGGATTGGTGAAGTGGTCGATCACACACTCGCTGAACCGGGGCATGGATCACCGCCGTCCGGCTACGTCCACGAGTTCGCATTCCGCGACAACCTCATTCGAGTCGAGATATTTCTCGATACTGACCGCGCAGCAGCCCAACTCAGCCCCCTGCCGGCGGCGCCGGAACCGCACCGTCTGACCGGTCCGGCCGCACGGGCAGTCGGACTCGTCGATCTCGCCGATATCGTCAGACATCAGGAACCCCGGATACGCGGTGTTGAGAGCGTCGAGGATGGCGATACCACCGGTCTGACCCGGAGCGAGTTCGACTGCCGGATCGGTGACATCCCGGATGGACACAAAGCACCACGGCGGCACGTGCTTGCGCTGGTGTTCACACTCGATGGCGAGCATATTCGACTCGATCATCCCGTACATGTCCCGGATGCGGGTGGTGTCGATGCCCAGGAGTCGTTGCGCCTTGTCGTTGAACTCCTCCCGGCTGATGGAGCGCCCGGTGTACTGCTTCCAGCCCCCGAGCATGATGATCATCGACTCGGGGTCCAAGGTCAGCGGAACCGATTCCAGCTCAAGGAATCTCATGAATCGCGCGATGATGAACGGTGGCCCGATGATGTGCCGGGTCATCCGACCCTCCCAGCCACGCAGATAGGCCAGAGCCTGCTCCGGGTCGAAGGAGTAGTTGTGCACCAGGTAGCGGTGATCGTCGAGCATCGCGGTGAGCAGGTTGAACACCTTGACCATTCCCATCTCGGGCACTTCGGCCGTCGACGGGCACAGGAACATCCCGGCACCCTTGGAGATCCCGAACAGGTCGCGGTATCCGCCGAAGATGCCGACCGAGGCGCGGGTCGTGGTCAGCGCGTCGCGGCGCGCCACCGACGGCACCCCACCGGTGCCCGTCGAACGGATCTCGGTCTCGATATCGGCGAGGCCGGCCGTCAGCAGGACGTGTGCGCCGGCCTGTTTGAACATCCCGACCGGTAGTAGCGGGATCTTGTGCAGGTCGGCGTAATCGGCGATGTCGGCCGGTGACACGGAATCGCATTGCGCACGATAGAAGGCGTTGCGCTCATAATGATAGGCAAACGCGGCGCCCACGGCCTCAGCCAGTGACTGCCGCCACTGCGCACGCGGAACCCGCAGCGCCTCACCGGGCATACCCACCATCGCGGCTAGTTCCATCGGTGAATTTCCCTCTCGTCATGTGGTTTTCAGCTAAGGCGTGGTGACCGCGGCCATACCGGGCGCCCCTCAGTGCATACCAGCGCCGTGCATACCAGCGCCGTGCATACCCCCGCCGCTCATCATTCCGCCGCCGCAGTTCGGCGACCCACCGGTGCCCATATCGCTGGCGATCATGCCGCCCATACCCCCGGTACCACCGCAGCCCGTGCTCATCCCGGTGCCGCCGTTACCGCCACTGCCTCCGTTGCCGAAGATCGGGGTGGCATTGCCGCCGTTTCCGCCGTCACCGCCGGCACCCATCACGGAGGCGCCACCGTTACCGCCACTGCCGGCGTTGCCCATGAAGACCGAGTCGCCGCCGGTGCCACCGGCACCGCCGGCACCCATCTCGGTGGCGCCACCGGCCCCTCCGTCCGCAGCGCTGCCGAAGACCCCGGCGGTTCCACCGCGGCCGCCGGCACCGCCGTCGCCCATCACCGCGGCGCCCCCGGAGCCACCCACTCCGCCGTCACTGAAGCCCACACCGTTACCGCCGCGGCCCCCGTCACCGCCATCGCCCATCCCGAGGCCGTCACCGCCGGCCCCGCCGTTGCCCGCTGAGCCGAAGATCAACCACGCACCCGGCCCGCCGTTGCCACCGTCGCCACCGGTGACCGGACCGGTGAACCCCAAACGGACGAAAGCCGTCCCGCCGTCGCCACCGTCGCCGCCGG
>Ga0180432_10005259_pt1 | contig 17329 bp, 13 predicted proteins | sample SS_ome_10_FD_132414 | JGI IMG/M metagenome (GOLD analysis project Ga0180432, IMG submission 132414) | Hypersaline lake sediment archaeal communities from the Salton Sea, California, USA - SS_1_MS_2 metaG | ecosystem: Environmental > Aquatic > Non-marine Saline and Alkaline > Hypersaline >...
CTACGTAGGACTCTGAACCCTCGACCACGTGCAGGCGAATATGAATGAGCTTCCCGGCCGGGATCAGCCCGATACCCAAGTCGGCCGCGTGATCGGGCAGGCGCAGCAGGTCGACCTTCACCGGGGTGTCGGAAATGACCACCCGGCCGCCTCCCCCGGCCATCTGCACGCTGACCTCGTCGATCTCCGCCCAGGCCTCCAGCACCCCGTCGGCGATGCCCGAACAGCCCTGGTCGCCGCACTTCGATCCGTCGGCGTTGAGTTCCAGATAGACCCGTCCGTAGCCGGCATCGATGTATCCCGGACCACAGGATGCCACCAGGCCCAGAATGGCCAGGACCGCCACCACCTTCCCCACATGACACAATTTCGATTTCATGTCCGCCTCCTTCCCTTGGTCTATTACCCGTTGGCGTGTAATGGAAGATGCGTGCCAACTGCACAAAAACCGGAAGATAGGGCAGGTCCCCGTCTCCAGGGGCCCGGATCTGTCACTCTGGCGTTCCGGGTAAAACAGCCGCTGAAGCGGAAGGTGTAATTTTTGTGTGACAGATGCTAGCATGCATGCCCATGGATCTCAGGACGCTGCTCGTCCTGCTGTTGACTCCGGCGCTGGCGCTGGCCGGGGCTGACGGACCGGACGAGGAGATCGGCGATTTCGACGACTTCGACGAGCTATACCTGGGCAAGCTCCTCGACGTGGTATACACCGCCGCACGCCACGAACAGGAGATCGGGATGAGTCCCTCGGCCATCTGGGTGATCACCCGGGAGGACATCGAGGCCTCCGGGGCCACCACCATCACCGACATTCTGCGTATGGTGCCGGGAATGGAGGTAATCGTATCCACCCCGGCCTTTTCGGCTATCACCACCCGGATGATCTGGTCGGACGAGAACAACCTGTTCCTGGTCCTTATCGACGGACGCGAGGCAAATCTCGAGTGGTTCGGCACACCGCTGATGGAGCCCCAGCCGATCCTCCTGGAGGACGTGGAGCGCATCGAGGTTATACGCGGCGCGGGATCCCATCTGTACGGAGCCAATGCCATGGCCGGGGTTGTGTACATCACCACCCGGCCGATACCCGACAAGACTTCCGCCCGGATCCATCTGGCCGGCGGCGAGGCGGGCATGCTGCTGCTGGGAGGCCAGGCCTCGACCCGGGTGGGTGATTGGGGGTTCGCCCTGGGCGGCGGAGTAGATCTCTTCGGGACATTCGTCGATCCCCGGGCCTCCGGAAGGGAGGCCTGGAAGGTGCGCTCGGTGGTCGAGCGCCGCTGGTCTGAAAAGCGGCGGTTGCTGCTGGACGCAAGCATATCCAAGGGAGCCGGTCCGGTGGCCAGCGCCGTCGGCGCGGTCGATTCGTCAGTGGAACTGCGGACCTTGCGCCTGGCCTACGAGTCCGAAAGCCTAAAGGGGCATCTTTACTGGGTCCAGGGGCTGTCGAATTTCCAGCTGGAGGCGCCGCTGGACTTCGCCGGTATCCGCCTGGCCGAGTTCAAGCCCATAGCCCCGCACGGCCACATCATCGATGCCGAGGCCCAGGGCACCCTGCCCGATCCCTGGGAGAGCATGTTGTTCATCATCGGCGGCGGGGGGCGCATCATCACCTGGGCCGCGGACAGCGCGTTGGACGCCGCCACTTTCGCCGACATCACCAGCCCACACTACCATCAGCCAGGGGTCGACCATATGGAGGCGCGGGGCAGCGGCTTCGTTCACGCGGAGGTGACCCCGGTCGAGTGGGTCACGGTGACCGGAGGCCTGCGCTGCGACTACAACACCGAGACCGGGGTGTTCTTCAGCCCCCGTCTGGCGGCGGTTTTCAACCCCGCCGAGGGGCAGTTTTTGCGGGCGGGGTTCAGCCGGGGGTTTCGCAAGCCGGCGCCGATGGAGATGACCTTCCACCTGATGGTGGATTTCCCTCCGGATAGCCCCATCCAGGGCGCCGACCAGGACCGGTTTCTGGAGTTTATGACCCGGGTGATCGGAAACAGCGGTCTGGGGAACGAGTGCTTGATGTCGTTCGATATGGGGTACGTCGGACAATTCCTCGACGGCCGGCTATCGTTGGTGATGGACCTGTATCTCAACCGGTACACCAACCGGACTTCCATGGACTACCAGATCTTCCAGGACGAGCACGGCCTGCCGGACCTGGACAGCAGCAGCTTCCAGTACAAAAACACCGACGACGATCTCAACATCCTGGGCGCCGAGCTGAGCATGCGTTACAAGCCGTTTCAAAACGTCGCCCTGGTCGCCTGGTGGGCACACCGGGTGGTGCTCAACCGCGACTGGGAGCCCTACCACAGCAATCCCACCGACCAGGCGGCATTGGGAGGGCGCTTCAACACCGACCTGGGTTTGCTGGGCAGCCTGTTCGTGCACTACCGCGGGAAGTTCGATGACACCGGCGTGCTCAATCCGGCGGGCTTGTTCGAGCCCCTTCTCAGGCAGCACATGGATCCGGTGTTTTTGGTGCTGGCCAAGCTGGGGTGGAAGTGGAGCGTGGAGGGGGGGTTCGATCTCGAAGCCGGGGCCAAGCTTTTTTTGCCGGTTTCGCCGTTTTCCGCGCCGCATTTCTGCTATTATGAAAAGGGTGGAGGGGTGACCGCCATGGGAGTTCCCTTCGGCGGTATGCAGCTGGCCCGGATGGTTACCGGATACCTGCAAGGTTCATTTTGAACCAGAGGGGAGAAGCCATGCGGTACTTTGTTCTTATGCTGATTTCTTTGTTAGCTTTTGGGGGATGCAGCGGGGATGAGGCCGAGGAGTGTACGCCCAACCATCACACCGTGTGCAAGGAGGGGGTGGTCTACTGGGTGGACAGTTGCGGGGAGCAGGGCGACAAGGCCGGGGACTGCGAGTGCGGGTGCAACGCGGACTTCACCGCCTGCAAGGACCCCTGCGATTGCATACCCGACTGCACCAACAAGGAGTGCGGGCCCGACGGCTGCGGGGGGACCTGCCCGCCGGGGTGTGATTCCGGGTACACCTGCGTGGGCGGAGTCTGCGAGGAAGAGTGCCAGCCAGACTGCACCGGCAAGGTGTGCGGGGCGGACGGCTGCGGGGGGACCTGCCCGCCGGGGTGCGGTCCCGGGCAGACCTGCGTAGACGGAGCCTGCCAGGGTGAGTGCCAGCCCGACTGCATCGGCAAGTGCTGCGGCGACGACAAGTGCGGCGGCGAGTGCCCGGACGAGTGCGCGGCCACCGGGCAGACCTGCAATACCCAGACTTGCCTGTGCGAGGGGCAGTGCACCCCGGACTGCGACGGCAAGGACTGCGGCCCCGACGGGTGCGGGGGGGAGTGCGGCACCTGCGACCCGGGCTACGACTGCGAGGAGGGCGCCTGCGTCTGTAACTACGAGGAGTGCGGCCAGGTGTGTTGCGCCGAGGGCGAAGTCTGCCAGAACAACGAGTGCTGCCTGCCCGACTGCGCCGGCAAGCAGTGCGGGCTCGACTGCGCCGGGGAGTCCTGCGGATTGTGCGGGCAGGGATATTTCTGTTCCGACTACCTGTGCATCCAGGCGGGCGTGGAGGACTGCTGGACCGGCGCGCAGTGCCCGCCGGCGAGTCCTTACTGCCTCATGTCCTGCCGGTCGATGGAGAACAAGTGCTGCGAGGTGATGCCCGATCACCCCCGGAGGATCGACGGCTCCATCGACGACAGCTGCGAGGTTTGCTGCACCAATCCGGACTTCACCAACCCGGTGCTCTGGCCCGACGGCGAGCCTTCCTGCTGCGCCACTGAAGCGCCCTACCCGTACTACGCCTGCGGTTCGTTGGAGAGGATGTGCTGCCCGGCGGTGGCGGAGAATCCCCGTCGCTGCGACGGCACCACCGACGACACCTGCCATGCCTGCTGCAGCGGCACTGAATATCCCGTGGGGGTGATCTACCCCGACGGCCAAACCAGTTGCTGTCCCCAGGCCCATCCCTGGCCCTGCGTCCAGAACGGGGTTTCGGCCTGCTGCGACGATCCCGGGCAGTGCGGCTGAGAACTTGATTTCAGGGACACTCGCGGCGGCAGACCTGCACGCCGTTTCCGCAGTCGACCGGGTTGTCGCAGTTGAATGTGCAGGTGCCCGTCCTGCAGGAGAATAGGCAGGCAGCTTCCTCCCCACAGGTAAGCTCGCACGAGCCGGTGTTGTCGCAGATTAGCTCGCAGGATGACTGCCCCGAACAGTCCAGCGTGCAGTGGCTGGCGGAGTTGCACTCGTGCGTGCAGTTTGCACCGTCGCAGGTCATTTCAGACCGCGAGCCCGACTCGGCGACCAAGTGGCAGGTGGAACCCTCCAGGCAGTCGGCGACGCAGTGGTTGGAATCCCGGCAATCGAGATCGCAGGAGCACCCGGGGGGGCAGGGCGGGCATGTTCCCCCGGTGCATTCCTCCGTGCAGCAACCCGAGGGAGGGCAGCCGCCCGAGCAGTCTTCGGAGCAGAGGTCGTCGGACCCGTCGGACCGGTCGGACCGGTCAGACCCGTCGGACAGGTCGGACCCGTCAGACTGGTCGGACCCGTCGGACAAGTCCGACGGGCGGACGCAGCGGTTGGTGGCCGGGTCGCAGACATATCCGGGCAGGCAGCGCCCCTCCTCGTCGCAGGCTTTGCCCCACAGCGAAGGTTCGCAGGTGCTGATCGAGAAACTCAGTATAATCAGCAGGAAGCGCTGCATTTGATTATTATAATCCCGATGGCAGGGCGCTGGCTACTCAGGGTTGGTAGAAGCCGAAGAAATACACCAGACCGCCGGCTATCGCCATTAGCAGGACGATAATCAGGATCCACAGGGTGGTGGAGGATTTGCCCTTGGGAGCCGCCGCGGCCGAGGGCTCGGCCACCGGGGGCTTGGCCAGGCCCACGCGGATGGCCTGCATTTGTAGGAAGTCTTTGAATCGCGATTGCAGTTGATCGAACTCGGCTTTGCCCACCGGGAAGGCCATGCCCCCGAAGCGCTGGGCGAACGAGCCGGTCACGTGGTCGTACAACCGCAGTTCGGCCTGCTTGGTCACGTTGTCGCAAGAACCCACCACGATGGCCTTGCCCTCGGCGCTTTCCAGAGTGATGTGCTGCAGGGCCTGAACCCCGCCGCCGGTCGACTGGCCCTCGGGGGCGGTGAGCTTGGGAGTGAAACCGGACAGGTTGGTGGTGCCGAAGGTGTCGTTGAACAGCTTGGCGAAGTCTACGGCCGCCAGGGCGAACTGGGTACGCGGATCTTCGGTCATGTTCGTCCTCCAAAATAATTGGCTTTATGGTAACGCCGGGAAAGGGTGGGCGCAAGGATTTGCGGTGTTAATCCTCAGTTGGAATGCACAGGCCGATCATGCCGACGTGGCGGTACTTGCATACGCGATCTTCAATTGGACATGCGCCCAGATTGAGATCGCACTCGTAGCGGCAGGTGAAGGTGGGGCTGAATTCCGGGTCGACCAGCATGCAGCCGTAGCACTCGACCTGGCTGTCGCACAGCAGCCCGGCGGACTGGTCGCAATCGTCGTCGACGGCGCAGGCTTCACCCTCGAGCAGCTTGGTTACCGGTTCGCAGGCGCCGGTTTGGATGTTGCAGCGGGTGTTTTCGGGGCAGTCGGCGTCGGATAGGCAGCCTGGCTGGGTGCATTGATTGTCCAGGCACTCCCACCCGTCGGGGCAATCCCGCTGGTTGCGGCACCCCACCATGCACTCGTTGTCCTGGCAGATGCTGCCCAGGGCGCAGTCGCCGTCCTGGGTGCATTCGACGTCCAGGAGGCAGTGGTACTCGCGGCAGGTTTCACCCTGGGGGCAGTCGGCATCTTTTTGGCACTCGGGCAGGACGCACTCACCGTCGACGCAGGCCTCGCCCGCACCGCACTCCAGGTTGTCCAGGCACTCCAGCTTCCGGTCCCCGGGCCCGCAGGCAGGCACAAGAATGAAAAATAATGCTGTAATAATCAGCTTTTTCATTTCGTAATAATGAACGGAACGATTGGCGGGATTCTTCCAGCTTTTGACTTCACGGATTAGACGCGGTTTCGGAGCCGTCCTCCGGCACGGCCATGAGGTAGCCTTCGGGGACCGGAGTGCCCTGCAGGGCGATGGGTTCGGTGAGCGCCGGGTTGGCGGCGATGAGCTTCCCGATGGGGACGTCCAGGCATTCGGCCACCTCGGCCAGCGGCATGGGGCGCGGCAGGCGGTAGGCCTTGGTGCCGTGGTTGTTGGGCCGGCCGTTGAACTTGGCGGTGAGCTCGACCACCGCGGCGATCTGGGCGTAGTAGTTCTGGCCGTCAAAGCCGAAGCTGCCGTATTTGCCCCGATCGGCCAGCTTGCCGATGTCGCGGGTGCGCCGCCGCTTGATCAGGCGATTGAGCCGGGTGGGGCCGGTGTTGTAGGCGGTTAGTGCCAGCGGCCAGCTGCGGAACTGCTTGTGCAGCTCCTTTAAGTAACGGGCCGCCGCCCAGCCCGCCCGCAGGGGATCCAGCCGCTCGTCAACGCCGTCGCGGATCATCAGATAGTAGCGGGCGGTGTCGGCTACGAACTGGTAGGCGCCCACGGCCCCGCGCGAAGACTCCACTCCCGGATGGGCCAGCGACTCGATTATGGTCATTCGGGCCAGGGAGGCCGGCAGGCCCACCCCCGCGAATACACTTTCCACGTCGGCCATGAAGGGCTCGCCGCGCTTCAGCGCTTTCTCCAGGCTCTCTTTGCGCCCCTCGACTTTGATGACGTTCTTGTAGGCGGTTTTGGCCAGACGGCGGTTGCGGCCGTATGCCTTCAACAGCGCCCGGCGCGGCCGGCGCCGCTGCCGGCGCAGCTTTTTGATCACTTTTTTCTTCGCCCGGGCGACCCAGTAGCCGCACTGGTTTTCTTTTTTCTTGGTGGGGGTGCCTTTCTTGAACAAGCGCCGGCAGTCCACGATCTTGTGGACTACCCAGGGGCGGCGCTGGTCCACCAGCAGGTGGACGTGGTTGGCCCGCTGGCCCCAGACCGATTTCCAGAAGTTCACCCGCTTGCGCAGGCTGCGGGGGACGTGCAGCTTCTTCACCCGGGCGGCGTCTCCGGACGCCGGCAGCCAGCCGGGCGCGGCGGCGGTGAGACCCGGGCACTTGGCTTCTTCCTCCGGCTTACTTTGCGGAGATTCGGCGGTGAGCGGGCCCTCCTTCGCCTCCGGCTTCGGAGGGCGGGTCTGCAGCCAGACGAAGAAGAGCGTACCGGTGATTATGCTGCCGGCCAGGCAGCCGGAGAGGAAGTAGGCTAGCTTGTGGCTCTTGGCGGACACTGTATAGGTTCATGGTAGCAGGGAGCCCGCCCCGCAGACAACTAATCGTCATTCAGTTGACATATTGAAAATCGATGTGCTAGCGTTTTTCGCGACCTGGAATGATAGATCGGATAGGGCATATATACGTCCGATCTCCCTGGAGGGGGTATCTTTAAACCTCCGGGGTTTGCCCGGATATTCGGGAGAAAATCATGATCCGGACGATAGTTACGAGCAAGTTGATGGCGGTTCTTCTGGTGGGTCTGTTCGTGCCCGGCCCGGTTTTTCAAGCCCGGGCCGCGGTGGGCCCCGGGCCGAAGATCTACGTGTTCCCCTACCAGCCGGTTTTCAAGGGCGTGCCCAAGGAGATCTCCGGCCAGACCACCGACCTGCTGAAGAACGAAGTCAAGCACAGCGATGAGGTGCGTCTGCAGAAGGGGCCCATATTCATTCCCGAGGCCACCGCCACCAAGGTCAAGCCGATTTCCGACAAGGATCTCAAGCAAGCCATGAGCCTGACCAAGGACGGGGAGAAGCACTACCAGGCGCTGCGCTTCGACCGGGCCATCAAGTCCTTCAATGCCGCGCTGGACAAGTTCGAGGCTTCATTGGCGCTGATGACGGACGTCACCCCGGTGGTGGACACCCTGTTGATGCTCTCGGTGTGCTACTACCGCCAGGACCAGGAGAAGAACGGCGCCAAGATGCTGGTGAAGGTCATACGCCTCAAGCCCGACCTGGTGCTGGATCCGGAGAAGTACCCACCCATGTTCCGCAACACCGCCGAGGCCATCCGCAAGAAGCTTCTGTTGAAGCGCCGCGGGGAGGCGGAGGTGGTGGCCAACGTGGACGGCGCGGTGGTGTTTTTCGACGGCCGCAAGGTCGGCACCACTCCCATCCTGTTGAAGGAGCTGGTGCCGGGTGATCACTTCGTCCGCGTAGAGAAGGAGGGCCTGCAGCCCTGGGCGGGCAAGGTCACCGTGGTGTCCACCCAGCGCCGGCGCGTGCTGGCGGCGCTCGGCGGGGTGAAGAAGGCCACCGGGCCCATGGGCGAAATCGCCGAGGGCATCCGGATGAACCGGCTCTCGCCCGATGTGTTGAAACTGGCCGCCGATCAGGGCAAGCAGATCGGTGCCGACTACGTGGTGCTCGGCGGAGTGGCCAAGCTGGGCGGCAACTACAAGGTGGGCAGCTTCCTTTTGAAGGTCAAGAGCCAGGAGCTATGCCCGCTGCCCGAGATACAGTTCGATCCCGATCTGCTGGGCGCCAGCGTGGAGGTCTACAACATGGCTTCCATCCTGTACAAGCGCGTCGAGGGCTGCCCGGATCCCATCAAGGGCAAGGTGGTGGCGGTGGTGCAGACCGCCAAGAAGAAGACCGGGATCCGCAGCGTGGCCGTGGGTCCCCCCAAGGTGGCCCCCAAGCCGCGCGCTCCGGCGACGGCCCCGGCGGCGGCTCCAGCGGCTCCGGTGGCTCCCCGGGTGGCCACCCCGGGCAAGGGCCCCGCGGTTCCGGGCAAGGGCCCCGCGGTTCCGGGCAAGGCTCCTCCACCGGCTCCCCGCAAGATGCCCGCGGCGCCTCCCCGGGTGACCACCACCGAGGAAGGGCTGGCCACCACCGGTTCCAGCGCGATCGCGCCGACCGCGCCGATCGTGGTGCCGACCGCCCCGGTGGCCGAGACCGTCAAGCCCATCGACGAACAGGATAACGGCGGGCCGGCGTTCTACGAAACCTGGTGGTTCTGGACGATTGTGAGCGTGGCGGTGGTGGGCGGCACCGCCGGTGCGTTGTTCGGTGCCGGGGTGTTCGACGGCGGCGCCGACAGCGCCAATATTTCCGTACACTGGCCGCCGCCGTAATAAACACACAAGTTCACTCACTGGAGAGGTAGCATGAAAAACAGTTCCACGTTCCGAGTTCCGGGTTCCAAGATCTTTCTTGTGGTTCTGTTGAGCCTGGCGATGTCGGAATGCGGCTCCGACGTCAGTTTCACCTTCAACCTGATCAACCCCTGCAGGACCAACGTGCTCGGCGACGAAGAATGCCAGTTCATCCGGCTGGTGGTTTCTTCACTGAATCCGAGCGACGATCTCTATCCGGGCAAAAATCCCGGCCCGCTGGCCCGCGAGTGCACCATCGACAAGGGCAAATGCAGCGTGGGCAGCTCGGAGCTCCTCGGCCCCGGAAGGATAGTGGACATTCAATGCTACCTGGACCGGGGCAGTCCGCCCGTGGCCCGGGCCACATCCGAGGCCCTGGTGGTGGATGAGAATTCCGGCGGGTCTTTCAACCTGGTTATCGGCAACATCAACGGATTCATCGAGACCACTTACCTGAAGGGTTCCGACACCGGCGACTGCTCGATGATGGCGCAGGGCGGCGGCCGCTTCGGGCACACCGCCACCCGTCTGGACGACGGCCGCATTTTGATCGTCGGCGGCATGCGCCGCATCACTACGGTGCCGGAGATCCTGGACACCGCGGAAATTTTCGATCCCAAGACCGGCACGCACCGTTCAATCATCGGCCCCGGGGGCCGGACGCAGGTTTTGAACGCGGGCCGGGCGTTTCACACCGCCACCAAGCTGCGTAGCGGCAATGTGCTGATCACCGGCGGGATTGGAACCGTGGATAACAAGTGGTCGTCGCTGCGGTCGTCCGAGATATTCGACGTGCAGTCGGAGACTTTCCCCGGGGGTTCCTCGTGGATTGGTATCCTGGGGGCGGGCCGGGCCAACCACACCGCTACCATGCTCACGACTTCCGGGAAGGTTCTGGTCGTTGGCGGCACCATTTACAGCGAAGGCAACCTGGTTGGCTACAGCGACAGCGCCGAGGTTTACGATCCCACCTCCAACAAGTGGACGCCGGCCAACAACACGATGGCCTCCGCCCGCGCGTTCCATACCGCCACCGAGCTGGATCCCAACGCCGATCAGGGCAAGGTGCTGGTAACCGGAGGTTCGGACGCCACCGGACCGCTCAAGTCCATCGAGATCTTCGATCCGTCGTCCAGCCAGTTCTACCCGAACGTTGATCCGCTGATGTCCGTCAACCGCGCCCACCACTGCGCGGTACGACTGCAGAACGGAGATGTACTGGTGGCCGGCGGTACCACCACCGGTCAACACGCGGATGTCAACGCCGGCGTGGAGATCTACAGCTCGTCGCTGGGCGCCTTCGGCGGCTTCAGGCCGCAGATGGTCCTCAACCTGACCAACGCCCGCATGGACCACACCTGCACGCTCTTGGAGGGCACCGGGGACGTGCTGGTGGCCGGCGGGCTGACCGGGTCCGGCCTGGCCACTGGATCGGGAGAGGTGGTGCTGGTGGAGCCGGGGCCGGACTATCAGGTAAACGCCCTGACCGACCCGATGGATCCCGCCCGCTACCTCCACGCGGCAGCCGCGCTGGGCAACGGCTGGGTGTATCTCTGCGGCGGGCTGCCCAGCCAGGCCGAAGACGCCCAGGCCATTTCCCAGAGCCTGCTCTTTACCCCGGAAACTCCGTATCAATAAAACCTATTCGATGATGTCCTTGTCGCTTTCCTTGGCGGCGGTGGCGTACTCCAGCCCGACCTTCTGCATTACCTTCTCGGCCTCCTGACTGGCCTTCTTCAGGGCGCCTTCGATGAAGATGTCGGCGAAGCGGGTGTAGAATTTCTGCAGGTCGGGGTTCTCCTCGAAGTCGTCCAGCAGGCGGTCGAACCAGTCCTTGTCCCTCGAGCGGAAGCGCTCCTTGAGATCTTTGCGCAGCAGCTCGCGGGCGCGGGTCTTCTGGGAGGCAAACATGCGTTTCGCGATCTTCTCCGCCAGGAAGATCTCGTCCTGGAGGGCTTCGATGAACTTAGCGAAGGCGGCCTTGCATGACTTGGGAATCTTGGTCTTCTGGTAGGTGGCCAGGGTTTTCTTGTAGGCGTTTATCTGGGCCTTCCATTTCTTCTGGAAGGTCTTGTTGGCCATCAGCTCGGGCTTGTTGCGCTGCGGGGCCATTTTTATCTCGGCCTTCAGATCGGGCCGCAGGTACTTGCGGGTGTGATCGGTGATGATGACGAACTCAGCCACGTGGAAGCGCTCGGCCTCGTAGGGCACGTGGCCCACGCGGAACTCCCGCCGGGAGGTCAGATAGGAAATCATGGCTATGTCGGTGTCCGGGTAGGCCTCGAACTTGACCTGCTTGTTCAAAGGGGCCGGCGGTTTCTTCAGCTTTTTCTTTCGGCCAGCCCCCGCGTCCAGGGCCAGGCCCGCGACCAGCAACACAGCGATCATGATCCGTGCATGTAATAGTTTCATGGGTACCTCCCGACGATTTAGACGCCTAGAAACAGGCCACTATTCTATTCATGCAACCGTCGCCTGCAAGGGTTTTGTTGCCCGGCCGTCTGACAAAGGTTAATGTCTCATCTGATGCGCTCGTCCAAGAACAGCCTGGTTGTAATCCTCGTCGTGCTGGCGGCCGGATTTCCGGCCGTAGCCCAGGAAAACGGCGCCATCGAGGGGATCCTGGTGGATAAGCTGTCGGGCGAGCCGGTCCTGGGGGCGCCGGTTTGGCTGGACGAACAAGAGCCTATCGAGGTAACCGACGAGCAGGGCCGCTTCCGATTCGAACGGGTGAAGCCGGGCCGGCACGAGATCCTGATCCGGGACCCGGTGCACGTCGAGTTCCGGGCCGCCTGCGAGGTGACCGCCGGGAAGACCATCGAGCTGCGCTACGCGCTGGATCCCTTGGGCAAGGAGGAGATGCAGGAGGTGATCATCCGCTCCGAACGCCTGGAGGACCAGGTCTCCGACACGGTCCTTCAGGTCGAGGAGGTCAAGAAGATCCCCGGCACCCAGGGCGACATCGTCAAGATCGTCCAGAGCCTTCCGGGGGTGGCGCGCAACGTGGCCATCGGCGGGACCTCCGGGGTGGGGGTGGTGGTCCGGGGGGCCGCGCCGGAGGACTCCGAGGTGCTCATCGACGGCCACGGGGTGCCGCTCTTGTACCACTTCGGCCAGATCAAGTCGGTGCTCAACTCGGACATGTTAAAAAGGATCGACTTCATGCCCGGGGGCTTCGGCGCCGAGTTCGGGGACGCCATCGGCGGGGTGATCGATGTGCAGACCCGGCCGTGCTCCAAAAAGACCTACGACGGCTACGTGGAGCTGAGCATGCTGGACGCGGGTTTCTTCCTGGAGGGGCCCATAGGCGACGAGGTGGGCTTCGTCGCCGCCGCCCGCCGCAGCACCGTGGACATGTGGCTTCCCGAGGTGCTGCCCGAGCTGCTGCCCGAGCAGGTCTCTTTGGATCTGACCGTGGCTCCCTACTACTGGGACTACCAGACCAAGGTCGAGTGGATCCCCTCGACCAGCAACCGCTTCTACCTGATGGTCTTCGGCTCCCACGACGAGCTGAGCTTTCTCTTCGAGCGGCCCATGTCATCGGATCCGTCGCTGCGCGGCGATTTCGGCATGTGGGTGGACTTCCACCGCGTCTACGCGGTGTGGGTGCACTCGCCGGATCCGGACTGGGAGCTCAGGTGGTCTTTGGTCGGGGGACTGGACCGGGCCCACGTGCAGGCCGGCGAGGCGCGCTACATCGATTTCGATGTTCCGCTTGCCAACAGCCGGGCGGATCTGCAGTGGAAGATCTCCGAGCGCTGGAAATTCAAGGCCGGAGTGCACACCGGGCTGGTTTTCTACGAATCGGACCTGCGCATACCCCGCCCGCCCAAGGAGGGCGAGGTCCCGGGTAAGTTCCAGACCATGGAGCTGATCGAAGGCCGGGAGAAACTCACCGCCTTCGGCTTGTCGGCCTATGCCGTACTGGGATCGGCGCCCACCGAGAGGCTTTTGTTGACCTCCGGATTGCGGCTGGAGTCCTATGCCCATCCGATCGACGACGCGGTGGTGATGCCGCGCTTCTCGTTGAGCTACCAGGCCAGGCCCGGCACCGTGTTTCTGGCCGGCGTGGGCCTGTACCGCCAGACCGCCCAGGAGGACGAGCTCTCCAAGCATTTCGGCAACCCGGACCTGGACCTGGAGCGCGCCTGGCATTTCACCATCGGGCTCGAGCAGCAGCTGCCCGCCAAGGTCAAGCTGGAGGTCCAGTATTTCTACAAGATCCTCGACAAGCTGGTGGTGACCGACGAAGAGAGCATCTACTCCAACGCGGGCATCGGCAAGATCTCCGGCCTGGAGGTGCTGATCCGCCGGGAGCTGGCCCAGGACCTGTTCGGCTGGCTGGCCTACACCCTGATGCAGAGCAAGCGCAAGGACGGCCCCGACGAGCCCTGGCGCCTGTTTTCCTTCGACCAGACCCATATCCTGACCCTGGTGCTGGGCTACACGCTGCCTACCGGTCCGGTAGAGCCTAACCACGGGCGGCGGGACGGCTGGGACTTCGGGCTGCGCTTCCAGTTGGTGTCGGGCAACCCGGCCACCCCGCTGATCGGTGGCTACTTCGACAGCGATTATGACACCTACCTGCCCATCCCCGGGCCGGTCAACAGCGAACGGCTGCCGCTTTACCACCGACTGGATTTACGGGTGGACTACACCTGGGCCTTTTCGACCTGGGCGCTGACCGTCTTCCTCGACGTTCAGAACGTATACAACTACGAGGCGGTTGAGGGCATCCGCTACAACTACGACTTCACCGAGCGGGCCTACATCGAGGGCCTGCCGGTTATTCCCTATCTGGGCATCATCGGGAGCTTCTGATGCGTCGTCTGGTTTTCATTTTTTTGTTCCTGGCTCTTGCCGCCGTCGACTGCGGTGGGCAGTGGGCCCACATCACCCTGGTGGAGCGGCTGCGCATACTGGGCATCAAGGCCGAGCCGCCCGAGGTGGACGTATTCGGCGAGGTGGAGCTGTCCGTGCTGATCGGCGATCCCCGGGGGGAGGGCCGCGAGCTCGAGTGCACCTGGGCGGTCTGCCTGTTCGAGCTGGGCAGCGTGGCCGCCGACATTTCCTGCCCGGGGCCGGACAGCTTCTACCTGTCGGGCGACTGCGATTCCGCCACTTTGCGCATGACCGACCTGGCCGCCTGGCTGGCCGAGCAGGGCTACCCGATCGGCGACGTCGATCCGGAGAATCCACCAATGGAGGAACTGCCACTGATCGTGGGACTGCTGGTGAAGGCCGGAGAGGAACAGACCAATGGCTTCAAGCGGATCGGGGTGCGGCTGGTCTCCAAGGAGGAGGAGTTCAACCTTAACCCCCAGTTGCTGGGGGTGACCATCGGCGGAACCCACTGGGAGCCCGGCGAAGTTTCAATCGAGGTGGCCGCCGGCCAGGAGATCCTGGTGGTTCCCGAGGCGGACGAGAGCACCCGCCAGATCTACCAGCGCGAGGGTGACGACGAAGAGCGACTGGAGGATCTTCTCTTCTCCTGGTTCGCCACGTCGGGTGAGTTCCTCTTCCGGCGAACCATGCTGGATATCGACAGCCACGGCGAGCGCCTGGACACCAACACCTGGAAGCTGCCCCCCGACGTGCTGGTTCCCGACAACACCCTCTGGCTGGTGATGCGCGACGGGCGTTACGGAACCGACTGGATCGAGGTTCCGGTGGAGATCCAGCCCGCCGGGTCTCCTTGACATCCGTGCGGGCGGGTGGTATCTGCTCGGCGGTCCTGGAGGTAGTCCATGTCAAACCTGGTGGTGGTCGGTACCCAGTGGGGCGACGAGGGCAAGGGCAAGCTGGTCGATATCCTGGCCGAGTTCGCCGACATGGTGGTTCGTTTCCAGGGAGGGGCCAACGCCGGGCATACCCTGATCGTCGACGGCGAGCAGCTGATCACCCACTTGATTCCCTCGGGCATCCTGCATCCCACCAAGCGCTGCGCCATCGGGCCGGCGGTGGTGGTGAATCCCGAGACGCTGGTGGAGGAAATCGAGACCCTGAAGCAGCGGGGCGTGAAGATCACCCCCGACGTTCTGATCGTCAGCCACCGCGCGCACCTGGTCATGCCTTACCACCGGGCCCTGGACGCCGCCCGCGAGTCGGCCAAGGGTTCCAAGAAGATCGGGACCACTTTACGGGGGATCGGGCCCTGCCTGGAGGACAAGGCGGCCCGGATGGGGATCCGCATGAGCGACCTGCTGGACTCCGAGGTGCTGGCCGAACGGCTGGCCGCCAAGCTGCCGGAGGTCAATACCCTGCTTTCGCACTACGGCCAGGACACCGTGAAGGAAAAGGATGTGGTGTCGAGCCTTTCGGAGTTGGCCAACCGGCTGGGTCCCTTTGTGGGCGACGTTGGCGAAGCCGTGCGGCAGCAGATGGAGCGGGGCAAAAACGTGCTTTTCGAGGGCGCCCAGGGAACCATGCTGGACATCGATCACGGCACCTATCCCTTCGTCACCTCCTCCAACACCTCGGCCGGCGCGGTCTGCCCGCTGGTGGGGTTCGGCCCCCACCTGATTGACGGCGTGGTGGGCGTTTCCAAGGCCTACACCACCCGCGTGGGCGCGGGGCCCTTTCCCACCGAGTTGCAGGACGAGCGGGGGGAGAAGCTCCGCGAGGCCGGCGGCGAGTTCGGGGCCACCACCGGAAGGCCCCGGCGCTGCGGCTGGCTGGACCTGGCGGCCCTGCGCTACGCCGCCGCCGTCAACGGGCTGACCTCCCTGTGCATTACCAAGCTGGACGTGCTGGAAGGAATCAACCCCATTCGCATCGGGGTGGGGTACCGGCTAGACAAAAAGGAGCTGGCTTCGCCGCCGGCCAACATCCGCGAGCTTTCACGGGTTGAGCCGGTCTACGAGGAGCTCGAGGGCTTTGAAGGGGATCTGGGCGAGGTGCGGGTCTGGGATGACCTTCCGGTTCAAGCCCAGCGCTACGTGAAGCACCTGGAGCAGTTGCTCAATCTGCCGGTGGACATAGTCTCGGTCGGCGCCGGCCGGGCAGAAACCATCATGCTGCAGAACCCCTACCGCCGGGAAAAATCATCATAGACGATACTGGTCGGTTCTTCGATCGCGGACGAGGTGGTTGAGGGGGGTAAGCTTCTTGTCGCTGGCCTGGCTGGGATCGATCTCGGCGGTGATCACCGCCGGCGCGTCTGGCGGCCCGTCGGCCAGGACCTTTCCGTCCGGCCCGACGATCCGGCTGCGGCCGGTGAATACGTACTTCTTTCCGGCGACGCGTTCCTCCGCGCCGGTGCGGTTGCAGCTTATGATGAACACCCGGTTCTCCAGGGCCCGGGTGATCAGGGCGTTTTGGCAGAAGGGCAGCACCAGGTTGGCGCAATGGGCGATCACCCAGGCGCCGCCCAGCGCCAGCGAGCGGGCCGACTCGGGAAAGATCCAGTCGAAGCACACCATCATGCCCAGCGGCACCCCGCCGGCGCGGAACACCGGGAAGCCGGCGTCCCCCGGTTCGAACAGGCGCTTCTCCTCGGAGAACAGGTGCACCTTGCGGTAGACCCCCAACACCCCATCCGGCCCCAGCAGGACCGCGGAGTTGTAAACCCGGTCCTTCTCTTTTTCGGCGAAGCCCGCCACCAGGTGCCCCCCGCAGTCGGCGGCCACCCCGGCCAGCGCCTTTAAGGTCGGCCCGCCGGCCGGCTCGGCCAGCTCCAGCAGTTCCTTGCGGTCGCGGAACTGGTATCCGGTGGTGCACAGCTCCGGCAGAACCACCAGGTCGGCGGACAGATCCGCGCAGGCCTCCTCGATCACCCGCAGGTTCTCCCGCGCGTCTCCGAACACCGGCGCGAACTGCACCATGGCTACCTTCATGGCCGGCATACTATCAGCTATTGCGTCGATTGCAAAAGGGAGGGAAACTCGATCTGTCGATGACTTTTATTCTTCGTCATTTGGATATGTTGTTTTTCCTGGCGGTATGCGTCGTGGTTCCGGTCATGGCCTTCTCCACCTGGATCCGCCACCTGAGGGCCAAGAATAAGCCGCGCCGCTGGGTGCGCTGGTTGTGGACCTCCCTTTTCGGAATCGAAGTGGGCTGCCTGGTGTATGCGCATTGCTTCGAACCCTACTGGCTGGAGGTCACCGTCCATCGGGCCCGGGTGGAGGGCCTCGGGGGCGATCTGCGCATCTTGCACCTTTCCGATCTGCATCTGGACGAGGACACCGATTACTGGGCCGACGAGATCC
>Ga0180432_10005261_pt1 | contig 17325 bp, 19 predicted proteins | sample SS_ome_10_FD_132414 | JGI IMG/M metagenome (GOLD analysis project Ga0180432, IMG submission 132414) | Hypersaline lake sediment archaeal communities from the Salton Sea, California, USA - SS_1_MS_2 metaG | ecosystem: Environmental > Aquatic > Non-marine Saline and Alkaline > Hypersaline >...
AGAAAAGCTACTGAAAGCCTAACTCCTCCTTAACCTCCTTAAGGCTTTTAGAGGGTGACCTATAACTCTCCCTTAACTGTTCCATCACCTCCTTATCCTGTAAGGTCTCAATGGTAGCCTTCATAGATTCAAACTCCTCCTTTGGAAGCATAACATAATCACCCTTTTTCAGGTTACGTATCAAATACTCGTGCATCCTTCATCAACCCAATAAGAAATATTATCGATTACAGATATAAATAGATGCTATTACCCTAAAAAACCCCCGTCCCAGGTATTATAGTATTTTGGGTATGATTCTCCCAGTCTCCTTCATGTATTGTTTGTATTGTTCACCGAACTCGTCAATCATCATCTTTTCCTCATCCGGTACTCTCACCACATAAAGAAGCGTCCAGGTCATGAACCCGGATACCAGTATAAGGATGTTCGAGGACAACAAACCCAAAGACAGTACGTATATGTAGAAGTACAGGTACATTGGGTGCCGGATAAACCTGTAGGGTCCTGACGTTATCAACTTGTGATCCTCCCGCAGCTCCAGTTTATTGCTCCAGTTACTGCCCAACGAGGCATGGCTCCACCAAAACAACACCAGCCCAGATAAAAACAAGACAGCTGAAGATAACCGTATAGCATCCGGCAGATACATCGTGAATGGATTAAGCCATGTAGTAAATACATACACTAATGGTAGAACCATCATAGACACATAATTCAACCCAACAAGAAGTCTCTCCCGCCTCCCCTCCCTTATCTTGCTGATTTTCGCTTCTCTTGACTCCTTCACGTGTGGTCCACGGATTACTATGAACAAGAAACAAGCTAAACCCACAAGTATCTTGTAAATGCTCTCATCCATGTAATACCTATTCATCATTCAAACAAAAAAAAGCCACGCTCCCAAGTAAGGATTAATCTCTTTTTCCTTCTTTATGGGTGTGGATGCTCTTTTTTTAAGAAACCCTCGCATATACTTTACGTTAAAAAAAAATGCAGTGCCATAAATGCAAAGCAGAGGTTGATGAAGCAGACTCATTTTGCGGATACTGCGGTGCGGATTTAACCCAGAGAATGCCCCAGCCCCCACAAACCCAGAAAACACAGGAAGGCCTTGACCTTGTGGAAGGGTTGGCAGTCGTCTGCGGCTCAATATGTCTCTCACCCATAATATCTCTGATACTATGGCTCATATGGAGGAAAGACAAACCCAAAAAAGCAAGACAAGCCTCATACGTATGCATCGGCATAATCGCATTCTATGCAATACTCCTCATCCTATACATAATCCTAATCCTCCTTTCAACAGATGGATTAACTGGTTTATAACCTCTAAAGATGCGTTTCCTAGATGAGCTAGAGAAAAGAGATTTAAGGCTGGTTTACTGCCACCGGATCCCAGAGCGTTCCTTCTTTTTCCAAGGGAAACAATTCCCTGTATGCGCCAGATGCACGGGAGTAGTTGCCGGAATGCTTACGTTTCCAGTATTCCATCTAGAAATAATACACCCCACACTCCTTCTCACCCTGCTTTTAGCCCAGCCCCTGATTATAGACGGCCTAACGCAGGCGCTCAGCAGGTGGGAAAGCAACAACACCCTGCGTTTTGTTACAGGAATAATGTTCGGTGTGGCGCAGGCTGCATGCATAGTAATTATCGGGAAAACAATAGCTTACACATTTATTGGTGGAGGCCTGATTTATCTGCAGTCACATGTAATCTAGATCTCAGACCCGCATTCGCTGCAGAACACCGCACCCTCCCTGGCTCTGGAGCCGCACCGGCGGCAGAAACGATCTGTTTCAGAACCCTCCTCAGAAACCTTTTTCCCAGCATTCATGGGAGACAAAATCAGAAGCCTGAGGAATATATTCCCCTGGGAGCCGAAGGTGACCCCAGTGCCCAAAACCATCGCACCAATACCTAAATTAAGGCTCAATGAATGCCCCAGCGTAACAAGAGACTGAGTCACCAGAAAACAAGCAGCCCAGAAAACCAGATACCATATCGTGTTCCTCGCCTTCTTGCCGCCGTCTTCAACCCAAACCCGGGTGGACTGCCCCATCAAAAAACCCAAGGCCAGGCCGAAAAAAGCCAACCCCAACAATATAATCCAGCTCAGGCTGGTGCCGACAATAAACCAGTAGACTGCAAAAATCAATGACGTGAAAAGCAGAGAGAAAACACAGGATAAGGCTGAGATAGAGCGCACCCTGCGGAACGTGACCAGCATCCACCCTATCAAGGCCATCGATATGAGCATGAAAAACGCGCTCAAAACCTTAAGAATCAATTGTATCGAGTCCATCAACCAGCCCCCTCCTCCAGGCTTTCCCCGCATCCGCTGCAAAAGCGTGCTCCGGATTTAATACCTGACCCGCATCTGGGACAGAATTTTTTGCTGGATTTTATGGGTTCTGCATCAGATACCGTAATCTCTATCTCATCCACACCAGCCTTATCCCTCAACTCGCCCAGAAACTCCCAGAACCCATCCTCCTCGGGAAGCAATAGAGAGCACTCCCTCAAAAGCTGATAGCCTCTCATGTACTCCCCCCTCCTGGCGTGAAGTCTTGCTGCGAGAACCCATACCAGGGGTGTTACGTCAACCTCTGGGTCGTTGATTATGTACTCGTACTGAACCAGCGCATCATCAAACCTCCCAAGCGACTGAAGCGCTACGGCGTAGTTGGCTCTTAGAGAGATGTTGTCCGGGTTGTAGGTTAACCCTATCTCCAGATAGTGGGCGGATGCCTTATGAAACCCCTCAGATCCCAGCTCCACACCCAGGGTGTAGGCGATTAATCCCACCGTCTCCCTGTATCTATCAACCTGTTGCGGGTGCTCAGCCAGGAAGAAATCCAGCTCATCCAGCAACAGATCAAAGGCTACACTATCGCCCCCGAATATCTCATCAACCCTGCTTTTTCGAACAGGGAATACTTTCACCGGGAGCTTCATCACATCCACATCATCCGCCTTAAACTCGTATAGCATGTATTCAGTCATCTTGGTTTCAGTTTCTGCATGGATTCTATTGTTTCGCCGATGGTTTTAGCAACCTTATCTGGTGTGTAGCCTATCTTCTTAAGAAGCTTTTCGGCTTCAACCGGAGACATGCCTTCATCAACGCGGTTCATTATCTTCACAGCATCATCCAGTTTATCCGGGAGGCTCACAGCATGGCCTTGAGCCCTTAACGCGTTTGCTCTGGCCAGAACCTGGTTCTTGTATTGCTTTGTGACCTGGCGCATACCCTCCCCCACCATCTCCTCGGCCTTAACCGGATTAGTTGCTCGTATCTTGTTTGCTTCATTGAATAGTTCCTGCCCCTTGAATGTTGTGGTTTTTCCGACGCCGGCGGGGTCAAGGAAATCACGTCCTGGATGCTTTAGTGCTACATCAAGATCTCCTGGGTGATCTGGGTGGAGTATGGGGTCGGATTTGATGCCGTAGGCGTCTGGGTGTGTGCTGCTCGTGCAGACCTGATCCATTTTTTTAGAGAACTCGCTGGGTTTCACACCCGGCGCGTATTTACTGCCTTTAGCTGCTTTATAGAATTCATCGTCGTATATCTTCTGTAATTTATTGTGGGGTACGTCGAATTCTATCTTCCGTACTCTGCCGTCTACCTTAACTTTTTTGGTGATTCTGACACAGAAGTCGCGGTCTGCTCCCACCTTAACAGCCTTGCTGGGGTTGGTGGGTTTTATTATTTTCACGTCCTTGGGGTCGACTCCGAATTCAGTTGCAACCTTTTTGATAACGTTTCTGTCTGTTTTCCTGTATATTGCGTTCATCTCAGCGTTCATGGCCTTCTTTATTGAACTGCTTCGGCGGTTTATCTCCCTCAAGGCCTGCTTGTCTCCCTGTATGTCGAGGGTTGCCTTCCTGATTCTCTTCCTATCACCGCTGCGCAGGGCCTTCTTGAACTCTTCGACCTTGTTTCTACCTGCCCTACGGGCCTTATCCCATGCATTCCTCCGGTTAGCGGCTTTCTCAGCATCAGTTAGGTCATCTACTACGTCAGCGGTCTTTTTAGCATCAGCTCCCGCGTCAACTGCCTTCGCACCCTTCCCAGAGTCCATTGCAGTATCCGCTACCTTAGCGCCTTTTCCGGCGTCGAGTGCCGTATCAGCTGCCTTAACTCCCTTCCCTGCGTCCATTGCTGCATCAACTGCCTTAACTCCCTTCCCTGCGTCCATTGCTGCATCAACCGCCTTAACTCCTTTACTTGCGTCGAGTGCCGCATCAACTGCCTTAACTCCCTTCCCTGCGTCCATTGCCGCATCAAAGGCCTTGGTTGCCTTAACCGCCGCACCCTTAACAAGACCCTTCCCCGATGCAATGTTTAGTGTGGTATCAACCGCACCATAGAGTGCTCTGAGCAGCCTCTCACCTAATGGAACCTTCCCGTCAACAACCTTCTCCCAGTTATCGATGCCCAAAATAGCCTTAACGAAACTTACAGGATTATTCCAGATTCCCTTACCAACGTTCACGATGCCTTCACCGACTTTTCGGTAGAATCGACCCATCTTCCTGGCAGACTCCTCAGGTCTTTTGAAGATATCATCGTGTGTTTTCTGGGTTGCCTCACCGAGGGCTATCCAGTTATTTTTGTCTGTTACTTCCCGGTAGGCTTTCTTGAGGAAATCCTTGGTTTTCCCCCCCAGCTTCCTTGCGTAATCCGGGAGAGTTGATAAATCCTCAACAACAGCCTTATCGTATTCCTGACGGTGTGTGACCAGCCACCCAATCCATGAATTATACCAGTCGCTTTCAGCCTCCAGTTTCTTCATCCTTCTTCTGTCCTGCTGTATGCTCCGCAACACCTCAGGGCTCCGGCCTCCGCCTGATCCCGGTGTTGTTGGTGTCGGAGTTTTCCCGCCTCCTCCGCCAAACAGGCTGGTTACCGCAGCCCAAGCGGTAGCCAGGATTCCTGCGCCGGCTGCTGCCGTAGCAGCCTGCTCCCCGGTGGGTCCTGATGAAGGTTGTTTTTTCTGCTGTGCTGGAGTATCTGACGTCTTCGCATGGCATTTATCGTAGCATTCCCCGCTCGTTGGGAGAGGTCCCCTGAAGCATCCGTAAGCCTTACATATGCAGGGCCCGTTCTCAAGGTTCCTGCAGGAGGGAGACCAACCAAGGTCTTCAGTGTTATACTCGCATACAAAGCGCCCTCCCTCGGGAGCTAAGCAGTTACATAAACAATTCATTAACTCCTTATCTTCACCTTGCGCATCAGCTAAACCAGCTGATAAAACAGCTAAAAAAAGGATTAATGCAAAAACTTCGCAGATAACAGTGTTTGATTTCATAGTCACCAACAGTATGGGATAACCAAATAGGGTAAAAAATCCCAGATAATTACTTGGTTTCCAAAACATAAAAAACGGTCAACTCCTATCCTCTGGTGTTTTCTTTTATGAACTCTTTTTTTCTTTTCAGTGTATGGTATTTTTTAGCGAACCGGTGGGCTTCATCGCGGACCTCGGCCAGGAGCAGAAGACCCGGGTGATCTGCGGGCAGATTAAGCGGGGATTTCCCATCCAAGAGATAGATCTCCTCCAGCCTTTTAGCCAACGAGATGACAGGGATATCCTCCGGAACCACCCTCCTGCCGGCGTTCAATTGTGGCCTCCCCCCATCCAACAAAACCAGATCCGGAAACCCCCACTCAACATGCCCAAAGCGCCTTGTGAGCACCTCAGCTAATGCAGCCGGGTCATCCTGGGCAACCCCCTTAATCTGGAAACGACGGTATTCTTTTTTATCAGCTGCTCCGTCAGTGAAAACAACCATTGAACCCACAATAAATTTATCCCCCAGGTTGCTGATATCATATCCCTCAATTCTTTTAGGTATCCCATCCAATTTAAGAGCTTTTCTAAGTGCATCAACCCCGTTAACTCTTTCCCCCCTGAGTTTCTCCTGTGTGAGGTGGTGGATGCTGTTCTTCAAAGCCAAATCAGTAAGCCTGCGCTTAGATCCCCTCATGGATTTAACAATCAAGACCTTAACCTTCTTCAATTTCGATAGATTCTCTTGTAATAGACTCCTGTCATCGGGGACAACAGAGGAGACAATGAGTTTGGGGGTGATATCTTCTGTAACATAATGTTGTTTAATGAATGCCTTAACAGCCTGAGCCCCCTTGTCAGCGTAGACGCCGGTCAAGGGGTGCTGTAATACTGCAACAACCCTGTGTTTGCGTATCTTCAACTGGCAGATATTAGCCCTCCCATCAACTGTAGCGTAACCTAACACGTCCATGTCCACAAGCTTAGCTGAATCGATATTCTGCCTGACCGAGAGCGAATCCAGGGCGTCAACTGTTTTCTTTAATCGGGCAGCCTCCTCAAAATCCAATATCTTGCTTTTGTTTTTTATCTCCCTCATAAGTTTCCTTGACAGCATCCTATAGTCCCCGGACAGGAAGGAAACAGCCTGATCAACTTTTTCCCTGTACTCAGCCTCGGAGGTGACGAGATGGGGGGCGCAGCATCGGCCCACATCATATTTAAGGCAGGGTCTTTCTAGTTTGCTAAGGTCGTGTCTACACTGCCTTACCCCGAAAAGCTCGGATACAAGATTCATTGTTTTTTTAACGTGGCGCACATCAGTGTAGGGCCCGAAATACCGTGAACCATCTAATGTAATCCTCCTTGCAACCTCCAGGTAAGGATATCTCTCCCCCACAGCCACCTTAATGTATGGGTAGTTTTTATCGTCACGTAGTCTCACATTATATCTGGGCTGGTTCTGTTTCACAAGAGCGTCTTCAAGAATCAAGGCCTCATGGGCGTTAGCCGTCAATATTGTTTCAACGGAGCATGCTACATTAACCAGCTTTGTGGTTTTATCATCAGCCGGTGACAGGTAACTTTTAAGTCTACTTGCCAGGTTATCCGCTTTACCAATATATAATATCTTAGCTGATTTGTCTTTGAATAAGTATACTCCAGCCTTACTGGGTGCTGCATTAATATCCTCTACAAGTTGCTCTTTCATCATCTACCCCAAAATCTCTTTCAGGTAACTTCCGGTAAAGCTTTCTTTTACCTCAGATACCTGCTCGGGGGTGCCTTCTGCCACAATAAGACCCCCCCTATCCCCCCCATTAGGTCCTAGATCGATTAAGTGATCCGCTGCCTTAATCACATCAAGATTGTGCTCTATTACTACGATAGTGTTCCCCTTATCCACCAGCTTATTTAGCACCTGCAGCAGTTTCTTCACATCATGTGAGTGCAGTCCGGTGGTTGGTTCATCGAGCAGATACATTGTTTTCCCGGTGCTTATCTTAGAGAGCTCAAGTGTCAGCTTCACCCTCTGCGCTTCACCGCCCGAAAGCGTTGTCGCCGGCTGGCCCAGCTTAATGTATCCCAGCCCGACATCAGATAAAAGGGATAGCCTGCGATTAATCCTTGGGATGTTTTTGAAAAACTCGGCTGCCTCGTTAACGCTCATATCCAGTACGTCAGCTATGTTCCTGCCCTTGTATCTGACCTCCAGGGTTTCCGGATTATATCTTCTGCCATGGCATTCACTGCATGTGATGTAGACGTCCGGCAGAAAATTCATCTCAACCTTTATTATCCCATCACCTGCGCATTTATCGCATCTTCCTTCCGCAACATTAAAGCTGAACCTGCCCTTGCTGTACCCCCTCATCCTTGACTCATGCAGTTGAGCGAAAAGCTCTCTTATAGGTGTTAAAACCTTCGTGTATGTTGCTGGATTGCTTCTCGGGGTTCTCCCGATTGGGGACTGATCGATTAACACAACCTTATCCAGATGCTCAAGCCCCTTGATTTCCTTATGCAATCCAGGTTTTTCCCTGCTTTTATAGATGTGCTTCATAAGGGCTTTCGCCAGCGTGTCATTGATTAAGGTGCTTTTACCTGAACCAGATACCCCCGTAACACAAATAAATTTGTTGAGTGGGAATGATACGTCAATGTTTTTCAGGTTATGCTCTCTAGCTCCGTGAACCACTATATTCTCTCCGTTACCAGATCTTCTCTCATCCGGGACATCTATTCTCAATTCCCCTGTGAGATACTTGCCTGTCAGGGATTTCTTGTTAGCCATCAACTGCTCAGGTGAGCTGGATGCGACCAGGTATCCCCCCTCAACCCCTGCGCCAGGTCCCAGATCGATGATATGGTCTGCTGACATAATAGTCTGCAGGTCATGTTCCACGATCAACACGGTATTACCCAGATCCCTTAATTCCATAAGGGTTTCAAGCAGTTTGATGTTGTCTCTCTGGTGCAATCCAATGGATGGCTCATCCAGCACATACAATACCCCAACGAGTTGGCTTCCGATTTGGGTGGCAAGCCTTATCCTCTGGCCCTCACCCCCGGACAGAGTTGATGTTTTACGGTCAAGTGTCAGGTAATCCAGTCCGACATTAATCAGGAACATAAGGCGTGATTTAATCTCCTTAAGCACCTGTTTACTGATTTCTTCCTTCTCAGCTGAAAGCTTCAGCTCGCTAAAAAAATTCAGGGCTTGTTCTATTGACAACGATGTAACGTCAGCGATGTTTTCCCCTCCAACCGTTACGGCAAGGATTTCAGGCCTAAGCCTTTTACCATCGCATGCTGTGCAAGGGTTTGTGCTCATGAACCTCTGAATCCACTCCCTCATGTTCTCGCTTTTCGTTTCCCTATATCTCCTTTTGAGATTCGGTATAACACCCTCCCAGGTTCCCTGGTACTCCCATCTGCCGACTCCGTCCCTGGCAACATGCTTGAAATGGAAGCTGCGTTGTCCAGCTCCATGAAGGAGGATGCTTAATTCATCACTGCTCCAGCTCCCAACAGGTTTCGTAATATCTATTCCCATCTTGCCTGCTACGGTCTTGAACATCCGCCGATAGTATGTGTCGATGGTCTTCCCCCATACCGCAACAGCTCCCTCCTCTATTGTTTTATCCGGGTCCGCTATGATGAGCTCGGGGTCTAGCTCAAGTTTTTCCCCCAGCCCATGGCATACGGGGCATGCGCCGTGGGGGCTGTTGAAGCTGAACATCCTCGGCTCCAGCTCCTCCATATTCACCTGGCAGTCAGGGCAGCCCAGCATCTGAGATAAGATGATTTTCTCATCACCGTATCGTATCTCAACAAGCCCGCCGCTGAGCTCTAGGGCGGACTCCACATCCTCCATTATGCGCTGCTTGTTCTCCCTCTTAAGCTCCAACTCATCAATAACCAGGCTTATGTTGTGTTTCACGTATTTCTCAAGCCGTATCTCCCCCTCGAGATCAACCCGTTCACCGTCAACGAAAGCCTGAGCGTAACCGTCCCTGAAGTAATCCCTTAGCTGGGTGTGGTATTCCCCCTTCCTGTCCCTGACAACCGGGGCACAGATCTCAACCCTTTCAGTCTTAAGAGACAGTATCTGCTCCGTTATCTGGGTCCTGGACTGTATCTGTATCTCTTTACCGCATACTGGGCAGTGGGGTGTGCCGCATCTCGCATAAAGAAGCCTGAGGTAGTCATACACTTCAGTCGTTGTCCCGACTGTGCTTCTTGGGTTCTTGCTTGTGGTCTTCTGTTCGATGCTGACCGCGGGAGACAATCCCTCGATGTAGTCCACATCCGGTTTCTCCATCAGCTCAAGAAATTGGCGGGCGTAAGCGGACAGTGATTCAACATAGCGTCTCTGTCCCTCAGCGTATATGGTGTCGAATGCGAGAGATGATTTACCGCTGCCTGAGAGCCCGGTTATCACAACAAGCTTGTCCCTGGGAATCCTTACCTCTATGTTTTTAAGATTATGTTCACGAGCTCCCTTAATGTGTATCTCCTTAACTCCCATCTTTTTTCGCTTTCAGAAGGTCTCTGAAGTATATCGCCTGCTCGAAATCCATCCTGCTGGCAGCATCCTCCATAAGCCTTCTGATCTCAACAGCTGGCATCTCCAAGTCCACTTCCTCTCGCACCTCCCTTATTTTCTCCTGCTCAACAATCCTATCATGAATCCCCTTCACTATAGTTTTTGGCTTAATGTTGTGTGCCCTGTTGTATTCGAACTGAATCATTCTACGCCTATCTGTTTCCCTGAGCGCAGCCCGCATAGCATCCGTTACCCTATCAGCATAGAGTATGACCTTACCGTTAACGTTGCGGCTGCACCGCCCGATAATCTGTATCAGGCTCGTCTCCGATCTGAGAAAACCCAGCTGGTCAGCGTCCATTATAGCAACCAGGCTCACCTCCGGCAGATCAAGCCCCTCACGCAACAGATTCACCCCAACAATAACCTCAATCAAACCCTCCCTGAGCTCGGTCAGGATGTCAATTCTCTCAAGGGTGTCTATCTCGCTGTGCAGGTACTTAACCCTGAAACCCTCCTTCTGCAGGTAATCCGCCAGATCCTCGCTCATCCTCTTGGTCAAGGTAGTCACCAGAGCCCTCTCATTTTTCCCTGTAACCCTCTTCAGCTCCCCAATAAAATCATTTACCTGCCCGCTAGCGGGTTTCACCTCAACAACCGGGTCTATCAACCCTGTTGGCCTGATCAGCTGCTCAACTATCTGACCTGACCTATCTCTCTCGTATCCGCCGGGTGTGGCTGATACATAAATAACCTGGTTTAGTTTTTGCGTGAATTCATCAAAATTAAGCGGCCGATTATCCATGGCTGAAGGCAGCCTGAAACCGTAATCTACTAATGTTTCCTTCCTGCTTTGGTCTCCAGCGTACATCCCCCTAATCTGCGGTATTGAGATATGTGATTCATCGATGAAGCACAGCCAGTTATCTGGGTAGAAGTCGAGCAAGGTATAGGGTGGCATGCCAGCTTTCCTTCCCTCAAGATGGCGGCTGTAGTTCTCAATACCCTTACAGTATCCCAGCTCAGCAATCAACTCCATATCGTATCCTGTTTTCTGTTTAATCCTGTTAGCTTCAAGTAGTTTATCTTCGGTTTCGAGTTCGACCACCCTCTCCCTAAGCTCCTCCCTGATCAAATCAAGCGCTTTATTTTTTCTATCCTCAGATATTATGTAGTGGACGGCAGGGAACACCAGAACCGAGTCCAATTTTTCATGTGTTTTACCTGTTAGCTTGTCGATGCTTTTTATCTCCTCCACCACAGTATCTGCTTTAACCCTGATAAGGTGTCTGCTGTATGGGGGGTGTATGTCAATCTGCGCCCCTCGGACCCTGATCTGCCCCTCAGTTGGTTGAATATTCACCCTCTCATAGTGCATGTCTATCAGTGATTTTATCAGGTTATCTCTTGTGTTTTCTTGCCCAACCTTGAGCTTTAGGCTGGCGTTCATGTATTCCTGGGGGCTGCCCAGCCCGTATATCGCAGAAACCGTTGCTACCGTAATAACATCTTTACGTGATAGCAGGCTTGATGTGGTCCGGTGTCTAAGTTTTTCTATTTCAAGGTTTATGTCCGCGTCTTTCTCTATGTAGGTGTCTGTTGCGGGAAGGTATGCTTCAGGCTGGTAGTAGTCGTAGTAGCTTACGAAGTATTCAACCGCGTTATGGGGGAAAAGCTGTCTGAACTCGCTGTATAGTTGCGCGGCTAGTGTTTTGTTGGGTGCCATAACCAGCGTGGGTTTCCCTACTTTAGCGATGACGTTCGCCATCGTGTAGGTTTTACCCGAACCTGTTACCCCCAAAAGAGTCTGGTATCTCAGGCTCTCCCTCAACCCCGCAACCAGCTTATCTATCGCCTGAGGCTGGCTTCCAGCCGGCTTATAATCGGATACAAGCTTGAATTTCATTCTCTCATTTGAACTATATTATACTGGTATTATTTTGTAAAAAATTCTCATATACTCCACCTCAAAAAGAACCGAATGCAATGCTTAATCCCCAAAGCAGCCAAAAAACAGATAACCCCCACTGAAACAAAAAAGAAAAAAAGATAGAAAGTAGAGTTTTTCAGTGTTTTCTCTTGTATGCTATGTAGGCTATTGCGGGAGCTGTTAATAGAGCTGCTAGCAACACAGTAAGGGATGCGAACTCTGGCGCAGGCGTTCCCAGGCAATCATCAGGGCAGTTGCATTTATTCTCACCCAGACCGCATATTCCGTTGCCGCAGTAGGTGCAAAAAGAAGCACCAACACAGTCGTATCTACATGTTCCGTTCTCGTCCGGACTATCACAGCTTATCGCCGTCAAACCCGCACAACACTCGGGATGATCCGGCACAACAGCATAGGAATCTCCTTCACCCACACATGCCGGCTGCGAGGACACTAAACCACTACACAACAAAACAATAAACAAAAACATAATCTTTTTCATTCACACACCTCCATCAACCTAAAGATTATACTACTTAAGAAACACCGCTTAATAAACAAACCATTTAACTAAACATCAACCCAAGACCGGAATCATGCAGTTGCATGGTTTCTTTTTACGACATCACCGCCTCAACAATGACCGCAGCCTGAAATCCTTGGAAGAGCTTGACTCTCCTTTATTTTTCCACCGCTCTCTAGCCCCGCTTTTAAATAAACCCCTGATGTAACTTATTCCTACAGTAAATAAACACTGAGGTGATAGCAATGGAAAAAATAAAAATAGATGAAATACAGCCGCAGCTGGTCGCAAGCATGCGATACCAGGGATCCTACGACGAAATAATGGAGGTGCTGCCCAAACTCCTAGGGCACCTAGCAACAAACAAGGTCGAGCTAACAGGCCCGCCAATCTTCATCTGCCACGAGGAAACACCCGAGGAAGCCTTGGAGGCGGACCGGAAGGGGGAGGCAGACATAGAAATATGCGCGCCCATACCCAAGAAAATAAAAGACGCTGATGAGATAAAATGCTACACACTACCCGGGGGGAGGATGGCTAAAACAATCCATGAAGGCCCATACAGCGACTTCAGACCACTGCACCAGCAAATCTACAGCTGGGTACGAGAACACCACAGGAAACTAGCAGCACCACTTAGGGAGTACTACCTAAACGACCCCCACAGGGTGCACGAAAACGAGATAATGACAGAAATATGCGCACCAATCAACTAACTACCTGATTGCATCCATCACAGCCTCAGCGAAATCCGCTGGGGTTGTACCAGGCGAATCAACACCCTCTCTCCTGAAGACCCCCTCAACAACATCCTTAATCGATTTATTATCTAATCTAACACCCTTCAGCGATTTTGCCATAAGCTCAAGGGCCTCATCCGGGAAAATAAAGAAGTCACCGGTGAATATAATATCGCTGATGCATCCCGCATCTTCTCTCAGGAACACGCGTATAAGCCCGCCAGTTGATTTATAGAGGCCCTGCTTGTATTCGTCTATATCGATTTTCATTTTCACATCCTGTAAATAAACTCCTCCGACCTATACTTGGGCAGCAGCTTATCAACGAGCTCTTTCTCGTATGGGCTTAATCCGGAGTCAGTGAATGTTATGTCAAATGATTTCATAAAACCCTTCTTTATTGCATTCTTCAGGTCATCTAGCTCGATTTCGTATCCCAGCTCCTTGTTTAATGAGGTGACCCTGCTCTTAGCTGACTTAACCCCCTTACTCTCGTATTTAATTTTCGGGATATTAAGCACCTTAAAAGCGCTTTCGAGGTCGAAGTCAACCAGCAGAGACCCGTGTTGCAGGACTATGGTGTCTTTGCGTGTCATACACCCACCTGATATCTTCCCTCCGTTAACTAACAGGTCGTTTATTGGCTTGAACTCGGCCTCTAGTTTCAGGTATTTTAATGCCTCAATGAAACCCTCCATTATTCTGCCGTATGAGCCTACGAAATCTGAGGGGATACCGTATTCCTTCCGGTCCACGGTTACTTCATAGTTCAGCTGCCCGGAGTCCATGTACCCTGCTCCCCCGCCGGTTGAGCGCCTGACCACCTTTATGTTGTTTTCTCTGCAGTAGTCCAGGTTCAACTCTGCCTGCGCGCACTGGTGGTATCCCAAAAACACTGATTTCGTATTGTATCGCTCCAGATACAGGGTGTTCGGGCTTTCACCCTCTAGGCGGGATATGAAAATCGCTTCATGCACTGCCATAGCCTCGTAGGGGTCTATTAACCCGACGTCGAGATATCTCCAATCCATCTTCTAACATTATTTGATGCTTTCGATAAAAACAGAGCATACCTCCTAGTAAAACAGAGGTAGAATGACGTGTAGTACGATATCAGCGGAGAAATGAGCTGCCATAGCCGAAGCAAGTCCTTTACGCCAAAAAAGCCACCCGAAGGGTATTGCTCCAACAGAGTTCAAGATCACAGCCCTTACCACAACCAGACATGTGATGGGTACACCCGCTGATAATGTAGCGGGTAGATGACTTAAACCGAATAATATTGCGGATACAATAATAGCGAACCAAACCACCCCTCCTGTGGGCTCATCTGTTTTGCGGCGCAACATCTTCTGCGACAGAAAAACAATCAAGGAAATCAGAAACAACCTGGAGAAGACCTCCTCGTTTATTCCCCCATAAAGTGATGCCAGCAAACCCATCCACCACTCAGGGTGTATGACTCCCGCCTGCAATGCCTCAGATGTGGATGAGAAACCAGATAATGCCATGAAAACGAAGTAATCCAGGAACACGATAACCACAGCTGAAACCACACCAACAGATGCGGATAAAGGAATCAGGTCCTGGAAATCAGCCCTCCAGGGTTTCCTGGAAACAAGCTTCTCCATTATGGGCAGCTCGAATCCTGTCCTGTCCGCCAGATACAATCCAATAAAGGCTATGAATGCGAACAAGATAGTGTTCTGGATCACTGATATAATCAAAAGAAACCCTAAGGGAATCGGCAGATCAATCTCCCTAAGAAGCGGCTCCTGAAGGTGCATGGCGTAAGGTATTAACGCCACCACACCGAAAACGCACCCTAAGGTTAACAGCAGCCCTATTTTTCCAGTGTTCTCCTCTCTCATCATAAAGGAATGGATGGGAAAATAAAAAAAACTAGGTTTGGGGGTTTATTTTTTGTATGCTGGTCCTGCACCTGTGCTCTATATCCCAAAGACTGTGTATCTCAGCGGGGTTTATGAAAGAGAATGCTTTCCCTCCCTTACCAGCTCTTGCCGTTCGACCTATCCTGTGAACGTAGTTGTCAGCGTCTTTTGGGATATCATAGTTGAAGATGTGTGATACATCCTCTATGTCCAGCCCCCTGGCTGCCACATCTGTTGCGATAAGGTACCTGAATCGTTTATCCCGGAATCCTTGCATTACTCTATCCCTTTGTTTCTGGCTGAGGTCTCCGTGGAGTGCCTGGCACTTGATGCCTTTATTCTTTAGTATTCTGGTAAGCGAGTCAGTCCATTTTTTGGTGTTGCAGAATACTATGGCACTATCCGGTTTCTCCTGTCTAACAACCCTGATGAATGTATCCAGTTTGTTGTTTTGTGGGATCTCATAGTAGAACTGTTGTATCTCCTCAACCGTCAGGTCATCGGAGCTGATGCTTATCTCCTCAGGGTTGTTCATCACAGACTGAGCTAGTTTTTTAACTCCAGGGGGTATGGTTGCTGAGAAAAGCATTGTCTGCCTTTTTCTGGGGATGTGAGATATTATTTTTTTGATGTCTTTGATGAATCCCATATCCAGCATCCTATCAGCTTCGTCTAGTACTAGCATATCAACAGAGTCCAGTCGGAGGATGTGTCTGTTGATGAGGTCCAGCGTCCTTCCTGGCGTGCCAACTATTACTTGCGCGCCTTTCTGGATTTTCTGGGCCTGGCCGTTTATGCTTTTACCGCCGTAGACGGCTACCGAGCGAACTCTCTTCTTGTATCCTACTTTTTTGAGTTCGCCGTTTACTTGGTTGGCAAGCTCCCTTGTGGGGGCTAAAACCAAAGCCTGAACCCTCCTATTCTGGGGCTCAACTCTTTCTACCAGGGGCACAGCAAACGCTAGTGTTTTACCTGTGCCGGTCTTAGCTTCCGCTATCAGATCCCGTCCCTGTAGTAGTACGGGTATTGTTTGTTCCTGTATTGGCATCGGCTCCTTGAAGCCGTGGTGTTCTAAATCATTTAAAACGTGATTACTTAAGCTCATATCGCTGAATCCGTTTTCCTGTGTTACGTGGTCCATTCTCTAAATAAAGTGTTCCTCCTTTTCTTCTTTAAGGTGTAGAATCAGGAACGCATTTCGGTAAACAAAAGACACTTAGAAGACTTATCGTTACTTCACATGCTATTTACTCTGAATTCTACTCACACTCTAAGATATGGATTACGTCTATATAAACTCGCTTGTTTCCGGGTTCGCTGCTACAAATCGCAGGGCCCCCAGATTCGGCCTGTTGTGTTATGGTTCAGGCCTGTGATAAAGTTGGTGTAGGATATATTAAGGGCAACATGATAGATGTCCGCTCCTTCCGGGCAGACGTCAGTGAGACCTGTGAATTGTGCCAGTACGGTGTCTCCAGGGGGGATGCTTTCTCCTCCTGCAGCGGTTGCATCAGGGGTTAGGGTTGATGTGATCCCATCAGATGCTGTTATAGTCATATCACTTATATTAGCTCCTGCAGCGTTAGTGAATGAAACAGTTAATTGATTAGCTCCTGATTTAATTACCTGATTCTTGAATTAAATAAAATCATTTTTTTTTTAGAAAAAGGATTCATTAGCTAGTAATCGTATTTCTCAGCCTCCAGTGATTCCAGATCCACCTCCAGATCTATCAACCTCTCCATGTATTTCTCCAGGAACCGGTGGAATACCGCCTCAGGGATCTCTTTACGGCTGTATCTCAGTTTGGCTTTGGCGATTTTCTTGTTCACTATAAGCTTCTCCATCCTCACATCCCTTATCCTGCTCACCTTAAGGATGCTGAATGATTTATACGTTGACTCCTTATCCTTTCTTTTCTCGGGGATCTTCTGCTCTCTAATCTCATGATATAACAGCTTGAGGTCTTCATCGAGTTCCTTGATTTTTTGTTCAAGTATCTGTTCTTCCTCCATCATATTTCCTCCATCTCAACCTCTATGTCGATTAGCTGTTCGTTGAATTTAGTCAAAAGATTAAAATACACCTGGTCGGGTATCATCCCCTTATCGCGTTTCTCCTCGGTTTTAGCTATTTTTTCCAGGACTCTTTTTTTCTTTTTCTCCAGCTTAGATCCCTGATCCAGCTGATCTATTGAATAAGATTTATCTAAAGCAACCATCTTATTAAATCATTTGTTTCAAGTATTTAATACTTTTATCCTCTGGTTCCTGGATTATTGCATTAAACACGCCTCATCAGAGAAAAACCCAATAAAAACCCACGTTTATGGTGCTCTGGGATAAAATAATAACCAAGATGGAATCAAAAGAAATACCCCTAGAGAAACT
>Ga0180432_10005262_pt1 | contig 17322 bp, 37 predicted proteins | sample SS_ome_10_FD_132414 | JGI IMG/M metagenome (GOLD analysis project Ga0180432, IMG submission 132414) | Hypersaline lake sediment archaeal communities from the Salton Sea, California, USA - SS_1_MS_2 metaG | ecosystem: Environmental > Aquatic > Non-marine Saline and Alkaline > Hypersaline >...
CACCATAACTAACATCTCCCAAGTACAGGATATTACCGCCACAGCTACAGAGATCAATTATACAACCAATGTGGACCGGGATATACAGGCGAGCATGGACAGTATTGCGGGGGCGTATTCTTCTGGTAGTGGGACAATCGAAGATACCGTAGTTATTCCTTATACTATCCCCTGGGCTTTCACTGACTCGGCAGGGATGCTGGCCAGCCGTGACTATGCGCCGTTCGTGTGGACCGGTACAACCGATACGATAGGGATAGATAGTGTTTGTGTTATGTCGATCACATCAGGTACTCCGAATTTCACCTTTCAGATGTACGTGAATGATACGCTGAACACCACGGCCACAACAGCAGTGACGATCTTTTCTTCGGCACAGACGGTAGGGGCGACATCGACCACGATAGGACAATGGTTCACTCCAAATAACAGGACATACATCTTGCCCGATGAAAAGATTTGGATAAGGTTCATCGGTCGTGCAACGGTCCCTGAATACGGCGCAACATTACAGATCAATGGTACGGTTTATTAGCATATTACTCTTTGTCTGTGGGGCTGCTTTCGGGCAGTCTAATATGATGGTAGTCTATACGCCGGATACAACGTCAGCAGTAACATATACGGATGATTTTGAAACGGCCAGCGGGGACATTGACGGAGACGGTTCATGGGTGAAGGTGGGGACATCAGACATTATCGCTGTTGATGTGTCAGGGGATAACCGTGTGGAGTCCAATAGAAGTTCCGACCACGGGGCTTATTACCTGGATGAGACCTATGGTGATGATCAATATTGTCAGTTGGTATTCGAGGCTGGGGCCAACGATGTATATATGGGTCCGGCGGTTCGGCAATCGACCACGGACGGGGTGGGGTATTACTGGTACGCTGACGGGTCGGGATCATCCTATTTGCGCCGGGGTAATGCAGATTGGACATATACTAATCTGGCCTTCGGAAATACTTTTGTTGCCGGATCGACATACAAGTTGTCTATAGAAGGATATGAGTTAAGATGTTACAAGGATGGCGAGCTGGATACATCTATTGACACCGATGGCGTATATGATGATTCGGCGTCAGGGGATAAGATCGCATCCGGAAAAATAGCTATTCGCCAGTATGGTGACGGAGCGACACAAATGGATGATTTTCAGGGGGGCGAATGATGAGATGGATAATAATATTGTTATTGGTACCTGTAGTACTTTCAGGGCAGAGCTGGCAAAAAACACCATCCGGCAAGTGGAGGGTAATGAATGGTGCGTATGTTCGATTGCCGGAGTATGTTGCACCCGAGGAAGATACCGCAGAGTTAACGATATTATTCGAATACGACTTTGAAACGGAGTCCCTGGGAACGTGGACCCTCACAGATTTCTCTGATTATTTCGATGGTCTGAATGCTTTTACAAGGGTTAGTTCGGGATATAACGCTTCATGGCCTAACGGCTATCCAGAAATAGTAGATGCTACCGTGGACAGCTTGGGTGAATCTGTCACAGACCGGGGGTTGCAACTCACTCAGGTGGAGGGTACTTATGGAGGGGATTATGGAATTGATTACCGTATAGTGCCATTATCAACAGAATGTATGGACTCCACCGATACAGATAGGTATTATACCATGCACCTACAGATGGTGTCCAGCACGGCGTGGAACAATACAACGGCAGCATTTGAATGGAAAGTGGGAAGCCTTCGATCTGGTACGGCATGGCCGGATTTAAGCCTACCCGCGGGGGAGTATGACTCCACGTTATTTGCTGCTCAAAACTCCACATATGACGACGCCGGGTATGGTGAGTTTGGGGAGAACAGGCTACAGAGATTCGACTATGTAAAACACAAGCCATTGGGAAAGGGCGTTACGGGATCAAACAAATTTCAGTATCAGAATTATTTCGGAGGCGGGTTTTTAGAGTTTTTCGTACAGGGGGATTACCTAAAATATTATCGTGAGCCAACGGATTCTACTACGGTATTCCAGCGGGTACACACCGGGAGTCCCGATTATTATCTGACTCTGAGAATGTCAAAGGGTGAAACGGGAAAGGCAAGTGATGATGTTCTTGAATTTTTCTATGAGGATTCTTTATGTCTGACCCTCTCAAACGACTGGTGGCAGGAGGCAAACTCAACGGGTTATGATAGTATGCTGTTTGATACTGTCGGTACGATCATCAATCAAATGTCCATTGAGTTTTTGACCGGTGGCGGAGCAGAGGATACTGCAAGTGGATCTGATCTACAGATGATATATCTGTCCGGAAAACTGTGGCAATATTCGCCTACTTACGATAGCGGATACTACAATCAACAATCCCCCTGGGGGCGTACATTGGAAGGTTGGTCTGCTATTACAGACGGTAAAAGGCAGTTTGTCCCCTGGTGGTGGCTGCTGGTGTTAATTAAACGCAAACAATAGCATGTTTGAGGATTTCATTTGTGATAGTATGTTGTATGGCGGGACAGACGTTGGCCTGGATTATAATGGAACAGCACCAGACATGGGAGCGTATGAATCAAATTATTAAAAGATTGTTTATAACTATATTCTCTAATATTAGAGATATTTGATATATTTATGATACTTATAGAGAAAGCTCTGAGCCAATACGGCATTGTTGAAAGACCGGGGGAAGCCGATAACAACCCGGAGATACTAAAGTACTTTGAAGCAATGGGGGAAGTTTGGGTGAAAACGGATGAAACCGCATGGTGTAGCGCTTTCGTTAATTGGGTAGCCATTTCGCTAAACCGTGAACATTCGGGCAAGTTGAACGCTAGATCGTGGCTGAGTGTCGGGGAGGAGATCGCTGATCCGCAGGTGGGAGACATAGTTGTTTTTTGGCGAAAATCACCCCACGATTGGCGCGGCCATGTTGGGTTCTTTATAAGAAGAGACAAAAATGTGATATGGGTATTGGGCGGTAATCAGTCAAACATGGTACAAATATCCCCCTATCCCGCGGGTAGGTTACTTGGTTACAGGAGAATATGATACACCCTAACGACATAGATTTGGACATAAGCTCATTACTTGAGAAGGTTCCGGAGGACCACGTTGCGTTCTATTTCCGGTCCAGCGAGTATGACATTAAAGACTTTTGCTACTGCAAGGGAGACTTGGAGCAGATGGCTCAATCGCTTGCTGATATTATGTGCCAGAACGAACAGATAGCAAACATGGTTCTGGCCGCTGGTGCTTATTACTATGATGTACCTGAGGAATGAACTGGATTTGGTTACTGGTATGCTTTGCTTTCGGGATGTTCGTGGGTTATATGCTTTGCGATGTGATAACCAGCGAGGTTAAATATGTCATTGGGCGTATGAAAAACAAGCGCAGTCCCGGTGCGAATATAGGGGTTGATTTGAGCGGGATGAAAACACCCAGGGAGATAAGAAAAGAGAGACGTAAACTGCGGCGTGAGTCGCGCAAAAACAAATAACATGGAACTTGAAACGATTCTGACGATTGTTAGTGCCATTCTTGGCGTGATCGCTTTGGTGGCTGGTACATTTTGGGCGAAAGCTAAGGGGAAACTTGGGGCCGTTGCTAATTTGATTAAGCAGGCTTATGAGGTGGTTAACAAAGTGTTCGTTATCCTTGAGGACAATACCATCAGTAAGCAGGAAGTAGAGGAACTCAAGAAAGAAGCTCAGGACGTAAAGGACGCACTGAAGGTTCTACTTGGTAAGTAGTGGAGGTAATCACGCGTGAGTTCAGCGTGGACATCGGCGATGAGTTTAATATATACTTTATCGGCGACATCCACGAGGGAAACGTGAACCATGCTGAGTCCGAGTTTAAGCGGGCCATTCAGATTGTTAAGGATGACCCGAAGGGCTATTGGATAGGCATGGGGGATTATATAGAGGCCATTACTACTGATGATAAGAAGCGGTTCAATCCAATAACTATAGCGAAGAAGTACGGTATCCGGGATCTGAAAGACCTCCCCTTCAGACAGATGGAGGTTGTCTATTCACGTTTCCAGCCCATAGAGGATCGGTGCTTATGCTTGTTATTGGGGAACCATGAGGAGAGCTATATCAAGCATAACTCAAGCGACATCTACGATAGGTTTACCAAGATGTTCAGCGCACCCCCTCCAAAGATGGGCTATGTCGGGTTTATGCGTTTGCATTTCAAGCATAATAAAGGTAGAGCTACAAATACCGTTATCATTGCGTTGAATCATGGTGATGGCGGTGGCGGGTTTCGGGAGGGTTATCCGATCAATAAGTTGTGGGACGTGTTTAGGTGGGTAGATGCAGATGTTTCGGTCATGGGTCATGTTCACAGGCTAATGGAGGATGATAAAAAATTCATAGGTGTTTCTCCATTGGGAAATCTATCTAAGCGTAGGCGTCATGTAGGCATAAGCGGCTGTTTTCTTTGGACCTACCAGGAGGGCAACGCGAACTACTTTGAACACAAGGGCCGGCATGAGAGTGACATCGGTATGTTAAAGTGCAACATCAAAATTCAACACCCCCGGCATGGAGCTGGTATCCAGTTGCACAAGATCAAGTTGGGATAAATTTGCCAGTAAACATTAAATACTGGAAAATTTACGTAGTGTGACTACCTGTTTCTGGAAAAATTTAAACCGTAGCCAGGTTTTGCTCACCCCACCACAGATAGCATCTGCGGTTTGACCCCCGGTTTAGGATTGTGGTTACATGGTCGCCGGGGGTTTCTTGTCCGGTTTTTACCGGAATTAACCCGACAATCGCAAATCGCAATATACAATACTGTGTCTATTTCCGTGTCCACGTAACGTGGAAAGCCTGTAAAACTGGACAAGTTTGTGACCTCAGGAGGGTCACTGCGTTTACTCACCTTTCCCGCATAAACATTAGTGTTAAGCCGTATTTGACGGGGTGTCCAGAGGCCCTGGACTCACAGTAAAATGACAAAGGTTATTGCAAAAGTGTAGCTAAAACTGTATCTTGTATCTATGTTAGAAATTGGAATTATCTTAGTAGCACAATTCATTGTACTTTGCGTTATAGCGTATAGGTTGAAGAAGAGGTGAAGATACGGTTTTATCCGAGAAGCAAAGAGAATGTCAGTACCGTTGTGGTGTCCGTTCACCACAAAGGTAAGCGGTATTTTGTCTACACAAGGGAGAAAGTCAACCCCACCTACTGGTTGGGCAATAGAGTCTCTTCGCGCCACCCCGACCATGCCTATATCAATTCGCAGCTATCGACCTGGGAAGAAACAATCAAAAGCGCAATGAAGGATCTCACTACAGACCTTCACGTACCAACCCAGAAGGAGTTATCCAATAAGATAACCGAGATCATTGAGGGACCGAGTGAGGCGCGGGAGTATCTTGTGACCTGGGCCGAGGGTTATCTTGACCGCGCGAACAAGGCTTATGGGACGGTTCAGAAGTACCGAACCCTTACTAACCTATTGAAGCGGTACGAGATAGATCACGGGCGGTTGCGTTTCAAGGATATCGACCAGAAGTTCTGCAAGAAGTTCCGGGAGTTTCTAAGCGGGTATTCGCTGAACTACATCGGATCGCAGATGAAAAATCTAAAGGTGTTCATGCGGGTATCGAATGAGGAGCTAGAACATGGGGTGACGGTGGACATCTCCCCGGAGAAGGAGGAAAGCAGTCAAGTGTATTTAACAGAACGGGAGCTTCAAAGGTTGCGAAATTTGGACCTTTCCTGGGAGAGTATAGTAGATCACTACCCCGGATTAGATAACGCCAGAATAGCCCAGAAAATGAACTCCCTGCCGGTAATAAGAGATAGGTTCTTATTGGGGGCCTACACGGGCCTGAGAATATCGGACTACAAGAGACTATCAGATATAAACGTGGACGGTGACTTTATAAGGATCGAACCGCGCAAGGGTGGTAGAAACATGGTGGTGATTATTCCAATTCATCCCGTGGTCAGGGAGATTCTAAACGATATCCCGTGAGCGAACAGAAGCTGAACAAGCATATAAAGGAGCTGTGCAGGATGGCTGGGATCAGGCAGAAGGTAGAGGTAAGCATAACCAGGGGAACCGGAGTGGAGCGAACTATTAAGGAGAAATGGGAGATGGTAAGCACGCACACGGCGCGCAGGAGCTTTGCAACGAACGCTTATAAAGCCGGCGTCCCATCCCTTGCTATCATGCAGGTGACGGGACACACGACAGAAAAAAGTTTCCTCAAATATATCAAGATATCTCGCGAAGAGAATGCAGAGTTACTTAGGGACCATCCGTTTTTTCGTTGATATGGCTTTATCCAACACATCCTTTACTGATTTGTTTTCCTTCTTGAGTTGAGGGATGAACTCTTCCTGGTCTTTGACCAAATTTCGGTATCTATCTAAAGCACTCTCACACATTTTTAGCTGGCGTATAAATTCAGAGTATTGAGAGTCCGTTCTTTCCCCCACGCCGTAGTACAACCAGTCAAATTCTACGTGAAAGAATTTGGCGAGTACGCGAACGTGAGGGATATAAGGGCGCTTGCTTACCCCCTTGGTATATCTCGCTATTGTAGAGGGGTGGATGTTGTTTTGCTCAGCGAGTTGCTGCTGGTTGATTTTCCTTTCTTCCATAAGGAATTTCAGTCTTTCGGAAAATGTTTTCATAGCTTGTTAATAAAAAAGTTTAAAAAAGTATTGCATATTAGAGAAACTTGCATATATTTGCTTATCTAAAGTTACACACAGTTAAGACAAAAGTCAATAATTATGAGATTTAATATTCCATACAAAGACAGGGGTGCGATCTACCAGCGAGTAGCCGATGAGTGCGGAGTGTCGGCTCATAAGGTCGCGCGAGTAAACAACGAGAAAAGCAACGATTTGAGAGTGCTTGAAGTGTTAATTTACGAGTACGAACTGTATAAGAAGCGGAAAGAGCAGATTTTTTTAAAACTGGAATCTCTAAAATGAGAGATATGTGCAAAGGCGAAAAGATCCCCCTCTGCATGGAGTGCAAGAACCATTCAAAATATTCCAAACAGATGCACGGCGAGTTAAAGCGGTGGCCGTCTGGTCGGATAACCTGTATCAAATTTACTCAAAGAGGATGAAAGAACTGATCAGAGAAATGATAGACGAGATGTGGGACGAAATGTTTTTGTACCACGGCGGGGTCAGCACGAAAGCAGCTGCAGAACTTTTGGGTGTCCACGAACAGACCGTTCGGACCTGGGTGAAGCAAGGCAAGCTGAAGTCATACGGAGCGGGACACAACAGATTCAGAGTACCCGATATAATTAAATTCAAAAGACAGAGATGAACTACGACACCGTGAATCACATCCTCTGGCCCTACGACAAGCCCTGGTGTGACTTCGTTTCGTACTGTCCGGATTTCCCGTTTAATAAGCAACTCTACACATATCGGGTCTATCGGTACCGAGACAAAGAGGATCAGATGGTGGATAGACTGAACGAATTTGTTTCGCTTGTAGATAAATATACAGAAATACTCGAATTGTGAAACCACTTATCATACCAGGACAGCTTGCGACCTTCCAAAGTTTGAAGGATAGGACGCTGAAGTTAATCTTTGAGACAGGAGAACCATCTCCGGAGCAGATGCAGATGGTGATGTATTCGCTTCAGAAAGCGGGGTATATAGCTTTTAATCCTGATCCATTCAGTGAAGCGGAGAAAGAGCTATTAAGCAACATTAAGGTGGACTACGAGGATACGGGCAAGAGCAAGGGTCAACGGTTGCGGGCTGTCCTTTATCGGAACTGGGAACAGAGCAATCAGGGCCATGACGTGTTCGATGACTATTACAACGCGAACATGGAGCGGATGATAACGTATTGGAAGAGATTCATCTGATACACCGATGGAACTTATGCAATCCACCGGCCTAAAGGATGTCCATGGTAAAGACATCTACGAAAGCGACATTGTAAAACCAACCCGCGGTTATAGAACCGGATGGATCGGAGTAGTGCAATGGAACCGTGGATCGTTTTGGGTATATGAAGTGGCGGGTGAAAGCAGCGGAGAAGAAAGTCAGTGGAGCATTGACCTGGATTATGAAGTCATCGGCAACATCTACGAAAATCCCAACCTGATAGATGGCTAAGAAACTGACCCTACACAATGCGGACCGGTGGTTTTCAATTTACATCAGACTAAGAGATGCAGACGAAGAAGGTAATATCACTTGTTGCTCATGCGGTAAGAAAATTTATTGGCGCGATGCGGACGCGGGCCACTTCATACCGAGGCAGCACAGGTCAACCCGTTACTACGAGAAAAACGTACATGGGCAGTGTCGCAAATGCAACCGCTTCGACAACGGATGCCCGGCTGGATACGCTCAGTTTCTCATCAATCAATATGGAAAGAATATACTTGAATCTCTCATGGTTGTATCGCATCAGCAGACGCGGTGGACCCGGTTCGAGGTGGACAATATCGCCGCTGAGTTTAAAAAAAGAGCAACTCAATTAGCTAAACAAAAAGGCATTATACTTTAATGCGTATAAATCACGGCTTAAATAGCCACATTATATTTTAAAGCGTATAAAAACATGAAAGACTTAGTTAAAGCAACCGGACTCTGGACCGGTAAGGACAAAAACGGCAACCCTACCCTATCAGGCAATTTAGGAGGCGCACGGGTTCTGATCTTTAAGAACAACTACAAAGAAGAAGAGAAGCACCCCGACTACATAATGTACTTCGGTCAGAACGAGAAGAAGAAGGACGAACCGAATGATCCGTTCGAGGGTGAGGACTTTGCGGGGAGAAATGAACCCGAACCGTTTTAGTTAAGAACTTGTTAATTTCTATCGTGCAAATTTCTCTCATATTAGAGACTTATTAGATATATTGCACGTGGAGGATTGAGATATGTTCACACAGGTTTTCATAGTTGGTTTTTTAGGGTTAGTAATCAGGCCCCAGGGGAATGTCGATTTACCTCGATCCTCCACCCCTGGGGCTTTTAATTTAAAGGAGGACACGAGGTGAAAGACTTACCGTATTTCAAGTTTTACCCCGCCGAATGGATGAAGGGTGATATTACAGACTGTTCAATGGAGGCCCAGGGCCTATTTATTAACATCTGTGTTTTGTATTGGCTGAAAGGATGTGAGCTGACATTAACACGTATTGAACGGAAGTTCAACGTCTGTTCAACGTCTGTTCAAGAGCTGATCAATGAGGACATAATTAGTCTAATTGACGACCAAATACAAATAAATTTTCTCGACGAACAGTTTTCTCAATTTGAAAAGTCACACGACGACAAAATACGCGCAGGCCGCATCAGTGCTGCAAAGCGGAAGGCCAACAGGTGTTCAACAGACGTTCAACAGGTGGTGAACAATAAAGAGGAGAGGAGAGAAAATAAGAATAAGAGAAGAGATATAGTATTTAAACCACCACAATTATCTGAAGTTAGAGAGTATTGTTCAGAAAGAGGCGGCAAGGTCGATGCGGATAAGTGGTTCGACTATTACACTGCGAACGGATGGAGGGTGGGCCGAAACAAAATGATCGACTGGCGCGCGGCGGTTCGGACCTGGGAGAAGAACGGGTTCGCAGAGAAGCAAAAAAATTTATATCCCGGTTATAAAGACTCATCATTTGACTAAACATGGAAAAGCTACGAGATATAATATCTAAGGGCGAATACAAGCGACCCAGGCCGGAACGAAACTTTCAGGCTAAAATAGAACCGGGCGAGTTCGCGGAGCATTTCATTCTAAACGCAACGGCAAAGTTGGGCTACTCCGGCGATGCTTTTATTGTTGACGACACGAATAAGGACGTTATCAACCAGCTTTATTACTTCTTGATCGGCAGCGATAAGTTCACGGGCCATCTGGACCGGGGCGTTCTGCTGCTGGGTGCGCTCGGTTCGGGTAAGACGCTGATAATGGAGAGCTTTGTAGATGTGTTCAATAATTGTTCGGGTAAGATCATTACGAAAATAAGCTCCCGTAACATCTCCTCCCTAATCGATATGTATATGGACCGTAAACCCCTTTTCGTTGACGATATCGGTAAGGAGCAAACCACAGTAACTAATTACGGGACCGTATCAAGGCCGTTCGAGGATCTTATTAACGACCGGTATAAGAACAACGCGCTCACATTCGGGACGAGCAACCTCAAATTAGAGGACATGCCGTACAATATGCACACCATAGACCGGATGAAGCAGATGTTTAACGTGCTAATTCTCCCCGGTAAAAGCAGGAGGTAATATGTGGTTGATGATATTTGAAAAGCATGAATGGTATCCCGAAATACGATGGGATGACAGCTGCTCTTATGAGTATATGTACCATTGCTCTTATTGTGATTGCAAACAAGTAATTGTACCCGCAAAAATGGCGGTATCAATAAGGGACAAATACCAAAAAGACGGCTGGTATCTTAGAAGTTGGGCCGTGGCTAAAGGTGGCGAAGTCAATAATGAATGGCGCGAAAAGATTGAGGACACATTACTATATCCGGTTTAATGAGATGCTCCGGTAAATACAAGATCAAAAAAGTTCAATACGACTGTGAACGGAAATGGTCGTGTCAGAACTACCAGTTTCGTACTAAGCCGCCACGGGAAGTGCTGGAAGTGAAAACGGCTTATCAATGTTTTAGACCATGTGCAGTATAAAAGGACTACAGCGTACACTTAGAAAGAGACTACCCGCTATAGACAGATGGAAGCGGGTCAGTGTGTACCGATTTGATGATACCAGACTACCAGAATTTATTTTACCCGCTGAGAATTGTTTTTACATAGTCTGGACCGACCCTAAGCGGAGAAACATACATCCCTACGAGTACAAGCAGATCCCAATAGAGGACATTAGCGAAGTGATCCGGCGCAACCGGGACAGGTTAAGAAACGAAACAGTTGCATACAAATGAAGAAACTTACCGAAGAGGACTGTATAAACTGGTGGTTGGAGAAGTACCACAATACCAACTTAACCAAGGTTCTTGAAGAGCATTCGCAGTGGCAGGATGACCCACCCTCTCACTCACGGGAGTTCTACGAGGAGTACGCTGTCACTAACGCGCAGCATGACGAATGGCACAAGTGGTTCATAGATGCTTTTGCCAAGAACTTTCGTATTTCAAAAGCGCGGGCGCGCAAGCATTCAGGGTTGACTTATTTAAACGTAGCACCAAACGTAAGACCATGACCAGTCTGTTAAAAGAGTTCAGAACACGCAGGATACCTCCGGTGAGGGTTAAAGCCACACCGGATCTGATCCTGGGAGAGGTATGCAAAACCTACGGCATGAATGAGAGAGAGCTTATTTGTAGCGGAAGGGAGCGCGACAATGTATGGAAACGCAACATCTACTATTTTATAGCTCGCGAGTACGGTTTTTGCTACAGAGAAATCGGAGCGCCCGTAAATAAGGATCACGCAACGGTTCTGCACGGCTATAACAATACACTGAACGTATTGGATAGCGACAAGCCCTGGTATAATCCAACACTTAACGACGAAATAAACCGCATTCGTAAAAGAATGTTAACAAAATTTGTTGCATAATTCTCTTATTTTAGATATATTTAAGACATGAAAGCAATAGGACAACGAATAACGTTTGATGAGCTTGAGGTGAACGATCTGTTTTATCATCCTTATGGTTTTGGTCTGAAAAAGTTCAGGGTCCACGAAAAGTATTACGATTTTTTAGTGGCGCACGCTCTGAGTTGGATAAAGTCAGACTCAATTACGTTTTTGCGGCCCGGAACAAATTGCCGCGAACAATCAAGACTCCTCATTTTTGACAATGATACTCCACCCGCCTACTATGCTGGTAAAGTATCCAAACTAAGGGCATTCTTTTTAATATAAGATTATGGAACGGATCATGCCAGACTTCATGTACCGCGTCCTCTCCCCGATGATAGCCAAAACAATGTGGTACAGACTGCATGTTGAGCAGTTGGAGCAAGAAGCGGTGGTTATAAGTTTGTGTTTACGTGAAAAAATGTGTTATGTGGTCGCCCAAAAGCCGAGCAAATAAGTCAGAGCGCAAAAGGCAGGGTCCGCGCAGGCATTTGAACACAAAGTTTTACACTTCAAAGGCTTGGCGCGAAACCCGTGCGGCATATATTAACGCATATCGTCATCGTATGATTGGGTTAGTTAAAACCGGATACTGGATAACCCGCAACGGTGACCGCTTACCGCTAACGTTTTCCCAGGTAACGAAATTACTTAGTTTGGATTATCTGCCCTGTGAAATATGCCTGAAGCTATATGCGGCGGGAGTCTATGAAACATTAGACGAGGGAGTGGAGCTGGACCACATTGAGCCAGTCAATCCAGAAAACGCTCTTATCAGTGAAGGTTATGGCAATCCGTTTGACCATAACAACCTTCAGTTATTATGCAAAAGACATCATGCACGCAAATCAAACCGAGAGAAATGACCTGGATAGCATTTGTAATAGTCGCCTTAATAGTCGCTTATTCGGCATGGATAAGCATCAAGAACACTACGGATCATAACAATCCGGCTTTGTAGCTAACCCCCCTGAACTATAATGACGACGGTTCGGGGGAAAAGATAGAGAAATGAAAACAGTAAACGATTTAATCAGAGAGCTTCAGGCATTAAAGCCATCTTTAAGAAAATTAGATGTCGTTGTGAATGCTGAAAACGGATTGCAGTTTGAAGCAGGGGCTAAAATGCAATTAAGCAAAGACATGCAGAGTATTGACAAAATAGTGATAACATACGATTAATGAAACTCTTCATTTCACAAGGTTGCTCTCTCCAGGAGGCGATGCACTTGCAGGTAGACCACGGGCTGGATGTGAAGGATGTGCCCAGCGTGGAGGAGGTTGCTGATACCCTCAGTGATTATGTTGCCACACTACCCGGATGGGACTTTGACGAAGTGGCGCGAGTTATTATTGATCTGTTCACCGATACCGAACCATGAAAATCAAGATCGGATCACTTGAGATAGTCTACAACAAGAAGCCCCGTCCTGTGTGGGTTAAGCTACAGGGGAAGAACGGGCAGAAGGTTAAACAAATAAGATTGTGAAAATAGGATTGATGGATATTGATGGACATAACTATCCGAATTTGGCACTGATGAAGCTCTCGGCATATCATAAGAGTATAGGTGATCACGTGGAATGGTACATGGGTTGGGATAATTATGATGTCGTCTATCAAAGCAAAATATTTTCATTTACTCCCGGTGATTTTCGGTATTTAAACACGGATAGGGTTGTGCGTGGTGGAACAGGAATTGATTCGTCAGTAACCCTTGAAAATCACATTGAACATGTTTACCCAGATTACTCCCTTTATGGAACAGATAAAGCATACGGGTTTCTTACCCGTGGATGTCCTAATAAGTGTTCATGGTGCATTGTCCCCGATAAGGAGGGCAACATCAGGCCGAATGCAGATATTACCGAGTTCTGGAATGGACAGAAACATGCAATATTAATGGATAACAATGTTTTAGCACATGAACACGGGCTACAACAGATTGAGAAAATTATTCGTCTAGGAATTCGCATAGATTTCAACCAGGGACTTGACGCAAGAATTATTGCGGGGGATCCTGAAATAGCACAACTGCTGTCTTGTGTAAAATGGTCGGTACCGTTACGGATGGCCTGTGATACAGATGGTCAGCTTGAATATGTTTTAAAGGCTACTGAATTACTCAGAAAATATGGAGCAAAGCCTATTGATTATAGCATATATGTGTTGGTAAAAGAAATAGACTCTGCGCTAAAACGGGTCAATGAATTAAAAAATCACAATTTGGATCCCTTTGCGCAACCATACATTGATTGGAGAAACAATATTTTACCATCTAAAGAGCAGCGTAGATTTGCGAGATGGGTCAACCACAAGGCAGTGTTTAAAACAGTTGAATTTAAAAATTATACAGGATGAACAAATGCGAATCATACGGAATCGAGTGCCCATTTGCACTTTCCATCTGCACCAATGCCATGCTTCGGTACGCAAGAACAGTGTGACATGGTAAAAAATAAAACAGGGAAAAGGGTATTTGTGATTTGCTCTGTAAGGGGGGCGGATGATGAATACAAGGCAAAGCTGGAGGGATGGGTTAAGGTGGTGGAGTCCTACGGACATAAATGCCATCTTCCCCACCGTGACACTAATCAGGAAGCAAAAGGGATTGAAATATGCACCCAAAACATGAACGCGATCAAGGATGCTGATGAGGTGGCCGTCTTTTATAGTTCAAAGTCATTGGGTACACATTTTGACATGGGAGTTGCGTTTGCTCTTGGCAAAAAAATAAACGTGATCGAGAACGAGCAATACGACGAGGGTAAATCTTTTGCCCGGATGCTGGTGGAATGGGCAGAAATGTAAAGAAGTAAGGCTATAACCTTACAATTAGGTGCAAAAATTAAGGCTATGACCTTTTACAAAAAACACAGCTTACTATTCCAGCCCGACCACCAATGGGAGATTGACGAGTTTGGATGCGAGAACTTTTCAAAAGGTGACTGCATCAGTAATTCGATGAAGGCCGTCAAGCTCGGGAAGTATGTTAACCTGGACGAAAACATGGTGGATATAAGCACGGCAGAAGCGTTACAAATGATCTGGACCGCAACCGAGCTGATCCGACAGGGTAAGAGATGGCCCGATGCACTCAACCATCCACGGGACAGCAAGAACTGGTTGCAATACCAATGGTCAAAGATGCTGTTTAAGGCCGGGATAACGAAACATCGCAGATCGCGCTCACAGGGGTCGATGACGAAAGATCCTATTATCTATACCATTTGCGCCGCTCGTAAGCCGTGGAGTGAGGGCGGGTGCAGCGTGAAGCATCTCGGTGATATTCTGGAAATAGGATTTCCCTGGTGGACATACAGACCCGCTCCATTTGCATGGCGCAAGTACATGATCACGCGAGAGCAGAAATATAAGCGCAGATATGAGTTCTGGGAGGCTATCAGCTTGTGGATAGGGATGCCGGAATTTGCCCTTCGGACGTCCAGATATATGGCTGAAGCGGCTGGGAGTGAGAAGGTATTAAAGATGCTGAAATGAAAGAAATAATATCATACGGAGGAGGGACGCAATCAACCGCATTGGTTCTGATGGGGCTGAATGGCGAGTTCGATCTGCCGCGTCCCGACTTCGCCGTTTTTGCTGATACTGGCGGAGAACCCCAGTTTATCTATGACTACCTGGATTATTTTGTCAAGTATTGCAAGGAGAAATACGATTTTGATATTCATGTGATCAAGCACAAAAAGGGGTTAGTACACAGACTACTGGAAGAAATACACAAGGCGAGAGATGGCAAGTTTTACAGCAACAGCGCACCACCGTTTTATTACATGGAGAATGGACAAGTGAAAATGTTCATGCGTCAATGCACATCCGATTACAAGGTTCACCCTATCACCAAATTTATCAATTCACAACTTGAACGCAAAGAACCGTACCGTCTATGGATGGGTATATCATTTGAGGAGAGGCAGAGAATGAGGATCAGCACCATCAAGCGCAGAAAGAATTTCTATCCATTGGTAGAAAATTACGTCAAACGCATGGGTAGCGTGCAGTATGTGATAGATCAGGGATTGAAAGCACCACAGCGATCATCCTGCTACTTCTGCCCGTTTCATTCTGATAGGTATTGGAAGTGGCTGAAGAAAGATCATCCGGGGGAGTTTGCGAAGGCTGTTGATTTCGAGAGTAAGGTTCAGAAAAGAGTTAACGGGCATCTGAACGAATCGGTCTATCTGCATCGTAGTTGTGTCCCGCTGGATCAGGTGCGATTTGAAGATGACAGCCAGTTGAATTTGTTCCCGGAATTGATTGATGAATGTGAGGGGTATTGTGGGGTGTGAAGCGGCTGGGAGTGAGAGGATTATTAAACTTTTAAATAAAAAATGAGCAATCCGCAAAAGAGTGCTGGCATGATGGTCTACGAATGCGAACGCTTCGAAATGAACCCCGAAATCCTGGAAGAAGATGAGCGGCGGTCTTAGATTCGACGAGAGTAAGCCCAGACCAGACCTTATTCCGGGGCAAGTGCAACTCGGCGTGGGCAGGGTTCTGGAGTTCGGCGCTAGAAAATATGCCGAGCATAACTGGGAGATGGGAATGCCCTGGTCAAAGGTGATTGCATCTCTTGAGAGACACATCGCCAAACTGAAAGCCGGCGAGGATATCGACGATGAGAGCGATCTTCCGCATGTGGACCACATCGCCTGTAACGCGGTTTTCCTGGCGCAGTATTACCGGAGTCACTCGGAACAGGATGACAGGTTCATCCCCTGGATCATGAACCACAAACGCATCGCCCTGGATATCGACGGAGTCCTGGCTGACTTCTCCACTGCCTATTCCAAACGGATTGGCTTAGAGGGAAGGGGTAATCCGAGCTGGTACATGAGCTACAGCGCCCGGAAGTCCGAGAACTGGAAGTCGGTTTTCGCTGATAAGGAGTTCTGGATGAACCTGAGCCCACTGATCGAAGCAGACTCCCTGGCATTTGAGCCGGTGGCTTATGTCACCTCCCGGGGAATCCCGCAGGAATGGACCGAAGAGTGGCTGGAGATGAACGGATTTCCGTGTAACGAGGTGGTAACGGTCGAGGCAGAAGGCGGAGAGCACGGATCAAAGGTAGACGAGCTGAAGAAGAGGAACATCGACATCTTCATCGATGACCATTTCAAGCACTTCATCGAGGTCAACCAGGCAGGAATCAAGTGCTACCTGCAGGACACCTACTATAACAAGAGGTACGATGTGGGCGCTTTCCGGATCTTCCATCCCAACGATGTCCTAAAATTCGGTCCATATGAAGTATAAGAGAGGAGACCGCGTCAGGATCCGGGTAGGACACCCCTATTGGCAAAGCGGGGTAAACACGGCTACCGGTAAGGATGATCTGAAAGTCGTGGACATAGAGCCGGATCTGGCGGGAAGAGGAGCGACAGTTACCAGCGGGCACGTTACCCAGGGCATCGAGTTCTACTCTCTGGAAATCGATAAGGATGGGCATAGAGCCTGGTTCCAGCTCAAGCAGCTGGTCCCTGAACGGGAATGGTTGGATGCAATAAAAACCCGATATCGCCGATTCGCACCAGTTCCACCCGGGCTGAGAAAGTATCTGTATCCGCTAACCTCCAGACAATGCCATAAAAGATGAGACGATTTCTGAAGAAGACTTGGTGTAGGCTATTCCATCGCAAACACTGGGGGACCAGGGAAGCACAGATAGGGGTTACACCGATAGGGCCGGATAATTCGTATGTGATTAACTATGTAAGGGTTTGGGAGATAGATATATGACCCGCCTCCTGA
>Ga0180432_10005263_pt1 | contig 17318 bp, 15 predicted proteins | sample SS_ome_10_FD_132414 | JGI IMG/M metagenome (GOLD analysis project Ga0180432, IMG submission 132414) | Hypersaline lake sediment archaeal communities from the Salton Sea, California, USA - SS_1_MS_2 metaG | ecosystem: Environmental > Aquatic > Non-marine Saline and Alkaline > Hypersaline >...
CGTGAAACAAGCACGCGGATATGAATCAGTTTGTTTTGCGATCAGGGAAGGGTAGATGAGGCCTCTTTCTTATGGAGTGAAGCGAACATAAGTTATATGGCCGAACTTATCCTTCCCGTTTTGCTTGCGAGCAAGTGGGAATATGATGTTTCCTTGCGAAGCAAGCAGGGAGGGGAAATGAGGTCACAACTTGTGTTGCGAGAGGTGAAAAATGTCAAAACCCGCGATACCTGAAGCACTTGAAGGATTCATTCGACAGGAAGCCGAGAAGACCGGTTTCGATCTGGTCAATATGTCCACTAAGGGAGGGGCTAACCTTTTTTTGGAGATAGTCCTGGATAAAAGCGGCGGCATCAATCTCGAGGAATGCAGTGATTTCAATAGGAAGGTCTCGTCCTGGATAGACGAACAGGGTATGTTCAACGGGCGATACACCGTGGATGTCTGTTCGCCGGGCCTGGACAGAGAGCTCAAAAGCGACAATGAGTTCATCTGGGCGGTCGGCAAACAGGTAAAGGTAACGACCCACGAGCCGGTCGAGGGCAGCAACTCCATCGTGGGCAGGCTGATAAAAGCCGGCGACGGCAACGAGATCATTGTCGAGAAAAAAGACGGGGTTAAGATGAACATCACAAGGGACAACATCACCAAAGCGAACCTGTCAATATAGGTCTCAGGTATCAGGTTTCAGGTGTCAGGTACAAGAAAAAAGCATGTTTTTATCCGAATACCTGAAACCTGAGACTTGAGACCTGAAACCTGATACGGAGAGGAATATGAACGGAGAACTGTTAGTAGCGCTCGAAAGGATAGAAAGGGAGAAAGGCATCAGCAAGGAGGTCCTGTTCGATGCCATTGAAAGCGCTCTTGTAAGCGCGGCCCGGAAGGTCATTGATGACCCTGATATTTCCAAGGAAGACATCACCGTGGAAATGGACAAGGAGACGGGCGAGATACAGGTCTTCAGGGAGGGCGTCGAGGTCAAGAGCAGCCGTTTCGGCAGGATAGCCGCCCAGACCGCCAAACAGGTGATAATCCAGAAGATCAGGGAAGCCGAGCGCGACGTGATATTCGACAAATACATGAAGAAGATCGGCAGTATCGTGAGCGGTTCGGTCCACAGGTTCGAGAAAGGCAATATCATCGTGGAGCTCAGCGATACCGAAGCGGTACTGCCCAAACCGGAGCAGATACCGAGGGAAAGGTTCCGGCAGGGCGAAGGTGTACGCGCCATTCTTCTCAGGGTGGACAGGGAGACGGGTGGTCCCGAGGTCATTCTGTCCCGCGCGGATGCAGGGTTCGTAAAGAAGCTTTTTGAGCTTGAGGTACCCGAGATATCCCAGGGTATCGTCGAGATAAAGGCCATCGCCAGAGAAGCCGGAGAAAGGACCAAGATAGCCGTGTGTTCAAAGGACGAAAAGGTCGACCCCGTGGGAGCATGTGTCGGCATGCGCGGTTCCCGCGTAAGGGACATAGTGAAGGAACTGCACGGTGAGAGGATCGACATTGTCCGCTGGAACGACGATATGCGCGAGTATCTGAAGGCCGCGCTTAGTCCCGCGGAGTTCTCCAAGATCACCATCGACAGGGATACGGGCACCATCAGGCTGGTGGTCCCACAGGACCAGTTGTCACTGGTGATAGGTAAGAAGGGAAGGAACATACGCCTGGCGTCCAAGCTCCTGGAGTGGGAACTTATCGCCGAGGCGGCCGCTCCGGATGTGGATATACCTGTTTCGGAACTTACCGGCGTGGGAGCGAAAACGCTCCGGACGCTCGAAGAGGCCGGATATGATAACGTCGTGGCCGTGAAAGAAGCCGGGGTTGAAGGGCTTCTCGAGCTGAGTGGCATAGGCGCGAAGAAGGCCGAGAAGATAATCGCCGCCTGCGATGAGGCCATCGCGATCGCGGTAGAGGCCATAGCGGCCGAAGAAGCCCGTGTCGCTGAAGAAGCCGCGGCCGCCGAAGCCCAGGCCGCGGAAAAAGAATCGGGTGAGGCGGAAGTAGTAGAAGAAGGGGCCGCTGAGGAAGAAGTGGAGACCGAAGAGGCTGAGGAAGAACTTGAAGAAGGGGAAGAAGCGGCCGAAGAAGAAGCCGAAGAAAAAGCAGCCGAAGAAGAGGCCGGAGAGGACAAAAAAGCGGAAGTTGCCGAGGAAGAAGCGGAAGAAGCTATAGAGGAAGAGAAAGAAGAGATCGCCGAGGAAGAAGCAGCAGCTGAAGAAGAAGCGACCGAAGAAACGGAGACCGCAGGGGAAGAGGCGGCGGAGCAAGAGAACGGAAAAGAAACCGAAAAAGAATAACAGGGACGGCTATGACGGTAAAAGTAAAAGATCTGGCTAAAGAACTCAGCGTTAAAAGCGAAGATATCATCGAGCAATTGCAGAAGCTCTATGTGGACGTTGATGACGCGAACAGCAAAGTAGACGATAAAATAGCGGGGCTTATCCGTATCAAGCTGGGAGGCGCCAGGAAGAAGGAACCCGAGGCCCCGCCCGCGGAACCCAAAAAGAAGGCCAAGACCGAAAGGAAAAAAGCCGTCAAGGCGAAAGAAGAGAAAGAAACCGGGCCGGAAAAGAAAGAGGAAAAACCCGCAAGGAAAAAGAGCGCCAAAGAGGAAAAGGCCGTAAAGAAAAAGACCGTCAAAGAGACAAAGGCCAAACCCGCCGTAGAGAAATCCGTAAAAGCCGAGGCCGGTGTTGCCAAGGCCGGGAAAGCGGTGAAACCGAAACCGCTCGGCATCAGGATCGTCAAAAAGGCCGAGGAGATAGAGAAAGAGCAGAAAGCCGCGAAGAAGGTAGAAAAGAAAGTCGAAAAGAAGGCCGAAAAGAGAACGGTAAAAGCCCCGCCCGCGCCGAGGCCGGACATTAAAAGGCCGGTGCAGGGCGCGCGGCCTCCGCATTATCCGAGGAGGCGCCATAGACCGGTCAAAGCGGCGCCGAGACCCGGTGCTGCAAAGGCAGCGGCGGCAAAGAAAAAAGAGGCGCCGGCCCGGCCGGTACGCGCGACCGGGAAAAAGATCAAGGTCGAAGTGCAGGTCCCGGCCAACATAAGGGCGCTCGCGCCGAAGATAAATAAAAAACCGAATGAACTCATACAATACATGATGGGCAAAGGAGCCTTTGTCAACATAAACCAGGACCTGGAAGAAGACGTTGTGCGGGAGATGCTGGATTTCTTCGGCTACGAGTTGGAACTTCCGCGCACATTGGAGATGATGGAGCAGGAACTGGTCGCAGAACATCATGAAGAAGAAAAGGCGGCGGTAGAGACAAGAGCTCCCGTGGTGACGTTCATGGGTCATGTCGATCACGGGAAGACCTCGCTTCTGGATTACATACGCAAGACCATGGTCGCCGCGGGTGAAAAAGGAGGCATAACACAGCATATAGGCGCGTACAAGGTGGAAACATCCACCGGTTCGGTAACGTTCCTTGACACCCCGGGCCACGAAGCGTTTACCGCGATGAGGGCCCGCGGGGCCAACGCCACGGATGTCGTTGTTCTCGTGGTGGCCGCCGACGATGGGGTAATGCCCCAGACCAAGGAGGCCATCGACCACGCCGCTGCCGCTGAATGCCCGATCGTCGTGGCGATAAACAAGTGCGACCTGCCGGACGCTAACCCCGAGAGGGTCAAACGCGAGCTCCAGCAGGAGGGCCTCATGTCCGAGGACTGGGGCGGCAAGACGGTAATGGTGGAAGTGTCCGCGAAGACCGGCGACGGCATGAACGAGCTGGTCGAGATGCTCATGCTGGAATCGGAGCTTCTCGAGCTCAAGGCGAACCCGAAACTGAGGGCTCGCGGCATTGTCATCGAAAGCAAGAAGACGCCGGGTAAAGGCGTCGTAGTGACCCTTCTTGTGCAGAACGGCACTTTGAAACCGGGGGACATCGTACTATGCGGTTCGTTCTACGGCAGGGTAAAGGCGATGACGAACGACCTTGGCGAGAAGGTGAGCGAGGCGCTGCCCTCGACCCCCGTCGAGGTGATGGGTCTGCAGGGCGTGCCGGAGGCCGGCGAAGAGTTCTTTGCCGTGAAGGACGAGAAGAAGGCCAAGACGCTCGCTATGCTGAAACAGAGCGAGAGCAGGAAGAAGAATATGGCCGGCAGCCAGAGAGTTTCGCTTGAGGACCTCCATAGCCGCATAATGGACGGGACCATGAAAGAGCTGAAGATAATCATGAAGGCGGATGTGCAGGGTTCGGTCGGGGCGCTCAAGCAGGCCATGGAGGAACTGGCCACGAAAGAGGTCAAAGTGAAAATAGTCCACTCGGCCGTGGGGAATATAAATGAGTCCGACGTGATGCTCGCCGTCGTGTCCAACGCGATCGTTATCGGGTTCCACGTTAAAGTGGACCCTCAGGCGGACGAGATAGCGAAAAGGGAGAACGTAGACATCCATACCTATGATGTGATATACGAGGCCATCGCCGACGTGAAAGCCGGCATGGAAGGTCTCTTGGAGCCCGAGGAACAGGAAGTGTTCCAGGGCCGCGCCCAGGTCCGCGAAGTGTTCTCCGCCAAGGGTGTCAAGGTCGCCGGCTGTTATATCATGAAAGGGGCGATCCACCGCAAGGATAAGATAAAGGTCAAAAGGGGCGAGGAAGTGGTCTTCGACGGCAACATTGATAATCTCAAAAGGTTCAAGGACGACGTCAAGGACGTAAAGGAAGGCTTTGAGTGCGGTATAGCCCTGAGGGGTTTCAACGATGTCCGTAAGAACGACATTCTGGAAGCTTATATCATACAGAAGATCGCGAGACGTCTGGAGAAATAGTTGTTAGTTGTTAGTTATTTGTTGTTAGTGTCTAGTGTTGAACAAAATTGCAAGCCCCTCTTGAAACTAACAACTAAGAACTGAAAACTAACGACAACATAAAAGTTGAAATAGTTTTTATGAAAAAGAGAAAGAAAATTATTTTAAGCGGAATGAGGCCCACCGGCAGGCTGCATCTGGGCCATCTTGTCGGTGCGCTGAACAACTGGGTGAAGCTGCAGGACGAATATGACTGCTTTTTCATGGTAGCCGACTGGCACGCCCTGATGAGCGAGTATGAGAAACCTTCCGATATCAAGGAAAACGGTTTCGAAGTGGTAAAGGACTGGATATCCTGCGGCATAGATCCCGAACGCAGTGTGATCTTCGTCCAGAGCATGGTCCCGGAACATCTGGAACTTGCGATGGTATTCGGCCTTCTTACGCCTCTGGGGTGGTTGGAAAGATGCCCCACGTACAAGGAACAGCTGAGGGAGCTCAAAGGCCGGATGCTCGCCACTTACGGTTTTCTCGGGTATCCGGTGCTCCAGGCGGCGGATATAGCGGTCTATAACGCGGACCTCGTGCCCGTAGGCGAAGATCAGGTGCACCACCTGGAACTGGCAAGGGAGATAATACGCAGGTTCCACGGTCTTTACGGGGAAGAGGTCTTTACCGAGCCGGAGGCGATGCTGACGAAGGTCCCCAGGCTCGTAGGCCTGGATAACAGGAAGATGTCCAAGAGTTACGGCAATTCCATCCTCCTGTCGGAACCGGCGGAGGATATCAGGAAGAAAGTGTTCAGCATGTATACTGATCCCAAAAGGGTAAGGGCTGATGTCCCCGGCACGGTGGAAGGTAACCCGGTATTCGTCTACCATGACCTTTTTAATCGGGACAAGGAAGAGGTAGAGGACCTTAAAAGCCGTTACCGTACCGGCAGGGTAGGGGACGTCGAGGTCAAGGAAAAGCTCAGTGCAGCGCTGAACGATTATCTGGGACCTATACGGGAAAAGAGGGCCGCCCTTACCGATGACCGGGTGCATGATGTGATCGTGGACGGCTCCGCCAGGGCACGCGCCGTCGCGAGAATGACAATGGCTAAAGTCAAGGAATTGCTTCATCAGATCGTTGATTGACATGTCTTATAAAGTAAAACTGAACATTTTTGAAGGGCCGCTGGATCTTCTCTTGTTCCTTATCAAAAAAGAGAAGATAGATATATACGATATTCCCATCTCGCTCGTTACCGACCAGTATCTAGAGTATATGGAGCTCATGAAGATGCTGGATCTCGATATCGCGGGGGAGTTCCTCGTTATGGCGGCCACCCTCATACACATCAAGAGCAAGATGCTTCTCCCACAGGAGGAGCTCGAGGGGGAAGAGGAGCTGGAGGAAGATCCGCGCGAAGAGCTCGTGAGGCGTCTTCTGGAGTACAAGAAATACAAAGATGCCGCCGAACGCCTGCAGGAAATGCGCGCAAGAAATACCGAGGTCTTTCTAAGAAGGGGCGCCGGGGACAAGGAGAAGGTGTACACGGAGGACGGCGTCGATTATTTCGAGGCAAGCCTGTTCGACCTGATAACGGCCTTCAGGAAGGTCCTTAAGGATGTCCCGAAAGAGGCGTTTCATAAGGTCATAAGGAACGAATTCTCGGTAAGCGACAAGATACACGATATATACCACGTACTGGCGAAGACATCAAAGATGTATTTTTCCGAGCTTTTCAAGAACGCCAAAAACAAGGACGAGGTAATAGTCATCTTTATGGCGATACTGGAGCTCATGAAGATGCGCGAGATAATGACCGTGCAGAAAGGGTTTTTCGGGGAAATAGAGATAATCAGGAATCCGGAACTGGTCAAGAGTTCATAGTTCGGAGTGAGGAGAAAATGGACAATATCAGCAAGATCAAGAGCATAATAGAGGCCCTTCTGATCGTTTCAGAGAACGGGCTCACGAGGGAGGAGCTGCAGAAGGCCATAAATACCGCCGATACAAAAGAGATCGAGGAGAGCATACGTCTTCTCGGCGAAGAGTACAGCGCGCCCGAAAGGGCCTTCAACATAGCCGAGATAGCGGGTAAGTGCCGTATAGTCACCAAGCCAGAGTTCATGCCCTGGATAAGCAACCTCTACCAGAAGGAAGCTGAACGATTGACGGGGCCGTCGCTCGAGACGCTGGCCATAGCCGCATATAAACAGCCGGTCACGAGGGCTGAAATAGAAAGCGTTCGCGGTGTGGATGTAGGCGGTGTGCTGAAGACCTTGCTGGACAAGGACCTTATCCAGGTAAAGGGCAGGAAGGACGCGGTCGGTAAGCCTCTTATCTACGGCACTACCGATAAGTTCCTGGAGATATTCGGTCTCAATTCGCTCAGTGACCTCCCCACGTTGAGGGAGTTCAAAGAGGAGGACCTGGAGTATGGCAAACCCGATGAACGGGCGCAGGTCGGAGTAGAGCCGTCTGCCGGAAAAAGCGGTGGAGAAGGAGGGTTCACGGCCGGTGACACACGCCCTGAGGTTGGTAATGGAGCTACGGACTCACAACTCACGACCCACAACTCACAACTTGAAAAGGAGCCCTGTGATGAAACGGAAGAACCTGACGGATCTGAGGAAGGAAATAGATAAAATAGACTCCCGCATACTGGAGCTGATAGCCCGTCGCGGCCGCGTCAGTTCCGAGATAGGCGCGGTGAAAAAGACGAAAAAACAGCCCATTTACAGCCCTGACAGGGAGAGCCATATCTACCGTAAGATAGCGGGCAGGAACGAAGGGCCTCTTCCTGACGATTCGGTAAAGGCGATCTACGCCGAGATCATGTCGGCGTGCCTGGCGCTGGAACAGCCGCTCACCGTGTCTTACCTGGGGCCGGAGCTAACCTTCACGAACCAGGCGGCCTTGAAGAAATTCGGTTCAAGCGTCGAATATCTTTCGTGCGACAGCATATCCGATGTTTTCCGCCAGGTGGAGAACGGTAACGCCGATTACGGCGTTGTGCCGATAGAGAATTCCAGCGAAGGCGCCGTGAACCATACTCTGGATATGTTCGTGGATTCGCCTTTGATGATATGTTCGGAGATATCGCTCCCGATACGGCATAGCCTTCTCTACAAGAAGAGCAATATCAAGTCGATAAAACGCGTTTACTCAAAAGCCGAGGTTTTCGGGCAATGCCGCGGGTGGATAGAGAAAAACCTGCCTTTAGCCAGGCTTTCCGGGGTCTCGTCGACCGCTAAGGCGGCCGAAATAGCGGCCAAACGCGCCGATTCGGCCTGTATAGCGAGCGATCTGGCCGCGAAGAAGTACGGCTTGAAGATACTGGCCAGGTCCATCGAGGACTCGGCTACCAATGTGACGAGATTCCTTGTCATAGGCAAGCAAATGAGCGGCGTCTCGGGCAGGGATAAGACGTCGATAATGTTCTCCGTCAAGGACAGGCCGGGCGTGCTTCATGACATGTTGAGTTCTTTCAAGAGAAAAGGCATCAACCTTACCAAGATAGAATCCCGGCCGTCCAAACAACGGCTCTGGAAATATTACTTTTTCGTGGATATGGACGGTCACTGCGAGGACAGGAAGGTGAAATATGCCCTCGGTGATCTTGAAGGAAAATGTCATTTTGTGAAGGTCCTGGGATCCTATCCAAAGGGATAAAAAGGAAAAAGTAACAAGTATCAAGGAACAAGGAAAAAGTAACAAGGGAAAAGCATGAAAAAACCCTGGAAGACGCAGATAGACCTGATAACCCCGTATAAACCGGGAAAGCCCATAGAAGAGGTCAAGCGTGAGCTCGGCCTGAAGGATGTGGTAAAACTGGCATCCAACGAGAATCCCTTAGGGCCTTCCCCGAAGGTGATCGAGGCCATCGCTAAAGCGGCGCGGGATGTGAACAGATACCCGGACAGCGGTTGTTATTATCTAAAAAAGGCGCTGAGCGCCAAGCTCGGTATACCGGAGGAACGTTTTGTCTTCGGCAACGGCTCCGACGAGATAATAGTAATGACTCTGAACGCGTTCGTCGACCCTAACGACGAGGTCGTCGTCGCGGACCCGACGTTCCTTATCTATCATATCGCTTCCATGGTCAAAGGCGCGAAAGTGAACGCGGTGCCGCTTAAAAATTATAAATACGACCTGGACGCCATGCTGGGAGCGATCACAGCGAGAACGCGGGTGATCTTCATAGCCAACCCCGACAACCCCACGGGCAGTTATGTCACCCGCGACGAACTGGATGCTTTCATAGACAGGGTCTCGGACGACGTGCTCGTCTTTATCGACGAAGCCTATTACGAATTCGCTACGGGAGGCGACTATCCGGAGACGCTGGACCTTGTGAACCGTCCCGACCGGCACATAGTGATCGCCAGGACTTTTTCCAAGGCATACAGCCTGGCCGGCCTGCGCGTGGGTTACGGCATAACACGTCCCGATGTGGCCGAGGTCCTCAACAAGGTAAGGGAGCCGTTCAATGTGAACTCTCTGGGACAGGCGGCGGCCGTGGCTGCGCTCGAGGATGAAAAGTACATGAAAAAGGCCATAGAGCTCACGCACGGCGAAATGGAGAGGTACTATGAGGCATTCAACGGCCTGGGCCTCAAGTATATACCGAGCAAGACCAATTTTATACTGGTGGACACAGGGCGTGATTCATCCGCGGTCTTCAAATACCTTCTCGAAAGAGGCGTCATAGTCCGCGAGATGTCCGCATGGGGCTTGCAGGGGTTCATAAGGGTCAATGTGGGTCTGGCCAGGGAGAATGACAGGTTCTTCAAGGTCCTGGCTGACGCAATAAAGGAAATACCGGGAAAGGAATAAGGCATGATAATCGTACTCAAACCCAATGCCACAAAAGAACAGATCCTCCATATCATGGAAAAGGTGGAGGGGCTCGGCCTGAAACCCTGGCTGTCCGAGGGCGTGGAAAGGTCTATCATAGGGGTCATAGGCGAAGAGGATATCCTGAGGACGCTTCCGCTTGAAGGTTTCCCGGGCGTTGAAAAGGTGCTCGCGATCCTCAAACCTTTCAAGCTGGCATCGCTTGATTATAAACCCGAACCGAGCGAGGTGGACGTAGGCGACGGTATCGTTGTGGGAGGAAAACGTATTATCGTCATGGCAGGCCCTTGTTCCGTGGAGAACCGCGACATGCTCCTTGATACCGCCGAAGAGGTAAAGAAAGCCGGCGCTCTGGTCTTGAGGGGCGGCGCGTTCAAACCCAGAAGCAGTCCGTACAGTTTCCAGGGGCTGGGGGAAGAAGGCCTGAAATATCTGGCCGCGGCCAGGAAAAAAACAGGCCTCAAGATAGTGACGGAACTCATGGACCCGAGGAACCTTGACCTTATCATGAAATACACCGACATCATCCAGATAGGCGCCAGGAACATGCATAACTACGATCTTCTCAAGGCGGTGGGTACCGTTCGAAAGCCGGTGTTCCTCAAAAGGGGCATAGCCAGCACCATAAAAGAGTTCCTCATGAGCGCCGAGTACATTCTCGCCGGCGGGAATCCCAACGTCATACTTTGTGAAAGGGGTATCCGCACGTTCGAAGATTACACCAGGTTCACGCTGGACATCAACGCGGTGCCGGCGATCAAACGCCTCAGCCATCTTCCGATAGTCGTGGACCCGTCGCACGGGACCGGGAGATGGGGTATGGTAAAGCCGATCTCCCTTGCGGCCATAGCTGCCGGGGCCGACGGGCTTATGATAGAAGTTCACCCCAGCCCGGAGGATGCTTTCTCCGACGGTGACCAGTCGCTTCTGCCGGAGAAGTTCGCCGAACTCATGGCCGACGCGGCTAAGGTGGCGGAAGCGGTAGGGAGAACTATTTGAAGCAGAAAGGAGCAGAAGACAGAGAACAGAGGACAGAAAACAGAAGACAGAAAAAAGATAACCCCATTATTCTAACGTCTGTCTTCTGACTTTTAACATCTGACTTCTGACATCTTACTTTTGAGAACCATGAGATTCAAGAAAGTTGTGATAATAGGGATGGGCCTCATCGGTGGGTCAATAGGTAAGGCGCTTATAGAGAAGGGCCTTGCGCATGAAGTGGTAGGTGTTTGTCGCAGGCGGTCGTCCCTTGACAGGGCGATCAAAGAGAAGTCCCTTACGAAAGGGTTCGTCAACAGTTACGAAGAAGCTCTCCCCGGTGCCCAGATCATTATTATCGCCACACCTGTCCATACGATAAAAGAAGTTTTGGACAACCTGGCGGGAAGCCTTAAGGATAAGGGTGTGCTCGTTACCGATGTGGGCAGCACCAAGAAAGAGATCGTGGAATACGCGGCAAAGTACAGGGACAAGTTCGTTTTTCTGGGGAGCCACCCCCTCGCCGGGTCGGAGCAAAAAGGCGTGGAATCCTCTTCTCATGACCTTTTCCGTGATTCCGTTTGTGTGGTCACGCCCGGCGGTGACGACGCCGGCGAGGAAGGAAAGAAAAAACTGAAAGGATTTTGGGAAGCACTCGGGGCTACAGTGGTAGAGGCTACGCCCGCGAAGCACGACGAGATGCTCGCTTTCTCCAGCCACTTGCCTCATATTGTCGCGTTCGCCCTGGCCGGCATCCTGGATGACGGCTTTTCAAAGGAGATGTTCGCCGCGGGTTTTAAGGACACCACGAGGATCGCGTCTTCCGATGCGCTTCTCTGGAGCGATATATTTCTCTCGAACCGTGAGAACGTCCTGGAAGCGCTCGCGCGTTACAAGAAGGTCCTGGCCGGCATAGAGGACGATATCCGAAGCGGCAGGAAAAAAGAACTGGAAAAAAAGCTTGAAAACTACAAGAAACTCCGTGATGAAATTGTTTAAGGACGCGAAAGCGATAGCCATAGACGGGCCCGCGGGAAGCGGGAAAAGTACCGTGAGCCGCCTTGTCGCGGGGCGCCTGGGGTATGTATATATCGATACGGGGGCCATGTACCGCGCGCTTACGCTCAATGTCATGAGAAAGAGCATACCTTTTTCAGACCGGAAGACGATAATACGGATGTCATCAGACATGGACATCAGGCTTCTCCCCCCGCAAAAGGGCAAAACTTCCATCAAAGTGATGCTGAACGGCGAGGACGTGACGGATGAGATACGTACCATGGAGGTCACCGTCAACGTTAAGTACGTTTGCAGTATTCCCGAGGTAAGGGAGAACCTTGTCGCGCTCCAGAGAAAGATGGCGCAGGAAGCCGACGGCTCGGTCATGGAAGGCAGGGATATCGGAACGGTCGTCCTGCCTAACGCGAAATACAAGTTTTACGTCGATGCCTCTTTCGACGAAAGGGTGGAGCGCCGTCTGGCCGAGCTGCATGCGAAGGGCAGTCCCGTCTCCCGCGAAGAGGTCGTTGACGACCTGAAGCAAAGAGACCATACCGACAAGACACGCAGGGTCGGCCCTCTTAAGAAGGCCGGCGACGCCGTGTTCATCGATACGACCGACCTTACCATAGAGCAGGTCGTCTCAGAGATAGTCCGCCATGTCCGAAAGAAATGACCTTCTCTATATAATATCAAGAACGGTGTTCGAGATATTCATAAAAGTGATGTTCCGCCTGCGTATCTTCGGGAAAGAGAACTTTCCGGAAGCGCCGTTCCTCATAGCATCCAACCATGCGAGTCTCGTCGATCCCCCGCTGGTCGGTATCGCCTGCAAGAAATATATAGTGGATTTCATGGCTAAAAAAGAGCTTTTTGATTCGCCGAGGGTCGGCGCGTGGACCAGGGCCGTCGGCTGCATAGAGGTAAGGCGCGGGGAGAACAGCATAAAAGGTCTGAAAGAGGCCATCAGGCGCCTCAACAAGGGCAGGCATGTCGTGGCTATATTCCCCGAGGGGAGCCGTTCTAAGGATGGCGAGCTTAGGGAAGCGCAGCGCGGTATGGGGTTCCTGGTAGCCCGCGCGGCCGTTCCCGTCGTCCCGGTATACGTGGAAGGGTCGGGCGAAGCCTTGCCGGTGGGCAAGCGCTTCAAGTTCAACGCGCCTGTGAACGTATATGTGGGAAGACCCTTGCTCCCGGAGGAGTTCGCTCCCTTCAAAGGCACAGGAAAATGGGATTACGAGGGTATCGCCGGCGCGGTAATGGACAGGATCGCCTCCCTGAAGGCAAGGAAAGAGAAGGGAGAATTAAACTGTTGAAAGTTTCAGAAAAAAACGGTAAAATAGCTCGTTCAAAATATTTACAAAAAGGAGTTGATCAATTGATGGTAGAGGAAAAAGACAAGGAAAAGCTCAACGAGGAACTCGCTCAACTTTACGAAGCGAGCGTGGCCGATATCAAAGAGGGGCAGATCATCAGGGGCACGGTGGTCCAGGTCGGTGAAAAAGAAGTCCTGGTCGATATCGGATACAAATCCGAAGGCGTGGTCATGAGGTCGGAACTGTCCGATCCGGAGGAACTTAAGGTAGGCGACAAGATAGACGTTATGCTGGAGTCGAAAGAGAACGATACCGGCATGGTAGTGCTCTCGCATGAAAAAGCCAAGAAGTTCAAGGGGTGGCAGAATATCCTCGAGAACTTCAAAGAAGGCGATTCTATCGAAGGCAAGATACACAGGAAGGTAAGGGGCGGCTTCATGGTCGATATAGGCATGGAAGCCTTTTTACCCGCGAGCCTTTCGGTGATGCAGGAATACGGAGGCGCCGATAACCTCCTGGGCCAGAAGATGGAGTTCAGGATAGTCAAGATCAACATACCCCGTAAGAACATAGTTCTTTCCCGCAGGGAGATCGTCGAAGAAAAGCGCAAGGAAGAGAAAAAGGTCATCCTCGAACAGCTCAATAAGGGCGACCTTGTAAAAGGCATCGTGCGCAACATCACCGATTTCGGCGCTTTCGTGGACATCGGCGGCGGCATAACGGGACTTCTGCACATCACCGACATAAGCTGGGGGCGCATAGGTCATCCCGGCGAGGTGGTGAATATAGGCGACGAGATAGAGGTAAAGATACTGGATTTCGACAAAAAGAGCATAAAAGTGTCACTCGGCCTGAAACAAAAAACGGCGAATCCGTGGGAGAACATCGTGGATAAGTATCCCGAAGGCACCGTGATCACCGGCAAGGTGGTCAATATCATGCCCTACGGCGTTTTCGTCGAACTGGAAAAAGGCATCGAAGGGCTCATACACATATCCGAGTTCTCCTGGGCGAAGAAGTACAACCACCCCAGCGAAAGGTTCAATACGGGGGACAGCGTGGAGGCGATGGTACTGAAGATCGACAAGGACAACCAGAAGCTTTCCCTCGGCATAAAACAGCTTGAGAAAGACCCATGGGAAGGCGTGCAAGAACGTTACAGCGTCGGCGACCGCATCAAGGGCAGGATAAACGCCGTGACCGATTACGGCGCGTTCATCGAGCTTGAGAACGGCGTCGAAGGTCTTATACACGTTTCGGACCTTTCCTGGACGAAAAGGGTGAACCATCCCAAGGAAATGCTGAACAAGGGAGACGAGATAGAGGCCATCATACTCAACGTCGACGAGCAGAACAGGAGGATAGCCCTCGGGGTGAAACAGCTTTCGCAGGACCCGTGGGACGAGATAAGCAAGAAGTACGAGTCGGGTACCGAGTGCGAAGGCAAGGTAACGAATATCACCAACTTCGGTGTTTTTGTGGAGATCGAACCGAACCTCGAAGGCCTTTTGCACGTGTCCGAGATAAAGCTCGAGCCGCAGCAGAGGATGGAGGACAAGTTCAAGGAAGGTGACACCGTAAAGGTGAAGGTCATCCACATAGACGGCATCCAGAAGAAGATCGCTCTAAGCCAGAAGGCCCTTTCCGACGAGGAAACGCAGGCCGGAGGCGGCGATGAAGGACCGGTGCAGCCGGAAGCCCCTTTTAAGGCACCGGCTCCGGAAGCCGCTCCTGGAACCGCTCCCGAAGAGAAAACCCCGGAAGCCGATGCCGGCAGCGGCAGCGCTCCCGCAGGAGAAGAGAGGCCCGAAGGATAAAGAGCTGGCAGCTCTCTACGATACATGAAAAGGACGGTCTTTGAGCCGTCCTTTTTGTTCGGACTTTTGCTCGATACTCTCAACAACGGAGGATAACATGGCCAGGCAATACGACGATATAAAGGGCGAAGCGCTCAAGGATATAGCGGAATCCATGTGTGTGGCCGCGCGTACCGCTCCCAAGACGAGGGGGCGGGATAACCTGCGCATAGTGATACTGACGGCCGACGAAAAGAAACGCGTTTCTTCCAGGATGACAAAAATAGCGAAAAGGGATAACCGTCCGAGTTGCGAGCGCGACGCCGGCAGCATCAAAGGTTCGGACCACATCGTGGTCATAGGTACGAAGAAGGACCCGCTCGGCCTCGACTGCGGTTTCTGCGGGTACCCCTCATGTTCGGCCCTCGCGAAGACCAGGGGCGTGTGCGCCTATAACGCCATGGACCTCGGTATAGCCCTGGGTTCTTCGGCATCGTTGGCGGGCAGGTTCCATATAGATAACCGCCTCATGTATTCCATAGGGAAAGCCGCCATTGAAGAGGGCATTCTCGGCAAAGATACCGTCCAGGCTATCGGGATACCGTTGTCGGCTACGGGAAAAAATCCGTTCTTTGATCGCGGATAGGACCTGTAACCTGAGACTTGCGACCTGTGACCTGATATGCTAAAATGACCAAATCATGAAGCCGGTAGATGAACAGCTCAAACTGATCAAAAGAGGCGCTGAGGAGATAATCAGCGAGGATGAGCTCAAGAAAAAGCTCTCCGTAAAAAGACCGCTCATCATAAAGGCCGGTTTTGACCCCTCCGCTCCCGATATCCATCTCGGCCACACGGTGCTCCTGCGCAAGATGAAGCATTTCCAGGACCTCGGCCACGACGTCTATTTTCTTATAGGCGACTTTACCGGCCGCATCGGCGACCCTTCCGGCAAGTCAAAGACCCGGAAGCAGCTGACCGAAGAAGAGGTCAAAGAGAACGCTAAGACCTACAAGAAACAGATATTCAAGATACTCGATAAAGACAGGACGAAGGTCGTTTTCAACTCGAAATGGTGCGCGAAACTCGGCGAAGAAGGGCTCTTTGACCTTGCCGCCAGGTATACCGTCGCGCGCATGCTCGAGAGGGACGATTTCCGGAACAGGTACAGGAGCGAGGAACCCATAAGCATACTGGAATTCCTTTACCCGCTCCTGCAGGGATACGACTCGGTCGTCATGGAAGCCGACGTTGAGCTCGGGGGTACGGACCAGAAGTTCAACCTCCTGGTCGGCCGCGGCATACAGAAAAATTACGGCCTGGACGAAAAAGCGCCCGACTATCTCCTGAAGAGCGTCGAGTCCTTCCGGGAAGAGAACGGGCGGCCCGGGATGAAAAAGCCGGTCAACTACGAGTCGCAGGTCATTATCACAATGCCCATACTCGAGGGCCTGGACGGGGTCGACAAGATGTCCAAGTCCCTCGATAATTATGTGGGCATAAACGAGCCTCCGGAAGAACAGTTCGGAAAGCTCATGTCCGTGTCGGACGAACTCATGTGGAGATACTACGAACTTCTTACCGATATCGATTACGAGAAGCTGAAGAAGGAAGTCGCCTCCGGCAAGGCCCATCCGAAGAAGGTCAAGGCGGACCTGGCCGGGAATATAGTGGCCGAGTACCACGGACCGAACGCGGCCAGGAAGGCCCAGGCGCACTTCGAGACGGTGTTCGCGAAAAAGGAGCTTCCCGACGAGATCCGGGATTTTACCATAGGCCGGGCGAAGATAGGCATAGTGGACCTCATAAAAGAAGTGGGTTTCGCTCCCTCCGGCAGCGAGGCCAGGCGTCTGGTGCAGCAGAATGCCGTAACTATTGACGGCGAAAGGATTAATGACCCGAACGCCGAGGTCACCCTCAATAAAGAAGGCAGGATCCTGAAGGTCGGCAAGAGAAAGTTTGGAAGGGTCCTTAAAGGCTGAAAAAAACAGTTAAAAAACCTTGACATTTTTAGGGGTTTCTATATAATGTCATCTAACTATTACGGCCGGCAATATTAACGCGCCGGCCGTTCTTTGAAACCTTCAGGTCCGTTTGACCACCTTATTTTAGTAGTATATACTTATAATATAGAGGGAAAATAGCGGTATCTGACCGATTTTTTGAGAAGTTGCGAAATCAAGTGCACCTTTGATTAGGTGGATTTTGTCTCTAAATTCGCTCTTTGAAATTGAATAGCCAGAAGTACATGGGTCACCAAAGATTGAACTGGAGAGTTTGATCCTGGCTCAGAACGAACGCTGGCGGCGTGGATTAGGCATGCAAGTCGAACGATCTCTTTCTTCGGAGGGGGATAGTGGCGAACGGGTGAGGAACACGTGGGTAATTTTCCTTCGGGTTCGGGACAACATGTCGAAAGATGTGCTAATACCGGATAAGACCACAGTTTCACAGAGACTGGGGTTAAAGGCGGGGATCCTGAAAATGGACCTGTCGCCCTTAGATGAGCCCGCGTCCTATCAGCTTGTTGGTGGGGTAAAGGCCTACCAAGGCAATGACGGGTAGCTGGTCTGAGAGGATGGTCAGCCACACTGGGACTGAGACACTGCCCAGACTCCTACGGGA
>Ga0180432_10005265_pt1 | contig 17316 bp, 10 predicted proteins | sample SS_ome_10_FD_132414 | JGI IMG/M metagenome (GOLD analysis project Ga0180432, IMG submission 132414) | Hypersaline lake sediment archaeal communities from the Salton Sea, California, USA - SS_1_MS_2 metaG | ecosystem: Environmental > Aquatic > Non-marine Saline and Alkaline > Hypersaline >...
TAGTAAGCTTATAAAAAGTCACTTAATATTGAGGATACTCAATGAATAAAATTGATGTGAAAAATCTGAATTTCTACTATGGAACGAACCCTGCCATTAGAAATATAACCCTTTCAGTTGAACTGAATACCGTTCTTGCACTCATTGGACCTTCGGGATGCGGGAAATCTACTTTCATACGGTGCATTAACCGAATGAATGATATCATCCCCAATACCCGAACTGAAGGTGATATCATTATCGATGGTGATTCGATAACTCATCCCAAGTACGATGTGACCAGCCTCAGACGACGGGTGGGAATGGTATTTCAGAAATCAAATCCCTTCCCAAAATCAATCTTCGAAAACATCGCCTACGGCCTACGGATAAACGGAATCAAGAACAGATATGAAATTGAGCGCATCGTTGAACAATCGCTTAAGAATACCGCCTTATGGAATGAGGTTAAAGATCGGTTGAACGAATCCGCCATGGGGCTTTCCGGCGGACAGCAGCAGCGGCTCTGCATCGCCAGAACCATCGCCGTGCAGCCCGAGATCATTCTCATGGACGAACCGGCATCGGCGCTCGATCCTATATCAACACAGAAGATCGAGGAATTGATACAGGATCTGAAGAAAAAATACACTATCGTTATTGTGACACACAATATGCAACAGGCAGCACGGGTAAGCGACTATACAGCCTTCTTTTACCTGGGCGAGCTCATTGAACTTGATAAAACCGAAGCTATTTTTACCAACCCTGCATTAGAGATGACAGAAAACTATGTAACGGGCAAATTCGGCTAGGAGGATCAGAATGCCAACTCATCTGGAGCTGGAGCTTGAAGCGATAAAGTCAAAGATATTCGAGATGGCTGATCTCGCAATTGAGGCAATTTCAAAATCGGTGGAATCTCTGAAGAAATCGGACACCACTCTCGCACAGTCGGTGATTGACGGTGATTCTCTCCTCGATCAGCTTGAGATTACCATAGACGATGAATGCATCAGGGTGCTTGTCACCAGACAACCTGCAGCAACACATCTTCGGCTTGTCCTGGCGATACTCAAGATAAATACCGATCTCGAGCGTATCGGTGATCTCGCTACCAATATCGCCAAAGAAACGGTACGGCTGCAAGGGCAGCCAACGCTCAAGCCCCTCATTGATATTCCGAGAATGGCAGAAATCGGTATTGAGATGATCAAGGACGCACTCAGAGCGATAACCGAAATGGATCCTGTAATCGCCGAGAAAGTCATTGAGCGCGACAATGAGATTGATGAACTGAACATTCAGATTTACCGCGAGCTTTTTAGCTACATGGCGGAAAATCCGAAAAGCATATCACAGGCGCTGGGATTGATAATGATCGCGAAGGTGCTCGAACGAATCGGCGATCACGCCACCAACATTGCCGAAAGAGCTATCTATTATGTAAATGGAGTTGACGTACGGCATTCAGATGACTAGAATCGACCAAAGAAATAGTTGAACTTTGCAAACTATAATTGATACGGACCATGAGAAAAGAAGATGGAGAAAAGCATCTTTGTTATAGATGACGAGCAGGATATCCAGGAGATACTGAAAGTCAACCTTGAAAAAGAAGGATTCAAAATATATACCTACTCCTCGGCCGAAGAGGCTATCTCGGGCCTTGAGAAGAGAGTTCCCGATCTGATTATCCTCGACATTATGATGAAAGGGATGGACGGATACGATTTCTGCAAACACATCCGATCCACCCGCGAGTATAAAACCATTCCGGTAATATTTCTCTCAGCGAAATCGGAGGAATTCGACCGAGTCCTCGGACTCGAACTGGGAGGCGACGATTACGTAACCAAACCCTTCAGCATAAAGGAGATCATCGCCCGGATCAAGGCAGTGTTCCGACGGGTCGAAATGACGAGCCTGGACAGAAAGCACAAGGACGTTATCAGGTACAAAGGCATTGAGATTTATCCCAATCGCTACACGCTGAAGGTTGATGGAAACGACGTTCAGGTCACCAAGACGGAATTCGAAATACTCAATCTCTTCATGCAGTACCCGGGCAAGATATTTACCAGAGATAATATCATAGATAGTGTTCGCGGAGAGGATGTCTATGTCGTTGACAGAACAATCGATGTGCACATAATGAATATCAGAAAAAAACTGGGGAAGTACAAGAACATTATATCGACATTTTCAGGAGTTGGCTACGGTATTAAAGAGTAAGGGGACTTCTAAAAACTATTAATATGATGTCCCCTTGGCCAGCGTTTTTTTGCACATCCTGTGCACGCTGGCATGCGCGACGTCGTGTCGCTGTGTGCACAATGCATGATAAAACCAGTATTTACAATTTGTGGATCAATGTAAATACCGGTTTTTAGAGGTGCCCAAAAATGCTTTAAGGAACCATACGGCCTCATCCCTTGATGTGCAAATTTACAGGAGGGGGGCGAAAGGTCCTCGAAAAGATTATTAATCAACCGATTTTTCCCGAATGCTCAGACAGACCGTGAATTGATATGATGCACACTTTCTTCTTGCACAAATCAACTCGCCATTGCTTCGGATTTTTCAGGCAAATTACCGCAACAAACCGGGTAATTCTCTATCACCGCGAGATACTTACAATCAACATCTCCGCTGTAGTTCAGCAGTGTTCGTTTTTTACCTGATGGTTTGGAGAAGAGATATTTTTAGCACCAGTGGATGATACACTGCTATATAACGGTGTTTACCGTGTCAACCCTTTTTTTCGGCTGGAGGGAAATTGAAAAATTTCTCAGAAAAATAGTTGACATGAGATATATATAGCTGAGATACGTTACGTTCAAAGAGGGTGGATCGTAAGTCTGTAACCGAGAAAAACCTGAACGCATCTATCGCACCCCCGTGGATGCGATTGTCATTTCGATGACCTCGTCGTTCAAGGGAGCATCGGTTTACTGATCCTCATGTTCAGTTCACTGTTGTTCAGCAGTGCAGGGAACGGCGGGGTTACCTTCCACCGGTTAAAATTACAACAAAATTCTGTTCCCCGTCGTGATGTCGGGGGATGATGTGATGGGTTCCGAGATGAGGAAGCGCTCATCTCTATCCCGGGAGGCACGTGAAAGGGTGCGCGGAGGACTCCCTTCGGGCAGAGCCCTGTGACGTGTCCTCCTAGGTAGCGGGGCTGTTGCCGTAATAATGCGTCGCACAACATGTGCTCCGATAAGAATGAATTATCTCGCCGGTAGATATAACGGCGAGTTCAGGAAAACCGTAGAGATATTTTATACGAGGAGGAAGTGATGGCCGGTAAGAAAAAAGTTAAGGAAGCGAAGATCGCAAGCAGGAACGGAAACGGAATGGAAACCAGGAAAACCGTGCTTCGCGTGTATCATGTACAGAAGCCGAACGGACAGTGGGTTGTTCGGAAGAAGTTCGTCAGCGAAGGTGAGCTCTAGAAGAGACATGCGCTCCGGTTGCGCCTCCCGGTGAACGATGATGGTCCATCGGGAGGGGCGCCATCGCGAATCAATACGCGTGCTGGATGTGGTTGCGAATCATAATATATCCTGGTGCGTTTTCGAGGAGCAGGGCGCTTTTAAAGTTAACGGATATTTTAACTTCAACTGAATCCGGCAGCGATTTCGTTGTTATATCCACAAGAGATGATATGATTTCAGGAGCGATTTCGCAGCGCGTCAGGTTAATCGTTAAAACCGGTGATTCATCACCGGCAGTATCAGCCCCGCGCTGAAGGGTCTTCCGTATGTAATCGGCAATCTCCTTCTGATTTCCCGTCGACCAGCTCCCAAGCACATATGTTTCATTCAGAGGGAGGACCCGGTAAATGCCCTCGGCTTTAACTTCTTTTTCAACGCCGTTGACCATGATGATCGAGTCGCCAGTCCTCATCACGACGGTGCATGTATCTCCCTTTGCCCGTTCCCGTATCTTTATCCGTGATGATTGTGGCACAGCGGGTGATTCCTCTTGAGCTATTGAAGCACCCTCCTGGGCGGTGAGCCCTAATCTCTTTTCTATGAATTCCGAGAGGCGCTGCGCTATTGCCCTGTGCGGTAATCTCCTTGATATCGTCTTAATGGCAAAAGACCGGTGAAAGCGCTCAGGCTGCTTTTTAAAATCTTCAATCAGTCTGTTTACGGAATCATTTTGTGAGCTGAGAAAGTCCAGTATGGCAGTCGGCTCCGTTTCATAGGCCGGTGCTTCACCCTTCACCTCTTCCGAATGAATCAGGACAATATTCGCGCGAGCTCTTTCACCGTATGTTTTCTGCATGATAATAAAGGAGATCAGAAAGGTGCGAAGGAGCTTTCGCATGTCGGGCTCGAATGATGAGTCGGATCCGAGATTGGCTTTTTCATCTATAATGAGTATATCCGGCGGTCCGCACTCATTCACAAAACGGGAAAACGCTTTCCTCAAAAAAACCGTGTTTCCGGTTTGAGCGATTCCCTTTTTAATCGCGGAGAGTGAGTGAAGGCTTTCATAGTGGCTGACAATATCGATGGAATACCTGTCCAATGCAGCCCTGATGGCCGGCATTATCTCTTTAAATGCGGTGATAACAATCGCTCTTTTTCTTTCAGGGCCTTTTTCTGCCATCGCTGTTTATGTCTTATTTATTCTTGCATTAATTCCATTCTATCATACGGTAATGGTAAAGAACAATTTTCTGGAAATGATTTTTTTATACTATAGCATCTCCGGGTACCGGTGAGGTGATCGTGTTCCAACCATGTTCATTTCACCGGGAATCGCTGTTGTATTCTGTTGAGTCGGATTAACCTATCATTAAAAAAATCTTGCTCTAATTCCATCAATTCTGGTAACTTGTATAGGGAAAGGGTATTCCTGCCATGGTCCACGTATGCCGTAATCTGTGCAAACCGGGAGTTTTATTGCCGATACTTCACCAATAACTCGAAAGAGGTCAATTGAATCATCCGTTAGGCTGTTTTATAACGAAAGGAATAATCGTATTGTGATTTCTGGTACTATAATTGCTCTCTGTTCCTGGAGACTTGTTGAAAAAAGCTCTCTTCACCGTTCGAGGAATCGGAATCCGTTTAAGAACGGTTACACGGTATCTTACCGGGAGACCGGGGGCCGAAGCACTCGATTTATTTTCGCATAGTAACACTCAGCTTAGTATTGAATTAACAGGCGGGAAAGTACGATATTATCGGTGTGGAATAGTATGAACACTTCAGCTCAAAATCGGAAACAGAAGAAGCTTCTATTCGAGTTTTATCCAATCGATGCGATTGAAGGGAGATCGGCTCGCCTTCCCGAGAGTAAAATCAACGCACTGTTGAATAATGGCGTGCGGACGGTATTTATTGTATCCTCGGAAGCTGTAGAACGCGATTCTTATATACGATTGGTTCACGAGTATCGGAATGCTGGTTTTCTGGTCAGGAATGTTCATATCGAGCGGCTTGATAACGCCTCTCTTCATTCGGTGAGAAACGCTGTCAAAGAGATACGCCGATGTTTTGCCGAGGGAAGTTGTTTTTTCGTCTCATATGGGAGAAGCTATGTCGGGGTGATAATAACCTGCTTCCTCATTTATACCGGCAGAAGTGTCAATGAAGCGATCGATATGGTCAGCGCCATTAACGGGAATTTATTGGGAAATGATGAGGAGAGACGATTCGTTGACCTCTTTCAGCAATACCTCGGGGTCGGTCAGAAACTGAAAGCGGAATCGGAACCGCTTGCCGGAGAAGCGGTGCTCAAGGAGACTCCCGGTCCCTCAGCGCTTTCGCCCGCGGATACATATGTCGATTCACGGGTGGTGAAGGATGCGATACCGGGTATTGATGGAAAACAGAGAGTATCGGTCAGGAAGGAGGGAGCTGCAGAGAAGATAGAAATTGCGGCTCCGCGCGAGAGGAAACCTGTTGAGGCACCTGTCGAGGAAAAAGCAGCCGAGGGTGAAGAAGCGCGTGATGAAGCGATCAGGACGGACTTTGTCGAAGAGGAGTTTTTTGACATTGCCGGGGAGATAGTTCAGGAGGAGATTCTCCCCGAGGAGGAAATCGAAGGGGAATTAACCGAAGAGGTGCACTCAGCTTCGCCCCTTCCGGCAGCCGAACCTCCCATACGAAAAGAGTCAGAACAAATCTCGGCCGTAAAGGAAGAGATCATTCTGGATGATGAGCCGCCCTCTGAAGAGCGTGTGGTGCAGTTCCCCTCTGAACGCCATGATACCGTAGACGATCAGGGAGAGACGGCGGAAGTATCGGTTGTAAAAGGAGAAGCGCAGGGGAGAGCGGCTGTTGCGGTGGCCGAGCCCGGCACTTCGGGTCCCTTCTATACGTCGCTGCGGTTTAAACTCATTTCGATAATATCCGCAATCATCATTTTATCACTCTCGGGAATGATTTTTCTTGCAACCTATTTCTTCAAGAAGGATAATGAGATCAGGGTTCAGGAGAACAATCATAAGATATCTGAGCTCATCTCCCTCAAGGTGAAAACTGATGTTACCTCTCTCATCGAGAAATCGAAACTCATCACGGAAAAGCTGGCGGGATCCTCTTCAAATGTGATACCGCCCAGTGAGAAGGATTTTCTCTTTATCGGCATTGCGGAACGCTCACGGAAGGGGGGGCTCAGGTTTATTCGTTCATATTTGAACACACCCGTAATGGATCTGGGCCAGATATCCAGGGAGAATATAAGCGGTGTCCACCGTGCATATGGCACTGTTTTCGCGCGGTCCCTCAACGGTGAACAGGTCATTCACAATATCTCCCAGGGATTGGGAATCCCGGCTATGGGGATAAGCGTTCCCCTCCAGTTGAACGAACGGGGAGATGCCCGGTCGACACTGATCAGCTACATAAAGCTTGATGACTTTCTTGAGGCATTCAGAACCGCTGGTATCACCAAAGCCTTTCTGGTTAATGACCGGGGCGATGTTGTTGCTCATCCCGACAGCACCATTGTTCTTTCAGAGGCGAATTACATCAACATACCCATAGTGGAGAAGATGACCAAGAGCACTCTCGATAATGGTCAGACAAGGTATCGGGACGAAAAGGGGGTATTCCATCTCGGTTCATTCAAGAAGATAGATATAGGGGGCTGTGGAGTTATAGCAACCGTCAATGAGGAGAAGGCCTTTCAGGAGGTTTACAACATTCAGCGGCGGAATGTGTATATAATGATAATCATACTAACCGTCGTTATCGTCATTGTCTTTTTCTTCGGGCAATCCGTCACCAACCCCATTATCAGGCTGGTTGATGCGGCAAGGAAGATCAAGGAGGGGATATTCAGGATCGATATTAAGCCGGCAACCAGGGATGAGGTCGGCGTTCTGACCAATGCCTTCATCGAAATGGGGGCGGGGCTCGAGGAGCGGGAGAAGATTAAAACCGCCTTCGGCAAGTTTGTGAATCCGGAGCTCGCCGAGCTCGTGCTCAAGGATGAGATCCGGCTCGGGGGAGAGCGAAAAACGGTAACGATACTCTTCTCGGACATCCGAAACTTTACCGCTATTTCGGAAAAGCTCAATCCGGAGGAGGTCGTCGAATTTTTGAACGACTATATGACGCGAATGGTTGGATGCATCGACCGGACCGATGGCGTTGTTGATAAGTTCATCGGCGACGCTATCATGGCGCTCTGGGGTGTCCCCCTCTCCAAGGGGAATGATACCGAAAACGCCGTCAATGCCGCCCTCATGATGCGGAAATCACTGTTCGAATTCAACCAGGATCGGGGAGGTGAGAGGAATCCCATTATCAAGATCGGCTGCGGCATCAACACCGGACCGGTTCTGGCAGGCCAGATAGGCTCCGAGAACAGGATGGAGTATACAGTTATCGGCGATACGGTTAATCTGGCCTCACGTATTGAAGAGCTGAATAAACCCTTCGGCACCGATATACTCATCAGTGAGGATAGCTATAATCTCGTAAAGGAGATGTTTGCCGTTGAGCAAATGGCACCTATCAAGGTAAAGGGAAAGGATAAGCCGCAGCAGATATACGCTGTTCTCGGCAGGCAGGATGACGCGGAAAGGCCAAAGAGCGTCGATGAGCTGAGAGATCTTCTGGGTACCACCGTGCAGCCCTTTAACCGACGAGCGGAGGATGGAGAAGGCGAAGCGAAGTATGAGATTCTTTAATGGCAACTTCCTCGTTATCGGGATCGGCTCGGTAATTGTCACGACCTTTTCTCTTCTCCTGTATTTTGATTTAAACAGGAAGGTGAATGTTGCCGAAGCTCAAGAGGTCGGTACTATCACCTTCAAGAGAGAAGTTGCCCAGCGGAAGTATTCTTCCGAAGTGGTCTGGGAAGAGATAGAGCAGAACGCCCCCGTTTATAACTACGATTCAATCAGAACCGCGAATCTCTCGGAAGCGGTGATCCATCTCAAAGATGGCACTGAGATTGCCGTCAACGAGAACAGCCTGATTATGGTAATATACAGCGAGGAACAGATCGACGTACAGTTTTCACGCGGTTCAGTAATGGCGAAACGGGTTAACGTGGAGAGCCGGGACATCAAAAAGCTGAATATCAAATCGGGAAGCACCACCGTTTCAATAGAGAAGAGCGACGTGAATTTATCCCGAACCGGGAAAGAAGAGCTGAACCTTACGGTAAACAGGGGAAATGCGAAGATCAACACACTGAGCGGCGAAAAGGTTGTCAAAAAAGATCAGAAAGTCGTTGTGACCGGCGATAAGGATCTCAAGGTATATACACTGAATCTGAAACTAATCGCTCCATCACCGAATAGCTATATTACCACTCCATCGGCTTCAAAGAATATTACCTTCTCCTGGCAGCCGATAGGGGGGGACCAGACTGCATTTCTGGAAGTGTCACGGGATAACGCTTTCGGTACGGTAATAACGAGGAGGGGAGTAAGCGGGGATTCGAGCACGCTCCCCCTGCGAAGCGGCATATACTACTGGCGCCTCACCGCAAAGAACAGGAAAACAGGAAAAACAGAAATGAGCGAGGTCAGGAGGCTCAGCGTTGTCAGGGATGATCCCCTGCGCCTGATCTGGCCGGGGAATGGGGCGAGTTTTGTGTATAAGAAATCCCCACCCCTGATACACTTTAAGTGGAGCGAGAGCACCATCGCAAACGGTTACCGGCTCATCATTGCACGGAAACCGTCAATGAAGGATATCGTCACCGATCTTCGGGTTCCCGGCAACAGCATAGCGGTACGCTCCCTGACGAAGGGGGTCTACTACTGGAGAATCAGCGAGATAGTCAGTTTGAGCGGTGTCAACGAGGTAAAACAGAGCGAGGTGTATAAGCTTTCCGTTGACGAGCGAGATCTTCTCCAGCCGCCCGAATTGACCTATCCGCCGGATGATGAAACTTTGAGCAGGCTTCTTTTGCAGAGGAAGGGAGTTACCTTCACCTGGAAGAGGGAGGGCATTCCCGAATCGCGGATATACATCGCAAAGGACAGTCGCTTTAGCGCTCTCGTATACAGCGGCGCCAGCAAAACCAACTTTTTAAAAGTACAGAAGGAGTTGCCGAAGGGTCGATACTACTGGAAAGTCGCAGGATTCATCGAAAACAGAGAGGCGACAGAATCATCGGTGGCGAGATCCTTCACGATTACCGATAAGGAGACGATACGGCTGGTTTCGCCTGTGAACGGTTCGGTTCTCTCGCCGGAAGGGGAAAAGAGGGGAGCACGGGTGAGATTCTCCTGGGAGAAGGTGCGCATCAGTGGGAAGTATCGACTTCAGATATCACGGGACAGGGGATTCGGCAGGCACTATAAGAAGAGCACGGTGCAAGCCTCCTTCTCGGTAATGGATAATTTAGATCCGGGCGAGTACTACTGGAGGATCTCATTCCTCGATGACGATGGAACCGAGCTCACGAAGAGCACTGTCTATTCCTTCGTGGTGCGGGACCGGCTTGAGGCGCCTGTTGTTATATCACCCCGGAATGGCGATGTTGTTGATATGCAGGATAGAGACGAGCTCTCTTTTCAGTGGAAGCCGATGGATGACGTAACCTTTTATCGAATGCAGCTCTATCAGATAAAGGGGGGGAAATCCTCTCTCGTTCTCAGCAGACGAGTCGACGGAAACAGCTTTGAAATGCGAGCGCTCGACAAGCTGGATATCGGGAAATTCAGATGGACGCTTCAGGCATTCGATACCTCCGGAGGTTCGAAACGGAAGGCCAGGATGAGCCCTGCTGCCAGGATGAATTTCACCATTACCCTGGGAAAGGGCAGAATAAAGCCCGAGCTCGATATCCCTCAAAAGCTGTATATCGAATAGCGGTGTGAACTCACTATGCCTATGAGAACTTTTGCCATATCGGTTGTCTGTATTGCGATGATGCTCTCAGCGGGTGCTGCGAAGCTCAGAGCGGAACCCGGCAATGGCGATTCGAAAAAGCTGCGCGTCAAATGGCAGAAGGATGAAGCCGCCGAGCGGTACCGGGTTCAGATTAGGGATACGCTGGATAAACTGGTTCTCGAAAAAGAGGTCGACTCCAACTACGTCGATTTCATACTCCCTCCCGGCAAGTACCGGATGCGCATCGGGGCGATAACCAAGTTCGGCAAGATCGGCGGCTGGTCGGACTGGAGGTACTTTGAGATAACCAGGAGAGTCGTGCCGGAATACGCGGAGGGGGTGAAAAATATCGGACTCAAGATCGGGGTGGGAATCTGTTATTTCCAGATGCTTCCCGAATTCGACGCCGCCTACGACAACTCCTTCGAAAGCGCGACCGTCACTATCGCCTATTCCTTCGGAAAGATGGCTGTCTTTACCGATATGCGGTTCCTCAGGTTTATCGGGCTCGAGCTCGAGTCCGGCTATGTGAAGTTCAGCGGGAAGAGTGATCCGGACCGGATAACAATCGACAATACCGATATTCTTATCGGGGGGAATCTCTATGCGACGACGATGTTCCGGTTCCCGGTCAATATTATCCTGAGAGCCGGCGGCGGCTTGGCCTTTACGCAATTCGATTATTACGATATTGACGGGCAGGGGACAAACGAAAGCCTCGATTCACAGGATCCCTTCTACAAGATAGGATGCTCGCTGGAATACTCCATTACCCGCTCCTTTTACTTCGAGGCCGGTGTCGATTACTATGTGATAACCTATATCGGCAATGAGTTCAGAACCCTCCGCTACTTCGGCCTCGTGGGAATGCGGCTGTGAGCTGTTAACTCTTCGATTGCTCCGATGCGAAGACCAGGATTCTGCCACAGAGACACTGAGGAAGGATTTCTCAAGATTGAGTTAACATTACCCGGTTCATGCTGGTCAGGTGTTGATAGCTGTAACGCGTATTTATTTATCGTAACGGGTAACGGGTAACAGGGGAAAACTAATCACTAATCACAAATAACTCGTCACTAATCACTATTCACTGATAGCTGTCATCTGATCACTCGTCACTAATCACTATTCACTGATAACTGATAGCTGTCAGCTGATCACTTGTCACTCGTCACAAAGAACTCGTTACTAATCACTATTAACCATCCGCAGGTTTCATTTTGTGAAATAGAAGCGTATAGCTTGCCGGCCAACATACTCAATCATTACGGCTTAAATTCTATGACGGTGTCAAGTGGCGGAAAATCCGCATGGCTTCGCTGATAATTTGATGCAGCCCATGTTGCGTCGTTGCCGGTGCTGCCGTCAAAGCCGTCGAACCAGTAATTCGTGGGATCAATCTTTGCATCATCTTTGAGGCCGATTGAAGCGGTGGTGCCTGTCACAGGATTACCGGTTGTTTTATTACCGTAAATGAATTCAATGGCATTGCTTGTTTCATAGAGCTTCAACTGGAAGGTATAGGTCTCATCCTCTCCGATTACTTCCATTGTCTCCCATTCGATGGTTAGCACCCTGCTTCCTGACACCCCTGTCGTCTGATAATATACGTTGCCAGTTGATGCCGTTAAGTCATCCCACCAGGGAGCGAGAATATCAACGAATTCATCAGGTGCGAAAACCCGGAAAAGCAGCTCATTGGCGAAGTTGTTCGAATTGTAGATCTCATTGCTGAAGGAGGCGAAGCCGTTGGTGTATACTGCAATCTGTGAATAGTATTTGCCCAGGAAGTTGAAGCTGAATCCCAGGGGTACAATGTAGTATCCCTCGTCGAGGGGAGAGTAGGGCGTAATGGGATCGAGCCAGTAAAAACTGGATATAAGCGTCCCGGTTCCGCTGATGGAGACGAAGCTGCCCGGGACTATTCCCGAATTCCATGCGTAATCGCCTATGTACATGTAATCGTTATTGGTCAAAGTGACATCGCCCGGATCGATTCCGTTCCAGTTCGCATCGGCGCTGGTTGTCGTTCCCAGATCGATATCGTAAGGGACATCCCCGTCCCCGGGACCGCCGTCGTCCACACCGGTAATGGTTATTTCATGCGGCATGTTCCAGTCGATGGGGGTGAAGAGGAGACTTGCGGGTGTTACCGTTCCTTCGGTGGCGTCGAGCGTCTGAATGGTCGAAAGGTTGACGTCATTGGCCGGCTGCGAGTTCAGGACAAGCTTGAGCTTAACCGTTCCGCCGTTCTCAGTGGTGATGAGAAATGTGTCCGGGATGACTATCACTTCATAGGGGGCCTCGTCGTCTATGTTGAAAACCGTGACATCGCCCGGATCCATGCCCGCGTAGTTCGGATCGCCGCTCGTCGCCGTTCCAAGATCGATGATTACAGTCTGAATTCCGTCAACGATGCCATCGTCCACGCCGGTGACATCGACATCCTGCGGGATAAACCAGTTGGCCGTGGTGAAGGTGAGGGTTCCCGGGAGCACCGTGACCTCTCCGAGATCGGTGCTCACGATGGCATTGAGCGAGACGTTGGCCGTGGGACGGGAGTTCAGAACTACCTGAAAAGTATCGGTAAGCGGGGTGGTGGGATGCTCCTTCGTGACCAGCCCGTTGCCAATACTTATGGTAATGCCCGCACTGTCATCATCGACATTGACAAAGGCGACGTCGGGCGGGTCGAAGACACCGTTGTAGTTCGGATCGGTGGAGGCGGTGGCAGCCAGCACCACGTTGAAGGGTTGATTCCCGTCAGCGATATCGTCGTCTACGCCCGCAACCGTAACGGTCTGCGGGACGTTCCAGTTTGCCGTTGTGAAGGTCAGGGTTCCGGTTGTTCCTACGAAGGGCACTATAACGGTCCCCTCCGCCGGGGTGTCCACCGTGACGTTAATCGTGACATTGGCAGTAGGCTTCGCGTTCAGGACTACCTGGAAGGAGCTGCTGTCGCCGTTCTCTGAGACGAGCATTGAGGAGCCCGCATTGACGGTTACCCCGGGGACCTCGTCGTCGGCGTTGATGCAGGCGACATCGGGCGGGTTGAAGGTGTTGTTATAGATCGGATCGGTCGATGCGGTGGCTGCAAGCACCACGTTGAAAGGCTGATTCCCGTCGGTATCGGTGTCGTCAACGCCTGAAACCGTAACGGTCTGCGGCACGTTCCAGTTTGCTGTCGTAAAGGTTAAGGTTCCATTTGTGCCGACGAAGGGAGTTTGAATGGTCCCCTCGGATATATCACTTATCGAGACATTGATGGTCACATTCGCCGTCGGCTGCGTGTTCAGGACCACCTGGAAGGAGCTGCTGTCGCCGTTCTCCGAGACGAGGAGCGAGGAGCCCGCGTTGACGGTCACCCCGGGAGACTCGTTGTCCACGTTGTCAACTGTCACATCAGGCGGGTTGAATGTGCCGTTGTAATCAGGATCCGTCGATGCGGTTGCATCAAGTATCACAAAGAATGTTATCTTTCCGTCTGTAATGGCATCATCAACGCCGGCCACGGTAACCGTTCGCGGGATGTTCCAGTTCGCCGTGGTAAAGGTAATTGTACCGTTGGTGCCGACAAAGGGGGTCTGAATTATTCCCTCCGATGGATCGCTCACCGTAACATCAATTGTGACATTGGCGGTCGGCTGCGACGTGAGAACCACCTCGAAGGCGCTGGTGTTGCCGTTTTCGGATACCAGATGCAATGAACCCGCGCTCACGATGACCCCGGGAGTGGGCGGCACTTCATTGTCGAGGTTGTAAACGGTCACGCTCCCTGCGGCGAGGGCGTTCCAGGCCGGGTCGGCGCTGGAGGTGCTTCCCATGTTAATGACCACCGCCTGCATTCCGTCAATGGCACCGTCGTCAACGCCGGTCAGGGTAATGGGCTGCGGAATGTCCCAGTTGGCCGTCGTGAAGGTAAGCGATGCCGTCGAAACGACAACCTCGCCGGTATCGGTGCTTATGATGGGGTTGATGGTCACGTTCGCCAGAGGGGCAGAGTTGAGAACAACATTCAGGGTGTCACTCAGAGGAGTTGTCGGATGCTCCTTCGTTATCAGGCCGTCTCCGGTGATCAGGAGCACGCCCGGTGTTGTGGGTGATTCGTCATCGAGATTGGTTACCACCACGTCTCCGGGATCGAGATTGTCCCAGCCGGAATCGGTGCTGGTGGTGAGCCCCAGATCAATTGTAATGGACTGCATTCCGTCGACGGCAGCATCATCGACGCCGGTTACGGTAACGATCTGCGGCACGTCCCAGTTGGCCGGGGTGAAGGTGAGGGTCGCGGCCGAGACGATAACCTCGCCGGTGTCCGCGCTGACAATCGGGCCGATGGTAACGTCGGCTTCTGGTTTTTTCACCAGAACCACCTGAAAGGTATCCGTAAGAGGCGTCGTGGGGTGTTCCTTGGTGATGAGCCCTTCACCGATATCAATCTGAACGAGACCGGCACCGGAATGGTAATTGCCCGAAGCATCCATCGGATTCTCAACCCGCTGTCCGCAGGCCGAGAGGGTAAGGGCAGTTATAATAATGGCTGTGAGATATTTTTTTTGCAAGAATAGCATAGAGTCAGTCCTGAACATTGAATTTTTTCCGCCCGGGGATTATGAGCTCCCTGAGCCCTGCGTTGAAACGGGTACTCTTTTCCCTCTCATGCCGGGAAAGAGGATGCAGCTCTGATTGTGGTTTTGTGCAAACCATTAATAATACCAAAGTTTCACCGCCATAAACAACTTTTTGTAAAATATTGTGCAATTTTTTCAATTTTATATGCAGGATTTTTTCCTAGAACGATTTTATCGGTGTTCGGGCTTTCACGAGTCCGGGAGGATTTATGGTGAAACGGAAAAAGGATTTGACCCGTAGAGTATTTTCTGTATTTATATCGAGTGTTCGATATAAAAAGATACTGTCGCTGAATTATCAGGCTGCTGTGTCCGGTAGCGGTGTGATGTTTCCGGGCGCCGGCAGCTCGATGAGTATATATTTCATTGATAGTATGGTATTTTTATGCCTTATCTTGATAATCGTTGCAAAAAGGGGGACGCGATATGAACAACATTGAAAAGATGAGCTTCGATGCTATCGTCGTTGGAACGGGACCAGGCGGCGGAACGGTAGCGCGTGAGCTTGCCAAGCGGAAGAAAAAAATTCTCATCCTCGAGTGGGGGCCGGGAGATCCCATTCGTGGCAATTTCAGGCAGTATTTACGTGAACAGCTCATTCCGGGGAAGAGCTTCCTGATAACCAATAAGTTTCTCGGCATGGTCCGTGGAATAACCACCGGCGGGAGCTCAATGTTTTACTACGCCACCGCTTTCCCGGTTCCCTTTGGGATGCTCAAGTCGTACGGTGTTGATATCAAGCGCGAGGTCGCAGAGGCGAAAAAGGAGCTCCCCGTCGGCCCCCTGAATGACGAAATGATTACCCCGATGACGCGGCGGATTATGGAGAGCGCCCAGGATCTCGGCTATGACTGGCAGAAGCTCGACAAGTTCATGTATCAGGAGCGATGGAGACCGGAGTTCAAATTCGGCTATTACGGTGACCCGCACGGAGTGAAGTGGAGCTCGAGGATGTTCGTTGAAGAGGCTGTTGAGAAGGGAGCGGTTCTCCTGAACGGAGCAAAGGTCGGCAAAGTTATCATAGAAAATGGCATCGCGACCGGTGTGGAGTTTCGGATGAAGGGGAGGGATTACAGGGCTTTTGCTTCGAAAATAATAATTGCCGCTGGTGGAATCGGTTCGCCGGTCATCCTCAGAGCGAGCGGCATAAAAGAGGCCGGTTACGATTTCTTCTTTGATCCGCTGATAAGCGCTTGCGGAACGGTAAAGGATGTGAAGAAGCAGATAAATGAGATTCCCATGTCGACCGGATTGCTCATGCAGGATGAGGGGTATATGATGACCGATATGGCGGTTCCCGCAATTATTGATGCCGTTTTTACCGCGCAGGTTTTCAGGTTTCACCGGTTGTTTACCATGAACAGCACGCTCAGGATTATGATAAAAGCGAAGGATACGCTCGGCGGGAGGATAACTGACAGCGGCGGCGTCAGAAAGAAACTGATAGAAGAAGACCGGGAAAAATTGATGAAGGGCTACCGTCGGGCGCAGGAAATACTGAAGAAGGCCGGTGCAAGGGACATCTACAAAACCTGGTATCTCGCGGCGCATCCGGGAGGCACCGTGAAGATCGGTGAAATCGTCGATGCCAACCTGAAAACGCAGTTCGACAACCTCTACGTCTGCGATTGCTCCGTGATGCCTGAGGCCTGGGGCCTGCCGCCCACGCTGACCCTTGTCGGGCTCGGCAAGTATCTTGCCCGTCACCTCGCCGGCGAGAAGAAGAAATCAGTTGAGCGGAAGAAGAAGACTGTCCGGCAATAGATACACGGCGAGCGGACACCGGTGTTAATGACCGCGGTGTTTGTCTCATCGGAAAAGGCAGTTTCGATATGAGAGGTTATCACGATGCCCAAGATTGTTGATCGCGATGAATATCGGAAAGAGATACTGGGAAAGTGTTTCGGGCTCTTCAGCGGAAAGGGGTATGCCAATGTCACCATGCGGGAGATCGCCGGTGAGATCGGCGTATCGACCGGAACGCTCTACCACTACTTTTCCACCAAAGAGGAAATTTTCGAACAGCTCTTTCCCTTCGCGGCGGAGAATAATATCGGTGATTATTTTCAGCGCGCTGCCAAAGATCTCACCGCGGGAGAGAAACTGGAGAGGGTATCCGAATTCTGGCTGGAGAGCGAGCAGCTGTATAAAGCTTTAATGCTCCTGGCCATCGATCTGTTCAGGAACAACACCGGGAATTCCGAACAGATTTTTTCTGCTTTTGCACAACGCTACACAAGTGCGTTATCCGAAATCCTGGATATTTCAGGTGAATTAGCACAAATGATATTCATCTACCTGCTCGGCCTGGTATTTCACTCGGTATTGACGCCGCACGGTATTTCGTACAGTGATGAAATCAGTTTACTCCGCCAGCTCCTGCA
>Ga0180432_10005267_pt1 | contig 17315 bp, 17 predicted proteins | sample SS_ome_10_FD_132414 | JGI IMG/M metagenome (GOLD analysis project Ga0180432, IMG submission 132414) | Hypersaline lake sediment archaeal communities from the Salton Sea, California, USA - SS_1_MS_2 metaG | ecosystem: Environmental > Aquatic > Non-marine Saline and Alkaline > Hypersaline >...
CAACTTCAGAGGCAAGCGCATCGTTTGGGGAGGGAGAGCCAAAGTAAGAGCCACCCTGTACATGGCTACGCTGTCAGCCACACGGCATAATGCCGTCATCAGAACCTTTTATCAGCGTCTCTGAGCCGCAGGGAAGTACAACAAAGTCGCTCTTACTGCCTGTATGCGTAAGTTGCTCACTATCCTTAACGCTATGCTTAAACAACGCACTTCCTGGAGGCATGTCGATTCTTACGTCATTGGCCCATGCTCTTGACTTTTAACACAGTTGCTACTTAAGACGACCGGCACACGAGTTTACTCATCAGCCCCATTGTGATAAAATTCAATCTGTAATTGAAGTGAGAAGGAACTTTAGCGAGGTGTCCATAGATGCCAATCTACGAATATCGTTGCAATAACTGCCGCCGCAAGGCAGAGGTCTTTATCCAAGGCTTCTCCCCACCTTCAAACCCGACCTGTGCCCACTGCGGCAGCAATGACCTCTCGAGGGTCTTTTCCAAATTCGCTGTCCGCAGGTCCAAATCGGATAAAAGCGTGTACGATGACATCCTCTCAGACTCCAAGCTTACTAAAGGACTGATGCGCAACGACCCTCGCGCCCTCGCCGAGTGGAGCCGCAAGATGAGCCGCGCCGCAGATGAAGACAGCACTCCGGAAACGGAGGAGCTTATGGACAGGCTTGAGGCAGGCGAAGACGTCTCAGAGGTTATTGAAGAGATGAAACCGCCAGAGCTAAGAGGTGATGACTGACTGGAGTGAGCAATCATGCCTATATATGAGTTCCGCTGCAATAAATGCCAACAGATTACAAGTTTCTTCGTCAGGACGGTTAATGACCCTCTGAACCCAACCTGTCCTGCCTGTGGCAGCGACAACGTGGAGCGTTGCATCTCCAGGTTCGCTGTCCACAAGACAACGAAGGCAATCCACGAAGAATCAGGGGAACCCACCATGTTTCCAAAGAACCCCAACTACTATAAGGACCCGCGCAACATCGGGAGATCGACAGAAAAAAGGCTCAAGGACTTGGGAATAGACATGGATAGCGAGGAATATAGGGATACCTTCGCCGGGGTTAAGGAGACGATCGCCGCTGCCAGAGAAGGCGAGATGCCCAAGACTCTCAAAGACCAACTCTAGAGAATTGCCCTAACATGCTGCGCATCCTGGACGCCAATCTCAACCGCATTGGTGAGGGATTGCGCCTCCTCGAGGACATAAGCCGTTTTACCCTGAATGACGCCGGCCTCAGCGAGCAGATTAAAACCATGCGTCACGAGCTGCTGCCCAGGGAGCGACAGCTTAATGAGCGGCTTCTTACCGCCCGACAGGCCGGGGAAGATGTGGGCGCTTCACTAGAGGTAGCCGGCGAAGGAGAGCGGACGGATCTCACAAGTCTCGTCAGAGCCAACTCCCGTCGAGTCCAGCAATCGCTGCGTGTTATCGAGGAGATCACCAAAATCCCCGGACAGGACTTCGGACTCAATTGGGAGACAGTTAAAAGTGCCCGGTTCACCGTATACGAGCTGGAGCAGAGTATACTCTTGAAGCTGAGCCGCCATGACAAGACTGAAAGGATTTCAGGGCTATATCTGGTCCTGGATACCGGGGCGCTGGGGGAACGAAATGAGAGCGAGGTCGTACGCCAGGCAATTCAAGGGGGAGCCAGCGTAATCCAGCTCCGGGACAAAATGCGACCAAAGGCAGAACTTGTACCCTTAGCTCAAGAGCTGAAAATGGTCTGCGCGGAGTCAGGCGTTCTGTTTATAGTGAACGATTACCTGGACATTGCCCTGGCCTCAGATGCCGACGGTCTTCACATAGGTCAGGAGGACTTACCGCTTCAAATTGCCCGCGGTTTGTTGCCCGCCGATAAGATTATCGGTATCTCCACCGCTACCGTGGAAGAGGCGCTTAGAGCTCAGGAGCAAGGCGCCGACTATATCGCCGTGGGCTCGATCTATAACTCGCCATCGAAATCGCAGACAAGGCCCGCCGGTCTTGATACACTTCGCCAGGTAAAAAACGAGGCGTCTGTCCCCGTGGTTGCCATCGGCGGGATAAACGATGATAATGTCACTGAGGTTAAGGAAGCCGGGGCCGATGCTGTGGCTGTAATCAGCGCCGCACTTGGAGTCGATAATGTCAGTGAAGCCTGCCAGCGGCTCACTGCAAGAATAGGGGGTAACGAATAAATGGCCAGGACTACTTCAAAACTTGACTCAATCGGGGAAAAGGTATGCTCATACTTCTCAGTCGAGGACAGCGCCCGGGAAAAGGGGCTGCGTCTTTCGCGTGATTCAATTCGTTTCAGCGCCAATGCCATCCGCGCCGTTCATCGCGGGGAATTCGATCAAGCCAGAGACCTCATCAAGTCATCACAGGCCAATGTAGAGGAGATGAGCCGCACTCTGGCCGATCACGGTGAGTTATCGCACGGCGGCTTCGTCCATAACGCCCAGAAGGAATATGCCGAGGCCTGTATCACCCTGGCGCTGGTTTCAGGAGATGACCTTCCCGATCCCGATAATCTCGCCATCAGCTATGCCGCCTACCTCAACGGCCTCGGAGAGGCAGCAGGCGAACTCAGGAGACACCTGCTGGATACCTTGAGGGATGGCTACATCGACCGTTGTGAAGAAATACTCGGGGCTATGGACGATATCTACAGCCTACTGGTAACAATCGATTTCCACGACGCGCTGACCGCAGGTCTTAGACGGACCACAGACATGGTGCGCGGAGTCCTGGGAAGAACACGAGGTGACTTCACCGTCGCCCTGAGACAAAGCCAACTGGAGCAGAAGCTGGAAGCCTTCGGGGATAAGCTGGACAGGGACTAGTCCAAATAAACACGTTTAAATCATTCTCCATCTTTCGACCCTGCCATTAATCCCCCTCCCTCTAACCCCCCCGCCAGGCTTCTTCCTGAGGCTCTCTACAAGCCTGAGCCTCAGAGCCGATGGCAGCCCGAAGGGGGAGGGAGGATTATATATACCTCTCCCTCGACGGTAGATATTCGAGTAACGATTATTTCCCTCTCCCTTGACGGCTTCGGCCGTGAGCTCAGCCGAACGGGAGAGGGCAGGATGAGGGTGTCATACCTCCCTCCCATCCCCCAAAACCCTCCGCCGTGACAGCAGTCATTACGCTACCTGCTACTCACGGACTCCTGCTTTCGCATGAGTGACACCAGTATATCATTCCCGCGGTAGTACTGATTATGCCCTCTCCCTTGACGGGAGAGGGCAGGGTGAGGGTGTCATACATCTCTCTTGACAACAAACAGTAAAAATGCTAAAAGTGTAATTGAAAACGATTTTCATTTATACACTGCAATGGAACTTACAGAGAAAAGGATAACAGCTATCCTGAAGCAGCACGGATACAAGCTCACCGCGCAGCGACGCTCCGTGCTAAATGCAATCGCTGCCAGTCATGACCACCTAACCCCCGCAGCCATTTACGATAGGGTTCGCCGGGAACATCCCGGCATCGGACTGGTTACTGTCTATCGTACACTTGACATACTCGCCGACCTCGGTCTTACCTGCGAAGTACATTCTGGAGGCAATTGTCGAAGCTATCTGATGAGAAGACCTCAAGAACACCACCATCACCTCATCTGCTCCGAGTGCGGCACAGTGGCCGACTTTACCGATTGTGACCTAAGTGAGCTGGCGCACAGATTGTCACAGGAGACCGGTTTCGAAATAGAGGAGCATCTCCTTGAGTTCTCCGGTCGTTGCCAGAATTGTCAAACCAAGGCCTCATCGGGGAAGGTATTGCTTAATGAGCGCGAATAGACTTACCATAAGGGCTTTAACTGCCCTCATATTGCTGCCCATCATATTTCTAGCGGCATTTGTTGTGGCCTGTGTGCAGGAAGAAGCAGCAAGCGACAAGATAGGGATCATCGTCACCATACCGCCGCAGGCCGAATTCGCAGGTAAGGTCGGTGGCGAAAACGTGGACGTAACCATAATGGTGCCCCCCGGTGCAAGTCCACATACTTACGAGCCGACCCCGAGCCAGATAGCGGATGTAGCCAGGGCTGAGATGTATGCCGAGGTTGGATCGGGTATAGACTTCGAGCTTGTCTGGATGGACAGGCTCACGGCACAGAATGATGATATGCTGATCATCGATTGTTCCCAGGGTATCCAGCTAATTGAGATGGCGGCTACACACGAGGACGAAGGCGAAGACCATTCGCATGATACCCCGGACCCGCATATTTGGATGTCTCCTCCGAATGCCATGATAATGGTGCAGAACATCTATGAAGGTCTGGCACAGCTTGACCCATCCAACAGGGCTTACTACGAAGCGAACAGGGACGATTATCTACAGAGCCTGTCTCAACTTGATCAGGACATAAGAGATGGCCTTTCCGGGATAACAAACCGTACATTTATGGTCTATCATCCCGCTTTCGGGTATTTTGCCGAAGCATATAACCTGACTATGCTGCCCATTGAAGAGGAGGGGAAAGAGCCAACAGCGGCAGGACTGGCCAACTTGATTGACCAGGCAAAAGAGCATAACATACAGGTAATATTTGCTTCGCCTCAGTTTAATCCGCAGAGCGCCGAGGTTATCGCGGATGAGATAGGGGGAAGCGTTGTACTTATCGACGCGCTTGCCAGTGACTATATTACGAACTTGCGCACACTCCTGCACGAACTGATCGAAGCGATGGAGTAGCCATGCCACTTAACGAAGTAGTAACGATGGATGACATATGGGTTTACTTCAACAGTACGCCCATACTGGAGGGTATCAACCTGTCCATAGAGCAGAATGATTTCCTTGGCATTATCGGGCCAAACGGCGGCGGTAAGACTACGCTTCTCAAGGTCATCCTGGGGTTGATCACGCCCAGCCACGGCAGGATTTCGGTACTGGGGAAACCGCCACAGAGAAGCCGCAGCAGCATAGGTTACGTCCCCCAACACAGCCTGTTCGACCGGGACTTCCCTATAACCGTCTGGGATGTGGCACTGATGGGACGCTATGGCCAGACAGGGATTTTCCGAAGGTATAACAATGACGACAGAACAACAGTCCAACAGGCCCTGCGGACAGTGGGCATGCTGGATCATAAGGGACAACAGATGGGGAAGCTGTCCGGAGGAGAGCAGCAGAGGGTACTGATTGCGCGTGCTCTCGTATCCGAGCCCAGGCTTTTGCTCCTCGACGAGCCTACAGCCAGCGTCGATTCCACGATGCAGACTGAATTCTATGAGATCCTTGATAGACTAAAGCAGCAGATGGCAATAGTGCTCGTGTCGCATGATATCAGCGCAGTCTCCGTTTATGTTGACAAGATAGCCTGCCTCAACCGGCAGCTCTTTCACCACGGTTCCCCGGAAATCGAAGCTGAAGTGCTGGAAGCCACTTACAAATGTCCGGTGCAGTTGATAGCCCACGGCACCATCCCGCACAGGGTATTGAAGGAGCATTGAATTCATGATCGAGGCTCTTCAATATGAATTCATGAGAAACGCTCTTTACGCCGGACTGCTTGCGTCTGTAGTCTGCGGCATTATCGGCGTTTACATAGTGGTCAACAGGATCGTATTCATCAGCGGCGGAATTGCCCACGCCTCATTCGGCGGCATAGGGCTGGGGTATCTCGCGGGATTCAGCCCCGTCCTGGGAGCGATGATATTCACCCTTGCCTCCGCTCTGGGAATGGGGCTAATTACCAGAAAAACCAGGTTGCCCGAAGACACTGCTATCGGAATACTCTGGGCAATGGGTATGGCGCTTGGTATAATCTTCATCGGCCTGTCGCCGGGCTATGCCCCCGACCTTTTCAGCTACCTCTTCGGCAACATTCTGACAGTGCCCTTTTCCGACCTGATCCTCATGATTATCCTGGATTTTGTCATAGTCGCAATAGTCGTCGCCCTCTATAAGGAGTTCCTGGCCCTTTCGTTTGACGAAGAGTTCGGCACAGTTATTGGAATACCGGTCGAGCGATTATATTTTCTCCTGCTGTGCATGATCGCCCTGACAGTGGTTGTGCTGATAAGAGTCGTCGGCATCATCCTTGTGATAGCCCTGCTTACCATACCAGCGACTATGGCAAGACAGTTAACTCACGATCTGCGCAAGATGATGCTGCTAGCTATCCTTTTCGGTGCGGTCTTTACTTTCGGAGGCCTGTGGCTGTCGTACGAATTCGACCTGGCTTCCGGGGCTACAATCATACTCTTCAGTGGAACGGTACTACTTCTAACCCTGGGGCTTTCCCGACTGCGCAACAGAAAACACAAGGTATGGGAAGCCGCTTCATCGGAGATTGAATAAGAAGAGGGGCATAACTCAGGAGCAGTCTATTCGGAGTCATCAACCGCTGATATCAAGGCATCACTGGCATCTTCTTCCACCTGTTTCCTGCCCCAGTGGACCTTCTTGACCACCAGCCATACGGTTGCGGCAACGAACATGATAACAGCTATCAGCTGACCTTCCTGTATAGGGCCGGCGAATGTCTCCGTATCCCCGCGCCAGAACCGCACAGTGAAGGTCAGGCTGGAGTACAGGACCAGATACATTGCGAGCAGAGAACCGCTCGGCCTGAGGCGGCCCCTGAACACCCAGAATAGAAGCGCGAAAATGACAAGGTCCCCCAGCAGTTCATACAGCTGCGTAGGATGGATCAAAGTACCCAGCGGGGCACAGCCGCTGGCATGGCTGCCCGGATAAGAGTAGAAAACGGCCCAGGGCAGGGATGTCTGTTCTCCACAGCAACAGCCGTTTATTGTGCATCCCACCCTGCCGATGGCCTGTGCCAGGATAATACCGGGTGCCGCGAGGTCAGCCAGCGGCGCAAACGATATTTTTCTTATCCTGCAGTATATCCATGTCCCCAACAACCCTCCCAGTATCGCCCCAAAGATCGTCAACCCTTCGAACCCAAATATCTCCCGCGGGTTGTCGATATAGTAATCATATTTATCAATAACGTGGATAAGCCTTGAGACGATTAAACCCAGCGGTATTCCCCAGAGGGCAGCAGCCATAACGTTTTCAGTTTTTACCCCACCCTTCCTGGTAGTGAAATACCATACCCATACCACCAGAAACGCCACCGCTAAAGCAACCATTATTCCATACCAACGTAAGGTTACGGGGCCCAGGCTTAACGCTTCCGGGTTAATCCCTATTTCGATTTTGCCTTCTCCTGATCCAAAAGTCGTAGGGTGTGTGAAACGTAGTGAAACCCACCATTTTAGCTACGGGTAGGTTGGAGCAGATGCTCCAACCAGGCCTAGAGCGGATGCTCTAGGCTACCCCGTGCTTCCCCCGCGCGCGGTTGATTTTATCATTCCACTGATTTGTTCGAAATTGGTGGGTTACGTTATCACTTTACCCACCCTACGTTAGCTACTATATTATAAGCCAGATTCACCCTCTCACACAACACGCTCAATAGGCCCTACCGCAGTGGGGTGAATTACAGAGATAACACTCGCACCTGTTGCAATAAACGCTGAGCCGTGATATACCTAAATAGACACAAAACCGGGGAAACAAAAGATGGAAAAAGAGAAAAGTCTTCTTGAAATACTCCGGGGAAAAGGCTACCGCCTTACTCCCCAGCGAATGATGGTGCTGGAAGCCATCGAAGCCAGCCGTGATCACATCAGCGCGGAGGAAATACACGGCAAGGCCCGCGCCAAGTATCCCTATATAAACATCTCCACCGTGTACCGGACTCTGGAGCTACTGAAAGAACAGGGTTTAGTTACCGAGACATATTTAGGCGGGGGAAGGTTCCTGTATCATCCGGCAGGGAAGGCGCAGCACCATCACCTGGTGTGCCGCAAATGCGGCAAGGTCAGGGATATCGATGCCTCCGTATTCCAGCAGTTGCAGGACGAACTAAAGTCAAAGTACAGCTTCGACGCCGAGTTCGAGCATATCGCGATCTTCGGGACCTGTAAAAGCTGCCAGGCTTGATCGGCTCCCTGCTAATTATAAATGCCAATCCTCATAGCGACAGGTTAACTGACGCAAACCCATCATTCAAGCTAATCGATCATACCTAACATTTGGAGATGAGACCATTTGAAAAGCCCTTTAATCATCGCTCCGAACATAGCATCTAAACCGTTCGCCCTGAGCTTGTCGAAGGGAGCCCCTCGATTAACTCAGGACATGTCTGTCGAAGGGCTGTTCATGGTTCTACACGTAGGGGCGTTTCGCGAAACGCCCCTACCGGTGAAAAATCTAGAGTCCTGAATACCGGTTATTAAAAAAATAACATTGTACACCACTTCTTATATTTTGGTTGAAATGGCAGCGCTGATTCATAGAAGGTTCGGCTCGGAAACATTCAAGACGTTCATGGAATCTATTGACGAGAGCATAGACGTCATATGGATCGACAGGGCTACCCATCATGAAGCATGGAAGGCTATGAGCCGTAGAACGGAAAAGGATTTAAGTTTGGTGGATTGGATCACATGGGTTGTTGCCCTACGCCCTGGAGCAAAAGTGCTTTACTTGGATAAAGACCTTGTTCGAATCGGTCTTCCTGTGTTGCCTTAGCATGCGTTAATCATGCCCCGTTTAAAAATAGCGGTGGCTAACATCGAAAAACGAACTCAATTAGCCATCTCCGAAACCAAGTATTTTTGGAACAACAGAGTGTCGATGGTGTTAATGGTCTACGATTTGGTCAGTAGTTAAGTGGTCAGGGAAAATGTCAGTCATGAGAGGACTTACGTTGACTACAAAGTAACAGACAAGGTTACCAATCTTGAACGTGGTATTGGAAATCATTAGCGCCAGGAGCGATGACGGATAAGAATAGCCTCACCGCAAATTGAAATGGGAAATCCCGGATAGAAATTTGTGGGAGGTTCCTAAATCCGATAATTCGTGTATAATACTCACATAGGCATCGATGTATAATTGAAAGGGACATAAGACATTGCTGCGCAAATTCGTCAGGACAGTCCGCGATAAGCGGTCCGACAGCAGCGGTGATCAGGATTCATCACCCCCTCCAAAACAGCCCGACAACACGGCGGACCCGGAGAGGTCGGAAGAGCCCAAAGCACAGGCTGAACGCCTATCCTCCAAACCCGTTGGTCCCCAATGGCGTCAAAGCCACAGACGGCCTGCCCGCGAAAACAGACCTCCCACATCAGCCTCCAGGGATAGGGCGAAGACCACCCTCAGGACTACCCCCAGAACAACATGGAATCTATCGGAGTTTCAGGTAGCACAGGCCGAAGGGAAGATACGCTTCCATGATCTGAACCTGCCAATCGAGATCATGCATGCGATCCATGATCTCAGGTTTGAATACTGTACGCCTATCCAGGCTGCGATACTGCCGGATGCCCTTGCGGGCATAGATGTAACCGGCAAGGCACAGACCGGTACCGGTAAGACCGCTGCCTTCCTGATCACCATCCTCACACACTTGAAACGCCGTCCCCCGGGCGAGAAATACCGTCCCGGTACGCCACGCGCTCTGATCATGGTCCCCACACGCGAACTGGCGCTGCAGGTCAATAAGGATGCGAGTCTGCTGGGGAAATACTGTCATTACAAGGCCGTTGCCGTGTTCGGCGGGATGGACTACCAGAAACAGAAGCGGATGCTTGAGGAGAAGGTGGTTGATATTGTTGTGGCCACACCGGGACGGCTGCTGGACTATCAGCGACAGGGTGACGTAAACCTGGGCAAAGTCGAGATACTTGTAATCGATGAAGCTGACGAGATGCTCAATATGGGCTTCATACCCGATATACGGCAGATTGTACATAGTACCCCGCCCAAGTCTAAGCGGCAGACCATGCTCTTCGGTGCCACGCTCACGTCCCAGGTGACCCGACTTGCCTCGCAGTGGACGCACAATCCCGTTACAGTTGAGATCGACCCCGAGCAGGTGGCCGTCGATACGATTGACCAGGTGCTGTACCTCGTTAGGACCAGGGAAAGGTTCACCGTCCTGTACAACTTGATCACCCAGCAGAACCTTAAGCGGGTCCTCGTTTTCTGCAACCGCCGGGATCAGACTCGCAGACTGGCGGACCGGCTCAAGGCTCATGACATCAGTTGCGCCGTTCTCTCCGGCGACGTCGCTCAGAAGAAGCGAATAAGTACGCTCGAGGACTTCCGTTCGGGCAACATCAGGGTGCTGGTAGCCACAGACGTAGCCGGGCGCGGTATTCACATTGATAACATCAGCCATGTGGTGAACTACAACCTGCCGCTGGATGCGGAGGACTACGTCCACCGCATCGGCCGCACCGGCCGGGCCGGCGCTGCCGGAGCATCAGTCGGCTTTGCCACAGAGGACGAGTCTTTCCAGATCCCGGCTATCGAGAAATACCTGGGAGAATCACCGCGCTGTGTGTATCCAGATGACGCATTGCTCACCCCGGTGCCGCCTCCCACCGCGAGCGTTCCGTCACAGCCACGCCCACCAGCCCCACGGCGTCGGCGAACTCGGGGCGGTACTTGACCAGCCCGCCGCATCCCTGCAATGCCCCGGGCTTCAGTTCAGCCGCCATGAATGCCTCGTCATTGAAGAGAGGCTCGATTCTTAGTCTGGCAGTTCTCACAAGTCTAACCATATTGAGAAGAGGCAAGTAATCCAGTTGCACATCATACCATCGTTAAATATCAAATTCGGAAAATCGCTGTTACTTTATAGCTTGCATGAACAGCGGGCTCCGTATGTTATGTGGAAAATCCATGAGCAGTGAAAACATCCGCAATGTAGCCATCATAGCGCACGTTGATCATGGCAAGACTACGCTGGTCGATCAGCTTTTACGCCAGAGTGGCCAGTTTCGTATGGGGGAGCTAGCCGGTGACCTGATCCTTGATTCTAACCCGCTCGAACGTGAGCGCGGAATCACAATTCTGGCTAAAAACTGTGCTATCGACTATACCGATCGCAAAGGACGGGAACTGCACATAAACATCATTGATACTCCGGGCCACGCGGATTTCAGTGGTGAGGTCGAGCGGGTACTCATGATGGCTGATGGCGTTCTTCTTCTGGTTGACGCTTTTGAAGGCGTCATGCCACAGACACGTTATGTCCTCTCCAAGGCGCTCTCGCTGGGCCTGAGACCGATCGTGGTGATCAGCAAGATGGATCGTCCGGATGCCCAGCCAAACGATGTGCTCAACGAGGTTTTTGATTTGTTGGTAGACCTGGGAGCTGATGATCATGCCCTTGATTTTCCCACCATCTATACATCCGCACGCGATGGATGGGCAGTAGTGAATCCGGACGAGCATAATTCTTCGGATATTCATGATATATTCGATGCGATCATCGAATATATCCCTGCTCCACAGCTTGATGCTGATGCGCCTCTACAGGCACTTATAACTACACTTGATTATAACGATTACGTTGGGCGGATCGGCATCGGCCGGGTGTTCGCCGGGACATTGTATTCCGGGAGAGACATTATCCTCATCGACCGTGAAGGTAACCATTCGAACCAGAAAATCAACCAACTCTTTCGATTTGACGGTCTGGGCCGCAGGGAAGTAGACCGTATCGATGTCGGGGATTTATTTGCAGTAGTGGGTCTTGATAAGTTCGATATAGGGGATACCATCGCCGATATCGATCACCCGATCCCGCTGTCAACTGTGGACATGGACAAGCCCACCATCCACATGACTTTTCGCATCAACGATGGTCCGTTCAGCGGGCGTGAAGGCAAATACGTCACCAGTCGGCAGATACTTGAGCGGCTACGAAAGGAATTGAAGTCCAATGTGGCTCTTCGTTTGGAAGAGAGAGGCGATGAATTCATTGTCTCGGGCCGGGGGATTCTTCATTTGGGTATTCTCCTGGAGAACATGCGCCGAGAGGGCTACGAACTGACTGTGGGCAAGCCGGAAGTCATTTATCGAGAAAAGGATGGTAAGCTGCAGGAACCGCTGGAGTTCCTGGTAGTTGATGTGCCTAACGAAAGCACCGGAGCCGTCATGCAGCTTTTGGGAAACCGGCGAGCCGAGATGGCAACCATGGAGACGTCAGATACCCATACTCATATCGAATTCAAAGTGCCTGCCCGCGGACTAATTGGTTTGCGGTCAAAGCTACTGACTGCTACTCAAGGAGAAGCGATTATGCACCATCGTTTCTTCGAATACGGGGACTTCCGGGGAGAGATTCCCGGCAGAACCAGCGGTGTGATGGTTGCTGCTGGTACGGGCCAGGTTGCCGCGTATGCCCTTGACCAGCTTGCCGACCGGGGTACCCCATTTGTTGAGCCTGGGGACGCGGTATATGAAGGACAGATCGTTGGGGAACATTGCAAGGACACCGATCTGGGAGTGAACGTAATTCGGCAGAAAAAGCTCACGAACGTACGCGCTTCAACAAAAGACACTACAATTGTATTGAAAGCCGCCTGGCGACCGGAACTTGAGACAGCGCTGGAGTATATTGAGAGTGATGAATTAGTGGAACTGACCCCTCGGTCGATACGCTTACGCAAGCGTTTTCTCAAGGAAGCTGACCGCCGCCGCGCAATGAAGCAAGCTTCTCGTTAAGATCACCGGCCGTCATTGATTCAGTTTTGGCTAAAACCGAACTTTACCCTATTTCATTAAAGCCTGCTAGCTAATCTTCTTACTAATGAGTTTTCCTATCACATCTTCGAGCTGCCCCATGTCCAGTTCCCGCACCTCAGCCCGCTCCTTCATCCAGTCAGGCATTGACTGCGGTGGCGGCGTTACCCGGTCGGCTGGCCTGGGCACCAGGCTCAGGGCCTCATCCGCACAGGCCGTGATACAGAGGCCGCACCCGAAACAGCGCTGCTCATCCACCTTGCAACAGCCGTCTACTACAGACAGCGCATCGAACTGGCAGCGATCGAGGCACAGCTCGCAGCCTGTGCACAGGGCCTCGTCTACATGGGCTTGAAACCCCGAAGGTGCCACAGCCCCCATAATGCCGTACTCAGCCACGCCGCGCAGGATTGCACAGCTGCACGTACAGCAGTTGCAGACGTAGAAAACCCCCCGCTGGGTATTGCCCACGGTGTGAACCAGCCCGGCCTCTTCGGCACGGCGCAGCACACCCAGCGCCTCATCCTCTGTCAGTGCGCGGACGACCTCGCTCTCGTCGAAAGTGCCCGGCCGCTTGCTGAAAATCATGCATACGTCCAGGGGATGGTCGCACCCCTCCCCGATAAGCTTCTTCTGCTTCCGGCATATGCAGTCCATCACGCCCCACGACTTTGCCTCACCCAGAAGCTTCGAGGCAAGCTCATAGGGCATTACTTCGATGTCTGCCGGCACATTCTGTTCAACCGGGATAACCCGTTGAACAGACGGCTGCACGGTTAACAGTCTATGGAACGCCTCCTTGTAGTAGTCCTCGAAAAGCCGGGCGAACTCCTCATCCATATGCTCCAGTTGCAGCTCGTAGATACCGACCACGAACGGCATCAGGCCGTAGGACGTTTTTTCCCTGCTGTGCTTCTCTCGTATGAGTCCCCGCCCGGCCATGCCACTGAGAACAACCTCCAGTTCTTGAGTACTATCGCCCGTGCGTTCGGCAATCTCCTCCGGTAGTTCAGGGGTCAGCTTTAACCGCAGTGCCACGGCGGCTTCTTCAGGCGCGAACAGCTTGGCCAGTATTTTCAGCTCTACGCCGCTTTCAGTAGCAGGGAAGCCATTGGGTATAGTATCTAAACGCTGAGCCAGTCGCTTGTATACAGGATTCTCCGGACTACCTTTAAGGTTTTGGGCAGTCAACTTCACCTCCTACTACATAGTTCAGGCAATACGTCTTAAAACATTCTCTACTGTAAATGATGGCAGGGCCACGCCTCTTTTGTCAACCGGCCCGCCGGGTCCATTCCCGATAACCCTTCCCGCTCCCGGAGATGTTCTTGGGCCTCAAAATTCTTGTAACTGTTTTGAGTCCTTCGCCGCTTTCCGCGTCTATCGAGGCGCGCCATTAGTAGGGGCGTTCAATTGAACGCCCCTACGTCAATAAACGAGCGTCCCCTCAATGTCATTCCTGCGGAAGCAGGAATCCATAATAAAAGCAGGGGCACGGCATGCCGTGCCCCTGCTTAGAACCTCGTCCTCGCAACGATATCGAACAGCCTTAATCAGCGGATGTTGCAGAATATATAGCCGCAACTTAATAATGCGAGGATTTATTCCCCCTGTGAGGCCTGCTATCGGCTTGAAGTGGCGGGATGCCTATCCAATCAATTGGTGGCGCACTGGCTTCGAGCTTCCTCTGCCCCTCAAGCACACCATTCGGTATCATGCTTCTACCGGGCTAGGGCAGTTTCTTCACAATATCCGCGAACTCACCTCTTTTGAATGCCTTTAGCGTCAACGTCCTCACGTTGCCGAGCATGCCCAGTGTCATCAACTGAACGAAGGCTGTCTCGTCATTGGGCCCTTCTGCGATGGCCACGTAGTCGTACTGCCCCATTACTGCATAGAATTCCACCAGCCTACCACCCGCGGCTTCAAGAGACTTGGCCATCATTTCGACACGCGCCGGGGCCTCTTTAATGTTCTTGATCCCCTGCTCTGTCAGGTTTATCAGTATAATATAGGTCTGCATAGCTCCACCTCCCTTAATGTATAAGACCAGTGCGCCACCACTGATGATTGTCCCCGGTTTTGAATATATCTCTTAGCTTCAAAAAAGCGCTATGCCGAAACCGGTGGCCGCAGCTTAGCCCAGGGTCGTGCTTCCTCCAACTGCGCCGCGAGACGAAACAGGGTTGCCTCGTCTCCAAAACGCCCCATGAAGTGTGTGCCTATGGGAAGGCCGTCATTATTCCAGAAAAGAGGTACCGACATAGCGGGCTGTCCAGTGAAATTGGCTATAGGCGTAAAAGGACAGAACTCCGCAGAGCGAACGAACCCCTGCAAAGGGTTATCAGGCGGGGAGTCGAAGCTGCCCAGCGGCACAGGCGGCTCGGTCAGCGTTGGAGTCAGCCATAAATCGTAGTCAACCAAGAAACGCCCTATGTCACGTGCTACCCTCTGCAACAAAGCAACCGCGATCAGGTAGTCGGATGCGCTGTGCCGGCAGCCATTTTCATACAGCGCCCAGGTAAGAATTTCAAACTGGTCGGGTGTGGCGTTACGGCCCGACAGCAAAGCCATGCCATCTACACCCATGGCACAACCCGACTCCCACACGGTCATGAATGGCTGCAACACCATCTCCGCAGAAACATCCGGAGCCGCTTCCTCCACTTCGTGACCAATATCGGAACACAGAGCAGCCGCGTCGCGCACCGCCCTGACGCAGTCAGCGTGCACCGCCGCACCGGTGGGTGCCTCCACACTAAAGGCGATGCGCAGCCGCCCGGTATCGGCTCCGACCTCTCTAAGGAACGGGCGTGCCGGCGGCGGCGCCCAGTACGGGTCGCCTATATCAGGGCCGGCCGTGGCATCCAGCAGGGCCGCGCTGTCACGCACCGAGCGCGTGAGCGCATGATCGATTGCGAGCCCTCCTATAATATCGCCATAATCCGGGCCGGCAGGGGTGCGGGCTCTGGTTGGCTTCAGGCCAAATAGTCCACAGCACGAAGAAGGAATACGGATTGAGCCTCCGCCGTCATTGCCGTGTGCCGCAGCCACCATTCCAGAAGCCACAGCAGCAGCCGAGCCCCCGCTGGAGCCCCCGGCAGTTCGGCCCGTATCCCAGGGGTTGCGAGTAGGTCCGAACAATTGTGGCTCCGTGGTAGGGACAAGGCCAAACTCCGGCGTATTAGTCTTCCCCAGGATAATAAGTCCAGCCCTCTTATACCGTTTCACCAGCTCACTATCGTGATCAGGCACATGGTCACGCAGGAAGACCGAGCCCGACGTCATCCGCACTCCCCCATAGGAAGCAAATATGTCCTTGAGCAGAAATGGCACGCCGGTAAAAGGCCCATCAGGCAGTTCTCCCCTGGCCACTGTCTGCGCCTCTTCATACATCGGCGTGACAACCGCGTTTATGGCAGGATTCAGGCGTTCAATCCGCTCCATGGCCGCGTCCACCAGCTCGATCGGCTTGACTTCCTTCCGGCGCACAAGCTCAGCTTGAGCGGTAGCATCAAGGTCTACGAATGGGTCCTTTGTCGCCATGCTTATTACCTCCTCTAAACTTAAAACGCCAGTGTTAAATTGAGCACATACTAGACCAGCAACAGTTCAGTATGTTTCTACTGAAAAGTGCATACGGCACCACTTGATCTCCCGTAATAAAAAGGCGCATCAGGCGCCCCGTTGATCAAAGAGGACAGGACAAAGGCCCATGACTGAGGTCCCTATTACCAGGGAGCGTTTGATATGGACGGAAATTAGACTATAAGAGGTATAAATCAAGCGGAAACTCCCGTATTTTCCTTATATCACCGCAATGGGCCTTTGTCAACATGCCGGGCCACTCTGCCGGAAAAGTGCCCTTTTATTTGATATATGTATCCCGGTTATCTGTTTCTGCGGCTCACCCCGGTCAGCGCACTGCGTTGTAGATAAAGGCAAAAGCCAGAATCGAGCCAAATACCGTACCGATTACCCGCAGCACTCCCCATCTCCTCCTGGAACCGGTTATGGCCAGCGCGAAAGCCAGGGGGAACGGCCCGAATATGTCGTTCACAGAGGCCCCTGGCAGGATAAGGACGCAGGATATTATATCGCATGCGAGATTAAGCGTATTCCCGCCACTCTCATCGACCTCTTCATCTTCTTGATACTCAGGAACAACCTCCTGTTCCGCTATCCGCTTGAGGTTCAGTCTATCATATTCAAGCTTCACATATCCCTTACTCTCCAGACTTAACCAGGCCTCCTCCAGTTCTGAGACTAAAGGCACCCTCCCCTCCTCCACGAAACCATCGCCCGACTTCCGGGCTTCCCGTTTCTGCTGCTCCTCGGATAGCTTCAGTCTCAACCCCGGCCAGTCTTCTATTGCCCCGCCCGCGTTGTTAAGCAGCCGCATGCAGGCCTCTTCTATCCAGCCCAGCCTTGGCCTGCCTATCACTCCCATCTGCTTGCGCTCCATGTTCGCGTATGTATCACCATTTATCGCCCTGCGGCAAACTTTGTAACAGGAATAATCATAACTCACAACGCTGATACCCCACAACATGATTCCGGCAGAGAAGACACGTACAGGCAGTATGGCATCCTGTGAGGATAGTCAATTATTTAGAGATCGCTGAAAAAGACGACTTTTAAGAATTTACCCTTATCAGGCGATAAACTTTACTTTTTTCACCGCCATGATAGCCAATATTGGAGCAACATTTTAACTCAGGCTATCACATCTTTGC
>Ga0180432_10005268_pt1 | contig 17312 bp, 15 predicted proteins | sample SS_ome_10_FD_132414 | JGI IMG/M metagenome (GOLD analysis project Ga0180432, IMG submission 132414) | Hypersaline lake sediment archaeal communities from the Salton Sea, California, USA - SS_1_MS_2 metaG | ecosystem: Environmental > Aquatic > Non-marine Saline and Alkaline > Hypersaline >...
CCTTGTTGGCGGAGGCCAACGTTGAGCCAGGGTTGGCGGAGGCCAACGTTGAGCCAGGGTTGGCGGAGGCCAACGTTGAGCCAGGGTTGGCGGAGGCCAACGTTGAGCCAGGGTTGGCGGCGAGGGCCGAACCCTCCACCGCGGCACTCACGTCAGCCATCAGCCGACCGCGCCTTCCATTTGCAGTTCGATGAGCCGGTTGAGTTCGAGGGCGTACTCCATTGGCAGTTCCCGGGCGATGGGCTCGACGAATCCGCGCACCACCATCGCCATCGCCTCGTCCTCGGTCATCCCGCGGCTCATCAGATAGAACAGTTGGTCATCGCTAACCTTCGACACGGTGGCCTCATGGCCCATCGTGACGTCGTCCTCGCGGATGTCCACGTAGGGATAGGTGTCACTGCGGCTGACTGTGTCGACCAGCAGCGCGTCACATTTCACGCTTGAGCGCGAGCCGCTCGCGCCTTTGTTCACTTGGACCAGTCCGCGGTAGGAAGCGCGGCCGCCACCGCGGGCCACCGACTTGGACACGATATTGCTCGACGTGTTCGGTGCCAGATGCAGCATCTTGGCACCGGTGTCCTGATGCTGTCCCTCGCCGGCGAACGCGACCGAGAGCACCTCGCCCTGGGCGTGCTCCCCGGTCATCCACACCGCCGGGTACTTCATGGTGACCTTGGAGCCGATATTGCCGTCGACCCACTCCATGGTGGCCCCGGCCTCGGCGCGTGCCCGCTTGGTGACCAGGTTGTAGACGTTGTTCGACCAGTTTTGAATGGTCGTATAGCGGACCCGCGCATTGGGTTTGACGATGATCTCCACAACAGCCGAGTGCAGCGAGTCACTCTTGTAGATCGGAGCGGTGCACCCTTCCACGTAGTGAATATAGGACCCCTCGTCGGCGATGATCAGGGTCCGTTCGAACTGGCCCATGTTCTCGGTGTTGATCCGGAAGTAAGCCTGCAGCGGGATGTCGACGTGGACACCCGGCGGGACATAGATGAAGGATCCGCCGGACCACACCGCGGTGTTGAGTGCGGAGAACTTGTTGTCGCCCGCCGGGATCACCGTGCCGAAGTACTTCTTGAAGATCTCCGGATGTTCCCGCAGTCCGGTGTCGGTGTCGAGGAAGATCACTCCCTGCTCTTCCAGATCCTCCCGGATCTGGTGGTAGACAACCTCGCTCTCGTACTGCGCCGCGACACCGGCCACCAGCCGTTGCTTCTCCGCCTCCGGAATACCCAGCCGGTCATAGGTGCGCTTGATGTCCTCTGGCAGTTCCTCCCACGAAGTCGCCTGCTTCTCGGTGGAACGGACGAAGTACTTGATGTTGTCGAAGTCGATGCCCTCGAGGTCGGATCCCCAATTCGGCATCGGTTTCTTGCCGAAGGTGCGCAGCGCCTTGAGCCGCACGTCGAGCATCCAGTCCGGCTCGTCCTTCTTGCCGGAGATGTCTCGCACCACCGCCTCGGAGAGACCGCGCCTGGCACTGGCACCTGCGACATCGGCGTCCGCCCAGCCGTATCCGTACCGGCCGAGGGAGGCGATTGTCTCCTCCTGGCTGAGCGGTTGAACCTCGGGGGTAATCGTCATGCCGACGCTCCTTTTTCTTTCTCGTTGTCTGGTGCCGCGGCGTGGTCGGATGCCGCAGCGCTGTCGGGTGCACCAGCGGCGCCCGGGACGGATGGGAGTGGCCGTGGGAGTGGCAGGGGTGGGAGTGGCAGGGAAAGTGGGATATTGGTGGTGCAGGCGCAGTCCCCGTTGGCAATGGAGGCCAGTTGCTGGACATGGGTGCCGAGCAACTCGGAGATAGCCTGCTGCTCAGCCTCGCAGAGTTCCGGGAACTCCTCTGCCACATGGGAAACCGGGCAGTGATGTTGGCATATCTGGATCCCTGTGGCCGGCCCCTCGACCCGCGTGGTCGTGGTGGCGTAGCCGGCCCCGGTCAGCGCCTCGGCCACCCGCTGCGCCGCGTCCTCCAACGCCCCGTCCTTCAACACCCCGTCGTCACCGGGGGTGACCGGCGCAACGCCGTCCAGTATGGCGTCGATGCGGCGGCGGGCGAAGGTCCGTACCGCCTCTTCCCCACCGATTTCACGCAGTTGCCGCATCGCGGCGGAAGCAAGATCGTCATAGGTGTGTTCGAGCTTGCCCCGCCCGGCCGCGGTGAGACGGTATCGCTTGGCGGGACGGCCTCGACCGGCATGCTGCCAGGCGGCCGCGGGCCCGGACTCGGCGTCGCCGTCGTCGACGAGCGCATCGAGATGCCGACGCACCCCGGCCGCGGAAATGCCCAGCCTGCGACCGATCTCCGCCGCGGTGATCGGACCCGCTTCCAGCAACAATCCGACTACCGAGCGGCGGGTGCGGCCGTCATGAGCCGACGACCGCGACACCGGCGACTCGTCGGGCAGGATTTTCACAACACCAGTGTGACGCAATTATAGATCCGGGTCCAGCAAGGGCACCCTCACCCACAGCCGCACGCCCCGTGGAGCCGGATAGAGTGCGGAGGTGGCAGCGCGCCAGCATCCCCTCAGCCTGTCCATCGCGAGCTGGCACGGCGACGAGCGGACCGTGGGCGCGCCGCTCGACCGGGTCGAACTACGGGCCATGGACCGGACCCGACTTTTCGGGGCGACCGGAACCGTCCTGATGGCGATCGGGGCTCTCGGTGCCGGGGCCCGCCCGGTCGTGCAGGACCCCACCTTCGGGGTGCGCCTGCTGAACCTGCCGTCCCGCATCCAGACCGTCTCATTGACCATGACCACCACCGGGGCGGTGATGATGGCATTGGCCTGGTTGATGCTCGGCCGATTCGTCCACGGCCCGCGCCGGATGTCGCGCAGCCAGCTCGACCGCACGCTGCTGCTGTGGATGCTGCCGTTGCTCCTCGCCCCACCGATGTACAGCAAGGACGTCTACTCCTACCTCGCGCAAAGCCAGATCGCCCGCAACGGCCTGGACCCCTATCAGGTCGGCCCGGCCCCGGGACTCGGGCTGGACCATGTGTTCACCTCGTCGGTGCCCAGCCTGTGGCGGGAGACACCGGCTCCGTACGGGCCGCTGTTCCTCTGGATCGGACGGGGAATCTCCGCGCTCACCGGCGAGAACATCGTTGCCGCGGTGCTGTCACACCGCCTGGTGGTGCTGATCGGGGTCGGCCTGATCGTCTGGGCGACACCGCGGTTGGCCCGCCGCTGCGGTGTCGCGGAAGTCACCGCGCTGTGGCTCGGTGCGGCCAACCCGCTGCTGTTGATGCACCTGGTGGCCGGAATCCACAACGAGGCACTGATGCTGGGTCTGATGCTTGCCGGCACCGAGATCGCACTTCGGGGCATCTCGTCCCCCGCCGGGAAACTGCTGCCCAGACCGGTGCGATGGCCGTCCGGCTGGCGCCGGTCCCGCGCCGAATGGGCTCGCTGGTCCCCACTGGCCCTGCTGGTCGCCGGCATGGTGCTCATCACCCTGTCATCACAGGTGAAGCTGCCTGGCCTGCTGGCTCTCGGGTTCACCGCGATGGCCCTCGCCCACCGATGGGGCGGCACGCTGAAGGCGTTCCTGTCCGCCGGTGTCCTGACGCTGTCGGTTGCGCTGGCGGTGATGGCGCTGGTCGGCTGGGCGAGCGGACTGGGCTTCGGGTGGCTGTTCACCCTCGGCACGGCGAACGTGGTGCGCAGCTGGATGTCCCCACCGACCCTGCTTGCGCTGGCGACCGGCCAGGTGGGCATCCTGCTCGGGCTGGGTGATCACACCACCGCTGTGCTCTCCCTCACCCGTGCGACGGGTGTGCTCATCATCGCCGCCCTGGTCAGCTGGCTGCTGCTCGCGGTATTGCGCGGACGGTTGCACCCGGTGGGCGGGCTGGGTGTCGCCATGGGCGCCACGGTGCTGTTGTTTCCCGTCGTCCAGCCGTGGTATCTGCTGTGGGCGATCATCCCGCTGGCCGCCTGGGCCACCCGGCCACGTTTCCGCATCGCCGCTGTCGCCGTCAGCTTGATCGTCGGGATCTTCGGGCCGACCGCCAACGGTGATCGCTTCGCGCTGTTCCAGATCCTCAACGCAACGCTGGCCAGCGCGGTGATCGTGCTGCTGCTCATCGGCTTGACCCTCAACCGGTTGCCGTGGCGCCATCTGCCCGGATCCGACGAGCGCTACAGCGGCGAAGATCTCGAAATAAGAGCTGCGACGAGTCCTTCAGGGCAACCACCGGCGAACGGCCCCGGCCGGGACGCCTACGCTGATTCCCCGTGAGTCCTGGCTCCCCCACCCCGGTGCGGCTTCGCGGGGTGTCGAAACGCTATGAATCCACTCTCGCGGTCTCGGATCTCGATCTCGACGTGGAACGAGCGGAAGTGCTCGCCCTGCTCGGCCCCAACGGCGCCGGCAAGACGACGACCGTCGAGATGTGCGAGGGATTCATCCGGCCCGACGGAGGCACGATCGAGGTGCTCGGACTCGATCCCGTCGCCGACAATGCGCGGGTACGCGAGCGCATCGGCGTCATGCTGCAGGGTGGCGGCGGTTACCCGGCCGCCCGGGCGGGCGAGATGCTCGACCTGGTGGCCGCCTACGCCGCCCGGCCACTGGACCCCGGGTGGCTCCTGAACACCCTCGGCCTCGCTGATGTGGCCCGCACCACCTACCGGCGGCTGTCCGGGGGGCAACAGCAGCGCCTGGCACTGGCGTGCGCCATCGTCGGCAGGCCCGAGTTGGTGTTTCTCGACGAGCCGACGGCGGGTATGGACGCCCACGCGCGGCTGGTGGTGTGGGAGCTCATCGACGGGCTGCGCCGTGACGGGGTGACGGTGGTCCTGACCACACATCAGCTCAAGGAGGCCGAGGAGTTGGCCGACCGGATCGTCATCATCGATCGCGGGTCACCCGTCGCGGCGGGGACCCCGGCCGACTTGATGCGCAGCGGTGCCGAGGATCAGCTTCGGTTCACCGCGCCCCGCAGACTGGAGTTGTCGCTGCTGATATCGGCCCTGCCCGAGGGCTACAGCGCCACCGAGGTGACCCCCGGCGAGTATCTGGTCGAGGGCAAAGTCGACCCGCAGGTGCTGGCCACCGTGACCGCATGGTGCGCCCGGCTCAATATTCTCGCCAACGACCTGCGGGTCGAGCAGCGTAGCCTCGAAGACGTTTTCCTGGACCTGACGGGCAGGGAGTTGCGATCGTGACAGAGCTGTTTCCGGCGGGGACGTTCACCCCCGACCCTCGTCCGAGCGATGTTCCGCGGATGCTGGCCGCGCAGTACGGCCTGGAGTTGAAGCTGCTGCTTCGCAACGGCGAACAGTTGCTGCTGACCATGTTCATTCCGATCACCCTGCTGGTGGGGCTTTCCCTGCTGCCGCTGGGCGACTTCGGAGACAACCGGGTGGCGGTGTTCGTGCCCGCCATCATGGCGCTGGCCGTGATCTCGACGGCCTTCACCGGCCAGGCCATCGCGGTGGCATTCGACCGCCGGTACGGCGCGTTGAAGCGACTCGGCGCCACCCCGCTGCCGGTGTGGGGCATCATCGCCGGCAAGTCCCTGGCCGTGGTGACGGTGGTCTTCCTGCAGGCGATCCTGCTTGGGGCAATCGGCTTGGCGCTGGGCTGGCGGCCGCATCCGGCCGGGCTGCTACTCGGCGCGTTGGTGATCGCGTTGGGCACCGCGGCATTCGTCGCGATGGGATTGCTGCTCGGCGGGACACTACGGGCCGAGATCGTGCTCGCCGTGGCCAACCTGCTGTGGTTCGTGTTCGCCGGTTTCGGGGCGCTGACGGTGGAAAGCGCCTCCGTTCCTGCCGGGCTGGCCTGGGTGGCCCGCCTGACACCGTCAGGGGCTCTGACCGAGGCATTGACTCAGGCGACCACGGTGTCGGTCGACTGGTTCGGCATCGCCGTGCTGGCGGTCTGGGGTGCGATATCCGCAGCGGCCGCCCTGCGTTGGTTCCGATTCACCTGATCGCCGGACCCAGTTGGGCCCCCTGGGCAATCCCCTACTACGGCACGTAGTTCCATCTCCACTAGGCTCGCACGGTGACCCCGGCACAGCTTTTCCTGCGAATCGTGGACAAGCTTCCGCTACCCAGTGTGCGCACGCAGCGCATCATCGCCGCCGCAGTGGTCCTGAGCCAGGCGCTGATTTCGGTGACCGGATCGATCGTGCGGGTTACCGCATCCGGTCTGGGGTGCCCCACCTGGCCGCAATGCTTCCCGGGCAGTTTCACGCCGGTCCCGCACGCCGAGGTTCCCGGACTGCATCAAGCTGTGGAATTCGGCAACCGACTGCTCACCTTCGCCGTCGTGATCACCGCGATCCTGGCGGTGCTTGCGGTGACCCGGGCCAGACGCCGCCGGGAGGTGCTGGTCTACGCCTGGCTGATGCCGGCCTCCACCGTCCTGCAGGCGGTGATCGGCGGTATCACCGTGCTGACCGGACTGCTGTGGTGGACGGTCGCGATTCACCTTCTGGTATCGATGGCGATGGTGTGGGTGGCCACGCTGCTCTTCTGCAAGATCGGCGAACCCGACGACGGCGTCCCCGTCCGCACTGTGCCGAAACCACTGCGCCAGCTGACTTTTCTCAGCGCACTCGCGCTGACCGCCACTCTGATCACCGGCACCGCGGTCACGGGTGCCGGACCGCACGCCGGGGACAAGAGTCCGGACCGCCCCGTACCCCGGCTGGAGATCGAGATCGTCACCCTGGCCCACGCGCACAGCGCCCTGTTGGTCAGCTATCTGAGCCTGCTCCTCGGTCTGGGGGCCGGCCTGCTGGCCGTCGGGGCCCCACGCACCGTCCGGCGGCGACTGGTCGTGCTTCTGTGCCTGGTTGCCGGGCAAGCCCTTATCGGGTTCGTGCAATATCACACCGGCGTCCCGGCCGTTCTGGTTGCGATGCACGTCGCCGGGGCCGCGGCCTGCACGGTCGGCACCGCCGCGTTATGGGCGTCGATGCGACAGCGGACCAAGCCCGAAACGCTCGCAGGCTGACTCCACTTCGATGGCGAATCGGCGCAACTGCAGCAGCCGGGTCGCCGTATCCAGTTGACTCCAGCCCAGTGCCGGCTCGACGAGTTCGAGCTCCAGCAGCGCCGGCGCCTCCGGCCCCCCGATGAGATCGACCCGCGCGTAGAGCAGGTCGGCCTTCGCGACTCCGGCCCGCGCGCATGCGGCGTCTAAGGCGGCATGCCCCAGATCCCACATCGGAAAGTCAGGGTCGGCGGGAGCGAGCTTCTCGCTCGCGTAGGTACCTGACTCGTCCAACGCCGGCGATCGGCCCTCCGGGGGCAGCATCGGGCCTTTCGTGAAGGCGTGCGACTGTTCGCCGCCCAGGAAGACCATTGCCGTCTCGCCCGCCTCCACCCGGGCGTCGTAGGGCTGAACCAGCACGCTGCGCCCCTCATCGAGCAGCACCGCCGCACCCGCGGCGGCCGCTCCGTGATCGGTGAACCGCAGAGCGTCGACCGAACCGGCCCCCACCGCGGGTTTGACAACGACCTCGGCGTCGGCAAGGGCGGCCGGGAGGACCGGAGCCTGACCGGGTTCGAGGAAGAAGGACGGCACAGTGGGCAATCCGGCGTCGGCGAGATCCCGCAGATAGTGCTTATCGCTGTTCCAGGCCACGACCGCCGGCGGGTTGAGCAGGTTGCGCACCCGGGCTGTCCAGGCCAGGAACTCCTCCCGCCGCGCGGCGTAATCCCAGGCCGCCCGCAGGATCACCAGGTCGGCCGCCTCGGTCCGTGGATCATCCCAAGCCATCCATCGGGCGTGTAGACCACGGCTGCGCAGGGCGGCGACGAGTCCGTCGTCATCACCGTCGCCGTCGGGCAACTGCCGGCAGGATGCCAGCACGATCCGTGGGTGAAAGACATCCGGCCGGGCCAATTTCATCTCATCTCCGATGGGCTGTTATGACCACACAGAGGATGAGTTGTGACCACACAGGGGATGATATGTGACATGTACGCAGTGGAAGTCGCCGAGACGGGCGGCCCGGAAGTTCTGCACTACGTCGAAAGGCCGACGCCGGCGCCCGGCCCCGGTGAGGTGCTGATCCGCGCCGATGCCATCGGGATCAACTACATCGACACCTACTTCCGATCGGGACTGTATCCGCGCACACTTCCTTTCGTGGTCGGCCAGGAGGTCTGCGGGACCATCGCCGCGGTCGGCGACGATGTCGCCGCCATCAACGTCGGAGACCGCGTGGTGACCGCCAACGCAACCGGCGCCTACGCCGAATATTGCACGGCTCCGTCTGATTTCGTGGCCTACGTGCCTGAATCGGTGAAGTCCGACGACATCGCCTCCGCGCTGCTTAAAGGGTTGACGGCGCATTATCTGATCAAGTCGGTCTACCGGGTAGCCCCGCAGGATTTCCTGCTGGTACATGCCGGCGCCGGCGGCGTCGGCCTGATTCTGACCCGCTGGGCGACCAGCCTCGGCGCCCGGGTGATCACCACCGTGTCCACCCCGGACAAGGCGGAACTGTCGCGGCGGGCCGGGGCCGTGGAGGTGCTGAATTATCCGGAGGACCCTGCGAGCTTCGCCGAGCAGGTCCGGGATCTGACCGAAGGGCGCGGGGTCGCCGCGGTCTACGACGGAGTCGGCAGATCGACATTCGACGCCAGCCTCGCCAGCCTGGCGGTACGCGGCACGTTGGCATTGTTCGGGGCATCCAGCGGACCCGTCCCCCCGGTTGATCCGCAGCGCCTCAACGCCGCCGGGTCGGTCTACCTGATCCGCCCGAACCTCGCGCACTTCATCCGCACACCGGACGAATTCGCCTGGCGGGCCGGGGAACTGCTGGACTGCATCGCCGACGGATCGGTCACCGTCACCGTCGGCGGGCACTACCCGCTGGCTGAGGCGCGGCGCGCGCACGAGGATCTGCAGGCCCGCCGGACCGTTGGTGCGGTCGTGCTGCTGCCCTGAGGAGCGCTAGCCGAACAGCAATGGCAACGGGATCACCGAGTCGACAGCCAGAGCGCAGAACACCGCTGCCAGGTAATTGTTCGAATGCAGGAACAACTTCAGGGGCTTAACCGGGTCGCCCCGCAGCACCCCCGCGTGCAGGCGATGGGCCAGGGTGAGGAACCACGCGCCGGCCAGCACCGCCACCGCTGCGTAGAGCCAGCCCGCGGCCGGGACGAGCGCCAGGGTGGCCGCCACCGTCAGCCAGGTGTAGATCACCACCTGTTTGGTCACCTGCCGCTCGGTGGCCACCACGGGGAGCATCGGAACCCCGGCGGCTCGGTAGTCCTCTTTGTATTTCATGGCCAGGGCCCAGGTGTGCGGAGGGGTCCAGAAGAAGATGATGGCGAACATTGCCAGCGCCTGCCAGCCGATGGTGCCGGTGACCGCCGACCAGCCAATCATCACCGGCATGCACCCAGCGGCACCGCCCCACACCACGTTTTGCGAGGTGCGCCGTTTGAGTAGCAGCGTGTAGACCAGCACGTAGAAGGCGATCGTCGCGGCAGCGAGATGAGCCGATAAAAGGTTGGTGGTCCACCACAGCCAGAAGAACGATCCGACCGACAGCGCAAGTCCGAAAATCAGTGCATGGGCGCGGGGTACCGTGGCCCGAGCCAGCGGGCGGCCGGCGGTGCGTTTCATTACCTTGTCGATATCGGCGTCGGCCACGCAGTTCAGGGTGTTGGCCCCGCCGGCGGCGAGCATCCCGCCGAACAGGGTGTTCAGGATCAGGACAAGATCAACCGAACCTCGGGAGGCCAGCAGCATGGCCGGGATCGTTGTGACCAGGAGCAGCTCGACGACACGGGGCTTGGTCAGCGCCAGGTAGCCCCGAAGAACGCTTCGGATCCGGCCCGGCGCCGCCTGAGCGGTATCGCCGACGAGGTGGGTTTCGGGCATCCTCACGCAGTCAACTCCTCACGGGCGGCGACTACCGGCCCCAGCGTCTACTACACAAGATGGTAGACCGGGATGCGGCCGATTCGGTACAGCAGGGTCCAATCCCGGTATTAGGGTGGGTTCCTGTACCGGGTTGCCAGCCAGTTCGACGTCCCCAGGAGTGACTTCGTGACAACGCTCGACGAGATTTCCGCGCTGACCCGACCCCATCACCCCGATGACTGGACCGAGCTTGACTCTCGGGCCGTCGACACGGCTCGGGTGCTGGCCGCCGACGCGGTCCAGAAGGTCGGAAACGGTCATCCTGGCACCGCGATGAGCCTCGCACCGGTCGCCTACACCCTGTTCCAGCGGGTGATGCGACATGACCCGAATGACACCGAGTGGCTGGGCCGCGACCGATTCGTGCTGTCCTGCGGGCACTCCAGCCTCACTCTCTACCTGCAACTTTATCTGGGTGGATTCGGCCTGGAACTGACCGATATCGAGGCGCTGCGTACCTGGCGCTCGAAGACTCCGGGTCACCCGGAGTTCCGGCATACCCGAGGTGTCGAGATCACCACCGGTCCGCTGGGCCAGGGTCTCGCCTCGGCAGTCGGGATGGCGATGGCCGCACGTTACGAGCGCGGGCTGTTCGACCCCGACACCGCGCCGGGCGCCAGCCCGTTCGACCACTACATCTATGTCATCGCCTCCGATGGCGATATGCAGGAGGGTGTCACCAGCGAAGCCTCCTCGCTGGCCGGCACCCAGCAATTGGGCAACCTCATCGTGATCTGGGACGACAACGAGATCTCCATCGAGCACGACACCAATATCGCGTTCACCGAGGACACCCCGGCTCGATACGCGGCCTATGGCTGGCATGTGCAGATCGTCGAGGGCGGTGAGAATGTGGCCGGTATCGAGGCGGCGATCGAAGCGGCCAAAAAGGTCACCGACAAGCCGTCGTTCATCGCCCTGCGGACCATCATCGGCTATCCGGCCCCCACCAAGATGAACACCGGCGGAGTGCACGGCTCGGCCCTGGGCGCCGACGAGGTGGCCGCCACCAAGAAGATCCTCGGCTTCGACCCGGAGCAGAGCTTCGAGGTTGCCGATGAGGTCATCGCCCACACCCGAGAGCTTGTCGACCGCGGCCGGGCGGCCCATCAGAGCTGGCAGGCGGATTTCGACACCTGGGCGCAGCGCGAGCCCGAGCGTAAGGCCCTGTTGGACCGGTTACTGGCCAGCCGACTGCCCGACGGCTGGGACGCCGACCTGCCGTATTGGGAACCGGGTTCCAAGGCACTGGCCACCCGGGCGGCATCCGGTGCCGTCCTCTCGGCCATCGGTCCGAAACTCCCCGAACTGTGGGGCGGGTCGGCCGACCTGGCCGGCAGCAACAACACCACCATCAAGGGGGCCAAGTCCTTCGGGCCACCGTCGATCTCGACCACGGACTGGGACGCGACCTGGTACGGCCGCACCCTGCACTTCGGCATTCGCGAACACGCGATGGGCGCGATCCTGTCCGGAATCGTCCTGCACGGCCCCACCCGTGCCTACGGCGGGACCTTCCTGCAGTTCTCCGATTACATGCGGGGCGCGGTGCGATTGGCCGCGCTGATGGACATCGACCCCATCTACGTCTGGACGCACGACTCGATCGGGCTCGGCGAGGACGGTCCCACCCACCAGCCGATCGAACATCTGGCCGCCCTTCGCGCGATCCCGAGGTTGTCGGTGGTGCGCCCGGCCGACCCGAATGAGACGGCGTACGCGTGGCGCGCGGTGCTGGAACGCACCGGTGGCCGCGGACCGACCGGACTCATCCTGACCCGGCAGGGGGTGCCGGTGCTGGAGGGCACCAGCGATGAAGGCGTCGCCCGCGGCGGCTATGTGCTGGGCGGTGGAAGCCCGGCCGATGATGCCGAGGTGATCATCATCGCCACCGGATCCGAGGTCCAGTTGGCGGTCGAGGCAACGGCATTGCTGGCCGCCAAGGACATCCGGGCCTGTGTCGTATCGATGCCCTGTGTCGAATGGTTCGAATCCCAACCTCAGGAGTATCGCGACAGCGTGCTTCCGCCGGACGTCTCGGCCCGGGTGGCGGTGGAGGCCGGAATCGCCCAGAGTTGGTACAAGTACGTCGGCGACACCGGGGAGATCGTCTCCATCGAGCATTACGGCGAGTCGGCGGACGACAAGACCTTGTTCCGCGAGTTCGGGTTCACCCCCGAGGCCGTTGCCGCGGCTGCGGAACGGGCAATCGACAACTAACCGGCAATCCCCCACCTAACAGATCCCCAACCCACCCAGGAGTTCTCATGGCCCAGAATCCGAATCTCGCGGCGCTATCCGCGGCCGGCGTCTCCGTCTGGCTCGATGACCTGTCCCGGGATCGCTTGACGTCGGGGAATCTGCAGGATCTGATCGATACCAAGTCCATCGTGGGGGTGACCACCAACCCGTCGATCTTCCAGGCGGCGCTGTCGAAGGGCGAAGCCTACGCCGCGCAGGTCGCCGAACTCGCGGCCCGGGGGGCCGACGTCGACGCCACCATCCGCACCGCCACCACCGACGATGTGCGGGCGGCCTGCGATGTGCTGAGGCCGCAGTGGGAGGCCTCCAACGGGGCCGACGGTCGGGTGTCGATCGAGGTCGATCCCCGCCTGGCGCACGACACCGACAAAACCATCCTGCAGGCGATCGAACTCTGGAAGATCGTCGATAGACCCAACCTGCTGATCAAGATCCCCGCGACACCGGCCGGACTGCCGGCGATCACCGCCGTCTTGGCCGAGGGCATCTCGGTCAACGTCACCCTGATCTTCTCGGTGGAGCGGCACAGAGCCGTGATGGACGCCTACCTTGCCGGGCTCGAAGCCGCCGTGCCCGCCGGTCACGACCTCAACACGATCTTCTCGGTCGCCTCATTCTTCGTCTCCCGGGTCGACACCGAGATCGACAAACGGCTGGAGGCGATCGGCACCGATGAGGCCCTGGCGCTTCGCGGACAGGCCGGGATCGCCAACGCCCGGCTGGCCTATGCCGCCTACGAAGAGGTATTCGGCTCGGGCGGGCGGTGGACCCCACTCGCCCAGGCCGGCGCCTGGGTGCAGCGGCCGCTGTGGGCCTCGACCGGCGTGAAGAACCCGGACTACTCCGACACGATGTACGTCACCGAACTGGTGGCGCCCGACACCGTCAACACGATGCCGGAGAAAACACTCGACGCGGTCGCTGACCACGGGCTGATCACCGGCGACACCATCACCGGAACCGCCGCGGCCGCCCAAGAGGTGTTCGACAGACTGGAGGCAGTCGGAATCGACCTCGGCGACGTCTTCGTCCACCTCGAAGAGGACGGCGTGGACAAGTTCGAGAAGGCCTGGTTGGAACTGCTCGATGCCACCCAGGCTCAGTTGGACGCCGCCGACAAATGAGCCCGGCACGCACCTCGAGCGTCTCGACGCCCGTGCCGGCCGGCTGGCACAACCCGTTGCGGGACAAGCGGGACAAGCGGATGCCACGCATCCCCGGCCCGTGTGGCGTGGTGATCTTCGGCGTCACCGGGGACCTGTCCCGAAAAAAGTTGATGCCGGCGATCTACGATCTAGCGAATCGGGGGCTGCTGCCCCCATCGTTCTCCCTGGTTGGTTTCGCCCGCCGGGACTGGGCCGACGAGGACTTCGGCCAGATCGTCTACGAGGCGGTCAAACAACACGCCCGCACCCCGTTCCGTCAGGAGGTCTGGGACCGGCTGTCGGAGGGATTTCGCTTCGTACAGGGCAGCTTCGACGATGACGCGGCCTTCGCGAAGCTCGCCAAGACGCTGAACACCCTCGACATCGAGCGCGGCACCGGCGGAAACCACGCCTTCTACCTCTCGATCCCGCCGAAGGCCTTCCCGGTGGTCTGCGAACAGCTCAAACGATCCGGCTTGGCCGATCCGGAAGACGGCCGATGGAGCCGGGTGGTCATTGAGAAACCCTTCGGACACGACCTCGCCAGCGCCGAAGATCTCAACCGGGTGGTCAACAGCGTCTTCCCCGAGCGGTCGGTATTCCGCATCGACCACTATCTCGGCAAGGAGACGGTGCAGAACATCCTCGCGCTGCGGTTCGCCAACGAACTCTATGAGCCGATCTGGAACAGCCACTACGTGGACAGCGTGCAGATCACCATGGCGGAGGACATCGGCCTCGGCGGCCGGGCCGGCTACTACGACGGAATCGGCGCAGCACGCGATGTCATCCAGAACCACCTGCTGCAACTGCTGGCCCTCACCGCCATGGAAGAGCCGGTGAACTTCGGGCCGGACGAGGTCAAGGCCGAGAAGATCAAGGTGCTGGCCGCCACCAGGCTGGCTCAACCGCTGGACCTGACCACCGCCCGCGGCCAGTACGCCGCCGGCTGGCAGGGTGGTGAGCACGTGGTCGGACTACTCGAGGAGGAGGGCTTCTCCCACACCTCGACCACCGAGACCTTCGCCGCGATCACGCTCGACGTCGACACTCGGCGGTGGGCCGGTGTGCCGTTCTACCTGCGGACCGGAAAACGTCTGGGCCGCCGGGTGACCGAGATTGCGTTGATGTTCAAACGGGCGCCACACCTACCGTTCGACGCCACCATGACCGAGGAACTCGGTCAGAACGCGCTGGTGATCCGGGTGCAGCCGGATGAGGGCATCACGCTACGGTTCGGATCCAAGGTCCCCGGCAGCACCATGGAGGTGCGCGACGTCAACATGGACTTCTCCTACGGGTCTGCATTCGCCGAGGATTCCCCGGAAGCCTATGAACGGCTGATCCTCGACGTACTGCTCGGAGAGCCCTCACTGTTCCCGGTCAACGCCGAGGTCGAATTGTCCTGGAAGATACTCGATCCCGCTCTCGAATACTGGGCCGGTCACGGCAAACCGGACCCCTACCCGTCGGGGACCTGGGGACCTGAATCATCGTTCGAGATGCTGGAGAGATCGGGTCGGGAATGGCGGCGCCCGTGATGAGCGTCCAAGCGGAACGGAGTTGGCCTACGTGATCGTCGATTTGCCCGACACCACCACCAACACCATCAACAAGCGGATCACCTCGCTGCGTGAGGAAGGCGGCGCCATCACCCTGGGCCGGGTGCTCACCTTGGTCGTCGCACCCGATAGCGAGGACCTCTTGGAGGATTCGATCGAGGCCGCCGTCGGCGCAAGCCGGGAGCATCCCTGCCGGATCATCGTGGTGGTGCCGGCCGCCCAGCCGGCCACCGAGGCGCGACTCGACGGCCAGTTGCGGGTCGGCGGAGACGCTGGTGCCGGCGAGGTGGTCGTTCTGAAGACCTCGGGTCCGCTGGCCGAGCATGCCGCCAGCGTGGTGCTGCCCTTCCTGCTCCCCGACACTCCCGTGGTGGCCTGGTGGCCGCGGGTTTCTCCGGCGGTTCCGGCGCAGGATTCCCTGGGCCGCTTGGCGATTCGCCGCATCACTGATGCCACCTTCGCCCCCGACCCGTTGGCCTCGCTGCGGAGCAGGCTGGCGGGCTACGCCAAGGGCGACACCGATCTGTCCTGGAGCCGGATCACCTACTGGCGGGCCCTGCTCGCCTCCGCCCTGGAACAACCCCCTTATGAACAGGTCACCTCGGCGGTGGTGTCCGGTCTGGTTGACGAACCCGCCCTCGATATTCTGGCCGGCTGGCTGGCCAGCCGCATCGACGGGCCCGTCACCCGTGCGGTCGGCGATCTCAAAGTCGAGTTGACCCAACCGAGCCAGACCATCACCCTGAGCCGGCCTCAGGACGGGTCGACCGCCACCCTGGCCCGCACCGGACATCCCGATGCCAAACTCCCACTCGCGCGCCGGGAGACCCGGGACTGTCTCGCCGAGGATCTGCGCCGCCTCGACGCCGACGAGGTCTACCACGAGGCGCTGGCCGGTATCGAGAAGGTGCGGTACAGCTGATCGTGGGTGCGACCATCCAGACCTACCCGGACACCGACGCGCTGGTGCGCGGTGCCGGGGATCTTCTGGCCGAGGCGATCTCCATGGCGATCGCCGCCCGCGGCAAGGCGTTGGTCGTGCTCACCGGCGGCGGGACCGGGATCGGCCTGCTCTCACACCTCGGCACACATCGGGTTGACTGGTCGCGGGTCCACCTGTTCTGGGGAGACGATCGTTTCGTTCCCCGCGCGGACGACGAGCGAAATGAGAAACAGGCCCGCGAGGCCCTGCTGGACCGCATCGAGATGCCGGCCGGCAACATCCATCCGATGCCACCCAGCGACGGTGTCTGCGGTCACGACCTCGACGCCGCGGCCCGTGCCTACCAGGATGAGCTGTCCGCACTATCGGAGACCGACTCTCCCACGCCGGTTTTCGATGTCCATCTGCTCGGCATGGGCGGCGAGGGACATGTCAATTCGCTGTTCCCGCACACCAAGGCGGTCCGAGAGACCGAGCGAATGGTTCTAGGAGTCGACGACTCACCGAAACCACCACCGCGCCGGATCACGCTGACCCTGCCCGCGGTGCGCCGGTCCCGGCAGGTCTGGCTGGTGGTGTCCGGTGCGGCCAAGGCCGACGCGGTGGCCGCGGCACTGGCCGGTGCCGACCCGGATGAAGTGCCGGCCGCCGGTGCGGTAGGCCTGGAGAAGACGATTTGGCTTCTTGACTCCGCTGCGGCGAGCAAACTGTCAGACTGACCGCCATGGACGACAAGACCCGGCCCCGCACCCCGACCGAGCGGATCAGGACGCTGGCTCAGGCGGCTCTCAACGCCGATGAGACCGTCGATCAGATGGACCATATTCTCAACGACCTGGAACAGAGCCTGATCGGCCTGAACCAGGCGGTGGGCACGATGGAAGCGTCGCTTGAGTACTTCAACAACACTCTTCACCGTCTCAATGAGAGCCTCGGCCAGCTCGAGGGAATGATGGGTCGGGTGATGCGTCTGGTCGATGTCGCCGAATCAGCGATGGCGCCGGTCGCGGCCACTGAGGCGGCCGTACGCGGAGCGTTCAAGGCCATCCGGGGAAGGTAACCTCAGCCGCTGTTGCGCAGGGCCGAGGCGAGACCGCTCATCGTGAGCAGAATCCCGCGTTGTACGAGTTCGTCGTCCTCGCCCCCCCGGTACCGGCGAAGCAGCTCCACCTGAAGATGATTGAGCGGTTCCAGATACGGAAATCGATTGAACACCGAACGGGCCAGCGCGGGGTTGTCGGCGAGCAGGTCGTCCTGGCAGGCCACCAGTTTGTGCATCGCGATGGTGCGCTCGTGTTCGGCCCGGATCATGCTGAACACCCGTTCGCGCAGTTCGATATCGGCCACGAGTTCGGAATACCGGGCCGCCAGGCCCATATCGGACTTCGACAGCACCTGAGCCATGTTGGACAGCACCGAACGGAAGAACGGCCACCGGCGGTAGAGGTCGCGCAACACCTCCAATCGGGCGGGATCCTGATCGGCGCC
>Ga0180432_10005270_pt1 | contig 17311 bp, 31 predicted proteins | sample SS_ome_10_FD_132414 | JGI IMG/M metagenome (GOLD analysis project Ga0180432, IMG submission 132414) | Hypersaline lake sediment archaeal communities from the Salton Sea, California, USA - SS_1_MS_2 metaG | ecosystem: Environmental > Aquatic > Non-marine Saline and Alkaline > Hypersaline >...
ATTCTCTTTAAAATCTTATTCATCATCTCATACATCATCATTCCTGCAAATATTGGAATTGAATCTATAAGTTTTTGAACTATCTCTGGATTTTTTTCCATTTTATCTTAACCTTTTCGTGCAAATTATGAACATTTGAAATGATGATACCACACCATATCAAATGGCTTAAATCCCTTCTTTGGATGAATTGATTTCCAAACATCTATGAACTCTTCTTTTGATTCAGCACCCTCAGATTGATAAAGGTTCTCTGCTACAAACCAAAGAGGAATCTTAATCACTAATTCAAGTTCATAATCAACATCATCTACTCTAAACCAATCTCCAACTTCACCATATTTCTTAGTTCTTGATGTTGCTTTTTTCCACTGCCTATCAAGTCTTTCACGACTCCAATCATTAAATGGTATCTCTATTTTCATTATTAATCACCTTTTTGTTTTGTCACAATTTAGAATGCTAAATTTACATGATGGACAATAATAAACGTCATCAATTCCTTTTACAAGTGGTCTACCATGAAGACAACAATATCTCATTACATTCACCTTTTATGCTAAATGTTAGATATTTTTCTCACACTGAAAACAACAAAACCATAAACAACACCAATGAAATAGTTAAACCCAGTATACAAACCGTGACATCTGCCCCACCATCCTTCATAACTGTTCACCCTTGCCCTACCTTATTTTTCTCCCTTTAAAAGCACACCAATAAACTCAAGAGCATCAGGATGCACATTCGTACCCAAAATACGAACATGCTTCTTATAACGATAATAAGTAAAACACCAACCAAGACCACCATTCATCGACTTCACCCCTGCCATACCATCTCACTCCGTGTAGGAAACGCACCACCTTCAAGAAGCATATACCGATGACTCCAATACGCAACCACTCTCTCCTCATACTCAGAACACACACCCTCTACAACCTCTTCCAAATCAAACAAGGGATCATGCAACTCCATCTTCTTCAACAACATACTCTATGCTTCACCATCCTTCACAAGAAAACCCAATGATCCACACAAAGGACAATCAGGAGTCTCAGTATACCTACTATGACCACAACTGACACATTCACGAATCACAACACCCATACCCTATCACACCACCCGTATAAGCTCACTACCCTGATCATCACGACCAACATAATAAATAACCTGTATATCCACCGCCTCATTAAACTTTCTTTTCCCCGTGTCCACATTAAGACCTTGATCACGGATAAACTTGTTAAGAAAATCAGTTTTACGGACACTGTCACCCTCAGGACCATTCTTTTCCATACTATCAAAGATTTCCTTCATACGACCATAATAATTAATTCCACTCATAATAAACCACGTACTCCATATATTATTCTTTTTTTTCCTTTTTATCATCTTTTTTGTTATGCTTACAGAGAATTTCTGTCATTCGTTCAATAGCCCTATCCATGAGTTCCACACCATCAATCACAGATGTGCAGTTGACAGTGAGATCAGCACAATACCAGAAACCAGATGCTGATTGTTTTACAGAAACTTTGTTTTCTCCTAGATCAATGTCCAGGTGGATTCCATTTTTAGATTTTTTGTTCATGTTGTTATCACAAAAAAAGAGAATAACATAGGGGTATATATGTGTATTGGTTTTTGTTAAAAGTAATCAGAGAGTAAATCAGAATGATTGTTCTCACTGATTTTCTCCTTTTTTCTTTCAACTTCTGCCCTATTGATTGCATCAAGAACTTTATCCTTATAATGAAGAAACGCATGATCAAAAACCTTGTTCTTCAAAAGATAATAAATAGCCTCACATAAATCATCAAAGGTAGGCTGATTAACACCATTAATCTTAATACGATACACTTTATCATTATCATTTAAAATTTTAAGATCATATTGTTTAACCCTATCACACTCTAAAATAGTGAAACCATTATTCTCATAAACAATTCTTTCCTGCACCATACACACACCAACCATCCCTATCAGTTCTACCAAAGTAATCAAGTTTAAGGCCAATAAACTTCTCATCAATCATCTGATAAAAACAATCAGGCTTCCTTGAATGCTCCCGTCTTTCCTCATAAATAATATCACGAATATCCTTATGCTCCCAAAGAGGCTTACCCTTAACACCCAAAAGACAAAACTCACATTGAAAACGTAACCATGAACCAATACCCATCTTCTGTTTATTCCAAACAAGAATACCTTTATACTGAAAACCCCAATGCTCTAAAATCTCCTTAGCCATCCAAATATCCTTATGAGTAGTCCAAAGCCAAAGAATACAGTCATCCTTAGAAGGAATATCAATATTCTTAATCTCATCATAACTCATAGTAGGATAGGTCGCCGTGGTACGGCGACCATCAGCATCATAACTATCTTCACCCCCATCAAAAGTCCATGGTGGATCAACAACGATAATATCAAATAAACCAGATGGCTTCGTTAAACCTTTTCTTATTTCTTCTTTCTGCATATCAATCTTCTGTTTTCTCTTGGTTTCCTTGATACGTTTCAATATATCATGCTTAGTAGGAATATCCTCTTTAGTTTCATATTCACCAAATACCTCAGTGACAATCTCAGGATGACGATATATCTCCTGAGCATAATGAGATTGTTTCTTATCCAAACCAGAAGGCAATTTACCGAGAGTTCCTTTAAAAGAACCCTCGGCGGTTCTAATTGGTTCTTGTTGTGTGTTTTTAGATAGTAATTCACCAAGACGGGCCTCAGCATCAATCACCAACTTAGAAATCTCCCTACCCTCACGAATCTTCTGATCCCTAACACCCTTCGCAATATCCACCTTAGACAACGCTTTAATCTTTAACTTAACGACCCTGATAGCCTCATTACCAACAAGAACGAAATCAACAAGTTCCTCAATAGTTTCAGGAAGTGTTTGATCTCTGACAATGATTTCATCCATGATTATTTCTCCAGAAGACTCATGACAAAATCATGCCAAGATTGTTTCCCTTTTTTTCTAGTGAGTTGATCATGTTCTTGTTCTTCCAGATAGAGATGTACTGTTTTCATAGAATAACCATAATACTTAATTAATTTATTAATGTATCGTTAATGTGTAAAAGATTGTGTAAACCTTAAACAAAAAAAAAAGTATATAAATACAAAACACTTGTCGATCAATCTTGTTTTAGAATAAATGCTATCTCCAAACGAAATTTAAATAATAGTAGTATACCTTATAATTAGTTCCAGTGGAAATCTACCCCCTCTGGGTGTATATATGTGTCTTCTTGTTTTTTTTTTTTATTTCTTTTTACAGTTCCCCCTAGGGGGAACGCGACCACGACAAACTTTAACACGATTATAAACAGGTAAAAAAAATTGAAGACTATAACTTCTTCCAGATCATGTATTCATTATAATCCTCATCACCTGACTCCTCATACAGGGCATCCTTCATATGTGTGTTCAGATAATGGAACATGCCTAAAAGAATTAATGCAACCACGGAACACACAAAAAACAATATCCCCATATGCAACAGACTCATCTTACTTTCCATAGGGTACGTCTATGACAGATACCCCGATCATCATAAAACAGATCAGAACCATCCTCAACAACCATGCCCCTTTTCATTAGTTCATTTCTCCGCCCATTCACACTAGAAAGACTTATCCCTGTTATCTCTGCAACATCCTGATCAGTGATACCACCCCTGTTCGTATGTGTCCTTATGGTATCATATACGACCTGTTGCAGACGACTTAGTTCTATGGTGTCTTCTTTTAGTTGCTGGTAACTAAAATCACGGTTATATCTGCTTTCACTCTGTGTCTGTAATGGTGTCTGTATTGTATTCATATTTTTTTCTTCACCTCTTTTTATACGTTCTGTTATTAGGGGAGGAAGGGATCGGTGAACAACATAAAGAAGACCCGGGCAAGGAGGCATATCCTATCGAAAAATGTTTCTTCTTTCTCACCAGACACCGACCCCTATACACTGTAATGAAAACCTGGTGAGTCTGATGGTGAAGAGAGGAAGACGGGACAAAAAGGTTCGGGAAAGATGAGGGTGATCCCGTCTTCCTGGTGTTGTGATATGTGATAACGGAAAAGGTATCAGATGGGATGCATTAAAAGGTTTTCCGTTTTCACCTTTAGTTAGATTCACTCACACATCACAACACCCATAATAACATAGGGGTATATATGTGTATTGGTTTTTTTAAAGTGGCTCAGTGAAAGTATTAATAAATAATGAAGAATATCTAAAATAGTTTCTAGTATTATATATATAAGTAACCTTACCCAATCCGTTGAAAAATAAAATAAAAAAAAAATCAAAATTTCATTCTTCAATATTGAGATCACTAATAGTCATACGAGCATAACTATCTCGATATTCTTTATACTTAGTGTAAAGGTCTTTAGGCATATCCTTCAAATAAAAACTTTCCCTGTGTATCTCTTCCTCTCCTGCTCTTGTCTTATCAGGACTTTTCCATTTCAGATATACTCTACCTACTCTTCTAGTTACATGTGTTTTATCTTCTGACTTCCATATTTGAATCAGGTATCTCCCTTTTAAATTACGTATATCTGTTACCACATTACTAGAATCTACAGTAGTCAACATAATACATCCCCAATCAGATCGAGCAACCTGGAAATATCGACAAGCACCCTTAACTGCTTTTTTCTGATAATCTTTAGAGTTTAACCAGTTTCCTGCATCATCCCATACCAACAAGGGTTCCCTCTTTCTTTTCCCTTTGAATCGTGACACAATTTCATCAGGTTGGTATACGATATATTTTTTTAATTCAGACCAGTTCCATGTACCATATATATTCGCTAAAGCCATCAATGCAAAAACACTTTTTCCCCAACCCTGTCTACCTTCTATCAAGATGATACCTAATTCATCATTTTTATACCACTCATTAATTGCATTGACAGTTCCCCCTTCAAATTCACTTTTAGCAATCTGTAATAATTCCTCAAATTGTTCTTCATTAACAATTTCGTCACCAATTATTCTATCCATGTTTTCCCTTCATTGTTGATGTTGTGATAACTTTATTTTTTTGTGTTTGTTCTTTACTTATTCTTAGAGCCTGTGTCAATGCCTCTGCATCCACCTGATGAATCTTACTTTTAATCTGCATCCAAAGCTCCTCAATAGGAATCGTTCTATCCTTATATGTGCCAAGACTAAAAAAAAAGAACCGCCCATCAACCACCATCTGATCATAATCAATAAGATCACGGACAAACTTTTCAAAATTAGGAACCCGCATAATTTTCCCATCAGAAAGCCAGAAAACGGTTTCTATGCAACCAAGACCAAAATTAGCATCATTGTATAAGTCAATGACCTTATCACGTTCCTCATCGCTTACAGGCCGTTTCTCACGTATCAACTCATCAAGTTTATGACGAAACCGTCTCTGCTTGTTTTTTGTATCCTCAAACGTGGCCCGTAACTGCTTCTCAAGACTCATAAGTCATAATCATGAATAAGCTTACTATAAAAATTCAAATACGCAATCGCATACTTCTTCCATTGCACAGACCCATTATACTGTTTACGAAGCTGATCATCATTCCCCGATTCAATACTCTGTATCCGTTCATCAAGTTTTTTATCATGCGAAGATTCAAACTCCTCAATCTTCTGCAATGCAACAACATCAGGAATACGACTCTTCAACAATTTCAACCTGTTCACCGCTTCATCATACACCCCATCAATGATGAATGCATGAGCTTGATCAATCTCCGATTCAATAAAATCACGACTCATAATATCATCGCCTCCATCATCCCCTTAACATTCAACGTGAAAAACGATCCAGGTTCATACCTGTTCAACTCAATAGTATGACGAGTCATAGGGATAACACATTTAAACACTTCAAGATTTTCATTATATTCCTTAGCAAGATTCTCAGCATAACCACTCAGATGAAGCTCATTCAGTTTCTCCCAACCCCATTGTTGCTTCTCTATAACACTTTTAGGGAGACAATGTACATGAAAAATATCAAGATCAGGTCTAATATTCATACCCAGTATCCCTGGTGCATTTTTTTTCTCATCAATAGATATAATCTGCATCACTGTTTCCATTGCAGGAACATCATTCATTTAATTCCACTCCTATTTTTTTAAGTTGTTCACGATTAAAAACAGATTTCTCAATCATATACTTAGATGGCCCATAGGGGAGACGTAACATATACTGTTTCGGATACACCGACACACTCTCAATAAGATCACCATTCACCCAAACGTCTGTGTTTCTCTGCCTCATATCATGTCTTGACTCAAACTTCACAAAATTCATAGATCATTCACCTATTACACATTTTTTTTTATCCACCAAACATCTGATACGCAATACCACCTATCAATAAAAGAATCACCAAAGGAATCACAATCTTTGTGAAATCCCCCGAGGGAGTCTTCAACAAATGCATATCCTGACTACGCATCTGACTAATTGTACTGTCAATAATCGCCTCATTATCATAAGGAGTAGCACCCTCCGCCCAATCCAGATATTCTTTCACATTAATAGTACGACCATCGAACAATAACTCTTTCATCTCACGGAGAACATCAATATCAACCTCTTCAAGCATCTCCCATTTCACAGGGTCACGAACAATCGGTTTAAGAAAATCAATGTTTTTAAGATCATTATGACATTTTATCCCCTTTATCTGCTCATACAAAGCAAGGAACTCATCTTCATTACGGACACCATAATGCCGTTTCCATTTCTCCACGGCATCAACCAACCATAACGGGATCGTATGACCAATATCCTGACTGCTGAATACGACATCATGCCCCGCAACATTCAAGTTATCACCCGTGTCCTTAATGTTCATATATCCGCCTCCCTTCTTCTGACGAACTTTCACCCGTATACGATTCGGTTCACATTTTTTTCCATTATAAATTTTCATCCCGCTTTTACCCAGATGAAACACCTTAGTAATATTTGGATCAGGAAGCTCACCAAGTTTAGCACCACCTGTTTTTTCCATACGGCTCTGATATAAGATAACTCCAAGGAATACAATGACCACACCCATTGTTTTAAACCCTGTGGACACCATAGGTAACAAGGGAATCCCCATAGGGAGAAGTATTGTGTCTATGAACATGAGCAATGAGCCACCCATGACCAACCCATATAATAACAATGTAAATAACATATTTTTTTTACTCCATCGGTTCTTCATTATTCTTTTTTGATTTAAACAATCCTGCTACTTTATCATGACGACCTGTGATAAGCCGTTGAAAAATATTCTGCTTTGGTTGGAATATCATATTCATCTGTCCCATCTCCTTAGACCTGGTAAGCTCTGTGTAATAAGCGGAACGAAGACCCCGTCTTAACTCGATAAGCTCTGCATTCCTTCTTCCTTTACGGTTATATGCTATATGTGCCATCCAGAGATTATCATACTGCCATAGAAGATTACTGATCTCTATCTTATCAAGATTTGCTCTAGGAGCAGAACAGAGCAGAGGCCCAAGGATTTTAATGATCATCCGTTTCTCTTGTACCTCATCACCCTTATTGACCTCTGGCATGGGAAACTCAAGGACATATTTAATCCATGCCTCCTGAAAAGGTCGTTGCACTGATGGAAGAGATCGTTGTTCCTCATCCATGAACTCGTCTGTCATGTTTTTTCCTCTCAAGTAATAAGGTTATACCACCATTGACAATAAGGAACAAACCAATAAGGAACAAGATAATAGCCCCTGCCAGATTCGTTATAGATAAAATAAAAAACCAGAACATTGCACCAATCGCCATCATCACCATACTATACGTATAATTCTGATATTTGTTTTTCCAGATGTTCCCATTTATCTTCTCAAGGTCTTCTTTTATTTTACTATGAACCCAGGGACTAAATTCTCCATTCCAGTATTCTTCAAAATATGATCGTTCTTTTCTAGTAAGCCGTACTCCCTGGCTTTCTTTCATAAAAACAGTTTATAGGTTGTCACTCTATATATAGTTAAAACGTAACAAAAAAAAAAGAAAAAAGGAGAGAGAGGATTTATTTTTTACGAAGATGTCCTTTCACTCTGACTTTTTTAGAGCTATGAGGTTTTTTCCTCATATGAGGTTTTACACGGCATTTACCCATATTGTCTTTATCCTCCAATACGGTTCACATAACCCAATATGACCACGGCAACGACAACAATAGCGATAATAGGTGCTATCTGAAAGAACGTGGCAGATTGATCCATGATGTCACTTGTGGCATTTTGAGAATAATTGGTTTTAGCTCCACCAATGTTATCATCAATCGTGGTTGTATCAATCGACCCAGCGATATTATAAAACACCAGGACAGCGATGATAATGGTAATCAGAATACCGACTACTGCACCAATCATCTTCACGTCTGCATCCTCGTTTTTAATGAGACGTTCCAGTTTCATCTTATCCACCAATACGGTTCACATAACCCAATATGACCACGGCAACGACAACAATAGCGATAATAGGTGCTATCTGAAAGAACGTGGCAGACTGATCCAAAGTATCCTCAGTGGCATTCGCAGCAGGAGTATTGGTTGTGCCACCAAAGTTGGCATCAATCGTGGTTGTATCAATCGACCCAGCGATATTATAAAACACTAGGACAGCAATGATCAGGGTAATCAGAATACCGACTACTGCACCGATCATCTTCACATCTGCTTCATCATTTTTTAACAAGCTTTGCAGTTTCATAAGAGAAGATTATTATTATTTACCATATAAATACTTAAAATGGTTTAAATTATATTAACAAGAGTCTGATCCCTGTTAAAATCATATTAACATCCTCTTATAATCTTGGTTTTTCAAAAAGAATCGTCTGTTTCTTAGACCTATCATACCCTATGACCAACCGATCCATGTCACGAAGTTTCCTTATCTTTGGTTTATTTGCAATCTGTTTTGCAAGACTGCCATCTGTTATGATAGCAAAACGATCTTTTTCAAATCGTTTCATTATCTTATGTATCTCCGTGTTCATAATCACCAACATCAACAATATATTTTATTTTTTATACACAGGGTAAGCAACACCATTACGAATAATATACTTTGTTTTCCCCTTAGATGATGTATTCTTTTTATTTTTTCTTTTCTTAGAGGGATTGTTTGGTTGTTTTCTTTTATGGGTTTTCGTTTTCTTCTTTGGTTCCTCACCCAATAGCCAACGATTCGCAGATTCAGCGTTACGACTGATACGGTTCACCGTCTGACGTACCGCCTTCTTCTGTTTCTTATAATATTTTTTCCTTTTCGCTTTCGCTTCACTTCTTCTTTTCTGGTTATACTCTCTTATTTTACTATCAATATTATGATCATCACCACTACGAACTACTCGTACAACCCTGCCTTTTTTATTTCTTATAAAACTTGTTTTCGATTCACGTATCAATTTCATATTTTTATTCACCATCACCATGCCAATTCTTATAATTATACCATTTATCCCAAATCATAACCAACAGATAAATAAAACTCAGGATAAAAAAACCAAGGAACAAATACACCAGATAAGGAGAAATACTACTTGTATACGTATACACCCCTGTCACAATCGTATCATCAGATTGAATCGCCACATACGGAAACTCAATCACCATATTAGACAACGACAAAATAAGCCAGATGATACAACTTAACATGATACTGGTAATATTCCAAAACGGGTTACTCTCATATTTCAATGCGATAATCCAGAACAACACCGCCATACAAAACAACATGATAAACAGTACAGACCACATAAAACTCTAATTCCTCCTTTGCAACAACAATCCAATAAATAAACTGGTAAACCCCATTGCAATAAAAATAATGAACACCGTACTCATACCCGTAGCCCCTGCAACCGATGCCCCTGTAAACAACAATGCACCAGTGATAAGCATAAACATGGATGTAGTAACAATATCCTGTGTTTTCACATACAACCCGATACTAAGGATACAACAAGGAAACAACCAGAACACCTGGCCATTACCCACCATGTCCTCAAAAGGATCAGTCCACTGAGCAAAAATCGTATTAAACGGATCAGAGATAAACTCAGACCCGTTAAGACCATCTGCTTTCACTGTTGAAGAACAGACACCTGCAACAAAAACAAATAAAAAAATAAGAAACACACTATAACTAAACCATTCAAGACGATCCATCTTATGTAATCTTTTATAATACTTAAACAGGGTTTTCTTCCACATACTAATTTATCCACTCCCACTAAGCATGCCAGCGATTGCACCCGCCCATACAAAACCCATCCCTGCTGTACCAATCAACAGAAACCCCTCTGGGATATAGTTACCAATACCAAGAATCGTGATTGTATTCAGATATGCAGCCCAAAAAGCAACACTAAAAATAGACACACCAAGAATCGCAGTGCTATGAGTCATCCAAGCAACCACCAGACCACCAAGACCTGCACCAGTGAGAACCAAAGCCCAAATCCCATTCATCCCTGTATTATCCTGAGTCACACTACTAAATGTTGTATTCCCATCATCACCAGGGACAATACCACTATGAGACCCTGTATCGAAAATACCCATACCACTCACATAATGAACGCTAAGGTTAAAGATGAACAGACTCAACGTGATAATGATACATATCTGAAACAGGGTCTGTTTAAGCTCCGTTGCCATAACTCTCTAATACCTCCTCACTTGATAAAACGAGGGTTCACGGCTAAATATTTTCATAACAAACCAAGTAACAGGAAGACTGATGAACAATGCAAAAAACAAGGTAAATGTTGCTCTATATGTTGGCATCAATGAATCTTTTTCATCTTCTGCATCTCCAAAATCAGCATCCTCAAAACCAGTGAACACCAGCTCCATCGGTGTACTAAACAGATAAAAACAGGTTACCACAATAAAACTGTATATGATAAATATTGATACAATCCTTACAATACTATCCATGGTTAATATCTCACCTCCTGCCATTCTTTAAGTTTACGGATAAACCAGAACCCTGTAAGAATAAGAATGATAAACACGATGCCATCCCACATATAATTAGAGAACAGGTATACTGTTCCTGTCTCACTATGCTGACGGAACATCCCAATAATAGGATTCAATAACCAAAGGAGGAAACCACCAACGATGAACACACTAATATATTCCAATGCTGTCTTTGACCCTGTTATATGATCATCCCCTTCCTTTTTTTCTTTGTACTTTTTTTAAGCGGGTTTGGCAGATCAAAACCTCTGAACTTATACAACTCATTAAACCCATCAACAGAAACTATATTCTTTCCTCTTCCACTCATAGACTTAGAGGGAATATAAGGCATCTTAATTTTAACTGATGGTTTCATAAGATAGGATGGTTTATATGATGCTTTTGTCTTAGTTTGTAAAAAGGGGATAGCTATCTGTTCCTGTTTTGTTTTCTTTTTTGTCTCCGTTATACTTTCAATTATCTCATCTATATCATTAGATTTAATAGGAGTTATAATAACTTCTTCATCTGGTATGTTAAAGACATCTGGTTTAACTTTTATTATACTCTCGAAATCTTTTTCCGTATCAACTACTGTTTCTATCCTTCTGTCTTTTTTACTTTCAAATCTTAAATTTGGTTGTAAAAATCGGTAAAACCCTTTCGCTTCAATATAACCTACTCCTGCTACTGGTGCAACAGGGAAATCTACTTTCAATGCAGGTGCTGCACGTTGACGAATCAACCCCAGTCGCCCCATCCCTGATGATTTCACAGGTTTCTGAAACACGGTAGTATCCACTGTTGGAACTATTCTCTGTATACCTCGTACATCTTTTTTCAATGCCTTCAATGGATATTTCCATCGTTGACGACTCACCCATTGCTTTTCCCATTTCGCAGCACTTTTCGCCCAAGCAGACATAGGATCATCAGGACTGGGGCCAGTGAAAAATCCTGCTTTTGTAGACCGTGTACCAGGAACAACACTTACTGGTTTCATTACTCGTTTCTCATAGACACCACCAACAGTTTCAACCTTTCTATAAGGAAAACCACCTCGGCCAACATCATAGATGTCGTCAATACCATACCCCATTGTTTTTTCCACATCAAGAATATCCTCAACACGTATACGAGCTTCATAAGGTTTCATCCTTGTAACATAGGTGCTGTCAGATACATCATCAAGAAACTTGGTAAATTCCTGTTTTCCCGCCCGTATAAAACCTGGTTGTTTCCTACCACCAAAAACAAAACCTGTTTCAATGAACTCTTTAGATGGTTTAATCAATGGTTTTTTCCAAGTTGTATAAAACACTTTTTCTGTTGAAACCAATCGTTTCGTAAACACACCTTTAACCTTAGTGGTTTTCAGATATGATTGAGCAAGATCAGGTGTACGAGGAAAATTAATGCTCATACGACCACCAAGTTTCTTAGAAAGCTCACGAGTCGCACGGGAAGCCTCAGCAGGACTCACAAACACTCTTTCCAGTCGTTTACCGCCACCTTCAAGCAATCTCCGGCTAATAACCCTTGTAGAAGCCATATCACCTTCTATGACCTTCTCCGTGGATTTAACAACACCTGTTCCTGTAAGACGTTGCACAGGAGTATAACCCTTTGTCGCCCATTGATACATGTTACGACCAAACGAAGTCTTACTGAAACTCTTCACACCCTTACTGATAATCTTTTCCTCTGGAAACACTTTAGAAAACTTATAAACCGCCTTTGACCCACCACGAACCAAGGCCTTTGTACCAGGAGATATAACCGATTTACCAATTTTACCCGCAGCAGCACCAATCACAACACTCTGTGCAAACTCTGCCCCAAGACCACCAACCGTTGACTCAACAGGATATTTCTTTAATACATCCGTAGAACCTTTTGGACTCCAACCTATCGGTTCAAACACATAATCCATAGGTGAAACATAATGAACCCCATACTTTCCTTTTTTCTCAGATTCCAATGTATATTTTATCTGTTTCTCTGGTTGGAATGGAGCAGAACCTACTGCTGACCCTATACCTGTGGCAACATCAAATTCTTTTTCCTTTCCAAATAATTGAAACACTGGTTTAACAGAAGCATACATCCCTTGTGTAATAAAATATCCTGTTCTACTAACCTCTTTTATCACAGGCGGATAATCCTCAAATCTTTTCAACTCGGCTTGTGACCGATCAAGGACAACAGACTCAGGTAAAGACACCTCATAACTAACCATTCCATCCTTCTCAGTTTTCTCCATGAACCTTGTACCCTTTGGAAGACCACGTATCTCCTGAATGGTTTGTTGTTTATCTTGAATATCTGCACGTTGCACAACCCCTATGAACTCTTGTTTTGTAAGACCTTGACCTGAACGAAACGGAACGGTTTCTGTTCGTTGTTCATAAAAACTTGTATCTCTCTCAGGCCTCTTAGGTTGCTCAATAGGTCTTCCTTTTTTTTCAGAACCAGGAATATATTTACTTGTTGAAACCGTTGCAGAAGGTAACGGTTTCACCGTGGGTCTTTTAGCTTGATTCGCTGATGATTTATTATATCTGTCTCTCACCTGATTAATATCACTTTTTATTTTACTTACAACCTTTGACCTGTTAGAATCACTCATCTTGTTTGTCCTCCTTTGGCAGCAGATATTTCTCAGGGACAAAACTAATCATGAAAATAGCAAACGTGGCAATATAAATCAATACCGCATGGATCATATTCTCACAGAGCTGTATCATAAAATAATAAAACATGACACTGCAACACATACACCAAACCAATATACGAGAATCAACCCGTTGTTTTTTATGCACTGGAAGACCTCCCATATGAAACAATAACACCCACCACAATAAGCAACACAGGAATCGCACCACCCGCAACATAGGTAAGAGTCGTGTTAAACCCGATCATATAATTAAAAAACAACAAAAGTCCACCCATAAGGATCATAACAATCCCCCGATCCCGATAATCCGCATAAAAAAATCCCATGACACAAAACACCCACAAGATAAAATTAGTCGCACCAAACACGATATTACCAAACAACAACTCCAACACCGTATCAATCGTTGTCTGATCCGTAGCAGTCGTGATAACCCCATGAACAGTGAACGCTAATGTCTGAAAACCAAAAACACTATGATTCAGATACAAAACCACATGATACGTATTAGAAGTATTAACAGATACAGTCACCTGAAAATTCTGATTCCCTGTCCTATTATCATAATGAAAAATCGTTGTATTCGTACTACTATGATTCACTTCAAAGATATGCACACTCGTATTAACCGTCTTACCTGTACTATCTGTATAGTTCACATAAAGAACACCACCAGCAATATGCCCATTGAACATGATATTCTCAAGGATAGAATCAGGATCTTGCGTATCAGGAGTCTCAGGGACAAGCTGATATGTTTTAGTCCGTATAGACTCCGAAGGAATATAATCCGCATAACTCGTATCATATCCATCCTTAGAAATCACGACACGATAATGCTCACCAGGAATCAAAAACACAGTAGCATCCCCATTACCATCAGTGATCACAGAGGACATATTCATATACGTATCATTATCTAATCTCCGTAACAATACTTTCGCATCAGATACAGGGTTATTCACATTATCAATGACATGAATGATATAATCCAACACATTATCAGAACAATAATATTGTACCTGTATCACCGTTGTATTCGCATCTAACGAATCAGAAGAAACAGTGACCCTGTCACCTGCAAGAGTATAATTATCATCAGGTATCATAAACCAATGGCCATACAGAGACTCATTCCATCCCTGCACCAACACGATACGATCAGGGACACATTCCAGATCAACAACAACATTACTTGCAGGGTCTGACACACCCTCACTACTATACTGCAATGTGACATCATCCTTCACAGGAGGAAGATAAAAAGACAGATTCAGATACGTGTTCACCGTTATATCATAATAATACACCCGTGTCTCATAACTACTGTTAGACACAATAAACACCGTGTTCAATCCCACAGGCATCACCGATGTATTAATACTACTGCCACTTGTAAGATCAGAGGCACTATACACCTGAGTACCTTGCTGATTGCTAATTATAAGATCAAAACCAATGGTCTGACTCATATTATTCTCATTGTAACACCAGAACTCCAACCCGCCAACCACCGTGAAACTATAACTAATATTTGTCCAATTACCCGAACCATAGGGGTCTGTCGCATTCACATACACCGTATATGTTGTCCCATATACAGGAGAAGAAACATTTACTTCTTTTGTTCCATTACCTGTAAGATTCCCATATCTATGACCAATATCAGGACTGGTTTCAATCGTATAATTAAACAAGTCACCCTCCGCATCAGAGATATACACTGAAACATTAATACTGCTTATATCAGAAACCGTTGACCCATTAACAGGATTATACACACTGATAACAGGGGAAGAGTTCCCATAATTATTTTCATTGCCCATAGTAAAAAACGAGTTCGCAGAACTATTCGTACTATTCGCCATGTTATTATACCCTGCACGAATCCAAGCATCGGAACGAACAATAGATGACACCCGTAATTCCTCAAGATACCCATCCATACTATATGAACTACCAATATAGTTTCCAATATACCAGTCACTGTTACTATTACCAAACTCATTCACATCAGCAGTGGATTGCTGTTCATGACCAATCACCCACAACCGTCTCTCATTTGCTGCTGACCGATTATATGTTCCTATGGTATTATACCATTCACTCGTTGAAGTATAAGTACCACTGGTCTGCACCGCCTGAAGACTACTGTTTCCTGTGGCAAACTCAAACTCACCATCATCGCCACCATGAGCAATACGAATCCAGAATCCTTTCTCACCTGAACGAGTGCTAATAAGATAATCAGACTCGTCTGTACTTGCATCCTGACGAAACACACTATTCACAGTTATATTATCAGAAATATCCATGCTGTTACTGTTTGATACCTGGAAATATTCACTATTCGCATCAATATGCACAGTTCTCCCAAACCATCCATCCTGATCATAATCAGGAGTCCCATGAACTACACCATGATTATTATTACCCGTGCTATCAACAATGTTCCCTGATGACTCCGCCATATGCCAAACACCAACATAATACTGATCCCAGGTACCAGAAACATCCTGTTGATCACTACAAGACGGATTCCCATAATACATATAAAAAGAAGTATTTGTCGTATTACTAACAGTGGATACATTCACCCAACAAACCAAACGACCATTAGAATTATTATAATATTCTATCTCATGGGGAAACTGAGTCAGATTATCCGATGAAACAAACACAATATCATCACCATCAGGTTGGGCCTTATCACGAACATCTGTATCGGTTACATTAACCAACACAGGAAAACCATACAATATCTCATCAACCTGATCATGATCTATTGTTATCTCCTTGCTATAATGCCAGTTTGTATTCCACCAAGCAGATGCACTATTCATCATACATACTACACAAACAAAAAAGAAAAGCAATATCATGATAGTACGCATCTTCAAAGTATATCACCCATTTTCAATCCATTGCAGCAGCAAGAACCGTCACCGTGTATCCTGTGCGACTATATTGAGCAGTGGTTAATGTCTTCCAAGAAGAACCATCATAATAATCAACCGATAGATATGCATCCTGTGGTAGATAATCAAGGACACAATCTCTATCGACATTAGGATCGTAAACCGTGAAATAATCCACCTCTGGTTTCACCGTTACCCCTGTAAAACTACCAAACACTACAATACCAACGATAACCACAACAAGAATAGCAAACCCACCTATAACAGCTCCATTTATTTCATCAGGCATATTTCTTATCATCTCCTACTAACCATTATCATGATTGCAACAGCAACCATTACAACCGCAACCAAGGCCATAAGAGGAAACGTAGAAAAACCAACGTCTTCCACATCCTCAGTGGCCTCACTGTTATAACGTATCCTTATCTCACGATCCCCTGTTTGATCACCCATAACAATCTGAAAATCATGATCTGACCAAACCGTGTTCGAAAACGAAAACACTCCACCCGCGGTACTATTCGCAGTTGTTATAATCGTTCCATCACGATACACAGAATACATCCTTGATGCCTGAAAACCAGACAGATTAAACCATACCTTCCCTGAGGATGTATCTGCATTAAAAGTGAGTAGTGTATCACCGTTTGTCGCTGTAAGAATATTACTGTTTAGATATGAAA
>Ga0180432_10005271_pt1 | contig 17309 bp, 13 predicted proteins | sample SS_ome_10_FD_132414 | JGI IMG/M metagenome (GOLD analysis project Ga0180432, IMG submission 132414) | Hypersaline lake sediment archaeal communities from the Salton Sea, California, USA - SS_1_MS_2 metaG | ecosystem: Environmental > Aquatic > Non-marine Saline and Alkaline > Hypersaline >...
GAGAGTAAAGTATACCCTCGAAGGGATAATAGGGAGGTTGCACAATGGACATAAAGTTATCAAAGCAGTCGCAGATCAATGTCAAGGAAAACAACCTCCGACTTGTTATGGACACCATAATCAGGAACGAGCCCGTGTCCAGGGCCGACATCATGCGGATCACCAATATCTCGAAACCGACCGTGTCCAAGCTCATCACCGAGCTTATCGAAAAAGACCTCATCCGGGAGACCGGTATAGGAAAGCCGAGCCTCGGTCGCCCTCCCATTCTGCTGGAGTTCAACAGCACGAAGAAGTGCCTCCTCGCCCTCGACTTCGGACGGGAGGAATGTCTCGTCGCAGTATCGGACCTTCAAGGCAACGTGCTGAAGGAGGGCATAATCGATATAGATGAAAAAAATAACCTGACGACCAACCTGGCGGCAATCAAGAAGAAGGTAAACCTCATATACGACGCACTTAAAATCAGCTCGAAGGACATCATGCGTGCGATCTGCGCCTGTCCCGGCATCTACCTCGGCAGTAAAAAGGGATTCATCTGGTATCCCGGCGGTATGGAGCATGACGATTATGACCTGCATCCCATTCTCCAGGAGGAGCTCGGCGTCGAGGCGGTCCTGGAGCACTCAACGAAGCTCGCGCTCCTGGGCGAAAAACGGGCAGGCAAGGCACGGGGGTACAGGGACGCGATTTATATTGACTTCGGGTACGGGCTCGGTTCCGCCTTCCTTATAAACGGTGAGATCTATCACGGACCCTACAACGCGTCAGGCGAAATCGGGTACACCTATACGCAGCCGGATGAATTCGAGAATATTACCATTAAGCCCTTCGAGCACGGACCGCTCTGTTCAAAGGTATCGGGAAAGGCGATTCAGGAGGCCGGTGAAGCCGTGGTGAAACGGAACGGCTCAAGCATGATCAGTGAGCTCGCAAAAGTGGAAGAAGGGAGAGTGACGAGCAGGCTGGTGTTCAACGCGGCACAAAAGCAGGATGAAACCTCGCTCAGGATTCTGAACGAAAGATTCGGATATTTCAACATGGCGCTGTGCAACATCATCAATACCCTCACTCCCGAGCTCATCATTTTCGGCGGCGGTTTTGCCTATGCCGGGGACTTTCTCCTCCACCTCGTTAGCGACGCCTTGAAGGACAAGGTCCTCTTCATGCCGAAGATGGAGATATCCACATTGAAAAAGGAGGCGAATATTATAGGCGGCATACACTACCTCATCCAATCCATCGATTTCCTCAATGAGCTCGTCTAGCACCGTTCCTCTCCCTGCAGCCGGGCGCACCTTTTTACAGGTGACGAAAACGAGCGATTTAAAACCGATTCGGCCGGTTTGTTTTAAAAATCTCACGGGAAACGCATTTCACTCTTGAGAAAAACATCCATTAATAATATTATGCTATTGCGCATATACGGAGCGCATGCCTTCGAATGCCCATTTACAGCGACTGCTGCAACGGCCGGTCCGATTTTCGATCGATCGAGAGAGGATACGGTATTTGATAAAGCGTTTGAAGCCTATAAAGTAACGAGGAGGGATTATGCGTATGCGAAAAAAAATCAGTATCATTCTGGCACTCGCCGCCGCGGTGCTGCTGTGCTGGAGCGCGGCCTTTGCGGCGGGTGAGAAAGAGGCGAAAGGAGTGCTCACAGCCGGAGAAACCACGATGAAGGCCGGTTTCATCTACGTGGGACCGATCGGGGACTTCGGATGGTCCCACGCGCACGAACAGGCCCGTCTGGCCGCGGAAAAACTCCCCTGGCTCGACACCGTATACCAGGAGAGCGTCGCCGAGGGAGACACCGTGAGCGCGGTGGAGAGGATGTTCCGCCAGGAGAAGTGCGACGTCGTATTCACAACGAGCTTCGGCTTCATGGACGGGACCGTGGAGGCGGCGAAGCGTTTTCCGGACAAGGTGCTCGCGCACTGCTCGGGATTCAAACGGGCCCCGAACGTAGCCACCTACATGGCCGATTTCTACCAGCTCTACTACCTTAACGGCCTCATGGCCGGCGCCCTGACAAAGTCCGGAAAGATCGGCTATGTCGGCGCGTTTCCCATCCCGGAGGTGAAGCGGCACATAAATGCGTTTACCATCGGGGTTCGTGAGGTAAACCCGAAGGCCGAAGTTCACGTACGCTGGATAGAGGCGTGGTTCGATCCCGCGGCAGCGACCGAGGCGACGATGGCCCTCATAGACGAGGGGTGCGACGTGTTCGCCTTTACCGAGGATTCCACGACCGTGGTCGAGGTCGCGGCCAAGAACAAGCTTCCCTCGTTCGGCCACTACTCGCCCATGTACGACGCCGCTCCGGATTACGTCGTTTCCGGCCAGCTCGTCCACTGGGACGTTTTCTACATGCAGTTCCTCGGGCTCGTTTACGCGGGCGTTCTCAACCCGACAAACCTGCAGGACCTCGACTACTGGGGACTGCTTAAAGAGGGGGCCGTGGAACTCGGCGCGAAATCCGGCATGCCGATCAATCCGAAATGGAAGTCCAAGCTCGGAAAGACCTATGACCTCGTGATGACCCGGCTCGACCAGATGCAGAATCAGCAGATGGTCTTCGACCCCTTCACGGGCCCGATCCGCGACCGGAAGGGCAAGCTGATTATCAGGGACGGCGAACGCGCGGATTACGCGCATCTCCTCACCATTGAGTGGGCCGCACCCGGTGTAGTCGGACCCTGGCCGAACGAACCGTAATTACGCTTTAACAAAACGGTACACCCCTTCAGGGGTGTACCGTTAACACCGGGAGAAAAGATGAAAATCGGCATCGAGCGAAGGGCGGGGCCTCCTTCGCGTATCGCGGTATTCGGCATTTCGGTGGGGTCCCTGGCCGGTGCCGGGGTAGTGGGCGGCATCATCTTTCTCTTTTACGGTCTCAACCCCCTTGCGGTCTTCGTCTCGGTGGTCTCCCGTACCGTTCTGACAGGTTACGGATGGAGCGAGATCATTCGGAAATCCATACCGCTCCTTCTCTGCGGTGTCGGCCTTCTCCTCGTATTCCGTACCTCCTTCTGGAACATCGGCGCTGAGGGACAGCTCCTCATGGGCGCGGTCGCCGCAACGTGGATCGCCCTCTTCTCGAATGTTCCCGGTCCTCTGCTCATACCGTGCATGTTCATATCGGGCTTCGCCGCGGGAGCGATGTGGGGATTCGTTCCAACCGCGCTCAGGTCCAGGCTCGAAATCCCCGAGGTCATCACCACCCTGATGATGAACTACATCGCACTCTATATCGTTCTCTATCTCATACACGGACCGTGGAAGGGCGAAACGATGAGGGGCTTCGCATATACCGACCAGTTCCCTGAGGCGGCATGGCTTCCCTATATCGGCACGACCCGCATTCACTGGCCCACGCTCCTCATCGGGCTGCTCCTCGTCCTTGTCATTTTTATCATTCTCAAGCGTTCGAAGCTCGGGTACGAGCTTCGTGTGGTCTCGCAAAGCCCGGAGGCGGGAAGGTACGCGGGAATATCCTCGTTCAAGACGCTTGTCCTGGTCATGCTCATCTCCGGAGGAGCGGCCGGACTCGCGGGCGTGGGCGAGGTTGCGGGCATCCACCATCTCCTCCGCCACCCTAACCAGATCTCGCTCGGGTACGGTTATAACGCCATAGTCGTAGCATGGCTGGCCCGGAACAACCCCCCGGCCGCCATTCTCACGGCCATGCTCATGGCCGCAATATTCGTGGGAGGTGACGCCATACAGCTCGCATTTGGCCTGCCCTCCCAGATCGTCAACGTGTTCACGGGTCTCATACTCTTCTTTCTCATACTCTCTGAACCGCTTATGCGCTACAGGCTGTCATGGCGGGGGAAAGGAGACTGATATGGAATGGGGTTTCATCATCGAAACGCTGAGACGGGCGCTCGCCTACGGCACGCCCCTTCTGCTCGGAACCATGGGGGAGATATACACGGAGCGGGCGGGCGTGCTTAACCTCGGTGTCGAGGGGATGATGATACTCGGCGCCTTTACCGGTTTCGTGGTCACCTTTCATACGGGTAGTCCGCTTGCCGGCCTTATTGCGGCGGGACTGGTAGGGGGCGCCGCGTCTCTGATACACGGTTTCTTCTCAGTCACGCTCAAGACGAACATACAGGTCGTATCGGGGCTCGCGCTCACCTTTTTCGGCCTCGGACTGACCGGCGTCCTCGGCAGGGGATGGGAGGGGAAGCCCCTCGAGACCGTGCTGCCGCCGCTCCATTTCCCGCTCTTCACCGACATTCCCGTTATCGGGCCCATATTCTTCGGGCAGAACATACTCGTGTACGCGGGAATACTCGGGGCCGTGGCGCTCTGGTTCATACTCTTTAAAACATCGTGGGGTATCGTGATAAGGTCGGTCGGGGAGGACCCCGAGGCCGCGGACTCGCTCGGCGTCAATGTCGAGCTCGTGCGGTATCTCTGTATTATCCTCGGCGGCGTGCTCGCCGGAATCGGGGGAGGCTATCTCTCCATATCATACCGGCCCTCGTGGACCGAGGGAATGACCGCAGGCATGGGATGGATCGTCATCGCGCTCACCATCTTCTCCTTCTGGAATCCCCTCGTCTCCATCGCGGGCTCCTATCTCTTCGGATCGCTCTTCTATCTCTCGTACAAGCTCCAGCCGTTCTTCCCGCCCGAGCTCCTGATGATCATGCCCTATCTCTTCACCATACTCGTGCTCATCGTGGTTAAATCCTCTCCCGCGCTGAGGCGTCGCCACGGCGTACCCGCGGCACTGGGCCTTCCGTATAACAGGGAGGAGCAATGACGAATAATCCGCAAAAGCCCTGCCTGTCCATGCGCGGTATAACGAAGACCTTTTCCGGGGGTATCGCCGCGAACGATGCGATCAGCCTCGACGTGTGCGCGGGACAGATACACGCGCTCCTCGGGGAGAACGGGGCGGGCAAGACAACGCTTATGAACGTGCTCTCCGGCTTCTATAAACCGGACAGGGGCGGTATAGAGCTCCTCGGCGAGCCCGTGGAATTCAAGTCGCCACGTGACGCGATCGCGGCCGGGATCGGCATGGTGCACCAGCACTTCATGCTCGTTCCCCGCCACACCGTGGCTGAAAACATCGCGCTCGGCCTCCAGGGCCTCTCATTTTTTTCGCCCCTCAAGAGCATCGGGAAGAAAATCCGTGAGTTCTCGGCACGTTATGAGCTCTTTGTGGAGCCCGAGGCCCGGGTGTGGCAGCTCTCGGCCGGAGAACGGCAGAAGGTCGAGATCATAAAGGTGCTGCTGCGGGGTGCCCAGGTCCTCATACTCGACGAGCCCACATCGGTGCTCACACCCGACGAGATATCCAACCTCTTCACCATACTGCGGCGCATGAGGGACGAGGGCAAGGCGATCGTATTCATAACGCACAAACTCGGAGAGGTTTTCGAACTGGCCGACCACATAACGATACTCAGAAGGGGGAAGGTAACGGCCCGTATGTCCGCGTCGAACATCAGGAAAGACGAATGCGACGCAAAGTCCGAGCTCGCGCTCAAGATGGTCGGCAGGGAAGTCATACTGAGCGTCGATCGCGAGGAAAAACCTTTCGGTGAAACCGTGCTCGACGCCCGCGATCTCACCGTGCTGGACGAACGGGGGAGAACAGCCGTTAAAAATGTCTCATTCTCCATACGCAGGGGTGAGATCTTCGGTGTGGTCGGCGTCGCGGGCAACGGGCAGGCCCCGCTCGTCAGGGCTGTCACCGGGCTTGCCTGCATATGCTCCGGGTCCGCCGACATTAACGGCACGGTGTGCTATATTCCGGAGGACAGGATGCACATGGGCTCCGTGGGGGACCTCACGGTCGCGGAGAACAGCGTCCTGACCCGGTATCGTGAGAGCGGATTTTCCGGGACCTTTCTCCTCGACCTTCCGGCCATACACCGGTGGTCCGAATCCCTCGTCAGCGGGTTCAGCGTTCTCACGCCGTCCGTTGACACCCCGGCCAGACAGCTCTCAGGGGGAAACCTCCAGCGGCTCATACTTGCCCGCGAGCTGTCGAGGGACGGTTCGCTCATCGTAGCGGAACAGCCCACACACGGCCTTGACGTGGGCTCCATCGAGTTCGTGTGGAAGTTCCTCCTCGAGCAGAGGGACCGTTCCGGGATCCTTCTCGTAACCGGAGACCTCGGCGAGGCGCTGGAACTGTGCGACCGCGTCGGCGTCATGTACAGGGGTACCATGCACATTTTCGAACGGCCCTTCGACCCGTGGATGGAGAAGATCGGGCTGTGCATGACCGGCATTGCCGAGGAGTGCGAGTAAGGACATCCCCGGCCCCCTCACTCGGCGGCAAACCGCCCCTCTCAATCGAGGGCAAGTTCATCCGGGGCATCCAGTTTTCTGTTTAAAAAATTAATCGCCCGGTCAAGCCGGGTGACGACAAATCCACATCATCCCTGATACACTTCCCCGCATTTCCCTCCGATACCTTTTTCCTTGTCCACTCTTCCCCTCCATCCCCATTAACCCTGGATATAAACGGTCCCCCTGCCCTCCCCCATTTCTCTCTTCTTTTGTAATCATACTAATATTATATTATTAATATACAAGGAGACCGTAATGCGAAAATCAAAGATACGTGCTATACTGATTCCTGCAGTTGCTGCTGTTCTCGGATTGACATTCATAACCCTGTTTGCAGGGAATAAAAAGGACAATCTAATGGCGAAGAATGAAGCAAGCCCTGAAAAACAGCGCTGGTCGGATCTCGAGGTGATGGAAGAGGAAACGGCGCCCTCCTGCCCCATCGTACTGAGCGATGAGGAATGGCAGGAGAGGCTGACGGACTCACAGTACCGCATACTGCGCGAATCAGGCACCGAGATGGCTTTCACGGGAGAGTACTACAACGAGCACCGTAAGGGCATTTACTACTCGGCCGCGACCGGACAGCCCCTGTTCAGCTCGGAGGCGAAGTTCGATTCCGGGACGGGGTGGCCGAGCTTTTTCGAGCCCATTGACCCGGACTCCGTTATCCTGAAAGAGGACAAGAGCTACGGCATGCGGAGAGTGGAGGCGGTCGACAGCTCGAGCGGCTCGCATCTCGGACACGTGTTCAACGACGGGCCTCAGCCGACCGGGCTTCGGTACTGCATCAACTCCCAGTCCCTCATTTTCGTTCCCGAGGGGGAGGAACCTCCCCAAATCGTGAGGGACTATCTGGAGAAGCACGAGTAGCCCGGAACCTCGATCAGGTTTGATCAGGTGTGCTTTTCCCCGAGCTTGCCCTTTTCTTTCCTGATCTCCTGCAGACGTTTGGTGTACTCGCGCTGGTAAACGGCGCATCCCACGGGCTCCTGCCTGATGAGAAACTCGATGCAGTTGTCGCAGGTGGTGCACCAGTCGACCTCGTCACGCTTCCCCTCGGAGAGCTTTTTGGGAAGATAGGGATCGGCCAGGGACTGGCGGCCGAGGGCCACCATGTCCACGTTTCCGTCCCCGATCTGCTTGTTCGCCCAGTACTCGAAGCTCGCCTTTTCCCGCTCGACGCCCAGGAACTTGTTTTTACCGTTTCTGAACACGGAGTAGGCCGATCCGATGAGGACGGTCTCCGGCTTGAGCACCTTGTTCATCTCGGCCTGGAAGGTGAGGTGCAGATAGGCGTAGTCCGGGATGTTCCGGTCCGGCTGCGAGAGCGCGAGTGTAATCGAGGGGCTTCCCGCGGACTGAATGATGAAATGCGCGCCGCGTTCCTCTATGCCCTTTATGAGGTCCAGTGTTTCGGTGAGGTCGATGACGGGTGAATCCGGTCCTGCGCTGCCGCATCCGCCCGGAAAGCCTTCCCACGCCGATATCTTCGAGCCCACGATGAAATCAGGATCCTTGATCTCCCTGCTGATCCGCTCGTAGATCTCGTAGGCGAAACGGGTCCTGTTCTCCCAGGAACCGCCGTACTTCCACTTCCTGTCGTTGTAGGGACGGAGGAACTGCGACCCCAGGTAGCCGTGGCAGAGCTTGACGTCCACTCCGTCGCCGCCCGCGTCGTGCACGACCTTGGCTGACTCGACGAAACTGTCGATGATGTGCTCCACCTCCTCCTCGGTGAGAAGGTCGCCGCCGAATCCGGCCAGAGGCTTGACGCACACGCGCCGCGAGAAGGTGGGCTCGCTCAGCTCTCCTGAATGGGTGAGCTGAATGAGGACGACCTGGTCCTTATTGATCTTTTTCATTTCGCTGAAGAGGGCCGCGAGTCCCTCCTGGTTTTTCCTCGAACCGATGAGCTGGTTGAGCCGGCCGCGGCTCTCGTCTATGACACTGACCGCCTCGACGACCACCACCCCGGCGTCTCCTTCGGCGACCCGTTTGTAGCGGCGATGGGTGAGCTCCGAGGGATTTCCATCCTTATCCGCGTCGTTGCACTCCATGGCATTGAGCGCGATCCTGTTCTTCACGGTCTTGCCGCCGATCTTTATGGGCGTAAATAATTTTTCCATCGACTATACCTCCCCTTCCTTTTCTTTGGATGCTTTACCGAGACGCGCAAACCGCGTCGATCAGTAATATTAACACAATTTCAGGGTAATAAAAAGGATTGGTTTGATGAGCGTGTTTAAGTAACCGGTTCCCTTCGGAGAGGAAGCGGCCCTTCAGGACAACGGCGCGTCGGCGTACGCCGTGTAGAGGTATCTCTTTATCTTCTTCGAGGAGGTTTTTTCAAAATCGATTTTACGGATCAGGACGTCTTTTATCCTCTTATATCCCGGCAAGGTTTTATTGACGGCCGAGACCTCGGCCCGCACAAGGTTTTCCAGTAAACCCGGGGTGAGCTCCCCTTCGGTATAACGGGCGGAGAGTGATTCGAAGTCCGGCACGCATACGGCGACAACCTCCTCGCCCCGGCCGTGCTGCCTGCGTCCGACCACGAGTATCTCGCCGATCACGGAAGATTCGTTAAAACGCGCCTCTATCTCCTCGGGATACACGTTCTTTCCGCCGTGCGTTACGATCACGTTCTTGATGCGTCCCGTTATGTGCAGAAAACCCCTCCGGTCGATTCTGCCGACATCACCGGTACGCAGGAACCCGTCCCCGTTCAGCACTTCCGCGGTTGCCTCGTCATCGCCGTAATAGCCCTTCATGACGCTCGGAGACCTGACGAGAATTTCACCCGTGCCCGATCCCTCGATCCGGATTTCCGTGTTTTTCACCGCGAGCCCGACGGAACGATGCCTGTTATACCGGACGGTGTTAACCGAGATGAGGGGCCCGTTCTCCGACATCCCGTAACCCTGCACGATACTGAATCCGAGTGATTCGAAAAACCGTGCCGTATCGAAGCCGAGTGCCCCTCCACCGCTTACAAGAAGGCGCATGGTCGTAAGCCCGGCACTTTCGCGCACTTTCTTCAGCAGTACCTTTCCCGCCCCCTTGACCCGGATGGCGGCGCACGCGCCTGAAAAGCGCATGAGCAGGGAGAGTGACGTTCTCTTCAAGGCGGGAAGCTCCTTGAAACGCTGTTTCATCCCTCTCCTGATTTTATCATAGAGAAGAGGAACACCGATGAGAACGGTTCCCCCCGTTTCCCTTATATTCGCAAGGATCTTTTTCCCGGCAAGGCTCTCCGCAATGGTAATGCTCCCGCCCACGGCCAGGGGAGAGAGGAAACTGCACGTCGTCGGATAGGTATGATGCAGGGGCAGGACCGCGATAAAAACGTCGTTTTCGTCTATGGGAAGCGATTGAATGGAGGCGTTCACGTTCGTGATGATATTCCGATGCGTGAGCTCAACGGGTTTGGATACACCGGTCGTTCCGGATGTAAATATGAGGGCCGCCGTATCGTTCCCGTCCCCATTCCAGCCGTCAGGTTCACCGTCGCTCGCCGAATCGATTATCCGGGTATAGCCGTCCGCTCCCGTCTTCTCCCCTTCAGCATCGAAACAGACGAGGAGTATATTGCGGGATGTAAATACCCGGATCTTATCGCACGCACGCGCCGAAAAAAAGAGGACCCGCGCTCCGCTGCGCTCTACCATGGAGCGGGCCTCCTCTTTTGCAAGCTGCTCGTCAACCGGCACGATCACGAGACCCTGCACCACGGCGGCGAGGTACGTTACGCACCATTCGGGCCGGTTTTCGGAAAAAACGGCCACCCGGTCGCCCTGCCGTAGACCGTTTTTCAGGAGGTATGACCTGACCGCGTTGACGTCGCTCTTTAAATCCCGGTACGTCCACGTATCGTAATCCTGGCCCTCCCGCTTCTTCATCCTGAGCGCGGTTCGTCCTCCGTACCGTGAGGTAATGTCCTCGAAATATTTTCTAAAATCGGGATAATCTATGTCCGGGAGGTCGGCGAGATAATCGGTGATCACGTTTCAGCAGCCTTCCCGAAGCGAACCCGCCCTCTGTCCGTACCCGCAGTCGATCTCAAGCTCCGCTACGGGTCCCGGCGGGCGCTTCATCACGCGCACTGGAAAGTCCCGCGCCCTCATCCATAAACGCGGGTTGCTCTGTATAGTAAACAATAAAACACGAATGGTCAAAAACCATTCCCGCCCGGCAGGGTCCGCCATCACCGGGATAAAGGAATTCCGGCATTCATTGGGTGCGGATATGTTTTTTCAGCTCATCCGCACCGAGTTCATTCGTATAAGCGAAAAGCGCCGGAGTGCCGCCCGTGTGGAGGAATACGACGCTCTCCTTTTCCCCGATTTCCCCTGATATGATATGGTCCCTGAGGCAGGCGAAGGCCTTGCCCGTATAAACGGGATCGAGGAAGAGCCCCTCCGTCCGGGCGAGCAGCCTGATCATCTCCGTGCCCTCTTCCGTGGGTATGCCGTACGCCTCGCCCACGTAGTCGAGCGTGCTTGACACCTCCCGAACATCCACCCGCCCGCTCAGCCCGAGGTTCTCCGCCGCCTGGTTTGCGTATCCGCATATGACGGACGCGGGGCCTGAGCCCCACCTTGCCGGAGAAATGCCGACGATGCGCACATCGCTTCCCAGAAGCTTCTTCGCGAGCTCGAGCCCCGCCTGCGTGCTGTCGTAGGATGAAACGTATATACGAGAGGCTGAAACTCCCTCGGCGGCGCACTGATCCCTGATCTCCAGGAAGCACTCCACATAGGCTGCCACGTCCGGCGTGAGGTCTTTATTACCCGCCATGCGCAGCACGGCGGGACGTCTTCCCCGGGCACTGAGGGCCTTTTCCAGATGGAACATGGCTTCCTTCTGTGCTTCCATATCCCCGTCGATGATACGTACATCCGCGCCCGTGAGAAGATCGAGAAGCAGATTCCCCTGAACCGCATCGTCGACAGCGCCCCTGATACGCCTGAGAACGAGATAAACGTCCAGGCCGAGCCGGGCACCGGCCGCAGCAAGCTGCCTGCAGTAGTTCGATTGCACGCTCGCCCCTCCGATAACGCAGTCCGCCCCCTCTTCGATAACGAGCGCCAGGAGATACTCGAACATCCGCATCTTGTTCCCCCCGAACGCGAGCCCGGTCAAATCGTCCCGCTTGATGAAAATACGGGGACCCCCGAGCGCACGCGAGAGGCGGGTCAGCTCCTGGAGCGGTGTGGGCAGAACGGCCAGCTTCACTCGCGGAAGTTTTTTCAGCGTATCGCGTATTTCATCGGGCGTGTAGATTCTTTCCATGATTCGCACATCCTCGTATTCATAATTCAGGATTTTGCCGGAACCGCGGATACGGCTGTTACCCTTCAGATCCCGCCGGTCAGCCGATTTCAGGTATTACGACTCCCTTCATGTACCCATCCCGCCGTTCCCTGATGCTGCCGTCCGTAAACGCGCCGACCAGTTCCTCGAGCCCGTACCTGTGGGTGACGAGGCCGCGGGCATCCACCTTTCCGCCCGCGATGAGCTCGATGGCCGCGGGATAGTCCAGCCCGCAGGAACCGAAAACCGTTATCTCATAGGCCTGTATGGACTGCAGGTCCACCTCCACCGGTCCGCCGCCGAATACCCCGTACACCAAGAGGGTCCCTCCCTTTCGTACGGAGCCGATAGCGTCACGCAGAGCCCGGGGAGAGCCGGCAGCTTCCACCACGAGGTGCGCTCCTCCGCTCTCGCTTCTGATGATCTCAACCGGATCGTGCTCGTCAACATCTATTATCACATCCGCTCCGTACCGGCTTCCCCGCTCGAGCCGCTCCGGTCTCGTGCCGGCCAGGAAAACCCTTCCCGCGCCCCCGAGCTTGCAGAGTCTGCAGAAAAAAAGTCCCGCCGGACCCGGTCCGAACACGGCAACGGTATCCCCCGGTCTCAGTGCTACGGGTTTCAGTCCGTGTATGGGGCCCGCCAGGGTGTCCACGAGGGCCGCCTCTTCCCAGCTCATGGAGTCCGGAAGCCTGTAGCAGTTATCCGCGGGCGCGGTAAAATAATCCGCGTACTCACCGTCGGCCCCGATAAGACCGATGGTCTTCCCATGATCGCACAGGCCGTACAAGCCCGCCCTGCAATATTCACATTCGCCGCAGTGTACAATACACTCGACTATCACCCTGCTTCCCGGCGGGGGCGCTTCCACGCCCACTCCTCTCCCCTCGACAACACCTCCGCCCTCATGCCCGGGGATGAGCGGCGGTTTCGCCCGTCCGAATCTTCCCTCAAAGAGCTCGAGATCCGTGCCGCATATGCCTACGGCCTTTGTACGCACGAGCACCTCGCCCGGACCGGGCCCGGGCTTTTCCACCTCCTTCACCTGCAGGGAGCAAGGTCCATCCCATACCACGGCCCGCATAACGCCTCCATCCGGGTCATCATTTCCTGTCCCCTACCCGTATAATCCATTGTAATCACCGGACAAATTACGTCAAGCATGCGGTGCCGGACGGAAGGTTTGCCTCCACTTAAAAACCGGTGTATGATGATTCGGACCCGGCATCGAGCCGGGAGCTGCGGCAGGAGGAGGAAAAATATGAAGGTTCTCATACTCTATCACTCGGAGCATCATGGAAATACGGAGAAGGTGGCGCGCCGCATCGCGGAAGTGCTCGATGCGGATCTCATTCCCTCGTCCGGGATCGGCACGGAAACGGCGGCGCTGCTCGGCGAATATGACCTCGTAGGCTTCGGCTCGGGAATTTATTACGGCAGGTTCGGTAAGGACCTCGAAAATTTCGTTTCATCCCTCGGTCCCATGGGCGGGCTGCGGGCGTTTCTCTTCTCTACGACCGGTTCCGAGCGGTACGCCGAGCAGGCGCACGACGTTTTCGGAAGGCTGCTGGCGGAAAAGGGATTTACGGTGAAAGGAAGTTTTACCTGCCCGGGCTTTGATACGGCACTCTCGGCCGAGGGCATCAACCGGGGGAGGCCTTCCGAGGATGATTTTAAAAAAGCCGCCGAATTCGCGGACGGATTGAAGGAAAATTAATACCCGCCGGCACCGCGTTTCATGTTTCGAGTTTCTTTCGCTTCCTGACAACCTCCGGGTAGAGCTTCTCCATGCATTCGGGGCAGATCCCGTGAGAGAATGAAACGTCGGCATGGTCCCGGATATACGCCTCCACGCTCCTCCAGTAGCCCTTGTCGTCCCTGATCCTTTTACAGCTCGCGCATATGGGGAGAAGCCCGCTCAGGGTATTGACCTCATTGAGGGCGCCCTGCAGCTTTATGATGAGGGCCTCCTTTTCGGCCTCCAGCTTTTTCCGCTCCGTTATATCGTGGAAAACGAAGAGCTTTACCTCCCTGCCGCCCGAAAATGCGAAAACCGACGCGTGGATTTCGTAGTATTTTTTCTTCTCCTTCTCTCCCCTGCTCGTATCAAGGTGCATCTCCGTTTCTGCGCCGAACAGGGAGAAAACCTCCGGCCAGTCCGCGAAAACCTCCCGTACCGGAACACCCACGGCCCTGGACGCTCTTGCACCGGTAATACGCTCCATGGCCGAGTTCATGTCCGCCACGTTCCCGCCGTCGTCCACCACGAGAACGCCGTCATCCATTCTGTCCACGAGCTTCTTCCGGGCCACGGGAACAACCCTGAACAGCCGCAGCTTCGACACCCCGATAGAGAGGATCATTGTCGACAGGAGAAAGGAGATGGGCGTCCACTCCATCCCCGGTATGGGATTCAGGTCGAACAGGTATATGAAGTTCGCCAGGAGAGGAATAAGGGCGCCTATAATTATTACCCCGACCCTCGAGCTGGAGTCTCGGGCCTGCCGGAGACTCGACCTCATGAGCATAACCACGGAAAACAGGACGAGAAAGTAGGAATAGACTATGTTGATCCAGAACCAGAAGCCGTGCGAGTAGAGTGCGATATTATTCGCGTAATTGATCCTTATTCCGGGCCATATCCACCCGTGCAGGCCGTTTGTCCACGCGAATATGAGCGTGAGCACCGGTATGACCGCGAAGGGAGCAACAAACCGGAGATTGAGCAGCCTGTCGTTTCTGCTGTACGCCAGTGCGAAGAGGAAGAAGAGCAGGGGGGTGGCCACGGTTCCGAAATAGGCGATCTGGGACCAGAGAATTTTCAGACCGATCGTGGTTCCCGCGGTTTCAAAGACCGATGCCAGGGACCACTCCGTTACTGCGATTCCGAGCAGCACGAGGTATCTCGCGCTGTACACGGACCAGTTCCTGAACGTCAGTACGACCATTACCGCCCCGGCCGAGGACGCGCACACGAGGATCCAGCTGTAGTGAGAAAAGAGATAGTGAACCGTTTCGATTTCCATTACCCCAAATATAGGAGATGAAGTGCATTAATGCAAGAAACGTCCGGGCCGTAACGGCCGTCATGTGGTTGTTTTCAGCCACCCGCCGTCAACGTAGTAGGATGCACCCGTACAGTACGAAGCGCGTTCCGAGCAGAGGAACACGAAAAAATGGGCGAGCTCCTCCGGAGAGGCGAACCGGCCGATCGGCGTGTATGCCCGTGCGATCCTGTCGAAATACTGCTGTACGGAAAGCCCCTCGGCCTCCGAGAGCGAACGGGCGCCGGCCTCCCACGCGGGCGTCAATATGAGACCCGGATTGATGCAGTTGACCCTGATATTGTACTGCATGAATTCGTTGGACATACACTTGGAGAGCATGATGAGCGCGGCCTTGACCGTGTTGTAAATCGGCTCGTGCGAGAGCGGCTGGCGCCCGCATATGGATGCGTTGTTGATGATGACGCCGCCCCCCCTGCTCCGCATCGAGGGAACGAGCGCGCGCGCAGTCCGAACCGCTGCCATGACCTGCATGTCCCAGAAATACTGCCAGTCTTTGTCGTCCGAATCGAGTATGGTCTCCTCGCTCCCCATGCCGGCGTTGTTGACCAGTATGTCCGCGCCGCCGAGCCGCTCCTCTATATCCTTCACGAAACGCGCGATATCCTCGGCTTTTGCCACGTCGACACCGGCCCCTGTCGTTCGAACGGAGAAGGCGTCCCCAATCTCACCGGCGGTTTCCCGCGCCTTTTTTTCATGCCTGGAGCAGAGAGCGATGTGAACGCCCTCCTGCGCGAGCCCGCGGCAGACGGCCGCGCCGATCCCGCTCGTTCCTCCCGTGACCACCGCGACCTTGTCCTTCAACCCGAGATCCATGGTTTTCCCTCCTTAATTATGTTCAGGTAACACTCTAACGCCGATCGCGGATTTACGCAATCCTTCAGCACCCCCGTCTGCATACCCCGCGGTAGAAACGAACGTAACGGGTCGAGGTACGCCCGATGGAAAAGTGACGCTTCGCGTACCGCCTTCCCCTGTGCGCCTTTCGCCTGAGTACGGAAGGACCGTAGTGCCCGCCCATGAGCACGGCTTCAAGGGCCCGTCCCATGGTATCCGCGCCGGTCGTATCCAGGAGGAACCCGTTTTTCCCGTTTCTGATATAACTCGACGCACCGCCGCGTTCGGGCGCGAAAACGAGGAGGCCCGCGGACATGGCCTCGATCACGGCGATACCGAATTCCTCCTTGAACGAGCTGCACACATAAACGCTCGGCTGATCCCCGATCGAAACGCGCGTAAGTGCTAACTCGAGCATTCGAACCGTCTTGTTTGGCAGTGCCGGGCTGTGGGCGAAACGGCCGGTGAGCTCCCCCCGCCCGGCCAACACCCGGTCGATTCGATCGGTCACCTCCCGCTCCTGCGGAGAGGACCCGTCTCCCCCGCCGATTAAAACGAGGTTGTACGTTTTATGCAGCCCGGATTCCGCCCACGCCTCCACGAGAAGGTGCTGGCCCTTGACCGGATCGAGTCTTCCCACATTGAGCAGCACGGGACGGTGAAGGAGGGAGGGATCGAGACGGTACGTGCCGTTCAGACCGGCGAGCATGTCCCGCACCCGTTCGATGGAAGGGGCATCCGCGGGCGCGGGGTGCATCTCGATTCCCTCACTGAGTACGCCCAGTCGCCCCTTCAGGGCCGCCCGTGACCCGTGAAGCTGGGGAAAGTAGGTTACGGTCCCGCTTCGCGCGCCGTGCCCGATGAGCACGATGCCGTCCGAAAGATCCACAATCCGGTCCGCCTCGTATATACGCCCGAGCTTCGCAGTAATTTTTTCCCCGTCCCCGGTCCGCCCCGCTGCCGCCTCTCCCGCCATCCTCCGGTGGGGGTCGGGCGTCAGGGTGAAAACGACCCGGGCCCCGAGCCTGTCTGCAGCCACGGCCGCGGCCTTGGACGCCCCGTCTGAGTAACGGAGGTGGAATACGTCGGGGTTTATCCCGACCCGTGAAAGCGTGCGCTCTATGCCGTATATTATTTCATACTCTCCCCTGAAAAACGAATCCCGTGAACCGGTAAAGGAAACGGGAATCCCGAGGAGCTCGTGATCGCGGTCGATCCTGTTCAGCAGTTTTCCTCGGCCCCCCTGATCCGTGAGCGGGTGCAGCGCGAGGGTATATACCGTCCCGATACCGCCGCTGCGCGCCAGGCTGGACCCGAGGTTCCTTAAAAACGTCGCGAGCCCTCCCGCCTCTCCCCTTCCGGGATGAAGCAGGTCCCCGTGAAACATGCACTGAACGATCGCGGCGCCATCCCCGCCGGACGGCCTGTGCCCCTTCCCCTCCAGCTCGCGCGCGCACAGTTGCGCCAGCTGCGCCGCTGTGCCATGGCTCGGGCCGGTCGCATTGTCCGACAGTGCGGAAGCGAGCGCCCTGAGGGGACCGATGAGCTTTTCATCCCCCAAGGACGCGGCGGCATCCATAACCGCGCAGAGTGCGACGGGCTCGAGATTTTGCCGGTTTTCAAGCCCGTCTTTCAGGAGATCGAGCGTTCCGGGGATTCCGCTCTCACCCGCGTACCTGAAAAGCGCACGCTGCAGCAAGGCGCCGGAACGGCCTCCGATGAGGCCTCCGATGAGGGCCTCTATTTCCTCCCCGTCCGGCC
>Ga0180432_10005272_pt1 | contig 17308 bp, 16 predicted proteins | sample SS_ome_10_FD_132414 | JGI IMG/M metagenome (GOLD analysis project Ga0180432, IMG submission 132414) | Hypersaline lake sediment archaeal communities from the Salton Sea, California, USA - SS_1_MS_2 metaG | ecosystem: Environmental > Aquatic > Non-marine Saline and Alkaline > Hypersaline >...
ACTTCCTGACGTTTTCAATGAATACCTCTGCAGGGATATCCACCCCACTATCAATAACCTCATATCCGTTAGCCATCAACAAAAGAGTCACAATGTTCTTCCCAATATCATGAATATCCCCCTCGACAGTCCCTATCAAGAACCTCCCCATACTCACGGTCTGGATATTTCTTCTCTTAATCTCTGGCTCAAGAATACTAACAGCAACTTGAACAGTGTTTGCAGCAGCCATTAGATCAATGAACCAGATTTCCCCGGTCCCAAACTTGTCACCAATCTCCCTTAATTCCTCAGTGAGACCCTTGGTGATAGCCATAACCGGGTCAATACCATGTTCAATAACCTTCTTTGCAGCAAGTTCGGCAGCCTCTGGATCATAGTCTTTTACGGCTTGTCTGAGTTCTGAGATAACGTCTTCCATGGGAATACGTGAATCATGGATCATTTAGATTTAATGCATATTTCAAAAAATATAGAATGAGAAGAGGGTCCCTACCCCTCAAAACCGCAGATGTCCAAAATCATGAGCCCATATATCTTGGCGAAAGTGACAAGGGTCTCCACGTTAGCCCACTCGTCTGGAGCATGAGCGTTACCGCCGCCCGGACCAAAAGCCATGGCAGGCACCCCAGCCAGATTGGTGAGATAACTGGTGTCATTGCTTCCGCTTGCACCCAAGGGCTCCAGTCGATATCCTACTACTTGTTCAGTAGCCTTGGCTGCTGACTTGTATAGTGGGTGGTCGAGGGATATCTCGCTGGGCGGCTTGTTTAGTGGTGACTCTACGTGGACATCGAGTTCAGAGTCTCTCTTCTTGAGTCCTTCAACTACCGCCCTGATATCCTGTATTACCTGTTCAGGGTCCATCCCGGGTACTGTGCGGACATCGCAGATCGCCTCACAGTCCTCTGGTATGATGTTGTCCTTGGTTCCCCCATTGATGGTGGTTCCCGGCGCTATGGTGGGGTCTGGGAGGAGCCGGTGTCGGGGGAAGCTGAACTGGGTCTCGTCAATAGCGAGAAGCACCTTGCTCATCTTGAGGACGGCGTTGACTCCCATTTCGGGTCTGCTGCTGTGGGCAGATTTGCCTTTGACGTGGATGTTAACTAAGGTTCTGCCCCTGACTGCTGGTCTAGCCATGATTTTGCCGTCTCGGGTGGATGCTTCCCCTACGATGGCTGCGTCCACACCCTTGACGTATCCTTTCTCGCAGAGATACTTGGTGCCGTAGCGACCGAAGAACTCCTCGTCAGCCACTGCGTGGAGGTGGAGGTCTCCTCTGAGACGTATGCCGAGGTTGCCCAAGGCCTTGGCGGCTACTATGGCTGAGGCTATGGCGCCTTTCATGTCGCCGCTTCCTCTGCCGTAAATTTTGCCATCCTTGATCTCACCTCCAAAGGGGTCTACGGTCCAATAGTCAAGATTACCAACAGGGACTGTGTCGTAGTGACCGTTCCAGAGGAGGACCTTACCCTCTCCTGTGCCTTTCAGGATGCCGAGGGTGTTCACCCGGTTTGGTTTGGACTCGACCTGATCTACATCGAATCCTAGAGATGCGAGGAGTTCCGAAGCATAGTCTGAGATTTCTGTCTCGTTTCCTGGTGGGTTCTGGCTTGGTATGAGGACCATGTCTTGTGTATATTTGATTATGTCGTTTCGGAGCCGCTCAATCTCGTTTATGAGGCGTTTTTGGATGCTCATGTCTCTGCCTCCATTGATTTGGCTATTTCTATATTCGCCTGTAATGCTAGAACGGGATTCTCTATCTTGACCATACTATGGATTAAGTTGATGTGAGGATAAAATCATCGATTTAGTTTGAATAATACTTGCGCGCGGGCGTTAAAATTGGATTTTCTTTCATCTTTCCAGCACGCGTATCCTCAACAATTAACTAGAACTTATGGAGGTTAATATCTATGACAATACGCGCACAAGACCAACTCCGCAACCTAACCTTTGATATCGGCTTCCAGAAACACCCAAAAGGCTCGGTACTCGTCAGTTTTGGCAACACCCGAGTATTATGCAGTGCGTCCGTTCAACCCGGAGCACCACGTTGGAAAGTCGCGCAGGACCTTCCCGGCGGATGGGTAACTAGCGAATACAACATGCTGCCTGGCTCAACAGACAGCCGTAAATCCCGCCCCTCGGGCGGCAGAGTTGACTCACGTGGCGTTGAAATACAGCGTCTGATTGGCCGTAGCCTGCGTGCCGTTGTTGATATGGATGCCATAGGCCCCAACTCAATTTATGTGGATTGCGATGTCATAGACGCCGATGGTGGAACACGTTGCGCCAGCATAACAGGCGGTGCCGTGGCCCTCTATCAGGCATTAAGGACGCTAAAAGACGAAGGCGAGATTGACACCATTCCTATGACTGAGATGATCGCCGCTGTTAGTGTTGGTATCAAGAACGGCGAGGTTATTCTGGACCTGGACTATGCGCTCGATTCAACAACTGATGTGGATATGAATATAGTTATGACTGAAAGCGGCAAACTCGTGGAAGTGCAAGGAACAGCCGAAGAGCAGGCCTTTACCCGCGACCAGATGAATCAGATGCTTGACTTGGCTGAGAAAGGCATCAAAGAGATTATCGCGGCTCAGAAAAAGGCATTAGGTATCTAACGAGACCATTGATTGGCATTAATACTGCACGCGTGTTTCTATGAACACTAGTATAGTAAAGAATTGAGATAATGATGCCAATTCCAGTTAATATAAGTGCAAGGGCCTCAATCATAAAGTAGAGTTACGGTGATGTGGGGGGTAAAATCATCGATTAATTATTTTTACTATGATTTATCTAGTGAATATTACCTATTGGTTATCCTTTAAGCACGTATATGGTATGAGTTTATAGGCTAAATCAATGTGTCCAGAAATTGGACTGTGGCAGAGATTATTTGTTCTTGTTGTTCCTCCACAGAAATCGTTGCAATGCCATCATTGTTTTGAAAACTATAGTCGGCATACTGGCGATGGTTGCCTCCTTCGATGACAATGAGTCTGGCTGAATCGGAAATCGCTTCATAGAACGCTTCTTGTTTGGGAGCCCCTGGATCCCTTGAGCTTATTATGGTTAGGATAGGTATTGGGAAATCAATAAAATCCTCATAGTTTGCAGGATAGGAGGCAAACATGATAAGTCCATCAATGTTGTCCTTGTTGTTTTTAGCGTATTCAGCCGCCATCGCGCCACCGAGCGAGTGCCCACCAATTACCCATGAATCAATTTCTGGATAGTCTGCTCGAATTCCATCAGCACGATTGATACCCATGAACGCAAGATTGAGAGGCATTTTGGGAATCACAACCAAATACCCTGCATCCGCGATACCTTGTGCGGTAACTGCATATGCTTCTGGATCAACAAGTCCACCTGGATAGTAAATCAGTCCTCTATCTGCAGTGGAATTCGGTCGAAATATGAGTAGACCATCTTTCAGCTGAACATCGTTATCATTCAATACTATAACTGCACGTTCTGTCGCTTCCTGGGCACTCAAGGTTGCCCAACTAACTAGCCCCACCGTCCCAATTAGGAGTATTATAAGAATAGCGTATATCAGCCGACGCAGTTTTTTCATTAGGTTGCACATGTGTGGGTGAGGTATAAACTCACCTTTTACTGCAGTTGCGCAAGTGAAAATGAAGAAAATCTCCGTTTGTATTAAAAGGAACTCTTGATAAAATCATTGATTTATGTTATTGGCGCTCTGGGAAAGACTCGAACTTTCGACCTACTGCTTAACAGGCAGGTGCTCTACCTACTGAGCTACCAAAGCATGTTTTGAGAATAATCTACAAAATCATATAAAAACTTACCTATTTAATACAAAAAACACACAAACAAAACACCATAATTAATACAAATAATACAAAATCAATGATAACAGTACCACCTAACAAACAGAGACGAAGCCGAGAAAACACCGATCCCGGATAAACAGAGAAAACAACTAGTTTTCCTTCAACGCCTCCAAAACAAGCTCCCTAACAATACCAGCCGATGCCCGCGCACGCACACGCCGCAACACCTGACCAATCAAATACTCAGCAGCCTTCGCCTTACCAGACCGATAATCCTCAACAGCCTTCGAGTTCTCAGCAACAACCTCAGACACTACAACTCGCAACTCATCTACTGGTAGTAAGGCTAGGTTCTTCTCTTCAACAATAGTCCTCGGAGACTTGCCTGTCTTCACATAGTCCTTGATGAGTTCTTTGGCTAGGCGTTCACTGATAGTTTCCTCATCGATGAGCACCAGTAACTCTGTGAAGGTCTCGGGTCTTACATTACTCTCCTCTAGGCTCATGCCCTCAAAGTTCAGGCTCTTCAACAGATAAGTGACCAGCCAGTTCGCCACATTCTTGGAGTCAGGATATAGCTTGCATGATTCCTCGTAGAACTCACTCATCCTGAGCCCAGTATTGACAATGATGTCTGACTGGAAACGAGTAATACCATACTCACCCACGAGCCTCTGGATACGCTGATCGGGCAACTCAGGCATGGAAGCCTTGAGAGCCGCAACCCAATCACTAGCTATATGAATCTGGGTCAAATCAGGCTCAGCAATATACCCGTAATCCTCCTCCTGCTCCTTCAACCGGAGAGTACTTGTTACCCCAGTCTCTGCATCAAAGTGGCGAGTCTCCCTGACCACAAGCATCCCCATGTTCACGGCGCTGGTCTGTCGTACAACCTCATAGTTGAGCGCCTTCTCCACGTTCCTGAACCCTGTGATGTTCTTGACCTCAACCCGGTTACCGCCCTCAACGCTAACGTTGGCATCAACCCTGAGCGATCCCTCTTTATGGGGATCATACGCTCCAAGATGTTCTAGGATCAGTGAGAGCTTCTTGAGGAAATCACGAGCCTCCTCAGTAGACCCAATATCAGGATCAGTCACAATCTCAACAAGGGGAACCCCAGCCCTGTTATAATCAATCAAGGTCTCACGGGCACTGGTAATACCCCCACCAACATGCACCAGCTTCGCGGGATCCTCCTCCAAGTGAACCCGGGTAATACCAATCCGGTGACCACCAACAAGCAGATACCCACCCTCAGCCAATGGCACCTCGTACTGGGTGATCTGAAAGTTCTTGGACATATCAGGGTAGAAATAATTCTTCCTGCTAAACCGGATGACATGCATCACCTTGCTGTTCAGAGCTTGAGCAATCACTACTCCATGCTCCAAGGCTCTCCGATTCACCATGGGCTTACTACCAGGATATCCCAAACAAATAGGACACACCACGCTGTTAGGCTCAGCATCATCAATATCAGTCGAACAACTACAGAATAACTTGCTAAGAGTATCCAACTGAACATGAATCTCAAGCCCAATAGTAGCCTTCACTATTGTTCGACCTCCCAAGCAGCCTTGAGCAGCTTATGCTCCTCAAGATGATCCGCCATCAAATGCAGCCCCACAGGCATCCCATGCGCCTCGCCACATGGAACAGAGACCATGGGTATCCCAGCCAAGTTAGGCGCCACAGTGAGAACATCCATCATATAATGCTGGATAGGCTCAAGTTGCTCTATCTCGTCAAATCTTGGAGCCACAACAGGCATCGCAGGGGCAGCCAAAACATCAACCCCCTTGAACGCCAGCTTGAAATCCTCGATAACCTTGGTCCGAACCTTCAACGCCTTCAAATAATAAGCATCACGGTACCCAGCCATCCGCGTAAAGGTGCCAAGCATAACACGGCGCTTAGCCTCATCTCCCAATCCCTTGGTCCTGACCCGACTGAAATACTGGTTAAAGTCGCTCTCAATAGGCTCCTGAAGCCCATATCGCAGCCCACTGAACTTAGCCAAGTTGGTGGAAGCCTCAGCCATGGCTATGATATAGTAACTGCTCAAACTGTACTTGGTATGAGGTAGACTGACGTCTGAGACCTCTGCTCCATCTGACTCCAGACCTTTTATCGCTGCCCAGACCTTAGCCTCCACCATAGGATCAACTCCTTCACCGAAATACTCCTCTGGAACACCGATTCGAAGCCCCTCAACAGTTTCAAGATCAGAATAACACGGCACAGGCGCGTCCAAGACAGTGCTATCATACCTATCAGGACCACTGATAACCTCAAGAAGCAACCCTGCCTCCCCAACAGTCTTAGCCATCACACCAATCTTGTCCAAGCTATTGGCGTAATCGATGAGCCCCCAACGGCTAACCCTACCATAGGTAGGAGTAACACCAACCACCCCACACCAAGAAGCAGGACAACTAATACTGCCGCCAGTGCTCTCAGACAACGCTAGGTGAGGAAAATCAGCAACAGCCGTCAAACAAGCTGCTCCTCCGCTGCTACCCCCTGTGCTTCTCCATGGATCATGGGGGTTTAGGGGTCTCTTGTATGGGGTGTTTATATTGAATGTGCCGAAGCCAAACTCGTCCTGAGTAGTCTTCCCCAATATACTGGCGCCCTCTGCCCTGCATTTGGCGATTACAGTCGCATCAAACGGGGGAATATAGCCCTCCAGTATCTTGCTCCCAGCCGTGGACTCCATGCCCCTTACACAGATATTGTCTTTTACAGACACAGTGTAGCCGCTGAGCCTTCCCCTGTTCTCAGTATCCAATCCATGAGCCAGTGTGTTGATGAAATGATACTTATCATCAAGAGCCCTGACCCTATCTAGTGTGCTCACTTGATCTTGGGCCCCCTGATATATTTTCCCTCACTATCCACCACATTTGCGAGAGGGTCCCATTGCCACTTCTCAACCACATCCTCTCTAAGCTTATCCTCTATCTCTATGGGATGGTAACTTGGCTCAACGCCCCCAGTAGAAACCTCATCGAGTTCCCTGAAAGCATCCAAAATCACGTTTAACTGCTGAGTATACCTGTCAGTCTCTTCCCCTGTTAATTCAAGACGAGCAGCCTTGGCAAGCTCCAGCACAAGATCCCTAGAGACGGCTATCCTAGCCAAAAATGCACCCCCAAATAGCAGAAGGACTAGTATATCTCAGAAGTGAAGCCTGGGATTCGATTAAAACATTCACCCATCTGATTTCACTCCGATACCCACGAACATGCCTGAGCTTATTTAAGAGTTATCCCTTAAGGATACATGTGAACCCGTTTGTCAAATGATGAATTATTAAAATGCGTAAAGGACGCCATTGAGCTACTGGATAACTACAAGGCATATGGTCCCATGGTAGAGGAAGGGATCGCAGCGTTCAAACGAATCAATGAATGCGTAATAGAACCAACCACCGAAACAACAGATGAAGCAAAAAAACTGATCGCAGAGATGGAGCGACAGATAGGTCCATACAGGTCGATGGTTCCACAGGTATCAATAGCCCTTGATAAGCTCCAAGAGTGGTCAAAGGAGAATTAGATGGAGTAGAGCCCCAGTTGGGGCCTTCACCGAGGGACGGGTATTGATCGGTACCCGACAGAAAACAAATATTTACTCAATTATATGAAGATATCGCTGATCCTTCACCAATCGGCGAAGGAAAATAAAATGATCTGTGCAATTGGCTATGTTTTTACTTAAATGGGTTGCATCCGCTTATACAGTAAGTGCAAATATGCTCCGGGGGCAGATCAACAGCCCAGAGAATCTTCTCCTCACTATTATACCTGACATTATCGATACTAGGAAGGTTATCTGCAACAAGCTCACCAATCTCCTCAAGAGACCTGCCTTCAAACCCCCTAGCAGCAAGCGGCTTATCCGGAGGATCACTGAAACAAGGATAAAATATTGGAGCATAACTAACCAAGAAATCAACCTCCCGAGCCCCAGCCTGCCTGAGGTTCTTGGCGATGGACTCACTCACGGTACCCCTGACGATACTATCGTCTGATATTACCACTTTCTTTCCTTCAACAGTCTTCCTGATAATATTGTGTTTGAGATCGCTGGCAATTTTACGATACTTGGGGTCATCGATAATGTATGTCCTACCCATGTACGCGTTCTTGATAACACCCTCATCAGCTGTCACGCCTAGAGCCTCAGCAACACCAGTGGAGACACTTCGCCCACTATCAGGAACAGGGATCACCACCAAACCATTGCCTTTGTGAGAAGTATACTCTTTGTTCAGTTTATGAATATCAACAAGCCCATGCCCAAGCCGCTTTCGAGCAACATGAACAGTCTTACCCTCAATGACGCTATCGGGGCGCCCAAAGTAAACCCACTCGAAAACACAGTGAGCCCTCCTAGGCTCTAAAACCTGTTCTACCTTCATCATGCCATCAACGATAATAGTTAAGGTACCGGGAATCACATCAGCCCTCTCAGTGAAGACCTCCCCCATATTCTCCAACACATCGATTGGAGCCGACTCAGAGGCAAAATAGTAGCTATCCTCACTCCTCGCCATATACAATGGCCTGATACCCCTCTCGTCTCGTGCAGCCAACAAGAGACTCTTCTCAGCTTCCCTATCCCAGACCGCCATCACAAGGGAGTAATACGAGTCACGGTGCCGCCTCATAGCCTCTTTGAACGCCTCAACAATCTCCAGACCAGTATCAAGATACTCTAGGACAGTCTTCTTGATGACATACTCATTTGGCCCATTTCTATCTGGGAAGAAGCCGTCAAGAGCCAAGCTGAAAACATACCTTGGGTGATCCCGGCACTCAATGGGAGTATACCCATTGTTCGAGTTCTCTCCACTAGCCGCTCCAATGATGACATAATCATCCGGGTGATTAAATGCAGCGTATCTCTCATCAAGCACGTTCGAGATTAAGCCCTTCCCCTTCCATGTCCTTAGGCTGTGGTTGCTTGCCGCGGTAACTCCGCTACTCTCTTGTCCCCTGTGTTGCACGCCATAGAGTATGTAGTGGTTCTTGGTTGATGCTTCCTTGCGACTGTAGACTCCAACGACACCTTGCATAGGCAGACAGTAACCTGATAGATATTAAAAAACCATCGCAATTTCGCATGCACCAATAACACAATATTGCATATTTATTTAAACAATTTAGGGGAGCCCCTTGACAAGAGCATTTGTCAAGAAATATAGTTCAAAAAGGGTTAAAACACGCCTAAGATAGGTGTATCCCAGAGAAATACGTTGAAAAACAAGGAAAACGAACTCGACGACATCATAATCAAAGCAATTGGACACAACGAGAGAAAAAACATACTCAGGATCGTTGGAAGCTACCCCGAGGGAGTAAACTACACAGGCATCCTAGGCGAATCCGGTCTATCAACAGGACGATTAAACTACCATCTAGGAGAACTAGAAGGATTCCTAACAAGAGACGAGGACAGGTTATACAGGCTCAGCGAGATAGGGAATAAAGCAGTAGCCACCATTGAATTCATCAAAAAAGACGTCGACTTAAACCTCTTGGAATCAGTGAACACAAAACGTTCCACACGACTCAAAAGAATAAAAAGAAGACTTGACATAGGCTTCTACGTCGTATCCGCGATTATGATAGGGGTCACCGGGTTGACGGCGTATTTAGCGTATCTCGAATCCGATCAAATATTAGCAGGCTTCACTGGAGTTATTGGACTTTTCACGATAGGCATAATTTACCTGACAGACCGCTCTAGAAAAAACGACCCAGAGCGAATCCTATGGGTCTGGGAGTGGCTTGAATGGAAACTATTGGGGAATTATAAGAATAGGAACTAGTATTTTCTAGCTACATAATCCACGATAGACTTGAAGAACGAGTACCCATCACCATACTCCTTGGGCGCACCCATCTTGGTCCACTCAGGCATCAAATAGCCAAAGTAGGCTCTCTCAGGGTGAGGCATCAAACCCAGTACTGTTCCCTCTGGGTTACATATACCAGCGATATCATGATAAGCCCCATTGGGGTTGGCTGGCCAATCATCCTCGGCATAAGAGCCATCTGCATTCACATAACGCCAGACAATCATATCCTGATCATAGAGACGCTCCAGAAGCTCCTCACGTTTGTCAGGGGGCAGGATAAATCTACCCTCACCGTGAGCTATGGGACAACTCAACACATAGCCCTCTTTGAGATCACCCAGCATACCACAGTTGCCCTTGCCCTCATAACGCATGCGTATCCAACGATTCTGATAACCATGGGTGCTGTTTCCTAGGGCAGCCTCAGGGTACAGGCTCTTACCAGTCCAGCCAGGCAAGAAGCCTAGCTCAACAAGCTGCTGGAATCCGTTGCAGATGCCTATTACTGGTTTACCTGTCTCTACGAATGCCTTGAGCTCTGGCCCGATCCTGTATTCGCATTCCTTAGCCCAGATAGCACCGCTTCGCACATAATCACCATAGCTGAACCCGCCTGGGAATATGAGAACATCATAATCATCCAGATTCTTCTCTTTGAATACCTTCTGGGTATGGGTCAGATGGACATTGGTGCCTAGGTCTTGGAAGGCTCTCACGGTCTCAAGGTCACAGTTGGTGCCTGGAGCCCTCATGATGAGTATCTGCATCTCTTCTGGCTTCATCTTCTCGCCTCCAGTGGGGTCTTCCACGCCCCAATTAATGCTGATAGCTCTGATTCAAGCAGCTTTTCCCCATCCTTTGTGATAGTTAGACGTTGCTCTTTCTTCACCACACCTATACAGCTGAATGGGCTATCCTTCATGGTATCCTCAAACTCAGTAGTCTTGTCCGCTGGAACCTCTATGAGGAGCCTGCCATTGCTCTCACCAAACAATAGGACATCATCTCTCATAATCTCAGAGACAGGCACCTTACCGATATCAACATCCAATCCAAGATCACCTGTGAAAGCCATCTCGCTCAAAGCAACAGCCAAACCACCCTCACTGCAATCATGACAAGCACGTACCAGTCCAGCATCCATGGCGTCGAGAACCCGATTATAAGCAGCGATATTTAGTTCAGGGTTCAGCTTAGGTACAGAGCCACCCAGCTCACAGTGCATCCTGAGGTACTCGCTTCCACCTATCTCTGGCTTGGTGACCCCAACAAGGTACAATGCGTTTCCGGGTTTTTTGAGTTCCATGGTAACAGCTTTCCTGATATCCGGGACAACCCCAAGGCTCGTGATTAAAAGAGTAGGAGTAACTGGTCCCAAGGGGCTCTCATTGTAGAGACTGTCCTTGCCCGAAACAAAAGGCGTGCCATATACCTTGGCCACATCATAACAGCCTCTGCAAGCGTAGACTAATCCGCCCAACCGATCCTCGTACTCCGGGTTTCCCCAAGTAAAGTTATCAAGGAGTGCCCAACGACGTGACCCTACACATACACTGTTCCTGATGGCTTCATCTATTACACTAGCTGCCATCCAGTATGGATCAATCTTACCGTAGCGGCTGTTTATCCCGCTGGCTACGCTGATACCCTTCCAGTTATCATCGAGAGGCTTCAAAACAGAAGCATCACTAGGTCCAGCATTCCAGCCCTGCAGAGGCTTGATGACTGTCTGACCCTTGATTTCTTGATCGTAACGTCTTACCACCTTCTCCTTGCTACAGATATTATAGCTAGATAATAGTTTGAGAAGCACCTCAGCCAAGTCGTCAGGTTCCTCGATCTTGGGATCGCTCATCACTGGGGGCTTCCAGTTTGTACTGCGATGAAGCTTGGGTGGGTTAAACAATGACTCCAACACGAGGTCCCCCACCTGCTCATCATTATAGAATAACTTAGCATGACGCGACACATTATACTGACCGAGAACAGTCGCCTCAACCTGCTCATCACTGAAAATCTCGATAACCCGGTCCAAGTTCTCTGGAGGCACAGCCAACAACATCCTCTCCTGACTCTCGCTGATCCATATCTCCCAAGGCGCCATATCCTCAGCCTTCAACGGGATACGATCAATAAAGGCATCAACACCAAGCCCATACCGGTCAGCAGTCTCACAGACACCACAGCTAAGCCCACCACCACCTATATCGGTGATACCAGAGCCTAGCTTCTGGTCGCTTATTTGTTTGATTGCACGTTTTACCTTCTCTTCCTCAATGGGGTTGGCTATCTGAACCGCTGATCGACCTGTCTCTTCTGATTCCTCTGAGAGCTCGACTGATGCAAAAGTAACTCCGTGGATTCCATCATGCCCCGTTCTCCCACCTGCGAGAACAACATAGTCACCGGGCTTCACGTTTCTAATATACTGGTCTTTGGGGAGTACACCGATACATCCTGCATAGACCAAGACGTTACCTGTGTAATCCTCATCAAACACTGTTGCGCCATTCACTGTCGGGATACCAATGCTGTTTCCATAACTGCCGATCCCGTCAACCACGCCATTAAACAGGTAAGTAGGATGCTTGACACCAGCAGGAAGCTTCTCATAGGGATAATCCAAGGGACCAAAACAGAGAACATCAGTATTAGCTATAGGCTCAGCCCAAACCCCCAAAATATCACGAATAACACCACCCAGTCCAGTAGCAGCCCCACCAAAAGGCTCGATAGCGCTAGGATGATTATGAGTCTCCACCTTAATCGCGATAGTAACATCATCCGTCAAGTCCACAAGCCCAGCGTTATCCTCAAATACACTATAACACCAATCCGGCTCAAGCTCATCGATAAGACTCCGGAAATAGGTCTTCAGTAAACCATTCACTGTCCCGTCAGGGGTCTCGATTACCCCGGCGAAGGTCTTGTGGCTGCAGTGCTCGCTCATGGTCTGATCGAAGGTCTGTAACTCGATATCAGTAGCCTTACGCTCCTGCACGACATAGTGATCACGAATATACCTAAGCTCATCAAGGCTCAAACCCAGCCCAAGTTGTTCCCTGATGTTCTCCAGATCCACGTCCTCTGCATTCATCAAGTCAATGGTATGATGACTGAAGGGAAGATCTTCTTTCTTTACCCTATTCATTACTGCTCACTTATCTCAAAGTGGTAATCATCTTTTGTCGGATTAGTGAGAAGCCTTCTACACATCTCATCAAGCAACGACTCAGCGTGAGACGCATTATCAGCCTCAAAATAGACCTCATAGGCTTTGCTCGACCGAACCTTCTCAACAGGATATCCGAGTCCCTGTAATGCGTTGGCGGTAGTGTCCCCCTCCGGGTCACTGTATCCTTTTTTAAGTGTCACATATACAAACGCTTTAAATTTCATATTGATCACCAGTGCGGTTTCTCCACAATTGGTGTTTAATAAATATGTTAATCTATTAAGCTTTTTCAAAACTTATTTGCATATTTATTAAATATTTCATCATTATTAAAACTAGCAGAGAAATTAAAAAGATAAAAAGGGACACGCCCACCCGGGCGTTTCGCTTAACTGCTACTTAGCAGGATGGCGATAATTAGACCGTAGATTGCTAGACCCTCACCTAGAGCAATGAACAGAAGGGACCAGATAGATAGCTCCGGTCTCTCAATTAGCATATCTGCTCCAGCTTTCGCTGCAACCATAATACATAGCGCAGAAGCGAAAGCGGCTCCAATTAGTGTTAGTGAACTGGTCAGCAAAGGCCATGCAGATTCAGGAATCATACCACCTTCACCTCCTCCAAAGATTAAGACGATCATTAACATAATACTCACGATGATCGTAAAGCCACCAAAGGAAGTCAAACCTGCTCCCCATGGTGTACTCTTGCCTTCCATGTCGGCAGAAGCGTTGATCATGCCACCCTGAGCCATAGCGTATGCCCCAGCGAAAAGGGCTATTGCCACCGCAAGTGTCGCGTACTCCAACATTCTTAGATATCAGCTCCGATCAAAGCGAGATAACTTGACATCATTGTCATTTCTCACCTTTTACTCTCCCTAAGTCGCCCTGTATACATATATATCTTTTCAGTAAAAAAAGTCACAATTGAAAAAATGAAAATAGAGTATTTACTCTTGAACCGGTTTAGGGGTAGGAATCCTGAAGGGCTTGAACCTTACACCTTCTCCGTGGAAGAACTTACCCATGAACTCGTAGTAGAGCAACCTGATACTCTGTACGCCACTTGAGACGAACTCAAAGCTCAGCGCGATAATGTTCATGATAATAATTCCAGCGACCTCACTGCCAATTGCACCACCCATTGCCACACCTGCACTTGATAGGCTCACGTGGGCAATAGCGAACGCGGCTACCCTGAGGAAGCTAAACATGTTAGCCAAGCCCTCTACGAAAGTCATCAGCAAGCCACCGATGCCTTCACCGATTGCCTCCATGCCGCCAACACCGTGGCCATGCATTAGGCTGTGGAGTATGGGCTCAACAAAGCTCAGTAGCATACCAGCAAGCATGAGTTTGAATGGCCAGTTGCCGACAAGTATCATAATGTCTAGTCCCTCTGTGAACATTGTTGATGCGCTCAGATAGAGTCCTGTGATGTACAGACCCATACCGAAGCCGTGTTCTCCTATCATTCCAGCGTAATTTCCTGCCTTGAATGAGTTGTATGCTCCCAGTAGTGACCCGAAGACCAGTTCCAGTGCGCCGACCATGAAGATGAGGTTCATCAGTTCACCTGTCTGGTGCATTGGGTTTGGCATTATCGGGTACGTAAATGGCAATACGATATGTGCCTCGTGTAGCCAGTGGCTTATCAAGTGCTCGTAAAGGAATATTGAGTCATACATAAAGCCAAATATTATGGCTGCTATGCCCATTGGTACAAACATGGCGAAGAGGTACTTCATCATGCCTTGCTTGAACTTGGTTCCAAATGCCAGACCAAGGGCAAGGAATATCAGTCCTTGACCGATGTCTCCGAACATCAAGCCAAACTGGAAACAGAAGACAATTACTGAAATATAGCCTGGGTTCAACTCCGATGCTGAAGGCCAACCCCTGAGCCTTGTTAGTATCCAGAGAGGCTGTAGTCTCTCGGATTTGAAGTCCTTCTCGGGCGTGGGTGCATTTTTATCATGCTCGTCAAGCTCAGCGACCTCTACGAATAGTCTCTCTCCTATCTCTTTTTCGGTCTCAGCGATTGAGGTGCGGAGTTCATCGATCTTGGTATCTGGGGTATATCCTTGGATTACACTGACAACCTTGCCTCTGAGAACTGGTGCTTTACGAGAATAGATCCAAACGATCCTCGCATAGTATGCTATGATTCCGAGAGATTCTTTTTGTTCGTTCTGGAAAGCTTCAAGCTGTTCCTCGTATTTTGCTTCATTTTCATTAATTTTAGCATTATACTCTTCTTTTAGCTCGGATATGCGTTTATCATATTCCTCGTCGCTTGTACCTTTCTTTTCGAACTCGGAGATTTTAGCCTTGTATTTTTTGATTGCTCCCTGTCTCTTGCTCTCATCCAATACTAGTAGAACATCGCCTGGGTCCAGAACATCGTAAATATCCTTGATATCATAAACCAGGAAAAGGGCTTCAATCCATTTTCTGCTATTATCATCACCGAAAACAAATACAATACTCTCTTCCTTGGATAGCTTGGATATTCTAGTATATGTACTTGGATACCTCTTGAGGTACTCGTTGAGTTGTGGGATGAAATTCGTCTTTACAACGCCAACCGCAAAACAGTTCTTCATCTCTTCAGGCTCAAGAGCAGAAACAGAGTCCAGCCTCGTCTTTAATTTTAGGCCTTCTTCATATTTTGCCTTCTTTTCTGCTTCTACGCCCTCTATTTTTTCCTGCAACTCAGAGATTAACTGATTGTTTTGAACATGAACCTCTTCCTTGCTGACTTTGATCTTATTGATGAGAGAATCTGTCTCCTCTATCAATGAGTTAATCTTGCCTTCAGGGTCGCGAGCAAAATCCTGCAACTCCACTTTGCTAGGGGTGACCTTCTGAACATTGTGTATGTTAAGGTCAAGAGGCTCGAGCAATCGGGTCTGTGTTTTCGTATAGAGTTTTTTGTAATCCACCAACTGTTCTGAGGGGACCTCTAACTCCGCGAACTCAGACCCTGAAACATGTTTGAGCTGAGTTACCTGCGCTCTTCCGAGAGCTTCAAGGACTGGTCCTTCATACTCGGGCGGGGTAATGATGGTGACCTTCTTTATCAAAGTGATTCACCTAATAGGTTTGCTTTTTGATAAAAAGGTTTCCGACTTTTTCTCTTGAAAGGCTCTTGTAGGAGGAGGATTTATTTAATAAAAATAACTTTATGATAACAGTGTTCTAGTTAAAAATAACTAGATTGCGGCGAACAGATTTGACCAGTCTGTATTGATTACTCCTGATTCTTCTCCTCTGGAAAAACCCTCTCTTCCTCTGGGGCAAGCATCTTTTCTGTTCTATTAGTGATTAATTCAACCTCAGATGGTTCCCCCTCTTCTATATCTTGGGCATCCTGATTTTCTCGAGAGGCGAGTTTCTCTACTCGTTTCATCCAGAAAAACATCAATAAGATATACTGGACTGCTAAGAAGAAGGTGACTGCTAGAGTTATCAGCATGTTATCCGGTTTTTTAATGAGCACAAGTACAAATGCAATAGCCATACCAATCACGGGTACACCAAGCATAGCTAAGACAAAGGCTCGGTTCTTGTGCAGTATCCCCGCTAGTGATGGTTTTTCCTCGCTCACAGTGTTCACCGTTAGTATCTGGAGATAAGAGAAAAAGGTTCTCTTTCCTAAGTTTGATGGGGTTATTTTTTATGAAGAAGAGTGGAGAACTGTGCCAATGAACAGAGTGTGACTGCGCGGATAAGGTCTCCCTCAGAGACTATGCCAGTTAGTTTGTCTCCTTCCTTGATTAAGACTTGATTGATGTCTTGATCCCTGAGAAACCTCATAGCTTCAAGGATTGGTGTATCGTGAGCTAGGCTAATCAATGGAGTAGACATTATTGTATTGATCCTGTTTGCTCCCGGCTCTAAATGAGCTACAATCACCTTACTGATCATATCTGATCTAGTGACTATCCCAGAGGGTTCTCCTTTATCTGTTACAATTATGCTTCCTATCTTGTTCGCGATCATTCTCTGGGCTGCTTCAGAAATGAAAGAGGCACCATCTACAGAGATTATGGCTTTCATTACTTCAGAAACAACTGATGGAAATCTCACTCTTCTCACCCATCACTATGGATTTTATGCCTTGCACTGATCAATGTGGTAGTTGCCTCGATTCCTTCAATAACTCTGAGTTTACTAAAGACAAAATTATCCAAAGCATCTAGAGATTCAACCTCAACCTTGATAATCATATCATACTCCCCATAGGTAGTAATTACTTCCTTGACCTCAGACAAGCCATTAATCTTCTCATAAACAATATTATCTTTAGTAGGCTCAACCCGGGCCAAAGTATAACTCGTAACCATCTTACAGACCTTCAATAGTAGAATAATTAAAGATGTAATTAAAACTACAGAGCCCTTACTTCGACGATTACTTCCTCTAACCCCAG
>Ga0180432_10005273_pt1 | contig 17307 bp, 15 predicted proteins | sample SS_ome_10_FD_132414 | JGI IMG/M metagenome (GOLD analysis project Ga0180432, IMG submission 132414) | Hypersaline lake sediment archaeal communities from the Salton Sea, California, USA - SS_1_MS_2 metaG | ecosystem: Environmental > Aquatic > Non-marine Saline and Alkaline > Hypersaline >...
ATATATTCGGGAAAGACCATGTATAAAAGATCGAAGAAAGATATGGCCATAAACATAGACGAGAAGAAAGGACATTTATTTTTAGGTAACGAAGATTTACGACTATTAATTTTAAGACCCATCGATTTAATCGAGTTTGCTGAATTTGCTGGCGCTTCAGCCGAGGATATACTCATTTGGGTTGGCAAGTCAATCGGAAAACACATCGCTGCGAGACTCTTTCCTGACGAGGAAAGAACAATAGAACCGCTTTCAAACAAGAAACAGATCATCCTGTCCATGTTAGAGACTATTGAACAATTGGGATACGGCATTTTAGTCGCGAGGTTTAAAAAGGATCACGTCTTCATAACAGTGGAAGAACCCTTACCGGCAAATGAAAAAGACAACATTATGGCTAAAAATATCTGCGTTTTATATCAAGGAATCTTCACGGGTTTTTTTGAGAGCTTGAATATGGACGTGGATGGCGAGGAGACCGAATGCTGCTTGTTGGAAAGCGATAAATGCGTGTTCAAGTACGATCTTCTCGTTGATGAGTTTGAGGACGAAGACGTCGATCCAGACGAAACAGACGAATCCATCTCAGATTTCTTGTCTACTCTATAATATAATCTACTTTTTTAACAGTATCTCGACTTATTTCGAGTATTATTGCCTCATGTGAGCATGTTTGAATGCACTCACCGCATCCAGTACATTTTACCTCGTCGATTTCCGCTAAACCCGAGATGTATCCGACTAGAGACTCTGGAATCGCATTAGTCGGACATTTTTCTACACACGCTCCACAGCCAATACAATTCGCAAGGATTAATTTCGCTTTAGCAGTCGTCATGACTTCGTTTCCCTCAAGTTTGAAATCTCACACTAATCAATCATAATTAATTTGCTCAAAATAGCTTCTGAATATAATCAATAGGTTTTAAATTCTTCAAACTGTCTTATTCATAGACCTTTAAAATTATTAAACATAAACTTAATTATAAAAATTATTAAAAATTCAAAACAAAAAATATTTCACGTGAAAAAAATTGACGGAAAAAGGCGGAAAAATTAAAATTGAATCCTATAAGGGACCGCTTGGAACGATCAAGGGCTTCGAGTTCACAATGGGAAAAATCATCAGCGAAGGAGATGAAGGTTGGGACGAGCCAATGGGGCCAACTCCTAAACCTCATATTCCTACACTTCGTCCGTGGTTTTTCAAGCTAATGGAAAGGTACAATCCTACATACATGCCTATTTGTGACATGTGTTGCCTTTGTACTTTTGGTAAATGTAACCTTTCCAAAGGCAGGACTGGTGCTTGTGGAATCAATTTAGAAGGGGCTTGTGCTAAAATAGTAGAAATTGCTTGCTGTATCGGAGCTAGCTGTCACAGCGCGCATGGTGATCATCTACTTCACTGGTTAAAAGAAAAATTCGGTAATGTACCAATTAATTTTGGAAACAATATCGCAGTAGAAATGCCCTGCACTCGATTGATCGTTGGAATGAAGCCAGAAACCTTAGAAGATTTGGAAACGGCAATGCAATGGGTTCAATTCAACATCACCCATTTGCTTGCAGCCGGTCACACCGGTCAAGAAGCGAGCTATTTGGATTACGAAGCGAAAAGCTTTTTAGCGGGATTATGTGACGCCGTGGGAATGGAAATTGCTGATGCCGTGCAAATTGCTGCTTATGGCTTTCCCGTAGGAGATCCTGATGTTCCAATCGTAGAGTTAGGAATGGGAACCTTGGATATGGAAAATAAAGCAACGATATTAATGGTTGGGCATAATGTTGCACCTGGAATAGAATTAGTCGATTACATGAGAGAAAAACATCTTGAAGATAAAGTAGATGTCGGTGCAATTTGCTGTACTGCCCTCGATTTAACTCGATACTATTCTAGCGCTAAAATTGTTGGTTCGCTCTCGCGACAGATGTTTTACATTCGCAGTGGATTGGCAGATGTCGTCATGGTTGACGAGCAATGCGTTAACTTGAGATGCTTTGAGCAAGCGAAACTCGTAAACGCACCCTTTATTGCAACTAACGAGAAGAACATGAACGGACTACCTGACCGGTCAGACGATCCCGTTGATGAAATTATAGACGATTTAGTTAGCGGAAGGGTTGATGGGGTTTTAATCTTAGATCCCATAAAAGCGGGAGAAGTTGCGGTCGAGACTGCCATCAAGGTACGTCCCATAAGAAAAGGAAAAAGCGCGGTTCCAGACGAGCAAGGATGCATTGATATGGCGATGAACTGTAATGGTTGCGGAAACTGTCAGAGGAATTGTCCAAACGATTTGCCAATTGTGGACGGTGTGGTCTTAGCAAAAGAGGGAGACTTTTCTTTATTAGAGAAAGTTTATGATTCTTGTTTAGATTGCGGTAGATGCGAGGCTGAATGCATGAAAGAAGTTTCACCATTAACATTGATAATGTATGCTGGACGGGAGAAAATCAGGAACGAGAAATTCAATTGTAGGGTTGGAAGAGGTCCTATTCAAGACACTGAAATACGTAACGTAGGAGCTCCCATCGTATTAGGAGAAATTCCAGGAATCGTTGCTATAATCGGCTGCGCAAATTACGCTAAAGAGATCCAAGAATTATACATAATGGCCGAAGAGTTCTGTAGAAGGAATTACATTGTCGTCGTATCTGGTTGTGGAGCGATGGATATAGGGCTTGTAAAGGACGAGAATGGACAAACCCTCTACGATAGATATCCCGGTTCTTTTGATCGCGGTGGACTAGTTAATGTCGGCTCATGCGTATCAAACCCTCATATCAACGGTGCTGCGATTAAAGTTGCGAATATTTTTGCACGACGACCATTGCGAGGTAATTACGAAGAAATTTCGGACTATATACTGAACCGAGTAGGTGCGTGTGGAATTGCTTGGGGTGCTATGTCGCAGAAAGCTGCGAGCATTGCGAGTAGTTGTAATGGTATGGGTATTCCTGCAATCTGTGGACCGCATTCTGCTGAATATAGACGAATGTACCTTGGAAAATCTTATGAAGAGGATGCATGGAAAGTATTTAACGCAAGAGATGGAACTGGCGACCATTTAATAGGACCTGGTCCGGAACACTTGTTAACTACTGCTGAGAGCATAGAACAAGCGATTTGTTTATGTGCAAAAATGTGCTTAAGACCTGCTGATAACTCTAAAGGAAGAATGATCAAGTTATCTCACTGGATTGACTTGGAAAGAAAATACAAAGGCGTAGAGTTTCCAAACGATTTGGAAAAATTCATTCGTGTCGAAGCGGACATTCCAATTAGCATGAAGGACGGTATTCAAGCATTCTTGAAAGAAAAAGGTTGGAAACCAAAGGAAATTATTGATCCAACCCTTTTAAAGAGATTGTGCAGGGAGTAATTTTATTAATCCTTTTTTTATTTTTTTTATTTTAGATATTAACAATACGAAATTAATACACAATAACCTCTTTTTTTGACCTTTACGACATCTTAGTCAATAAATTTCATAAAAAAATGAATCTCTTCTTTTTTTTAAAAACTTTGTTATAATAATTATTGAGTTGAGGAAAATATTGTACATTTTCAAATCTTTTATGTGAAACCCGAAATCTTTATTATATATTTATTAATCACATATTTAAATCTTTTATTATATCATTATTTAAGAGAACAAACATTTCAGCCTAAAAAAATGGAAATTGTATATGAGGACGATTCTATAATAATCCGCTTGAACCGTCCTAAGAAATTGTTGGAATACGCGTGGAAAAAATTCGTGTCTGAAAACACCTATAAAACCTCCTTAGAGAGAGTATACGACACCATTTGCGACCACGACGTTGATAAATGCTTGATAGACAGGTCCAAATTTAGTATTCTTCCCCCACACATGCGAAATTGGTGGGAAACTTCCTGGTTTCCTCGTATAAGAGAAAATGGCATTAAAAGGATTGCTGTCGTCTGTAGTCCCTCAAATAATGAAAACATATCCATGGTTCTCGCGTATTTAGCTCAAGAAGACGTGTTGAGCATGAGAAACTAATTTATTCTACCTTTCCTAATTATAAGTTATATACTCACTATTGTAACCATGTGGAAAGTGGGATTTAATGGAAAAAAAAAATAAGGACATTTTAAAACTTACTAAATTACTGAAGCATTGGGCAGATCACAACGATTCTCACAAAGAATCATTCCTGAAATGGCGTGATATTGCAAAAAATAATGGTCTGGATGGTATTGTCGATAAATTAAATAAAGCCATTGAATTAATGGACGAAAGCACTAAATATCTGTTACTCGCTCACGATGAATTGGAATAGAAACATTAAACCTAACTCATATTAAAAAGTAATAAAGAAATCGTTCTATTTTACAAGAACAGGTTAATTAATGGGAGTAGCTGTTCCTTGAAGTAATCTATCTTCTCGTAAAGAAGTTCTGGATTTTCAGAAAGTAGCCATAAAAAGACCGGTATCTGAAGATCAGAATACTCGAATAATTTCTCTCCTCTAATCGTAAAGCCGTTCAGCGGGAAATCTAGCGTTGTGGTTTTTTCTCGAATCAATCCTATAGAGCTGTGGAAGTTTGAAAGCGTTTGCATCAATAACGCCGTGTTGTTGATCAGCATTTCGTCCGTGTTATTTTTGGTAAAGCTCCCGAAAATTAAACCGTCCATCGATATTAAGCTCGTTGCTCGTCCTTCTATTATGTCTGTAAAATCTTCGAGGATGTTTTCGATTATTTCAGAAGTTTCTGAAACCTTCTTTAACGCCGTGCTGAACATTTGCATGATGGTTTCTTTCTGGAATATTGTTGTATCGCAAAATTCCAAATGTAACCCCTTAAAATCCCTCGCAACATCTTCTATCTTATTTTTAACTGCTGTAACGTTCTTTTGCCATTGAAGCGTCTTGCGAATGTCTTGATCGCTTTTATTTAATACGACTAATACTGGCGGATGTTCGCCTAATTCGCTCATTGCGCTTAAGCATTGGCGGAAATAATCTGCTGCTTCGTCAAATCTCTTGTCGTCTTGCGAGTCAATTACGTAGAGCACGAGATCAACTTCGGTGAAGAACAATTCAGGCTTGTTAAAATAATACTTCTCACGATATTGAACTTGGCCTCCAAGGTCCCAAGATATAATTGGATATCCGAAGAAATCCAACTTTTCGCGCTGAACGCCTTTCGTTGGTAATAATGCTTTTATGATCGAAAATCTATCTTGAATGACTGCTAAGATCGATGTTTTCCCTCCGTTATCCAAACCAATTAATAATAGTTTCTTTTGTTTTCTCACTTGTTCAAGAATGACCCTTTCGAGCACTTTTGCGATTTTTATCCATTTAATCAAAATTACTAAGGGCAATTCCTTGATTTCTGGGGGATTCTCGGGCGATAAATTTGCAAGATCGCCAATTGAGCGTATATTAGCAATTGCTAATCTTTCTGCGCTTATTTTATCTATTCCTATAAGTGTATCTGGTTTGTAATCCAATACTTCTTTTAATTCTTCAGAAATGATCGTCGAACTCTTAAAAAAGTCTTTTATTCTATTCATACTTTCCTTATCAGTCATTTTAAGCACTACTTTCCTTGTAATTTTAAGATGTAATAGTTGACTTATCTTCTAAGTTAAAAAACGTATTATTATTTATTTATTATTACTTCCCAATAAAAAACTTTAGTTTTCCAAAAAGTATAAAATACGGAAATTATTGTGATTTTATTCATTACAGAAAAGCAAACAGTTTCTATAGAAAAAAATAATTATATATTTATCTAGTTATATATAGAAATTAGTAAGTAGAATATTGAAAACTTCAAATTAATCGAATTGAAGGATTGAATACCTTGGCTGAAAAAATACCAGAAAACATGGTGTTATGCATTGATGCGTCGCGATCAATGTACAGATCCGATTATAAACCTAATAGATTAATAGCAAGCATAAATGCCCTGAAGAAATTGGCTGAATTAAGGCTTGAACAAGATCCAAATAGCGCGTTCGCAGTTATCAAGTTTTCTGACACGATAGAGAAGATTTTGGATTTTACCGGATCAGTTGACAGCATACACTCTTCTTTGAATTCAATTCGATTTGGTGGCAATTCCGCTCTAGGTGACGCTTTAGGGTTATCTATAAAAATCATCATTGCAGAATTGAGAAAAGTAAGTGCTAAAGTTCCCAAAATTTTACTCGTTTCTGATGGAATCTACACGAAAACCGAAGCCGATCCTCTAAAAATGGCGCAACTCGCCCAAGGATTAAGCATAAAGATTGATACATTCTCACTTGGTGATGCGGGTAGCACGAGCATCCTAAGAAAGCTTAGTGATGCTACAGGCGGGAGGTTTTATTATACAAATTCTCCCGAATCCTTACTCGATTCTGCACGATCTCTCGCTGGTGACAATATCAAGTCATTTGACACACCATCCTCTGAGGCAATATTAAAAAATCCAGCGTTCTTGAGGAAGATTGCAGCTGATACACTAAGAGTACAAGACTTAACAGAAGATCAAGAACAACGCTTGCAACAATTGCGAGGGAATGTTGATTATAAAAAGTGTTCTATTTGCTTTTCTGATACAGATCCTGACACGGGAGGAACTTTCTTCCTCACTGGACGCTATTGTCCTAATTGTCATACACCATTTCACATTCATTGCCTGGCAGGATGGGCTAGTTCAATGGGCGAAACGAGCGTTAAACAATCAGGAACCTGTCGATGTCCGCATTGTTTCTATCTCTTACGAATTCCCACAGAGGTTCAACAAGTGAGAAAACTACGCACTTTAAGTTCAACAACTTCAAAACAAATTGGCCCCAAAGAACCGGATAACTTCCCAGCTAGAGCCGTTAACATTAACGATTTGGGAGAGGACGCACTTTACAATCCATGCCCCGTGTGCAGCTATATTTTTGAACCCGGAACTGAGGTGATAGAATGCGGAAACTACGATTGTGGAGCGCTCTATCATCGAGAGTGCTTTAAGAAGTTAATTAATGATCAATGTAAGAGTTGTGACGGAAAGTTAACTCTTTCATGAAATTTTATATAGTTCTCCCTCTAATTTTTTATTGTTTAACAAACAAACTATTAAATAATTTAAGTAATTTTGTTGATCAATTATGTCAGATAATGAACCTTACACGCTTGGAAATATTCGTTTAGGGCGTGGAAATTTCGATTTACCCCCTCTCCTGATTGGAACGCTCTTTTATCAAGGAGAAACGCTCTTAGATAGGAAAGATGAAAGAAATTTTGACGAAAATAAAGCTAAAAAGCGAATTGAAACCCAACAAGCGCTTGGAGAAAAATACAAGATACCCACGATGGTTGAACTGTCTGGAATTACTCCTGAAGCGATGGTGAAATATCTTGATTTTTACTTGAACAATTTCGAACCTCCCTTCGTGTTAGGAGGAACCCTTGACGCAAGGATTGCGGGCATGGAATATCTTCAAGATAGAGACGTTATATCAGACGAATACGTGTATAACGCCGTTTCAAATCTAAAAAATAAAAAAGAACTGGAAGCTTTGAAAAAATTTAAGATAAAAACGGCTGTAATCTTGATACTCGCCTCAGAAAATATGACTAGTACTCAAAGATACGCATACATCACGAAAAAAAACGAACCGCAGAACGTGAGTTTGATCGATGGTATCAAAAATACGGGCGTTGAAGAAATTTGGATTGATGGCGGCGTGATTAATTTAGAAAGTTTAGCTCACATCTTAGAAACCCAGCAATTAATCAGTACATCGTTGCACTTGCCCGTTGGTACTGCGCCCACGCTTTTTTTGTTTAAATATTCCTCACCCAGATTAAACGAAAAATTTCATACAAAATACCGAAAAGCAAGTATCATGTTCATAGCGTCTTGGTTTTCGAATTTCATCTTTTATGGTGCTATAGAGGACTCAAAGGAATGCATTGCTTCTGCGTATCAATCCATGGAATTTAAAAAAACTGTAAGGAGCCATAATATTAAACTCAATTTATAAAATGAAATTGAGGATGCAAAAGAATATTAAACTTGAGATTCTTTTTGTTAGGTATAGAACCAACTTTTTTATAATGCAAATTTGTGGAAATCGATTTAAATGATAAATAATCACGAAGCTGAAGAAAAAGAAATAGAAGCGATTAGATTAATCGATCAAGCGGAAACCCTGGCTGACAAAGGAAAAGGGGACAAGGCGATTGACCTATACGAACAAGCTGCGCAAATCTATCTTGATATGGGTAGTTACATTAAATTAGATGAGATCTATATTCGAATCTCAAGAAAAATTTCACAATTCAAGAACACTCTCCAGGCTATTTATCGCTTAAAATCGATCATACGCAAGACGGAAGAGCTCCAGATAGAAGAAATCTCAGCAAAATTACTCATTCAATTAGGCAATATCTCTTTTAAAATCGCAGATTGGGAAACTGCGGGAGAAAGCTGGCATAAAGCTTCCGAGTTTTTGATGAAAGCTGATCCCGAAGAATTTTCGAGCCTCTCTTCTTTCATGCTTCTAAAAGCAGGTCAAGCTTACGAGCGTTCTCCTACGAAAAAGACCGAAGGAAAAAGCCTCATTCTCAAAGCAATTATGAGGATCAACAAGTTCGACGAACTCTACGAAAAAGAAGAACAAAGGGCTGTTCAATTGATCGTGATGAAAGAATACGAGGCTGCTGGAAACAAATACTATGACATCTCGAAACTCTTTAGGGACGCACGTGAAAATTTACCTGAATTGATTGACGAAGAAGAATCAAAGGACACCATGATAAACGCACGAGCGAGGTTCACGCATTTTATAGCAGAGTATCAAACTGTTGCAGCGTTATGCTTGAGAGCTGCGAAAAATCGAGCCTTTAACGATCGAATTAAGGAGCTTGGGGGCGATTCTATTGAACTTTTCAAAAAAGCAATAACCCTTCAGAAAGGATACCTTTTCGAAAAGCTCGACTTCGATAAAGAAATTATTTATCGTATAACCTTCGATGCAATGCTATTAGCAATCGTTCAAGAAATGCTCGGAGAGCAAGTTATAGATTCGCTGGCATTCCTCTTAGAGGGTGGACAGGAACATAAGAAACTGGTTAAAAACTTGAAAAGCACGCCCTATTATAAAATTACTGAACAACTCAAAAAAGTCGGAATACAAGAAACTTACGAAAAATTGTTAAAGACTAACATGGGGCATTTTGAGAAGGTTAAAAATACATTAATTTCGTATTTTCAAGAGAATTAAACTTTGTTCTCTGCTGTATACATTATTTATTATTTGTATTTAATATGTAGAGTCATCAATATGTAGAATCACCAATATGTAGAATCACCAATATGTAGAATCACCAAGATTTTAGACATAAAAATCAGTATTTTTTTTAATAATCATAAGCAGATGTATTTTTGTACATAAAATTATCTATATAGAATTAACAAAAAGATTTATAAATTATGAACACCTATATAGAATCAACAATATAATTAATTAAATAAACATTTAATTAAAAACTTATCTGATAAAATGATTTCTAATTATGAAAATATTATATATTAATCCTTCGAGACTTGCCTCTGGACTTGATGCGGTCATCAAAGGTGTTCCCTTAAGTCTCATTTCAATAGCTGCAATGGTACCAGAACACGAAGCCAAGGTTTTGGATTTTAAGGTTACAAAATACGATGAAAAAAAGTTTCGCAAGGAGTTAAACAGCTACGATGTTGCTGCCATAACCTCAATGACACCTCAGATAGATTCTGCATTAGAAGCAGCGCGCATGGCTAAAGAACAAGGATGTATTACGATCCTCGGGGGGTATCATCCCACGCTAGATCCTGACTATGTTGCAAAGCATTGTGGTGTAGATTATGTTGTAAGAGGTGAAGGTGAGCACACGTTCCGTGAATTGATTGACTTCATAGATGGAAATAAGAATGGCGTGGATATCAAAGATATCGATGGAATTTCTTATAAAAGAAACGATCAAATCATCCATAACAAACCTCGTGCTTTGGAAAAAAATTTAGATAATTTTCCAATACCTCGACACGACCTTGTTAATCGAAAAGATTACATGTACATGGGCATGAGGATAGATCTCATGGAAACCTCTCGTGGATGTCCACATGCGTGTAACTTCTGTTGCATTCATAAAATGTGGTGTGATCCTAACGATCAAGTTTCCTATCGCACAAAAAGCATTAAAAGAATTATGAAAGAAATCTACGCCATTGATTTCAAGAACTACTTCATTTTTTTCTGCGAGGATAATTTCACGATAAATATTAAGCGCACTAAACGAATTCTTGAAGCTATCATAAAATCAGGAGTTCAAAACAAAGTATACTTTGCTTGTCAATCACGGATTGATACATTACATAAAAATCCGTCGCTTATTCCGCTAATGCGGAAAGCCGGGATGAGACAAATATTCCTCGGGATTGAAACAGTTCATCAACAATCCCTGGACGCAATGAATAAACGAAATACAACACCAAAAATGACCCAAGAAGTTGTTAACATGATAAAAGACCATGGCATGTCGATTTTTGGTGGGGTTATCATTGGATATCCGGGCGAAACCCGAGAAATGGTCCATCAGACCATCCAATTTATTAAATCCCTTAAACTTACATTCGTGCAATTTACTCCAATAACCGCCTTCCCTGGTACGGATTTCTTTACCGAAATGAAAACAAAGGGCATGATTACAAGCCATAACTATAAACATTACAATTTGTTCCATCCCATGATGCGTACAGAACAATTGTCAAATATTGAAATATATAGGTTAGTCGCTGAGGCGTATACATCGTATTATTTCGGTTCGGACTATTTAATGGATTTAGCAAAACGATATTTGAAACCTTTCGGCAAGTGGAACTGGATGCTGTCACAAATACCTCGTTTTATTAAAACCGTAATTAGCGAAGGCTATAAAATGTTCATGACACAAGGCATGACGAGAAAAGTCATTACTGACGATTTAAAGGATTTAAGATATAGAGCAGATGCTGCAGGCACGTTTAATTATCAAATTGTTAACACGCCTCCTCCAATCACGCTACCAGAAATTGATTTATTTGATGAAGTTTTATCAAAAAAAACAATAAAAGCAGAAGTTACAATTTTAACTTGATAATACACTCAACAAAATTATATTTTTAAATTAATAACGACTATATAGAAATAACAATATTTTAATTAACTATCTTTTTAATTAAATAATAATTAAAATAAATGACTTCCAATTATGAAAATATTGTATGTTAATCCATCGAGAATTGCATCTGGGTTAGATGCCGTCATCAAAGGCATGCCTCTTAGTCTAATGTCAATAGCTGCGATGGTGCCAGAACACGATGCAAAGATTTTAGATTTCAAAGTTACAAAATTCGATGAAAAAAAGTTCCGCAGGGAGTTAAACCGTTACGATGTTGTTGCCTTTACATCAATGACGCCACAAATTGACTCTGCATTATACACGGCAAATATTGCTAAAGAACAAGGATGTACTACGATTCTCGGAGGGTATCATCCAACCTTAGATCCCGAGTATGCTGCTAATCATTGTGGTGTGGATTTTGCGGTGCGAAATGAAGGAGAGCACACATTCCGAGAAATAATTGATTTCATCGATGGTAATAAAAAGAACGTGACGATTAAAGATATCGATGGAATTTCGTATAAACGAAATGATCATATCATCCATAACAAGCCTCGGGCTTTAGAGAGGAATCTAGACAACTTTCCAATACCCCGATTTGACCTTGTTAACCGAAAAGATTACATGTATTTAGGTACGAGACTAGCTCAAATGGAAACTTCTCGTGGGTGCCCACATTCGTGTACATTTTGTTGTATCAAAAAAATGTGGTGTGATCCTAATAGTAGCATTGCTTATCGTACTAAAAGCGTTAAAAGAGTTATGCAAGAGATCTATGCCATTGATTGGAAGAATAACTTCATTTTCTTTTGCGAGGATAACTTTAGCATAAAAATCAGACGTACTAAAAAGATTCTTGACACGATAATTAAATCTGGAGTAAATAATAAGATATATTTTAGCTGTCAATCTCGCGTTGATACCTTATATAAAAATCCTTGGCTCATAACGCTAATGGCGAAAGCCGGGATGAGGCAAATATTCCTCGGGATTGAAACGGTTCACCAACAAAGCCTTGACGCTATGAACAAGCAAAATACCACGCCAAAAATGATAGAAGAGGTGGTTAACATGATAAAAGACCACGGAATATCTATATTTGGTGGCGTTATCATTGGATACCCGGGCGAAACAAGGGAAATGGTTCATCAAACCATCCAATTCGTAAAGTCATTAAAGTTAACATGCGTTCAATTTACTCCGATAACGGCGTTTCCAGGAACAGAATTCTTCAACGAGATGAAAGCGCAAGGAAGGGTCACGAGTTACAATTACAAGCATTACAACTTATTTCACCCCATGATGAGAACAGATAAGCTCACTAATATTGAAGTATACAGGTTAGTTGCTGAAGCATACGCATCGTATTACTTGGGTTCAGACTATATAAAGGATGTTGGAAAGCGATATTGCAATCCATTTAATTCTAAATGGCGTTGGATGGGAAAACAAGTTCCCCTTTATGTGAAAACCGTAATCGGCGAGGCATACAAGATGTTCATGTCGCAAGGCATTACTAGAAATGCCATATCTGAAGAATTGCAGGATCTAAGACGTAGAGCTGATGAAGCAGGCACGTTCAATTACAATATTATCAATACGCCTCCAAGGATTTCGCAAGATTCAAAAGAGGCTGAAGCAATCCCACAGAAGAATGGAATAAAACAAAGAATAAAGAAACAAGTGAAAGTTCCTACTTGATTGTGTTAAAAAAATAGAAAGAAAAAGAGAAATTTGTTTTAGGCTATTTTATTTTGTTCCAACATTTCTTTATTGACCTCAACTCCTAAACCGGGTTTTTCGAGAGCTGAAACTATGCCTTTTTCTGCCCTGATAGGCTCTTCGAGCATTTGGAATTGTTCGGGGTAGTATGGAAATTCGCAGTATTCGCATCGTGAAGCCATGATGAAATGAAGGTTAGCTGCCAAGATGTACCCATATCCAAAAATATGCGGAATGCATTGCACACCCCTCACTTCCGACATCGCATCAATCTTTTTCAATTCCATATATCCACCACTGCGTGTTACATCGGGTTGAATAATATCATAACATCCTTTATCTAGAATATCTTCAAATCGGAATATGCCCATATCATTTTCTCCTCCCGCAATTGGAACTGGTGAAAGCTTTCTTAATCTAGCAAGGCCATTAAGATTATCGGAAGGCAATGGCTCCTCTAACCATGTGAGTTCGTATTTATCACAGATCTTGGCAATTTTTAAGGCGTCAATCACTGATGTATATCCTGAATTCGCATCGACCATTATATCTATATCCGGAAATTCGTCTCTCACGGCTTTTATGAGTTCCTCGTCCTTTTTTATTCCTTGCCCAATGCGAAGCTTAACAGCATCGTACCCTCCCGCTTCTATAGCACTTCGTGTTGCGCCCACAGCCGCTTTTGGTTTATAAATCCTGAATAAAGACGCATATGCGCGGACTTTGTTTTTACGACCTCCCAATATTTTATATATTGGTTGTTTAGTTGCCTTCCCGATGATATCCATCAATGCAACCATTACAGCACTCGTAGATGCTGGTATTCCAAACATGATTCTATTGGACATGTGATAAATGTCGTTATATATATCGTCGGTCATGAAGGGATCCCTTTTAAGCAATAACTTGGTAAGTGCATCGTCAATAAATCGCTTTTGCGCCGCGTTTGACAAGTTCCAGTGAGATAACGCCCATCCATCGATTCCCTCGTCAGTTATTATTTGCGTGTATAATCCAGAGGCCTTGAATCTCGGCATGGAGCCGATCTTTATTTTGAAATCAAGCTCAACTAAATGAGTTTTTACATCTGTAATTATCATGAATATAATTACATGCACATTTCCTTAAAATTTTTCTTAGAAATAATGAATAATCTTAACAAAATTTTTAGGAGAAATTCATTTAAAATTTTAAAACTGCCCCCTCGAGTGCTGAACTTACTAACGCTCGATATTTTAGTAATGTCTTGCTTTTAATATCTCGTTCGTGACGTTTCCAGTTTTTTAATCGATCTTGAATTTCCTCGTCAGAAAGATCAACATCTATAGACCTGTTTGGGATGTCAATTTTTATCATGTCACCATCTTGAACGATAGCGATTGGACCTCCTGCATACGCTTCGGGACAGACGTGACCTATACAAGGTCCTGCCGTTGCTCCTGAAAACCTTCCATCCGTAACCAAAGCTACCTTATTTAAATCTTTCCTCAACATGATATTTGCCGTTAGAGCTACCAATTCTGGCATTCCAGGTCCGCCTTTTGGACCTTCGTAGCGCACAACGACTACCGTTTCGTTTTTCACCTCGTGGGCAGATACTGCAATGAGTGCTTCCCTTTCAGAATTAAAAACCTTAGCGGGACCTTCAAATTTCAACATGTTCTTTTCAGAAACCGCAGATTGTTTGACAATAGAACATTCAGGAGCTAAATTTCCCCTTAATACAACAGTCCCCCCTTCAGGAAATACGGGATTATCAAACGATCGAATAATGTTATCGTCTAGCACCTCGATCTTGCGCAGTGTTTTCCCGAGCGTTTTCCCCGAAACCGTAGGGCAATCCAAGTGAAGAAAATCCTTTAACTTGGTAAGTACTGCTGGAATACCGCCTGCCTTGTATAGATCGACCACGCCATAATCTCCTGACGGCGAAACATTGACTATCATTGGGATCTTCTTACTATACTCGTTAAATACATTCAAATCAAAATCTAACCCCATTTCGTTTGCTATTGCAGGAAGGTGTAATGCCGAGTTTGTAGAACCTCCAATTGCCACATCGACTATGACTGCGTTTTCTAACGATTTTTCAGTCATGATTTGAGAGGGAGTCACGTTTTTCTTGAGTAATTCCATGATTTGTTTTCCCGAATCCCTCGCAATCATGTATTTATCCCTCGTAAATGACGGAATCGTTGATGCGTTAAGTAACGTCATTCCGAATGCCTCCATCAAGCATTGAGTGGTATTGGCCGTACCCATAAATTCGCAGGCTCCATACGTCGCACAAGCAAGGCATCCCGTTTTTCTCTTAAAATCCTCGTATAATTTCTGGTCAATTCCTTTATAATCCGGTGTAAAGGCTATATTAAACAAACCAGGCCCCCCTGGAACGCATATAGTTGGAATATCTAACCGTGCTGCTGCCATTAAGACAGCAGGATTGATTTTATCGCAACTAGAAAGCGTCACCATTGCGTCTAAGCGATGGGCTTCAACCATGGCTTCGATCGAATCTGCAATTATCTCGCGTTGAGGTAGGATGAAACGCATCCCGATATTTCCGTTTGCCCACCCGTCGCAAGGTGCCACGGTACAAAACTCGAATGGAACGCCGCCTGCCTCAATAATCCCATATTTCACGGCTTCTGCCAACCCTCGAAGGTGTTTATGCCCTGGATTCAACTCGTTCCAAGTATTTACCACTCCAATGAACGGTTTTTTATCAATGTCTTTCTGGTCTAAGCCTAATCCTTTCAAAAATCCTAAAGGAGCGTAGTAAAATCCCGTGTTTTTAATTACTTCAAAAATCGTGTCGCTGCGCTTTTTTAAATTTAATTCGTTTTCACTCAATTTTGAGTCACTTCATCCTTTTAATGAGAAATAATCAACGAGATAGAATATAAGAATTTCTCATTTTATTACATTCGATTTTTATCAATAGGAATCCTTATTAGAAATTTGTCGGAGTCTCATGAAATATTACATTGATTTTCCTCTTGATAAATATAGCCGATAAGAACCCTGAAGAGACGTGTTGCTGATAGATCGCTAAAATCTTTCTTGAGATTTTGAAAAAACGATTCTTACACGATTTGAAGCTGTCTCTCTACCTTTGACTCTTATCGGAACATCTTTTTTTTAGTAATAATTAATAAACTAAGAGAAATATAAATCAATCAAAAATTTCAAAACTTAACATGATGCTTAAATGACTAGTTTGGATTTAGATGTTATTGGAAAAGAAACCAAAATGCAACCTGCACTCAAAAATGAATTAAAAACGGTCGAAATAATAAAAAAAAGCCAAAATACTAGAAACCTAGAAACTGATGAGCATTTGATTTGCTTTTAACTTGCTGATCTTCCTAACCCCGTGCAAGCCCGAACTGTAGTCGCAGGTGATTAACCTTGCTTCCTCGAGCTTCTTTATTTGCGCCGAAATATTCGCCTCAGTCATGTCTAAAGCACTTGCAATGCTCGAAACGTCCTTTGGCCCTTCCCGTATATATTTTAAAATCTCACGCCTCGTCTTGCTCGAAAGCGCTTTAACAACTTTTTCGACCTCAGAATCTTCATCGATAATTTCTAATTTTTCGCCCTCTGTTTTCTGGAGCTCTATGTTTAACAATCCGGTCTCAGTTAATTCCATATTTTTTTTTCAACTCGTATAAATTCTTTTGTTGGGGGGTAAATGATCGATGCGATTGGTTGTACTGATGAATTATTAACGTGATATCAAAGATAAATTCGAATACCAACATGATAATTAAGTTTTTTCAGCAATTTAAGTGTTTTTTTATCAAAAATATTTATTCGTCTGTAGTCAAACACATATTATCTGCATACAAAGATTTCTAAAATTTCATTTGATGTCGATTTTTCTTCTTTCCATAAAATACAAGTAATTTAATGAAATGAACATCTATATAAAAAATTTTTATTTTCCAAAAAACTCGAATATATCCTTCCAATTTTCAAAAAAAACCTTATAGTTTTATTTAGTTTTGCGCGATACTGCTAATTTTTCAAGCAAAAGCGGAAATCACTTGATCAATGACTACCTAATGATACAATTTAAGCCTTTCGGTTTATATACAAACCCTTGAATTTAGGGAATATATGACTCCTATACTCAAAATACATCAAAAATTATCGTACTTTCATGTAAAACTTCGACTTCAAATAACAAAATTTTCGCAAGGTGAGTTAACGCTTTAAATCTTTAAGTTACGCTAAAAATATTATATTTATAGATGTTCCAAAACAGGAATTTAGAACTGCTCTAAAAAGATCATACTGCTAAATTTCTAAATTTTTTCTAAAAAAGCGAAATAAAAAATATTAGAATTTAATATCTTTATTTAATGAATATACTTGATGAAATATCCTTATTTCCTTGTATGCAAATTTGCC
>Ga0180432_10005276_pt1 | contig 17298 bp, 3 predicted proteins | sample SS_ome_10_FD_132414 | JGI IMG/M metagenome (GOLD analysis project Ga0180432, IMG submission 132414) | Hypersaline lake sediment archaeal communities from the Salton Sea, California, USA - SS_1_MS_2 metaG | ecosystem: Environmental > Aquatic > Non-marine Saline and Alkaline > Hypersaline >...
AGCAGGAACGCGGCGGCCTGGTCGAGGCCACTGCGCATCGTGCCGATCTGCTCCACCACCTGGTCGACCCCGGCGGCCACCTCCCGGCTCCCGCCCGCGGCACGCTCGGCCCCCGCGCGGAATTCGCTCAGGGTGCTCTGGGCGCCCTCGGGAGTGTCCAGGCCCATCGTGCGCATCGTGGCGTTGAGGTTGGTGAACGCCGCACTGAGCTGGTCCACGGTGGCGTTCAGCGACTGGGTGTCCTGTAACGACTCCAGCTGTCCGGCAAGCTCGTTGATCCGGTCGATGGTTCCGCTGTTGCGCGCGTCGACCAGGTTCTGGAAATGGCCGCGGGTCTCGCTGCACGACGGGTTCAGGTCGCAGACCACGTTGCCCTGCAGCGCCATCAGCACCGGCCCCACCCAGCCCAGCACATCGCGGGCCGCGGTGAAGCTGACCCCCATCGAGTTGCCGAGCTCGTTGATCGCGGCGACCAGCCGCGCCGCGACGTCGACATTGCGCACCAGAGTCTCGCCGCTGTACTGGCTCCTCAGCGCGGTGAACGCGTCGACCATCTGCTGGACGCTGGTGGCGATGCCGTCGACCTGACCGCGGACGTCGCCGAGGCCGACCGCCAGCGTGTCGGCGCCCGCGGCCAGGCGCCCGAGCTCCTCGGATTTCCCGGCGATCATCGACGCGCCGTCGCTGAGCCGTTCGCCGACCAGGCCCGCCTGGTAGGTGGCCCGGAACTCCTCGGGCACCACGCCCAGCGGCCTGGTGATCCCGTTGACCATCGCGACGCCCGGCAGTTGGCTGATCCGTTCCGCCATCTGTTCGAGGTCGGCCAGCGCCCGCGGCGTCCGCAGACTGTGCGGCGACTGGACCAGCACGTAGGAGGGTACGAACCGGTTGAGGTCGAAGTGGCGTTCCAGGGCCGCGTACCCCACCGAGCTCGGGGCGCCGGGCGGGACGGCCTTGCGGTCGTCGTAGTTGTAACCGGCCAGACCCGCGAAGCCGGCGAGCACGAACAGGATGAGCAGACTGGCGGCCAGGTGCAGCCGGGGCCGGCGCACGATCCGAAGCCCCGAGCGCCGCCAGAACCTGGCACTGCGTTCCCGTCGCGGCGCGATCCAGCCGCGGGGTCCGATGATGACGATGATGGCGGGCAGCAGGGTGAGGGCGGCCAGGAACGCCACCGCCACTCCGATCGCCGAGGAGACGCCGACGGTGGAGAACACCCCCATCCGCGCGAAGCTGATCGCCAGGAAGGTGATCCCGATGGTCGCCGCCGATGCGGTGATCACCTTGCCCACCGAGGCCAGCGCCCCGCGCACCGCCTCCTCGGACCCCTCGCCGCTGCGCACGTAGTCGTGGTAGCGGCTGATCAGGAAGACCGCGTAGTCCGTTCCCGCCCCGGCGATCATCGCGCTGAGCAGGATGATGGCCTGGTTGGACACGGCCAGACCGGTCAGTTCCGACAGACCCGCGACCAGGGACTGAGCGATGACCAGCGACACCCCGATCCCGGTCAGCGGCAACAGCATGGCGACCGGGTTCCGGTAGACCACCAGCAGGACCAGGAGAACCATCACCGCGATCGCGATCTCGATCGGGCGGCGGTCACGCTCACCGGCGAGGGTCAGGTCGGCCACGGTGGCCGCAGGACCGGCCAGGTTCACCTCGAGCCGGCTCCCGGCGGTCTCCCGGTCGACGATGCCGGCCACCCGTTCGAAGGCGGTGAAGGACTGCGGGGTGCCCAACGCGCCGGCCAGACCGACCGGCACGACCCAGGAGCGGCTGTCCTCACTGGTCAAAAATGAACGCAGCGAAGGTGTTTCGACGAAATCCTGCACCATCGTCACGTCGTCGTCGCTGCGCAACGCGTCAACCAGATCGCGGTAGGCCGCTTCCTGCGCCGGCCCCAGACCACGGTCGGAGGTGAGGACCACCAGCAGCAGATTGTCCGTGCCGGCTTCCTGGAACGCCGTCGTCATCTGACGGGCCGCGACGTTGGAGGGGGCGTCGCCGGGGAGCATCGCCAGCGGGTGCTTCTGGGCCATCTCGGTGAGGCTCGGCATCGACAGCGGCAGCGCGACCGCGAGTGCCGCCCACAGCGCCACGACCGCCCACGGCCAGCGCACGACGATATCGGCAAGACGCCGCATCTCAGGCTCCGCGGTCCCGGGCGGGGCTATCCACGACGGCCCCAGTTACCGGTGTCGGCAACCTGTTCGCATACCGACTTCATCGCCGCGACGTACCGCGCGACCGACTTCTGGGCGACCGGGTTGTCGGGGAACAGCACCGACATCGCGGTGCCCCCGTCGTAGCGGAAGATGTAGATCGTCAACTGGTAGGAGAACCTGCCGTCGGAGTAGATCCCGATATTGCTGGCGTAGCCGCTGTCCACGGCCGCGAGCACGGTGTTGAGCGGGGCCGCGCCGCCGTGCAGGAAGTTGGAGACCGGGAAGTTCGGGCCCGGCTTGCGCAGCCAGGGAGCCAGTTCCAGGACCCGGTAGTAGGGAACCCTGGCCAGGCCGAGCCCCGAGTCGAAGGAGGACTGCGCCGACCAGGCGGCTTCGGGGAAGGTCGCCGCGGCGATGGGAACCGTGATCGGGACCAGACCGGTGAACCAGCCCTGGGTCGCGAAATTGTCCGAAGTCCGGCGGGTGTCCCGCGGGGTGAGGCCGTAGTAGGTCGCCGCACCGGTGAACTCGTGGTCGACCCGGGCGATGCAGGCGAACAGGCCGCCGACGAACCGGGCACCCGCCGCCGAGCAGGCGTTGTCGAATCTCGCGGTCTGTTCGGCGTCCATCAGAACGTCACCGGCCATGTCGGCGACAGTCGGTTCGAGCGGGTTGCCCAGCGGCAGCGGGAACTCGGGCATCGAGTCGTCACAGTTCTCGGCGAACTCGACCCAGGCGCGGACCTCGGGCGAATCGGCGCCCAGCTCCGCGGTCGACCGGCGCTCCTGAACGCAGAAATCGTCGAAACTGCCGGCATCGGGCATCGGCATCGGCTGCCCGGTGGCCGTCAGGGAGGTGTACATCCCGTGGGCCTCCAGCATCGTGATCCCGATCAGCGCCGCGTCACCGTGGACGTGGTCGATGCTGGCGTAGAAGTCGAAGTGGTCCTCGCCCTGAACTATTCCGAAGGTGAAGCAGCCCCACTCCATCGGGGTGGGAATGTCGACGATGTGTTTCCGGATGTCATCGGCGGCCATCTCCCCGTGGTTGACCGGCTCGAACTCGATGTCCGCGGGGTCGGTGATGGTGTGCCTGACGATGTCCCCGCCGGCCTCCCCGCCGTCGACGTACTCGAACCAGCTGCGGAAGGTGTCATGGCGGCGCAGATAGGCGTTGACGGCCCGGTTCATCACCGCGACGTCGCACCGGCCAGGCACCCGGCAGGTGGCGATGATCTGGCGCGAGTAGTCCAGGCCCGCGGCGTCCTGCTCGCGGACGCCCCGGATGTGCTGCGCCTGCATGTAGCTGACCGGCACCGGGCTGACCGGCGCCTGCCGGGCCTTCCGCGCCGCCGACGAGGTGGGGTGCCAGGAGGTCACCACGCCCGGGTCGGGCGCCCAGTCGCCGATCGTCCCGATCGTGATCTTCCCGATGTCCACCGCTGTTCCTCTCGGCGCATACCGGTGCCCCCAGACCCCGGCCGGCTGTGTCGGGGAGCCGGCATCACCGCAGTCAGCCCAACATAGCCGCCCGGCCACGGGAGGTCGTGGGCTGTCCGGCCGCGGGGACGCCCACGATCGGTTGCGTGCCATACTTGGCGCGGGGAGATGGGCTCTCCGTGGCCGTCGAGAAATGCCGCGCAATGTGCGGATCGTGACGTGGTCTCCCGCAACGACCGCGATGTCACCGGCCCGGAGAGGGGGGAGAACCGCCTGATGGCAGATACCGGGCATGACACTGGGCGCCACGCGGGGCCGGCGACCGCCCGTTTCGCCATCATCGGCTACGCCGCGCGGCTTCCCGGCGCCGCGGACGCCGATCAGTTCTGGGACGTCCTGCACACCGGCCGGGAGGCCGTCTGCGAGGTGCCGGCCGACCGCTGGGACGCCGAGGAGTTCTTCGATCCCGACCCGGCCGCCGCGGGGAAGGTGGTGACGCGGCGGGCGGGTTTCGTCGACGACGTCAGCGGGTTCGACGCGCCCTTCTTCGGCATCTCGGCGCGCGAGGCGACGATGATGGATCCTCAGCACCGCCTGCTGCTGGAGACCGCCTGGCGGGCGGTCGAGCACTCCGGCACCGCCCCCACGGCGCTGGCGAACACCCGGACCGGAGTGTTCGTCGGCCTGTCGACCCACGACTACCTCGGGATGGCCTCGGAGGCACTGAGCTATCCGGAGGTCAACGCCTACATGGCCATCGGCACGGCCGCGGCGGCCGGCGCCGGCCGGATCAGCTACCGGCTGGGACTGCACGGGCCGGCGGTCACCATCGACACGGCGTGCAGTTCCTCGCTGGTCGCGATCCATCAGGCCTGCCAGGCGCTACGGCTGGGCGAATGCGACCTCGCTCTGGCCGGCGGGGCGAACGTCCTGCTCAGTCCGGCCACCATGATCACCTTCTCGCAGTCGCGCATGCTGGCCGCCGACGGCCGGTGCAAGACCTTCGACGCGGCGGCCGACGGCTATGTCCGGGGCGAGGGCTGCGGCGTCATCGCCATCAAACGCCTCGAGGACGCGATCCGGGACGGTGACCGGATCCGCGCGGTGATCCGCGGCAGCGCGGTCAACTCCGACGGCGCCTCCGGCGGACTGACGGTGCCCAACGGCGTGGCCCAGCAGCGGGTCATCTCCGAAGCCCTCGAGCGGGCCGGGGTGTCCCCCGTCGAGGTGGACTACCTGGAGGCGCACGGCACCGGGACATCGCTGGGCGACCCGATCGAGGTCCAGGCCGCCGCGGCCGCGCTGGGCCGCGGGCGCGACCCCGACCGGCCCCTGCTGATCGGGTCGGCCAAGACCAACATCGGGCACCTGGAGGCCGCCGCCGGCGTCGCCGGCGTCCTCAAGGTCGTTCTCTCCCTGGAGAACTCCGAACTTCCCAAGCACCTGAACTTCCGCAACCCCTCCCCGCACATCCCCTGGGGCCGGATTCCGGTGCGCGTCGTCGACGAATCCCAGGCTTGGGAACGCTCGGCGCGGCCCCGGATCGCCGGTGTCAGTTCCTTCGGGTTCTCCGGCACCAACGCCCACGTCGTGATCGAGGAGGCCCCCGCGACAGCGGCCGATCCCGCGACGGCGGCCGATCCCGCGGCAGCGGCCGATCCCGCGACAGCGGCCGATCCCGCAGCGACGGCCGCACCGACGGGCCGGGGCCGGTTCAGGGTGCTTCCGCTGTCCGCGCGAACCCCGGCCGCTCTGGTCCAGACCGCCGAGAACTACCGCGCCTGGCTGCTCGAGCACCCCGACGCCGGCCTGGCCGACGTGTGCCTGACCGCCGGCGCCGGGCGCGCCCACTTCGAGCATCGCGCCGCCTGCGTGGTGGATTCGACCGAGTCCGCCGTCGAGGTGCTCGGCGCCCTGGCCGACGACCGCCCGGCGCCCGGACTGATCCGCGGCGAGTGCTCTCAGCCCCCCAAGACGGCGTGGTTGTTCCCCGGCCAGGGCAGTCAGTACCTCGGAATGGCCCGGGAGTTGTTCGACCGCGAACCGGTTTTCGCCGAGACGATGACCCGGTGCGCCGACGCCGTCGCCGACATCGTCGAGACGCCACTGCTGGACGTCGTCTTCGGTCCCGGCGACGACCCCGCCGCCGCCGAGGCCCTGCAGCGGACCAGTAACGCCCAGCCCGCGCTGTTCGCCGTCGAGATGGGCCTGGCCCGGCTGTGGCAGTCCTGGGGCATGGAACCCGACGTGGTCCTCGGGCACAGCGTCGGCCAGTACTCGGCCGCCTGCGTCGCCGGGGTGGTCGGCCTGGCCGACGGCGCCCGGCTGCTGGCCGAGCGCGGGCGCCTGTTCGCCGCCTTGCCCGCCGGAGGCCGGATGGTCGCGGTGTTCGCCGACCCGGACCGGGTCGAACGGCTCACCGACGCCGTGCCCAGCCTGTCGGTGGCCGCCTACAACGGCGCCAACACCGTGCTGTCGGGGCCGGGCGCCGACCTGGAGGCGGTGGTGGGCCGGCTGACCGGCGAGGGCGTTCGCTGCGAGTGGCTGGAGACCAGCCACGCGTTCCACTCCGCGCTGCTGGATCCGGCGCTGGACGAGTTCGAGGCCTACGCGGACCGCTTCGAGTTCGCCTCCCCCCAGCGGCTTCTGGTGTGCAACCGGACCGGCGAGGCACTCGGGCGCAGCGCCCGGCTCGACGGCACCTACTGGCGCCGCCACGCCCGTCAGCCGGTCGAGTTCGCCAAGGGCGTGGCGACCCTGGCCGAGTTGGGCTGCGGGCTGTTGCTGGAGGTGGGACCCCAACCGGTGCTGACCGCCGCTGCGCTGCGGGCCTGGCCGGATCCGGCCACCGCGCCGAAAGCCCTGGCGTCGCTGCGCAGGAACCGCGCCGACCACCGCCAGATCATGGAGGCGGCCGCCGCTGCGTACGCCGCGGGCCATCTGCTCGACTTCGGCGCGCTGGTGGGCGGCCGGGCGACCAAGACCGACCTGCCGACCTACCCTTTCCAGCATCGCCGGTACTGGTTCACCGACGACCGGGCGGCCACCGGGGACAACCCGGGCGGCTCGGGCGACCGGTCGCTGCGGGCGGGGGCCGACACCGAGTCGCTCCGCCTGCTCGAGGACGGCCGGATCGAGGACCTCGCCGCGCTCCTCGACGGCGGTCCGGAAACCGTCGAGGTGCTGCGGAAGCTGGCGGCGCGGCACCGCGAGCAGCGCAGCGCGAGCGATGTCGCCGACATCCGCTACGAGATCCGCTGGGAGGCCTCAACCACCGCCACCGACGTCGGCGAAGGGTCGGCGTGGCTGCTCGTCGGCGACGACGCCGAGGAGATGCGGCCACTGGCGGAGGCCCTCGAAGCGCGCGGTCACCGGCACCGCGTTCTGCGCTCGCCCGCGTCGGCCGCCGACGAGGAGACCCTGGCCGAGGAGTTGCGTTCGGCTGTGCGCGACGAACCGGCGCTGCGCATCCTCGCCCTCGCCGCCCCCGCCGCCGAGGCGCCCTCGATGCGGACCCTGCTGCGCATGCAGCACCGGGTGCTGGGCGGTGTTCAGCGGCTCTTCCGAGCCGCCGCCGCCGCCGACCTACGGGCACCGATCTGGGTGGTGACCCGCGGCGCTCAGCGGATCGGCGTATCCGACGCCGTGGCACCCGAACAGAGCAGCCTGTGGGGGTTGTGCCGAGTCGCCGCCCTGGAGTACCCGCAGATATGGGGCGGGCTGGCCGACCTTCCGGCGGACGGCACCGACCGGTGGCCGGATCTGATCCGGCAGATCGCCCTGGCCTCCCCGGGTGAGGACCAGATCGCGCTGCGCGCGGACGGCGTCTACGTTCCGCGTCTGGTGCGACGGGAAGGGCGGCCCGATCCCGCCGCGCTGCGGCTTCGTCCGGAGGCCAGCTATCTGGTGACCGGGGGCCTGGGCTCGCTAGGCCTCGAGATCGCCGGGTATCTGGCCGAGCGCGGCGCCCGGAACCTGGTCCTGACCGGGCGGCGGGAGCCCGGGGACGCCGCGCGGGGGCGCATCGACGCGCTGCGCGAGGCCTACGGATGCGATATCCGGACGATCGCCGCCGACGTCTCCGATCCGCACGACGTCGCCCGCCTGCTGGCCACGCTGTCCGCCGAACTCCCCGCGCTGGCGGGTGTGGTCCACGCGGCCGGAGTGAACAGCACCACCCCGATCGGTTCGCTCGACAGCGCCGAGATCGACCGTGTTTTCGCTGGGAAGGTCTGGGGCGCTTGGTATCTGGCCGAGGCGACCGCTGATCTTGACCTGGACTTCTTCCTCTCGACGTCGTCGATCTCCGCGGTATGGGGTAGTTACGGCCAGGCCGCCTACGCGGCGGCCAACGCCTTCCTCGACGGCCTGACCTGGCGGTTGCGCAGTCGGGGCGTGCCCGCGGTGAGCGTCGATTTCGGCCCCTGGGCGGCGGGGATGGCCGACGCGGAGGCCCGCGAACAGCTCGACCGCCGTGGTGTTCGCACCCTCGCGCCGCACGAGGCGCTCGCCGGGATGGCCGACGCCATCGTGGCGGCGGGGCCGGGGCAGTCACGGTCCGTCCCGCAAACCGTCCCGCGAACCGTCCCGCAAACCGTCCCGCAAACCGTTGTGGCGCGGATCGACTGGGCCCGGTTCCTGCCGATCTACCTGCAGGCCGGCCGGCGGGCGCTGCTGACGCGGATGAGCCGGGAAGCGGGTGAGCCCGCGTCCGGGCCGGCCGCGCCGCCCGGCACCACCCGCCTGGTGGAGCGGCTGTCCGCCGCGCCGGCGCAGCAGCGCAGGAAACTGGTGCTGGAGTTCCTCCGCGAGGCCGTCGCAGAGGTGACCCGGATCGACGCCGCCGAGATCCGCGAGGGGGCCGGATTCTTCGACCTCGGCATGGATTCGCTGATGGCCGTGGAACTGCGGCGCCGCCTGGAACAGGCGGTCGGCAGCGAACTGCCGGTGACGCTGGCGATGGACCATCCGCGGCTGTCCGACGTCGCCGACTACCTGCTGTGCGACGTCCTCGACCTCGGCGACGGCCAGGCAGGCACGTCGGGCGCCGCCGCGGCGCACCTCGCGTCGCCGGGCTCCCCGGCGTCCCCGGCCGACGAGCCGATCGCCGTCATTGCGGTGGCCTGCCGCTTCCCCGGGTCTCCGGACCCCGAATCGTATTGGGACCTGCTGGCCGATGGTGTCGACGCGATTCGCGAGATCCCCGAGGATCGCTTCGACGTCGACGAGTTCTATGACCCCGACCAGCAGGCCCCGGGCAAGATCTACACCCGCAGCGGGGGTTTCCTGGACAGTGTCGACGGATTCGACCCGGAGTTCTTCGGCATCTCCCCGCGCGAGGCGGTCTGGATCGACCCCCAGCAGCGCCTGATGCTGGAGGTGGCCTGGGAAGGCCTGGAGCGCGCCGGGTACGCGCCGGCGGCCCTGCGCGGCAGCCGCACCGGCGTCTTCGTCGGGGTCGCGGCCAACGAGTACTCGCTGCTGCTCTCGGGTGACTCCGTCGAGAACCTCGAAGCCCACTTCATCACCGGCAACGCGCTCAACGCGATCGCCGGACGGGTCGCCTTCACCCTCGGACTGGAGGGTCCGGCGGTGGCGGTGGACACCGCGTGCAGTTCCTCGCTGGTGGCGGTGCATCAGGCCGGGCAGGCGCTGCGCGCCGGGGACTGCGACATCGCCCTGGCCGGGGGGATCAACGTGCTGCTGAGCCCGGCCTCGATCGTCGCCGCCTCCCGCGCCCGGATGCTCTCGCCGGACGGGCGGTGCAAGACCTTCGACGCCGGAGCCGACGGCTACGCCCGCAGCGAGGGCTGCGGCGTGCTGGTGCTCAAGCGGCTCAGCGACGCCCGGCGCGACGGCGACCGGGTCAGTGCGATCATCCGCAGCAGCGCGGTGAACCAGGACGGCGCCTCCAGCGGTCTGACGGTGCCCAACGGCGGCGCCCAGCAACGGCTGATCAGCGCGGCGTTGGACCGGGCCGGTCTGACCGGCGCGGACGTCGACTACCTGGAGGCACACGGCACCGGCACCCCACTCGGGGACCCGATCGAAGTGCAGGCCGCGGCCGCGGTCTACGGCGCCGGACGTGATCCCGACCGTCCGCTGCTGATCGGGTCGGCCAAGACCAACATCGGCCATCTCGAGTCGGCGGCGGGGGTGGCCGGCCTGATCAAGGTGGTGCTCTCGCTGGAGCACGAGACGCTGCCGGCGAACCTGCACTTCCACAACCCGTCTCCGCACATCCCGTGGGACTCCCTGCCGGTGCGAGTGGTCGACCGCCCGACGCCGTGGGCCGCCGGCGGCCGCCCCCGGCGGGCCGGGATCAGTTCCTTCGGTTTCACCGGGACCAACGCTCACGTCCTCATCGAGGAGGCCCCCGCGGGCGAGGCGACCGAAGCTACGGCCGGCCCCCCCGAACCGGCCACCCGGCGGTGGCGGGTGCTGCCGTTGTCGGCGCGTTCGGCACCAGGTCTGACCGCACTGGCCGGCCGCTACTCGGAATGGCTGGCCGAACACCCGCAGACCCCGATCGATGACGTGTGCTTCACCGCCGGGGTGGGCCGGTCCCATTTCGAGCACCGCGCCGCGCTGGTCACCGACTCCGTCGGGGATGCGCGGCTCCTGCTCGACGACCTGGCCGCCAACCGCCCGCGCCCGGGAATCGCCCGCGGCGTGTGCGCCGACCCCCCGACCACGGCGTGGTTGTTCCCCGGCCAGGGCAGCCAGTACCCGGGAATGGCGCGCGAGTTGTTCGACACCGAAACGGTTTTCGCCGAAACGGTGCGGCAGTGCGCGGCAGCGGTGGATCCGGTGCTGCCGCGCCCGTTGCTCGAGGTGTTGTTCTCCCGCGACCGGGACGCGGCGGAGATGTTGCGGCACACCTCCTTCGCCCAGCCGGCGATCTTCGCCGTCGAGATGGGCCTGGCACGACTCTGGCAGTCCTGGGGCGTCCAGCCCGATGTCGTTCTGGGACACAGCGTGGGGCAGTACGCCGCAGCCTGCGTCGCGGGTGTGCTGAGCCTGCCCGACGGCGCCCGCCTGATCGCCGAGCGCGGCCGACTGTTCGGCAGCCTGCCGCCGGGCGGCCGGATGGTGGCGGTCTTCGCCGACCCCGATGACGTCGAACGCGCCGCCGACGGGTTCCCCAGGGTCGCGGTGGGCGCCTACAACGGCCGCAACACGGTGCTGTCCGGTCCCGCCGGGGACCTGGAGCGCATCGTCGCGGCCTGCGGCGAGGAGGGGCTGCGCTGCACCTGGCTGGAGACCAGCCACGCCTTCCACTCGGAGTTGCTCGACCCGGTGCTCGACGAGTTCGAGAACTTCGCCGAACAGTTCGACTACCACGTCCCCGAACTGCCGCTGGTCTGCAACCGGACCGGAGCGATGGTGAGCACCGACACCCCGCTGACCGCCCAGTACTGGCGCCGCCATTCCCGCCAGCCGGTGCAGTTCGCCGAAAGCGTCCGTACCGTGGCGGCGCTGGGCGCGTCGGTGCTCACCGAGATCGGACCGCAGCCGATCCTCACCGCCGCGGCCCTGCAGATCTGGCCGGAGTCCTGCCCCGAGCCGCGCGCGATCGTGTCGTTGCGCAAGGGCACCGACGCCCAGCGCCAGGCCGCGGAAGCGCTCGCCACCGCCTACGCCAGCGGGCTGCGGCCCGAGTTCGCCGCCGCACTGCCGGAGTCGGCGCGCCGCGCGCCGCTGCCCACCTATCCTTTCCAGCGCCGCCGCTACTGGCCGCGAGTCTCCGGTGTCCGCGCCGACGGCGCCGCGGTGTCCGGAATTCTCGGCACCGCCAAGGATCTGGCCTCCGGTGACACCGTCTACACCACCGTGCTGTCGGTGCGAACCCAGCCGTGGCTGGCCGACCACGTGATCTACGGGACCGTGGTCGTTCCGGGCGCGACCTACGCGGCGATGGCCCTCGCCGCGGCGGAGGCGCCGGCCCGGGTACGCGAGGTCTTCTTCTACGAGCCGATCATCCTGCCGGAGAAGGCCTCCCGCGAGGTCCAGTTGACGATGCAGCCCCTGGAGTCCGGGGCCGGCTGGCGGTTCCAGGTGCACAGCCGCCCCTACGGCGTCCGGGACGCGGAGTGGTCGTTGAACGCCGACGGCAGCGTCGTCGCCGGGCTCGACGACGACACCGGGCAGCCGGCCGGGGAGGCGCTGGAGGAGACAGCCGAACGTCTCAACCGGATCAGCCCGCAACAGTTGTTCGAGACCTTCGCCGACATGGAGCTGGCGTGGGGGCCCACCTGGTCGACATCGCTGAAGTCGTTGTGGGTGGGAGAGGGCGAGGCGATCGGGGACGTCAGCGTCGGAGAGGAACTGTCGGAGCACCTGGGCGGCGAACCCGTCCACCCGGTTCTGCTGGACCTGTGCACCGGGGTGGCCTTCCCCGCCTTTCCGGCCCTGCTCGCGGCCGAGCAGGGAGTGGCTGACCTCTTCCTGCCACTGCGTTACGGACAGGTCGAGATGCGCCGGCGCATGCCCCGCCGTTTCTACTGCCGCGCACGGTGGCACACCGGCGCCCTGGACGCCGAAACACAGGTGTTCGACATCGACTTCATCGACCGGGACGGCCGGCGGCTGGGCGGTATCCGGGAGTTCACCGTCAAGCGGGCGCCCCGTGAGGCGCTGCTGCGCGGACTGGGCGGCGACACCACCCGGCTGCTCTACACGGTGGGCTGGCACGAGGCCGCCGCCGCGGACGCTTCGGACGAAACCGGCCTGCCGGAACAGCGCAGCCTGCTGGTCTCCGGCTTCGGCGAACCGCTGCCCGGATTCGCGGATGCCGTCGAGGTCGACCCCTCCGGCGGCCCGGAGGCCTGGGAGCGGGCCTTCGCCGCCGCCGCCGAGCGCGGCGCGCCGGTGACCGGGATCATCGTGCGGGCCCGGACACAGCTCGGCGCTGAGCCGATCGCCGCACTGCAGACCTCGATCGACCACCTGCTCGGAGCCGTTCACACCGCACTGGCGCAGGAGAAACCCCATCTGCCCGACGGGTTGTGGATCCTCACCGAACGGGCGGTCGCCACCGAACCCGGCGAACCGGTCGACCCGGTCGCGGCGGCGCTGTGGGGGTTCGGGCGGACGGTCATCGCCGAACAGCCCACCCTGCGCTGCCGGCTGCTGGACTGCGATTCGGCCGAGGGGGCGCCGGCCCGGCTGGCGGCCGCGCTGCACGCAGCGGGCCCCGAGCCACAGCTCGCGCTGCGTCAGGGCAAGTTCCTGGTTCCGCGGCTGCTGCACTGGGCCCGCAGCGGCCAGCTTCCGATACCCCGGTCCGACGACTACGTCCTGGCCCCGACCGAGCGGGGTGCGATCGACAACCTGCGGCTGACCGAGGCCGAGATACCCGCCCCGAAACCCGGCGAGGTTCAGGTCCGGGTCGAGGCCGCCGGGCTGAACTTCCGCGACGTGCTCAACGTGCTCGGCCTCTACCCGGGCGATCCCGGACCCATCGGAGGCGACCTGTGCGGCATCGTCACCGAAGTGGGCTCGCAGGTCAGCGGGTTCAAGGCCGGACAGCGCGTCATGGGGTTCATGCCGGGGGCGTTCGCCAGCCGGGTCAACGTTCCCGAGCAGCTGCTGGCGGCGGTGCCCGACGGGATCGACCCGGTCGGGGCGGCCACCATCCCCGCCGCCGCCCTCACCGCCCGGCTCGCCTTCGACTGGGCGAAGATCAGCCCCGGCGACCGGGTGCTGATTCACGCCGCCAGCGGCGGCGTGGGCCTGGCGGCCATCCAGTTGGCCCAGCGGCACGGGGCCACCGTCTTCGCCACCGCCAGCACCCACAAACGGGCGACGCTGCGGTCGATGGGCGTCGAGCACGTGTATGACTCGCGGACAACCGATTTCGCCGACCAGATCCTGGCCGACACCGACGGCGCCGGCGTCGACGTGGTGCTCAACAGCCTCACCAACGAGGGGTTCATCGACGCCACGGTCCGGGCGACCGCGAAGGGCGGCCGCTTCGCCGAGATAGCCAAACGCGACATCTGGCCCGCCGAGCGCATGGCCGCGGCCCGTCCCGACATCGACTACGAGGTCGTCGCACTGGACGCCACGACCCTGCTCGACCCCGCTCACATCCAGCGGCTGATGGGCGAGGTCGCCGAGGGGATGGCCGCCGGCGCGTGGACGCCGGTGCCGGCCGAGGTTTACCCGCTGACCGAGGCCAGGGCCGCGTTCCGCCGCATGCAGCAGGCCCGCCACATCGGCAAGATCGTGGTTCAGATGCCCGCACCGCTGACCCCTCGGGAGGACCGGAGCTACCTGGTGACCGGTGGACTCGGCGCTCTGGGCCTGCACACGGCGGCATACCTGGCCCAGCTCGGCGCCGGTGACATCGTGCTGACCGGGCGGCACGGGGCCGACGCCGACGCCGACCGTGCCATCGCCGCCATCGTGGAGCGTTTCCACTGCCGGGTCCACGTGTTCCCGGCCGACGTGGGTGACGAGGCGCAGGTGGCGGCGCTGCTGGAGAGGATCCGCGCGGAGCTGCCCCCGCTGGCCGGCATCGCGCATCTGGCCGGCGTCCTCGACGATGCGCTGCTTCCCCAGCAGGACTTCGACCATTTCCAGACGACCCTGCGGCCCAAGGCATTCGGCGCCGTGCATCTGGACCGGCTGACCGGGAACGACGACCTGGACTTCTTCATCCTGTTCTCGTCGGCCTCGGCGGTGATCGGTTCACCGGCACAGGCCAATTACGCCACGGCCAACGCGCTGCTGGACGGGCTCGCCGCCCGGCGCCGTGCCCGCGGGCAGTGCGCGACGGCGGTCAACTTCGGCCCGTGGGGTCGCGGCGGAATGGCCAGCTCGCAGGCCGCGGTGGCCAACCTCGGGGCGCAGGGGATGTCGCCGCTGGAACCCACCGCCGCCCTGGCCGCGCTCGGCGAGGTCGTCCGGCACGGGACCGCCCAGGCGACGGTGCTGAAGGTCAACTGGCAACGCGTCGCCAAGGTCGTCGGCGCCAACCGCCCGCCGCTGCTCGACGCCGTGCTGCCCACCGGCGACACCGCGACCGCCGGCGACAGCGAGTTGCTCCGCAAGCTTCAGGACATCCCGGTCCCCCAGCGGGCCGGCTTCATCACCGAGTTCCTGCAGCGGGAGGTCCAGGGCTTCCTGCGGCTGGCTCAGCCACCGGCGGCGACCAGCAGGTTCCTGGACCTCGGCACCGACTCGCTGATGGCGGTGGAGTTGCGCAACCGGCTGTTCGGACAGTTCGGCGGCAAGTTCGACATCAGCCCGACGGCCGTCTTCGACTACCCGACGATCGGGGAACTCGCCGAGCACCTCGTGTCACAACTGCCGGACGTGCCACAACCGCCCGGACCCGATCCCGAACCCGAACCCGAACCCGAGCAGGGGCCCACGGATACCCCGGAAGCTCCGGAAAACCCCGGCGAGACGGCCGGTCAGACCGGATAGAGCCCCGCAAAGACGCACGGTCAGCCCCCGATCAGACCCCCGATTAGACCTGGGTCACACTTCTTTGCTTTCCCGTAACGAATCGGTATATTCGTAGAGGTTACTGGTGGGTAACTTGTTCCGAGTACCCAACCTTCAAGTGGCGTTCCACCGAGGAGGAATCGTGAGCCACTACAAGAGCAATGTTCGCGACCAGGTCTTCAACCTGTTCGAGGTCTTCGGCGTAGACAAGGCCCTCGGCGAGGGCGAGTTCGCCGACCTCGACGCCGACACCGCCACCGAGATGATCGGCGAGTTCGCCCGGCTGTGCGAGGGCCCCATCGCCGACTCCTTCGTCGACGGCGACCGCAACCCACCGGTGTTCGATCCCGAGACCCACACGGTGACGCTGCCGGAGTCCTTCAAGGCCTCGGTGCGCGCCTTCGTCGACGGCGGCTGGGACAAGGTCGGGGTCTGCGAGGAACTCGGCGGCATGCCCGCCCCCAAGGCGCTGCTGTGGGCGCTGCACGAGCACGTGCTCGGCGCGAACCCCGCGGTGTGGATGTACGGCGGCGGCGCCGGTTTCGCCCAGATCGTGCACCACCTCGGCACCGAGGAGCAGAAGCAGTGGGCGGTCTTGGCCTCTGAGCGCGGCTGGGGCGCCACGATGGTGCTCACCGAGCCCGACGCCGGTTCCGATGTCGGTGCCGGCCGGACCAAGGCCGTCAAGCAGGACGACGGTTCCTGGCACATCGACGGCGTCAAGCGGTTCATCACCTCCGCCGACTCCGACGACCTGTTCGAGAACATCATGCATCTGGTGCTGGCCCGCCCCGAGGGCGCCGGGCCGGGCACCAAGGGGCTGTCGCTGTTCATCGTTCCCAAGTACCTGTTCGACTTCGAGACCGGCGCCCCCGGTGAGCGCAACGGCGTCTTCGTCACCAACGTCGAGCACAAGATGGGCCTGAAGGTCTCCGCGACGTGCGAGCTGACCTTCGGCCAGCACGGCGTGCCGGCCAAGGGCTGGCTGGTCGGCGAGGTCCACGAAGGCATCGCGCAGATGTTCGATGTCATCGAGCAGGCCCGGATGATGGTGGGCACCAAGGCGATCGCGACGCTCTCCACCGGTTACCTCAACGCGCTGGAGTACGCCAAGGATCGAGTCCAGGGCGCGGACCTGACCCAGATGACCGACAAGACCGCTCCGCGGGTCACCATCACCCACCACCCCGACGTGCGCCGGTCCCTGATGACCCAGAAGGCCTACGCCGAGGGTCTGCGGGCGCTCTACCTGTTCACCGCCACCTACCAGGACGCGGAGGTGGCCAAGGCGCTGCACGACGTCGAGCCCGACCTGGCGGTGAAGGTCAACGACCTGATGCTGCCGATCGTCAAGGGTGTGGGCTCGGAGCAGGCCTACGCCAAGCTGACCGAGAGCCTGCAGACTCTGGGCGGCTCGGGCTTCCTGCAGGACTACCCGATCGAGCAGTACATCCGTGACGCCAAGATCGACTCGCTCTACGAGGGCACCACGGCCATCCAGGCGCAGGACTTCTTCTTCCGCAAGATCATCCGCGACAAGGGTGTGGCGCTGGGCCACGTCGCCGGGCAGATCCAGGAGTTCGTCGCCAACGAGTCCGGCAACGGGCGGCTCAAGACCGAGCGGGCTCTGCTCAAGACCGCACTCGAGGACGTCCAGGCGATGGCTGCGACGCTGACCGGTTACCTGATGGCTGCCCAGGAGGATGCCAAGAGCATCTACAAGGTGGGCCTGGGTTCGGTGCGCTTCCTGATGAGCGTGGGCGACCTGGTGATGGGCTGGCTGCTGCTGCGCCAGTCGGCGGTGGCGATGGCCGCCCTCGACGCCGGGGCCACCGGCGCGGACCGCTCGTTCTACGAGGGCAAGATCGCCGCGGCCTCGTTCTTCGCCAAGAACTTCCTGCCGCTGCTGACCGGCACCCGGCAGGTCGTCGAGGCGCTGGACAACGAGGTCATGGAGCTCGACGAAGCCGCCTTCTGACGGCTCGCACGAAGAGGCCCCGGGACTGCCCCGGGGCCTCTTCGCGTCCCGGCCCACCGGCGTCGGGCCGCTACGGGACCAGCTGCGGACCCCCAAGTCCCCGCCCCGGCGATCGCGATTCGCTAGCGTGGAAGTCGTGACGCTGCCGTCAAGCGAGGAGACCGGTGAGTGTCCCGGTGAGACCGAGGGCACCACGGGAAACACCCGCAACGCGCTGACCGACATCGTTGGGCCGTTCGCGGGATCGTTCGCCAAGGCC
>Ga0180432_10005278_pt1 | contig 17292 bp, 11 predicted proteins | sample SS_ome_10_FD_132414 | JGI IMG/M metagenome (GOLD analysis project Ga0180432, IMG submission 132414) | Hypersaline lake sediment archaeal communities from the Salton Sea, California, USA - SS_1_MS_2 metaG | ecosystem: Environmental > Aquatic > Non-marine Saline and Alkaline > Hypersaline >...
ATCGCCCGGCGACTCGACATGGGCCAAACCGTCGAACAATTGCGCGACATCCGCGGCGTTGTTTATAGACTTGGCGCCAGCGAGCCGCCGCCCAGCGAGGAGACAGTCACGCTGCCCAGCTGCGAGCAGGTCTCCAGCGATCCGCGTGCTTTCGCCGAGATGACCAAGACAATCCACCATCACACCGACCCGGCCGGGGCCAAGCGGCTGGTGCAGTTCCACGACACGCAGGCGGTGGTCGTCAATCCGCCGGCCGAGCCGCTTTCGCAAGGCGAGATGGATCGCATTTACGGCTTGCCGTTCACTCGCAAGCCGCATCCGAGCTACGGGCGGAAAAAAATACCCGCCTTGACGGTTGTCAAGGACTCGGTACAGACGGTTCGCGGTTGTTTCGGCGGTTGCACGTTTTGTTCACTGACGCTGCACCAAGGCCGCATCATCCAAAGCCGCAGCCAAGACTCGATCCTGGCGGAGATTCGGCGCATGACGAAGCAGCCGGGATTCTCCGGCGTGATAAGCGACATGGGCGGCCCCACGGCCAACATGTACCAGATGAACTGCACCCGGCCGGAGGCGAGAAAACGCTGTCGGCGGCTCAGTTGCCTGACGCCGACGATCTGCAAGCTGTTGAAGACCGACCACGGCCAGTTGATCGACTTGATGCGGGCCGCCCGGGAGCAAAAGGGCGTCAAGCAGGTGTTCATCGCTTCCGGCGTGCGCACCGATCTTGCCCAGCGGAGCGAGGCGTTTATCGGCGAGTTAGTGCGGCATCATACCGGGGGGCTGTTGAAAGTCGCGCCGGAGCATTCGCGCCCCGAAGTCTTGGAACTGATGAAGAAACCGCCGATCGAGGACTTCGAGTCGTTCGAGAAGAAGTTCCAGCACGCGGCCGCGACGGCGGATAGCAAGCGTCACTTGGCCACGTATTTCATGGCCGGACACCCGGGCTGCGACCTTCCGGCCATGATCGATCTGGCCCTGTTTCTGAAGAGTCACGGCTACCGGCCCGACAAGGTGCAGGACTTCATCCCCGGGCCGATGGACATTGCCACCTGCATGTATCACACGGGCATCGATCCGATGAGCGGTCGCGAGGTCCATGTCCCCAAGGGTGCCCGGGAGCGCCGCTTGCAACGCGCCTTGCTGCAATACTTCAAACCGGAGAACTACGCCGACGTCCGCCGCGCTTTGGAAGAAGCCGGACGGACGGACTTGATCGGCAACGGCCCGAACTGTCTGATTTCCCCCCGCCCGCCGAAGCGAACGCCGCGAAAGAAACGCCGGCGACGATAGGCGTTTCTCTGCCGTGCCGAATGCGAGTAGCGGTGGCTGGGGATGAACCACGAAGAACGAGTGGTGAAGCCCCAGTGATTCATGTCTGGGGCACCGTTGCTCGTGCCTCGCAACTCAGCCCCAGCCACCCGAAAACCAACTTTGCACTTCTCCTGGGCAAGAAGTTCTCACTCTTGCAAACCTCCCCGCAACGTGGCACAATGGGTGGTTCCTACCTTAAACTTGGCTCGGCGAGAAATGCCGGGTCGCCCGCCGATGATTATGCTGATCTGAAACGCTCCGGAGCACGAACACCGTGGCCGAACGCAAGAAGAGTCGCAAGAAATGGCTGCTGACCATCGCCAAGGTGCTTATCGTGGTGCTGGTCGTTTGGGCCATCCGCCGAACGATCGTCGACGCCGTCGACCAGTTGGACGAACACACGCTGCGGCTTAACCCTTGGTGGCTGATCGCCGCCGGGGGGTTATATCTGCTGGGGCTGCTGCCGGCCGGTCTGTTTTGGCATCGCGTGTTGCTCGCGCTTGGGCAAGACGCGAAACTTGGCGAGACACTGAGGGCTTACTTCATCGGCCACTTGGGAAAATACGTGCCCGGCAAGGCAATGGTCGTCGTGCTGCGAACAGGCCTGATACGCAGCCACCGCGTCGATACCGGCTTGGCGGCCGTGAGCGTGTTCTTCGAGACGCTGACCATGATGACCGTGGGGGCTTTCATTTCCGCCGCGATTCTCGCTTTTTACTTTCGCGAGCATTGGTATCTGACCCTGGTGGCCTTGGGTCTGATGGCCGGCGCGGGCATGCCGACGTTGCCGCCCGTGTTTAGAAGATTGGTCAAGTTCGCCGGCATCGGCAAGTCGAACCCCGAGACGGCCGAAAAACTTCAGAACCTGGGCGGAAAGACGTTGGCCCTGGGTTGGCTGGCGATGTCGATCGGCTGGGTCATACTGGGCCTGAGTCTGTGGGCCGTGTTGCGAGGCATGGGCGTCGAGCAGCTCATCTGGGACGGCAAGCCCGTGCCGCTGGATCCGATCTCGCAACTGCCGTTGTACGTGGCCGCCGTATCGTTGGCCATGGTTGCCGGATTCCTCTCGCTGATCCCCGGCGGCGCCGCGGTGCGCGAAGCCGTGTTGGCCGAGTTGCTCGTTCCCCATTTCGGTGAAGTAACCGCCCTGGTAAGCGCCGTGCTGCTGCGATTGGTTTGGTTGGGGTCGGAGTTGCTGCTTTCTGGTATTCTGTGGGTGTCGCTGTGGAAGAGGTCGGGAAGTACGGAGTCGGGGCGGGATTAGGCTTCCATGCGAGCCCGACGCCCAAGCGTGATCGATGCAAACCGGCCCGTCCCTGGATAGCACGCTTCTCATCCTCTCTCGCGTTTCGGGCTCGTGTCTAGAGCGCATCCACGGCCGCTGTAGCAGCATTTCGTCAATAACTCGCTTGCTACACGCCGCCACGGCCACTACAGTCCAGTTCGACTCGAATTAGTTTTCCGACAAAGCCTAACAGAAGCAGTTTCAGCGAACGACCTGATCTCGATCCTTCCACAGTCGTTTACCGTTCTTCCTGCTTCCAGAGTTCTTGCTTCGACGGCCATATTTGTTCCTCGACAACCACATTCTCGGGCACTTTCTCGCCTGCCGCTTTCAAAACCTCTTTCGCGGCCCTGCGTATGGGATACTGACGCAGTTTCCTCTTCGCACGTTCCACGATTATTGCCGTCTCATCCTTCATAGCCCGCCGAATCATGCCGATGGATTCTTTGTCCCTGTATTGACCGAGCGTGAATCTCCCCTCCTTCATATCCGCTGGATCATTTGAAGAGACCAGTCGAAGAGCCTTCATCAGGATGAGCTCTTTCAACTCTCTTTCAGGAATCTCATACTTGTCAATGTGTCCTGGGAATGAGCGGTATTTATGCCGCCACTTCTCGTCTATCTGTTCACCATTATCCGTTTCAAATACAAGGACTTTCCCGGTACACATCCTTATGACAAAGTTATCGTCGCTCGGCCCGAAAAAGCACAGAGCATGTTCCAGCCAGAAGAAGCCACTCATGGATCCTTCAACACCTCTCAGCGCGGAACGAGGGACTATGTGGTCGAGCTTGCCGTAAACGTTGATCACGTCGCCCAAGGGACCATAGAAGACTACCGGCAAAGAATTGAGTTCCGCATATTCGCTAAGCGTGACCACGTACTTTCCCGAATCGGACACAACCGCAAAATATGGCGCAAGATTGTTGACCAGTGGTCGCTCCCATTGGAGTTTGAGTTCCTTGCCATGCTTGACGTATAACGCACCGCGGCATCTACCTGGACGCCAAGGGAGATCGGTATTCGGTGTGACACGAAAGACATATTGTTCGTTTTCCGATTCGTAGTTGCGCTGTTTGGGGGCTTCCCAGTCGTCGGCACGGACGGCGGCAGTCGTCCCCGCCAGCAACAGAAACAAGAGAATGTATCGAGATGACCGACGGAACATCGGTTCCTGCGTCAAGAACAATAGTCGTGTGCGCATTCGTTCTGCCTCCTACTCGGACTGCTCTACAACTCTTTCAGCCGAACGTTGCGAAACTCGATCACGTGGCCGTGGTTTTGCACGGAGAAGTAGCCTTTTAGCGGCTTGTTCTTTGTGGCTTCTATCTGGCTCTGGTCGATGTCGTGTATGATCTGGTCGTTGAGCGTGATGCGGATTCGCGGGCCGAAGCATTCGATCTCGACTTCATTCCACTCGCCGGCCGGGCGGGTGGCGTTGGCTTTCGGTGCCAGATATCGATACAGCGAGCCGCTGCCGTGGGCCGTTGGATTCTTGCCGCTGTCGTCGAGCACTTGAAGTTCATAGCCGGCAATCGACGGCCGGGTCTTCCTTGGTCCGGTGTAGACGACGCCGCGAATGCCCAGCCCGCTGTTGCACTTCGGAGCCATGCGATACTCGATCCGCAAGACGAAATCGCTAAGCTCCTTATCGTATCTCAGAAACGGCGCACCGCCCTTGCCGGAGCATCTTATCATGCCGTCCGCGACGGTCCATCTCGGCTTGTCCTTTGCCCATTGGTCATATTTGTGATGTCTGTCCACGACCCAGCCGGAGAGGTCCTTGCCGTTGAAGATATCGACGAACTTCTCGCCATTGTCCTTATCCTCGGCCGCGGCGGTCCCCATCAGCAGCGTCAAGACAACGAGCGTCGACAACAACATTCGCGCGATGTTCATTAAGGGATCTCCCGGGCGGGGTGCATGTGGGCGGGATACGGTGTGCTGGAAACTCTTCACAAGCATAGCAGAAATCCGTCCCGATTGGAAATCACAGCAGATGGAAGTAACGCGAGAGCCGTCATCTATCGCAAAATAGCATTTCCGCTTGTCGTGTCGAAAAGATGAGCTTCCTCGATTGCGAATGCGATATGCGTTGTTTCGCCGGGATGCGGGGCCGTGCCGTTGTTTGCGCGGGCGATCAGTCTTTGCCCTTCAACGGCCAGATAAACGAACGATTCGGCCCCCAACGCCTCAACCGCTTCGACTGTTGCCTCAATCGCTGAATCATTTGCTTGTAGCGCAATATATTCTGGCCGAACGCCGAGCGTTATCGCGCGGTCGACGTGCGGTTTCAGCGCGTCCGCCGGCTTGCCGGACAAGGGCAGAATGAAACCTCCGGCCTCGAAAACCAATCGCTCGTCGCGGCGGCGGATGTGGCCTTCGATCATGTTCATTGCTGGGCTGCCGATCATCTCGGCAACCGCGCGGTCGGCCGGGGTTTGGTAAAGCTCCGCCGGAATGCCGACCTGTTGGATGCGGCCTTCGTGCATGGCGGCGATGCGACTGCCGAGGGTCATGGCTTCGGTCTGGTCGTGGGTGACGTAGAGCATGGTGGCTTCGAGTCGCTGGTGCAACCGGCGTATTTCCTGCCGCATTTCCGCCCGAAGCGGCCCGTCGAGGTTCGACAACGGTTCGTCGAAGAGAAACAGCTTGGGCTTTCGCACGATAGCCTTGCCCAAGGCCACGCGCTGCCGCTGGCCGCCGGAGAGTTGGCCGGGCATGCGGTCCAGCAATCCGTCGATGCCGAGCATCTCGGCCGCTTCTTTCACCCGGCTCTCGACTTCCGCCTTGCCCAAGCGGCGCAGCTTCAAGCCGAATGCCATGTTGCCGAAGACCGATAAATGCGGATAGAGGGCGAAACTTTGAAACACCATGCTCACGTCGCGGGCATGCGGCGGCAGCCCATCGACCGCGCGGCCGTCTATCGAGATCGATCCCCGCGTGGGCCGTTCCAATCCGGCGATCATTCGTAGCGTGGTAGTCTTTCCGCAGCCCGACGGCCCGGCCAATACCAGCAGTTCACCCCGCTGGACATCAAGCGAGAGATCATCGACGGCCGTCACTTCGCCGGGAAACACCTTCGCCACGTTCTCGACGGCGAGCATTATCCTTTCGCGCGACGGCATGGCGTTGGTCCTGGGACTGGGGGATAGGTTACACCTTGGGTAGCCCAGGTTCTTGAACCTGGGTCGCGCAGCGACAAGAGGCCTCGGGTGCCGCGCGGTTCACCCAGTAATCATACCATCCCGTCACGCTACCCGCACACGGGGCCTCTGGTGCTGCGCACCTCGACTGAAGAATCGAGGCTACCCCGAAGTCCACATCATATCAGTCAACAACGTTGTCTATCCCAACTCCGGAGCGAAGCCGTGGCGCATCGTGTTCTCGGTGCAGTTGCGCGGTTCGACGAAGTGCAACAGGTAATCGGCGCCGCCGGCTTTGGTGCCGACGCCGGAGAGACCGAAACCGCCGAACGGTTGGCGGCCGACCAGGGCGCCGGTGCTGCCGCGGTTTAGGTACAGGTTTCCGACGCGGAACTGCTGTCGGGCCAATTCCAGGTTGGCCGGCTTGCGGCTGTAAACGGCGCCGGTCAGCTTGTACTCGGTCGAGTTGGCTATCTCCAGGGCTTCCTCGAACGTGCTGGCTCGCATTACCGCCAACACCGGGCCGAAGACCTCCTCGTGCGCCAGGCGGTCGTCCGGCTTGATGCCCGAGAAAATGTGCGGGGGTACGGCATGCCGATCTTTTCTTCCAATCCCGCGGGCACTTCGCAGGCCAACTCAAGCTTGCCTTCCTTCTTGCCCAACTCGACGTATTCGAGAATCCCGTCGGCCGCGCTTCGGTCGATGACCGGGCCGAAGTCGGTGCCGGGGTTCTTCGGGTCGCCGATTACCAAGGCACGAGTCGACTCGACCAGCCGTCGCAACATGTCGTCGTAAACACCGTCCAGCACGATCAGGCGGCTACAGGCGGAACACTTCTGGCCGCAGTATCCGAATGCCGAATGCCGCACGCCCACGACCGCTTCGTCCAGATCGGCCGAGTCGTCGATGATAATGGCGTTCTTGCCGCCCATCTCGCAAACGACCTTCTTGACGAACCCTTGCCCGTCGGGGACTTCGCCGGCCGCTTTGAGGATGTCCAGGCCGACGTCCTTCGAGCCGGTGAAGGCAATGATCGACACGCGGGGATCTCGCACCAGGGTGCTTCCAGCGACGCTTCCCGAGCCGGGCATGAATTGCAGCACATCGGCCGGCACACCCGCCTTATGCAGTATGTCGCACATGATCTGGGCGATGCCGCGAGTCTGCGTCGACGGCTTGACGATGGCCGTGTTGCCGGTGACAAGCGCGGCGCCGGTCATGCCGGCACAAATGGCCAGGGGGAAGTTCCAGGGACTGATGACGGCCGTGACGCCGCGCGGTTGATACCAACCGTGGTTCCACTCGCCGATGAACTTGCCAAGCCGCCCGCGGTCGAACAGCTTGATCGCCTCTCGGGCGTAGTACTCGTAGAAGTCGATGGCCTCGCAAACGTCGGCATCGGCTTCGCGCCAAGTCTTGCCGGCCTCGCGAATCATCACGCCGGCCAGTTCGTCGCGTCGGGCACGCATCAGATCGGCCGCCTTGACCAGACAATTGGAGCGAACCATGGGGTCCGCGTCTCGCCAGGCGGGAAACGCGGCGTCGGCCCGGGCGATTGCCGCGTCGACCTGTTCGACCGTCTCGATCGGCTTGACGTCGGAGATCTTCGACGCGGCCACTGCCTTGGCGAAGTTGTCCCGCTGGTCCTTTTGGGAGAAATCGCGGAACGACTCGTTGAAAAACGGCTTCCCGTCGCCGAGCCCTTCGATCGCGTCGCTTAGCTCGTGGCGGGACTGCTCCAACAGGACGGGGCCTTCCGTGTCGGGATCGTCGTGGGGCGATGCCAGCAGTTCGTCGTCGTTGGCTTCGGCCGATACGCTCGCCCTGAGCCAAGATTGGTTCGACGTGTTTTCCAGCAAGCGGCGGACGAAGTACGCCATGCCGGGGATCATTTCGCCGACCGGCAGATACTCGCGGAGCCGCAATCCCTGGTCGGCGCTGGCCGCTTTCATCTCGTCGGCCATGCCGTGGAGCATTTGCAGTTCGACGGCCGAGTCGGGCAAGTCGTTCTTCTTCAAGAGAGCCAGCGTTTGAGCGATTGAACGTGCATTGTGCGAACCCAGGGCCAACTTCACGCCGCCCTCGCCGACGGTGCGCGGCATCTCGCGGACGAACATGTCGGCCATCCGCTCGAAACACGCGTCGCTGTGCCGCTTCTCCGTCCACACCGGCACCGGCCAACCGTTTTGCTCGGCGCTGATAAGTTCGTAATCCCAATAGGCACCCTTGATCAACCGCACGGTAACCTGGCGGCCGAGCTTCTTCGACCAGGATATGATTCGCTGGGCATCTTCTTCGCCGCTGTGCAAATACGCTTGAAGTGCCAAGCCGGCGGGGAAGTCGATCTCCTCGCAGCAACGCTCGAACAGCGAAAGCGTAAGATCCTTCATGCTGAACTGTTCCAGGTCGAAGTTGATGAAGACGTTGTTCTTGGCGGCCGCTTCGAGGATCGGCTTCAGACCGTCGAACAGCGCGTTGAGCGAGCCCTGGAAATCGATGGGGTCAGTCCGCGCGCTGAGCGAGCTGATCTTGATCGACACGTTCGCACGCGGTATTGGGCCGAGGTAATCGGTATCCAGCGTGGGGTTCTCCGCCCAGTCCGCAACTTCGCCGGGCAGGGTGTTGACCAGATCCAGATAGCGGTTCTGATAGGCCTCGACTTCGGCGTCGCTTAGGCATGCTTCGCCCAACAGGTCGACGCTGAAACCCATTCCCTTCTTCCAGAGCTTTTGCAGCATGGGCAGGGCGGAAGCGGCGTCGACACCGGCGATGAAGTTGGCGGCCATTGCTCCAATTCGATTGGAGATGGTCTTCGACATCAGTCCCTTGGCCATCCGTCCGGCCTTGAGTCCCAGGTCCATGCCCGGCGGAAGCTTAACGCCCGGCTGGCTGAGATAATCGACCAGATGGTCGTGAACCATGGCGGGGGTGTTAAGCATTGGGAAAACGTCAACGAAGCGGAACAACTGTACTTTGAAGGCTGGATCCTTCATGGCCCAATCCATGAGCGTATCGGACCAGAACTTCGAGGAGAGCATTCCGGCGCGGTTGGCGCGCGTTCCCTCAAGCAGTTTCTTGCCGATTTGTATTGTCAGATTCTCAAGTTGCTCATCATTGGCGACGGCCGAATTGCCGCCGTTTTTGGCCGAACGTCGAAAGATAGCCATACAGGGTCTCCAAAACAGTTATGGTAAAATACAACCGAATTCTACCAGTTTTGGGCCGCTACTCACAGGGGGGAGGTTTAAGACAGGCGACCTTTGTTACGCCGCCTTGCGTATGGAAAAAGTTCACATGTATAGTCAAAAAGCGACATCGCGGCACCGGGTCTCGCGTTTCCCTTGACCGAGGGAGAACCTCTTTTTCTGAACTCCAATTCGCCGTATGAGTTACAATAGTATGAATGGCAGCTCGCGTAAACGTTTCCGCCAACAACTGCCGGCCCTGGATTTCTGGGCGATATGACCGATTACTCGATATTAACAATTCGACGCGTACTGCCGCTTATCGTCCTGACGGGGGGATGCCTGCTCGCTTCGGACGCCGACGGCAAACCGGGCGGCGACCAGCACAAAGCCAAAACCCTCGTCGACCAATACACGGCCGATATCAAGGAGTTGGCCGACTGGTGCGAAGAGCGGGGACTTGACCGTCAGCGCGACGAAACTCTTAGCTGGCTGAGCCCTCGCGATCCGTACAAGATGTTCGTCTACGTCCCGCCCGAGGAGGTCGGCGATAACCAACCGCCAAAGGACGCCGAGGGCGACATTCTCCAGTGGCACACTCGCTTGACCAAGTTGCGAACGCAACACGCCAACGATCTGTTCGATCTGGCCAAACGGGCCGTTCGCGCGAAGCAAGCTTCATTGGCTTTCGATCTCGTGCTGGCGGCCATTCGCGCCAACCCCGACCACGAGGGCCTTCGCCGGTTGTTCGGTTACCAAAAGTACAACGGTCGTTGGCACAGCGACTGGGAAGTTCGCAAACTTCGCGCCGGCGAGGTGTGGCACGAGAAGTTCGGCTGGTTGCCGAAGTCACACGTTAAGCGTTACGAGCAGGGCGAGCGACGGCACAAAGGCCGTTGGATATCGGCCGAGGAAGACGCCCGCTTGCATAGGAACATCCGCAACGGCTGGGACGTTGAAACCGAACATTACACGATCCGCACCAATCTCGGTATCGAGGAAGCCGTGCTGTTGGGCGTCAAGCTCGAGCGGCTGTTTCGGGTGTGGCAACAGTTGTTCGTGCGGTATTATGCCACCGAGGCGCAAGTGAAGGCCCTGTTCGACGGCCGCGCTCGAGTTCGCCAGGTGCCGCCGCATTTCGATATCGTTTATTTCCGCGACCGCGAGGACTACAACCGCGCGCTGCGGGCGTCCATGCCGAATATCGAAATGTCGATCGGCGTCTACGTGCACAGTACCCGTCGTGCGTACTTCTTCGCCGGCGAAGGTTACGACGAGCGAACCTTGTACCACGAAGCCACGCACCAGTTGTTCCACCAGTCGCGGCCGGTGGTTGCCAATGTTGGAGCCAGGGCAAACTTCTGGATCGTCGAGGGCGCCTCGCTGTTGATGGAGTCGCTGAGGCGGGAGGGGAATTACGACGTGCTCGGCGGCCTGGACGATGTACGCATGTACGCCGCTCGATATCGGTTCCTCGAAGACGAGTTCTACGTGCCGCTTGGGGAGTTCACCAGCTACGGCATGCAGCGTTTCCAAAGTGACCAACGAGTGGCCACACTGTACAGTCAGGCGGCCGGATTGACCCATTTTCTCGTGTTCGCCGAGGAAGGCCGCTACCGGGACGCCCTGGTGGGCTACCTTCAAATAATCTACAGCGGCCGCGACAACGCCCAAACACTATCGCGAATCACCGGCGAGACTTACGGTGAGTTGGACAAGCAGTACCGCCGCTTCATCGAAGCCACGCGGCCGAAAGCCGAGTGACACGTTCGGCCGTTTCTCCGTATTCGTCACGCTCCGCGTGATGTCACTGGTGCAATGTTGCGTCTACCGCAGCCATCACGCGGAGCGTGACGAGTACATTTCCACCCCCCGGTAGTTCTTTCGCGCGAACATCGGGATTATGCCGATTAGGGGCGGCCGCAAAGCCGTTTTCGGCGTCAACTTTCTTGACCATGTAATTCTTTCGGTTAGTATTGAGTGGCCTTTGCGACTTGGGGGGCAGGCCCGCGCCAATGCCGCTGGGATTAAGGTATGGTAACAAGGTGGCACGCGTGCCGCTTTCCAAAGTTTCCCGCCAGGACGAAATGCGAGGTGGTAGCGGTGAGAACACAAATAGTCGCCTTCTTAACGGGCATTTGCTGCCTCATTCTTCTCGGATGCGAGGGCGTAGCCATCCCGCCCGAGCAGATCATTCCCGAGGTCACGGTCTCCGAACCAGTGCAAAGGGAAGTCATCGACTACGCCGAATTCACCGGCCGGGTGCAATCGATCGAAACCGTCGACATTCGCGCCCGGGTGAAGGGTTTTCTGAAAAGCGTGAACTTCGTCGATGGTGCGATGGTCGAGAAAGGCCAGTTGCTCTTCGTCATAGAGCAAGAACCGTTCAAGGCCACCTTGGATGCCGCCGAGGCTAAGAAGCTGCAAACCCTGGCCGCTCAGCGGTTGGCAAGAGCGAACCTCGACCGCGCCACCGATCTGAGGAAGAAAGACGTCATCACCCTTGAAGACTATCAAACCAAAGTCGCCGAGCTAGAAGCGGCCGAAGCACAGCTCAAGGCCGACGAAGCCGCCATCGAACAGGCCAAGATCGATTTGGGCTACACGGAAATCTACAGCCCCATAACCGGACTGGCCGGAGAAAAGCTCGTCGACCCGGGCAATCTGGTCGGCGCCGATGAAAACACGTTGCTGACCACCGTCGTGAGAATCGATGAGATGTACGCCTACTTCGACGTCAGCGAGGGTATTACCCGAAAGTACCTGCAAGAGATCGCCAACCGCCTCAAGCAGGGCAAGGGAGACTTAAAGACCGGCGAAACCTCGCCGGTCTTCTTGAGCCTCGACGGTGAAGAAGGATATCCGCACGAAGGCCACTTGGATTATCTTGACAACGTGGTCGACCCGGCCACCGGCACGGGCATGGTCCGCGGACTGTTTCCCAACCCCGACAGAGTCATGCGACCGGGAATGTACGCCCGACTACGAGTACCGCGTAAGCTTCAGGCCCAGGACGATGCCCTGTTGGTCAAGGAAGAAGCCCTGAACACGGCCCCACTGGGCGTGAAGTACCTGTTGATCGTGGCTGACGAGAAGATGAAGGACGGCAAAGATAGAGAGAACATCGTGAGCCAGCGGAACGTGGAACTGGGCGTCTTGATCGACGGCATGCGGGTAATACGCAGCGGCATCGAGCCGGGCGAACGCTACGTAAGCAACGGCATGCAGTTCGCCCGACCGGGGATGCCGGTAAATCCGACACTTGCGGCGCCGGACCCCAAGCCTGAAAGCACGTCCCCAGCGAAGAAACCCGCGCCTAAGAAGGATGTCGAGCAAAGCAAACCGGCCGAGGAGCCGGATATAGAAACGCCAACCGAGACAAGGACGCCGTAGATCGCAGCGCGCCTCGCGACGCCCCCACGGGCTTTCCACCGGCCATCCCCGCTCATAACAGGACGGAAGAACCAACATGTTCAGCCGCTTTTTCATAAACCGACCGATCTTCGCCTGCGTGGTGTCGATCGTGATCATGCTTCTCGGCGGCATTACGTATCAGGTTCTTCCGGTCGAGCAGACGCCCGACATCACGCCACCGACGGTATTGGTTAGCACCACTTTTCCCGGCGCCAACGCGGACGTGTTGGCCGAGACGGTGGCCATGCCCATTGAGGCCGAGGTCAATGGCGTCGAGGACATGATCTACATGTCGTCGAAGTGCTCCGACGACGGCAAATACGAGTTGACCGTCACCTTCGAGGTCGGCACTGACATCGACATGGCCACGGTGCTCACGCAGAATCGCGTTACAATTGCCGAACCCAGATTGCCCGAGGAAGTCAAGCGGCAAGGCGTCAAGACCGAGAAGCAGTCGACCAACATGGTGTTGATGGTCAACATGATCTCGCCCGGCGGCGGATACAACGAAATCCAGTTGAGCAACTACGTCACGCAGTCGATCAAGGACGTTCTCGCCCGGGTACCCGGTGTGGGTAAAGTAACGATCTTCGGCGCCAAGGACTACAGCATGCGGATTTGGCTGAACCCCGAGCGGATGAAGGCTCGGGATTTGTCGGTCGACGACGTACTCAATGCCATTCGCGAACAGAACGTACAGGTGGCGGCCGGCCAGATCGGCGCCCCGCCCAGCCCCGAAAACCAGCAGTTCCAATACACGATCAACACGCAGGGGCGGCTTAGAGAAGTATCGCAGTTCGAGAATATCGTGCTCAAAGTCGGCGAGCAGGGGCAGGTCGTTCGGGTCCGAGATGTCGCCGAAGTGAAACTGGGAGCCGAACTGTACAATACGTCCGCTCGACTTCTGAGTACCGAGGACGACAAGGGAATGATGCCCTCGATAGCCGTGGGCATTTACCAACTTCCCGGCGCCAACTCGCTGCAAGTCTCCCAGGGTATCCGCGAGGAAATGAAGGAACTTGCCAAGCGATTTCCGGACGAGGTCGACTACAAAATAGCATACGACACCACGATGTTCATCGATGCGTCGATCGAAGAAGTCAAGACGACGCTGCTGGTGGCCGTGCTGTTGGTGATCCTGACCGTTTATGTATTCCTTCAAGACTTCCGCACCACGCTTATCCCGGCGGCAACGATCCCCGTCTCGTTGATCGGAACTTTCGCCGTGATGGGCGTTCTTGGCATATCGGTAAACACCCTTTCGCTGTTCGGTCTGGTGCTGGCCATCGGCATCGTGGTCGACGATGCGATTGTGGTTGTCGAGAACACCATGCGCCTTATCGACGAGGAAGGTCTATCGGCCAAAGAGGCCACGGCCAAGGCCATGGAGCAAGTCACCGGGCCGGTGGTCGCCACCACGCTGGTGCTGCTGGCCGTGTTCATACCCACGGCGATGATGAGCGGCATCACCGGTCGGTTATACGCTCAATTCGCAATGACAATCGCCGCCGCCACTGTGTTCAGCTCGATAAACGCATTGACGCTCAGCCCGGCGTTGTGCGGCATGCTGCTGCGTCCCACGCCGAAGAAACGCGGCTGGTTTTTCACGGGCTTCAACAACCTTTTCGACCGTACCACGCGGGGATATATGGGCGTGGTCAACATCGCCGTTCGACGCACGATCATCGCGATGCTGTTGTTCGCCATGCTCGGCGGCCTGTTGGCGGTTGGGTTTCAGGCAACGCCCAGCGGCTTCATCCCCGACGAGGATCAGGGCTACTTCATGGTGACCGTCCGCTTGCCCGACGGGGCCGCGCTGGTGCGCACCGAAAGGGTAATGGACAAAATCAACGAAATTCTGATGGAGACCGAGGGCGCGGCCGACATCATCACGATTACCGGATATTCGGCCTTGGACACACTCAACAGCCCCAACACGGGCACATGCTTCGTGACGCTTAAGAACTGGAGCCAGCGGGGCGACGCTCAACTGCACGTTCAGAACATCGTCGCCCGAGTGCAGACCGAGTTGTCGAAATTGCAGGAAGGAATAACGTTGGCCTTCATGCCGCCGCCGATCACCGGCTTGGGAGCCGCCGGCGGGTTCGAGTACCAGTTGCAGCTGCGCAGCGGAACGGATATCGGAAACTTGGCCCAATCGGCCGACTTCTTGGTCTTCGAAGGCAACAAGGACCCCGTCCTTACGCGAATGAACAGCAATCTGCGAGCGAACGTGCCGCAGCTCTATATAGATGTCGATCGGGTCAAGGCAAAGAAGTTGCGCGTGCCTTTGAACAACCTGTTCTCGACGCTTCAAACATACTTGGGATCGGCTTACATCAACGACTTCAATCGAGACGGCCGCGTTTACAAAGTCACGGCCCAAGCGGAGAGCCAGTTCCGCAACCGGGTTCAAGATATCGACCGCCTTTACGTGCGCGACGAAGTCGGAAACATGGTCCCCCTGAGCACGCTGGTGAAAGTCGTTGATACGGCCGGACCGCAGACGATATTCCGCTTCCAAATGTACCCCTCGGCCACGATCACCGGCCAAGCCGCCGAGGGATTCAGCAGCGGGCAAGCCATCGAAGCCATGAAGGACCTATCCGGCAGGACACTACCGCCGTCGATGGACTATGCCTGGTCGGGCGTTACCTACCAGCAAATCGCCGCCGGCAGCGCCGCGCCGATCATCTTCGGTCTGGCAATCGCTTTCGTGTTTCTCTTCCTCTCCGCGCAGTACGAAAGCTGGACGATACCCTTGGCCGTCCTGCTGTCCGTGCCGCTGGCCATTCTGGGAGCCATCGTGGCCACGTTGCTTCGCCAGTTGGACAACAACATTTATACGCAGATCGGTCTGGTGCTGTTGATCGGTCTTTCGGCCAAGAGCGCCATTTTGATCGTGGAATTCGCCAAACAGAAGCGGGCCGAGGGCGAGTCGATCATCGACGCCGCCGCCGGGGCAGCCCACCTGCGATTCCGCGCGATATTGATGACCGCCTTTTCGTTCATCCTCGGCGTGGTGCCGTTGGTAATCGCAAGCGGCGCCGGCGCCGCCAGCCGACAATCCCTCGGCACGGCCGTCTTCGGCGGAATGCTGGCCGCCACGATATTCGGCGTCTTCTTCATCCCCGTTCTGTACGTCGTCGTGCAGAAGATGAGCGAGATGTTTTCGCGGAAGTAGAAAGTAGCGTGCGTCGCGACGCACGCTACAATCTCACATCAAACTGCTCATCCCTCGTAGTCGAGAAATCGTCTTGACGACCAACTCGACGGCGAACTCGACTTCCTCGGCCGTAGTAAAACGGCCCAGGCCGAAGCGGACGCTGCCGCGAGTTAGCTCGTTGTCCAGGCCCAAGGCGCGCAAGACGTGGCTCGGCTGGGGATCGGAAGAACTGCACGCGCTGCCGGTGCTAAGAGCGATGTCCTTCATGCTCATCAGAAGAGCCTCGCCGTCGACACGGGCGAAGCTCACGTTGAGATTGTTCGGCAAACGCACGCCTGGATCATTTAGCGCCGGCCCGTTGAGCGTTACGCCGTCAATTGACGAGGTGAGACCTTCAAACAGCCGATCCCGCAATTGTCGCAACCGCTCGGGCTCCTCGGGCATTTCCTCGTCGCAGAGTTCCATTGCCCGCGCCAAGCCGATGATGCCCGGCATGTTAAGCGTTCCGCTGCGCAGGCCGCTTTCCTGACCTCCACCGTCGATTTGCGATTGCAGACGCACGCGCGGTTTTCTGCCGCGAACGTACAAGGCGCCGATTCCCTTGGGCCCGTAAATTTTGTGGGCCGTAAAACTCATAAGATCAACGCCCAAGGCGGCCACGTCGACCGGCATCTTGCCGATTGCCTGCGTGGCATCGCAGTGCAGCAGCACGCTCCGCTGGCGGCAAACTTCGGCAATTTCGCCCACCGGGTGAATCGCGCCGATTTCGTTGTTGCCCAGCATCACCGAGACCAAAACGGTATCGTCGCGCAACGCCTCGGCAACCTGCTCGGCGGATATCAGACCGGCCGCCGGATCGGGAGCTCGAACGACCGGCAACAGTGTGATTTCGAAACCCCGCCGTTGCAGTTTGATTAACGGATCCAATACCGAGGGGTGTTCGGTCGTGACGCTGATGATATGTTTTCCCTTGCGCGCGAGTTTATCCGTTGCGCCGCACAAGGCCAGATTGTTGCTCTCGGTCGCCCCGCTGGTGAACACGATTTCCTTGGGCCGAGCACCAATCAGTTCGGCGATTCGTGCCCGGGCTTCACCCAAACGGGTTTTGGCCGACCAGCCGAAATAATGCGTCATGCTTCCCGGGTTCCCGTAAGCTTCGCCGAACAACGGCAGCATGGCCTCGATAACCCGCGGGTCGACCCGGGTGGTGGCGTGGTTGTCCATGTAGACGGGAGTTTCTACCATTGGTTCGGCCAATCGGGGAGCATAGGGGAAAGTCTTAGGGAGAGTGTCGCCATCACGGTTCAATCAATTCTATCCCCGGCCGCCGGTCCCTTCCAGGGGCCAGCTTTGCGGTCGGGTCGGCGGGGCCTATAATCCTACAATGACCGAAAAGAAACCGAGAATCGAGCGCGAGAAGCGAACCATCCGCGCCATGCTGGCGCTCTATTGCCGAGACCACCACGGTCGGGCGGACGAATTGTGCGATGAGTGTGCCGAGTTGCTCAAATACGCATTGGGCCGCTTGGACCGTTGCCCCTTCGGCGAAGGCAAGACGGCTTGCTCGGATTGCGAGATTCACTGCTACAAACCGGCAATGCGCGAGAAGGTCCGACAGGTGATGCGCTACTCCGGCCCGCGAATGCTGTTGCACCACCCGATACTCGCCGTCAGACATCTGATAGATGGTCGCCACAAGAAACCGCGAGAGGGATAGCATTTCCGTACTCGTCACGCTCCGAGGCCGTGAACAAATTGGTATTTGAGCGTTTGCCGGAATAG